>Ga0307416_100002128_pt1 | contig 11191 bp, 10 predicted proteins | sample DK1Cmetagenome_2_FD_203821 | JGI IMG/M metagenome (GOLD analysis project Ga0307416, IMG submission 203821) | Maize rhizosphere microbial communities from greenhouse at UC Davis, California, United States - DK15-C-3 | ecosystem: Host-associated > Plants > Roots > Rhizosphere > Soil | place...
AAGAGAGCGAAGGCGATGTGCATGCCGGGAATTAAACCCGCCGGGACGTGCGGCAGAAGGGCGCGGCCGTCGGCGCGAGCGCGTGCGCGGTGACTACCCCGCTGCCGCCCGCACTCGTCGCGTTCGTCGAGCTCTTCGAGCGCCGGGCATACTGGGAGAGCCACGAGGTACTCGAGAGCGCGTGGCGCGCGAGCCGGAGCGACTTCTACAAGGGGCTGATCCTGCTCGCCAGCGCGTACGTCCACGTCGTGCGCGGCAACGCTCACGGCGTGGTCGCCCAGCTCCGCAAGGCGGAGCACCACCTGACGCCGTACGCGCCAGCGTACGGCGGGGTCGACGTCGCCGCCCTGCTCGCCCACACCCGGCGCGCCCTCCGTGCCGTCGAGGACCGGCCGGCCGGCCCGCCGCCCGATCTGCCGGCGCTCGTTCCACACCTGCACCTCGTGCTCACCGCCGCGCACATGCGCGGTGACGAGCCCGAGCTCGCCGCGGGCAACTCGCGTCTCTCCACCAGCTGATATGACCGTCGCCGTTGACCGTCACCTTCGACGGCACCGCCCGGGCCCCCTGACGTGGCCCTGTCGCTCCGCTAGCTTGCGTCATGGCCTCGTCACTCCAGGGTGTCGTCGCCGCGCCCGGCCGCGCCACGACAGGCTCGCGGTCGGGCGTTTGGCTGACCGAGCTCCTGCTCCTCACCATGGCCCTCATCTGGGGGGTCAACTACAGCGTCGCAAAGTACGCGACCGGGCAGCTCGCGCCGCTCGCCTTCAACGGCGTGCGTGTCGCGGTGGCGGCCGCGGCGCTGCTCGTGATCGCCGCAGCCGTGACGCGCGTACCGTGGCCCTCGCGGCGCGACACGCTCAAGCTCCTCGGGCTCGGCGTGTTGGGGAACTGCGTCTACCAGGTGTTCTTCATCGAGGGGGTAGCGCGCACGGGCGCGGGCACGGCGGCGCTGATCCTCGCGGCCACTCCGGCGATCATCGCGCTCATGAGCCGCCTCGGGGGCGTGGAGCGAGTCTCGCGCCGCACGGTCGTCGGGATCGCACTGTCGATCGTCGGCGTTGCCCTCGTCATGGTCGGACCCGGACGGGGACTGGCGCAGGCCTCGCTCGTCGGCAACCTGCTCATGTTCGCCGGCTGCGTCAGTTGGGCGGCGTTCACCGTGCTGCTCACGCCGTACACCGACCGCGTGTCCGGCCTTCAGCTCTCGGCCATCACCATGGCGGGCGGCGCCGTGCCGCTCCTTGCCGTCGCGGCGCCGTCGCTCGCCGCGACCGAGTGGACGACTGTTTCCGCGGGGGCGTGGGCCGCTGTGGTCTACGGGAGCCTGGCGGCGCTCGTCATCGCCTACGTCATCTGGTATCGGGGCGTGCGCGTCATCGGCCCCACGCGTACGGCCATGTTCGGCAATCTCCAGCCCTTCATCGCCCTCGCTGCCGCCTGGCTCGCCTTCGGCGACGTCCCGAGCGCGCTGCAGCTCGCGGGAGCGGCGGGGATTACGGGTGGGATTCTGCTGACGAGAACGTGATGAGGGTCTGGGGCCTAGGGTCTGGGGCCTGGAGGGCGCGCCACTCCACCCTCAGACCCTAGACCCTAGGACCCAGACCCTGCCCTATGAGACTCGTCCTCTTCGACATCGACGGCACGATGCTCTGGACCGACGGCGCCGGGCGCCGCGCGATCCACGCAGCGCTCACGGAGGTGTTCGGCGGCACTGGGCCGGCGTCGTACTGGTTCGACGGGAAGACGGACCGGCAGATCGTCCGCGACCTGATGCGCCTGGAGGGGCATGCCGACGGGCATATCGACGCGCGTATGGACGCGCTGCTCGAGCGCTACGTGCAGTATCTGGAGCGCGAGCTCGCCGACCCCGCGCATCCGCTCCGGCTCTTCGCCGGCGTGGCGGAGCTGCTTGACGCGCTCGAGCGCCGCGACGACGTCACGCTCGGCCTTCTCACCGGGAACCTAGAGGCCGGCGCCCGCGCCAAGCTTCACGCCGCGGGGATCGACTTCGACCGCTTCGTCGTCAACGCCTTCGGCTCCGACCACGAGCTCCGTCCCGAGCTCCCGGCGATCGCGCGGCAGCGCGCGCGCGAGCGGCTCGGCGTCGAGCTCGCGGGCGGCGACGTCGTCGTCATCGGCGACACACCGGCGGACGTCGAGTGCGGGCGCGGGATCGGCGCCCGCGCGATCGCCGTCGCCACCGGCCGCTACACTGCCGCCGAGCTCGCGGCCCACCACCCGGCCGCCGTGTTCGAGGACCTCACGGACACGGCGGCGGTGATGCGGGTGATATTGGAGGCTGAATGCTGAGAGTTGGGGGGAGAACAGCGCGTGTTGCGTGTTGCGGGTTGCGCGTCGGCGCCGCTCGGGACGCTTCGCACGCAACGGCCGGCCCGAGCGGCGGTAGCACGCAACACGCAACACGCAACACTGCCCCTCATGCGTGAGTTCGAGCTCAAGTCGGTCGTCCCCGACGTTCCCGCCGCCCGCGCCCGCGTCGAGGCCGCCGGGGGTGTGCTCGTGTTCGCGGGACGGCTCGAGGACCGGCGCTACGACACGCCCGACCGCCGCCTCGCCGGGCGGGAGCACGTGCTGCGGCTTCGCGCCTATCGCGCGCCTGCCGCGGCCCCGCGCGCGTACCTCGACTGGAAGGGGCCGACCCAGTACGAGGGCGGCTACAAGGTGCGCGAGGAGCTGTCGACGGAAGCGTCGGATCCGGACGCACTCGCCGAAATGCTTCTCCGGCTCGGCTACGTGATCACTCGAGAGGTCGACCGGGAGATCGCGCAGTACGACGTGCGGGGCACCGCCGTCCGCTTCGAGTGCTACCCCCGGATGGACGCCCTCGTCGAGGTGGAGGGCACGCCGGCCGGGATCGAGGCCGCGATCGCGGCGCTCAGGCTGCCCCGTGACGGCTTCACCGCCGAGCGGCTCCCCGCCTTCGTGGCGCGCTACGAGGCCCGCACCGGCCGCCGCGCCGCCCTCTGCGACCGCGAGCTGGACGGCGACTTCCGTTACCGTGCCGACGATGCCTGACGCCCACCCGCCCGGCGAGTCGACGCCACACGACGCCGCGGCGGCCGTGCGCTTTCCGGTGACCGTACACGGGCTGTACCGCGGCGCCGAGATCGTCGGACGCGGCTGGGCCGAGCCGGCCGACGCGGCGCTCACGCTGCTCGTGGCGGGCGCCGCGCCTAACGTTGGCGCGGCGCCGCCCGCGGGGGCTCCGCGGGAGCGCGCCATCGTCGTCGCGTACGGCGGCATCGACGGCGCGCGGCTCGAAGCGACGCAGCTCACGCTCTACCTGTCGACCGGCGACCTGCTCGAGCTGTCCGGGCCGCGGGACATCGCCAACCTCGGGGCGCGCATCGCCGAGCGCGCCTGCGCGTTCCCGGAGCAAACGCTCCGCCTGCGCGCGCTCGGCTCCGGCCGCGCCAACCCCGGGTCCGATCACGACCGCTTCTTCGCGCCGCTGCTCGGGGCGCGCCGCCGGGCGGAGGAGGCCGTGAACCCCTCCGGCCGCGTCGCCGCTTTCGGGGCGGCGCCGCTGCGCGCCCGGCTCGACCGCACCTTGAGCGAGTTCGCCGCCGAGCGCTTCCCGGAGCAGCCGGCGGACCGCCGCGCACTGGCGGCGGAGCTCGCCGAGCTCGCCGAGCCGCTCTACGCGACGCTCGACGCGCTCGCCGCCGCGCAGGCCGCCGCGGTGGCGAGCCCCGACGACGTCCGCTTCCTGCGCTTCCGCGAGTGGGCCGCCGCCGTCGGCCGCACCTTCGCGGAAGCCGACCGGTGCTGGATCGCCGCCCTGCCGGCGCTCGGCGACTCGCCGCGCACGGGGGAGCGCGTGCGATTCTGGCGTCGCCTCCTACGACTGGGCTTCCCGCTCGCCGTGGGAGTCGGACTGCAGACCGCGCCGCGCGTCGCGGCCTCGCAGGGCGTCCCGAGCCCCGCCGCGACTTCCGCGCCCCACGTCACCCTCCGGATCACCGGCGTGCGCGCGGACTCGCTGCGGGCGCTCGGCGCCGACGTAGTGACGCAGCGCGGCGGCGCCGTGTACGTCGTGGCCGACAGTGTGATGCGCGCACGCCTGCGCGCGCTTGGCATCACGAGCGACGTGGTCGCGACGCCGTCCGCGCGCCGCGCGCCGGAGCGGGTGGTGCCAGGGGACACCGCCGTGCGCACGCCGGCGCAGGCGCCGCCCACGGTCTACCGGTCGTTCGACGACCCGGCCCGTGGCGTGAGAGTGTTCCTCGACTCGTTGGCCGCGGCCCACCCCGACGTGGTGCACCTCGACACGCTCGGCGTGTCGGTGGAGGGGCGCCCCATCCTCGCCGCGAAGGTCGGGGCGCCCGACGACAGTCCGTCGCGCCCCAACGTGCTGTACATGGCCACGTACCACGCGCGCGAGTGGGCGGCCACCGAGATGGCGCTGCGCCTGCTGCGGCTGCTCGCCGACCCGGCGCCCGCCGACGCCCGTCCGGCCGACTTCGCGCCCGGCACCCGGGTGCGCGTCGACACGCTGGTCGCGGCGCGCGACGTGTGGGTCGTGCCCGTCGTGAACCCCGACGGCTACCAGTACACGTTCGTGAGCGACCGCCTGTGGCGGAAGAACCGCGCGCGACTCCCGAGCGGGGAGGTGGTCGGCGTCGACCTGAATCGCAACCACTCCTACCAGTGGGGGCGCGACGACGTCGGATCGTCGCCGGCGCCGACGTCGGAGCTGTACCGCGGTCCGGCGCCGGCCTCCGAGCCGGAGGTCCAGGCCGTCGAGCAGTTCCACGCCGAGCACCCGCCGGTGCTGTCGGTGAGCTATCACACCTTCACCGGGCTCGTGCTCTATCCGCTGGGCTACGCCTCGGGACTCCTGCCGAGTGACCTCGGCATCTTCCGCGCGCTCGCCGGCACGGACGAGCGGCCGTCCGTGCTCGATCGCGTGCCGCGCTCCTCGCGCGACCGCTACCACCCGGGGCCCGGCTGGAACCTCTACCCGACGAACGGCGAATACACCGACTGGGCCTACGCGCGCTACGGCACGCTCGCGTTCACGCCCGAGCTCACGAGCGGATTCGAGGTGACGCCGCAAGGCGAGAGCTACTACGGCTTCGAGTTCTACGACGACGAGGCGGCACTCGACCGGGTCTTCCTCGACAACCTGCCGTTCGCGCTCGACGTGCTCGAGGCCGCGCGCGACCCGCGCGGCTACCGGTCGCCGACTACGGGACTGGCCAGCGAGCGCGTCGCCATCGAGAGCGTTGCGCCGACCGTGCGCGTGCGTGTGCCGGCGGAGGTAGCCCCGACGACGACGATCGGAGCGCCGTCCGCGCTCGCGGCCCAGATCGACGAAGTGGGAATCGGCCGGTACACCGATCGGCTCGTCTCGACGCCAGTGGCCGGCCGGCCGGGCCGCGTATTGGTGAGCGCCGGCGCCGAGGGGGCAGGGTTCGACGTGCTCGCGGCGAGCGGCGCGGAGGCGGGGGAGAGCGGCTGGAGCGCGGCGGGCTTCGCCGTCGCGGCCACGGCGGTAGTGGCCGGCAGCAGGGCGTGGCAACTGCTGGCCGGGTCCGGGTACGTGCGGTCGCCGGTCGTCGCCGTTCCGGCCACCGTCGACACGCTCTCGGTGGTGTTCTGGACGAGCTACCGAGGCGATCCCTTCGCGCCCGTTCCCACGCCTGACGCGGACCGCACGCCGCATGGCGAGGTCCGCGTCTCCCGCGACGGCGGCGCGACCTGGCAAGTCGAAGGGTCCGTACGTGGCGACGCGCCCGAGTTCTACACCGAGACCGTGACGCTCGGCGGCGTCGCGGGGCGGCAGGTTCAGGTCGAGTTCACGGGGATCGACCTGCCGTGGCGCCTCGACGAGATCGCGCTCGTCGCGCACGGGGCGGCCGGCGAAGTGCCGGCGACTTCGACGCTTGCCCTGCTGCCGTCGGAGAACCCAGTGCGCGGCGCGAGCGTCACGTTCGCCGTCCCGAACGCGCCGCCCGGCGGCGTGGACGTGCGCGTCTACGACTTCGCGGGCCGGCAGGTGTGGCGGGCCGACGGGTTCCGGGAGGCGGGCGAGCCCGGCGAGCTGCGGGCGACGTGGACGCTCGCCGGCAGCGACGTGGCGAACGGCGTCTACATCGTGGTGGCGCGCGGCGGCGGCCGCACGGTTCGGCAGAAGCTCTTTCTGACGCGGTCCGCCCGGTGATCCTGGGCGTGGGCATCGACCTCGTGGACATCGCGCGCGTGGAGCAGATGCTGAGCCGGCGCGGCGAGCGCGCCGTGGACCGGCTGTTCACCCCGGGTGAGGCCGCCTACGCGCGGGCGCGCGCGCAGCCGGCGCGCCACTTCGCCGCCCGCTTCGCCGCGAAGGAGGCGGCGTTCAAGGCGCTCGCCGGAGACGACCTCGCACGAACGATCGGCTGGCGGGAGATCGAGGTCGTGGTGGAGGACGACGGCCGGCCGTCGCTCACGCTTCACGGGGCGGCGGCCCAGCGGGCGGCGGCGCTCCGCGTGCGCCGGGCGCTCGTCTCGCTCACCCACTGCGAGGGCGTGGCGGGGGCGGTGGTGGTGTTGGACGGTGAGTGAAGAGTGGAGAGTGGCGGGTGGCGAGTCCGCAGCACTCGCCACCCGCCACTCTCCACTCTCCACACGCCCTCCGGCCCTAGCGGTTCCGAGCAACGCCGATAACTTCCATCGACAATACACTCGCCGTCGTCTCGGTCTCCATCCTGGCTTGGCGCTGGTGGTCGAGATCGTAGGCATGGTGTATCTTCGTTCGGTCTCGTTGAGAATTGTTCTCATTTAACATTGCCTGGCGTGCTCAGCTTCTTCACTCGACGGAAGGCCCGGACCGCGACGCGTGCCGGCGTGACGCCGCGCGCCAGCGGCGCGTGCACGCTCGCCAGCTGCCAGGCAGGCGTGCGGGCGACAGTCCTGACGGTGGCCTGCGGCGAGGCCGAGGCGTGCCGGCTGCGCGCACTCGGCCTGTGCGAAGGGGCGAGCGTGAGCGTCGTGGACCGGCGCCACTGCATGCTCCTCGAGGTCCGCGGGGCGCGACTCGCGCTCGGCGCGGCACTGACCACGGGCATCACCGTCCTGCCCACTCAGGGCTGACGCGCATCGAGGGCAGGGTGCTCACACCCGCACCATCTCCGCGATCCGCGCCGGGGCACCGCGCGCCGGCGCGCAGCGTGCCGGCGTTGCCGATGCGGACGCGCGCGCCGTGAGCGCGCCAACGCGGGAGGCGCCCGGGGGGACGGCCGGCCTCGCCCGCGCGACCTCGGGCCGCGGGGCTGCCGTCGCGCCGCGGGCCGGTGCAGTGGGGAGCGGCCGGCCCGGAGCGCCGGCGCCCGCCGACGTGCTGCGCGTGGCGATCATCGGCAACCCGAATACCGGCAAGAGCACCCTCTTCAACGCCCTCACCGGGATGCGGCAGAAGGTGGGGAACTTCGCCGGCGTCACCGTCGAGCGTGTCGAGGGACACTACCGCGGGCCGGACGGCCACCGCGTGACCGTGCTCGACCTCCCGGGGAGCTACAGCCTCTCCGCCGGCTCGCCCGACGAGGAGATTGCCCTCGAGGTGCTGCTCGGCCGCGGCCGCGACGTCCCGCTGCCCGACGTCGTGGTCGTGGTGGTCGACGCGCTGCACCTGGAGCGGAACCTCTACCTCACCAGCCAGGTCATCGAGCTCGGGCTCCCGGTGGTCGTCGCGCTCAATCAGGTGGACGCGGCGGCGGCGGCCGGCGTCGCGGTGGACGCGGTGGAGCTCATCCACGAGCTCGGCGTTCCAGTGATCCCGATGGTCGCGACGCGCGGCGAGGGGGTGGACCACTTGCGCCGGGCGTGCGCGAGCGCCGCGGCGATGCCGCGGCCGGAGCGGAAGTTCACCCTGCCGCCCGACGCGGCGGCCGCGCTCGCGCCGGTGGCGGCGCGGCTGCGCGCCGCGGGGTTCGAGGACGGCCCGGCCGAGATGGAGGCGCTGCGTCTCCTCTCGATGTCGGTGCCCGAGGCGCACCTGCGCGGCATCCCGGGGCTGGACGAGGAGCTGCGGCGAGCGCGCGAGCGGCTGGCGCACGCGGGCATCGCCCCGGGGAGCCTCGAAGCCGAGTTGCGCTACGCGTGGATCGCGGGCGTCGTCGCGCGCACCGTCACGCGCGCCGACCGGCCGGCCCGCACGCTGAGTGACCGGATCGACGCCGTGGTGCTGCACCGCGTCGTCGGCCCCGTCATCTTCCTCGCCGTGATGGCGGTCGTGTTCCAGTCGATCTTCACCTGGGCCGAGCCGCTGATGAACAGCGTGGAGGGCGCCATGGCCCTGCTCGGGGAGCGGGTGGGGAGCGCGCTCCCGCCCGGCGACCTGCGCGGGCTCGTGGTGGACGGCGTGATTGCCGGTGTCGGGAGCGTGCTCGTGTTCCTGCCGCAGATCGCGATCCTCTTCACGTTCATCCAGTTCCTGGAGGACACGGGCTACATGGCGCGGGCGGCGTTCCTCATGGACCGCCTGATGCGCCGGGTGGGCCTCCACGGCAAGAGCTTCATCCCGATGCTCTCCGGGTACGCGTGCGCCGTGCCCGGCATCATGGCGACGCGGACGATCGGGAGCCCCAAGGACCGGCTGGCGACGATGATGGTCGTGCCGCTCATGAGCTGCTCGGCGCGGCTGCCGATCTACACGCTGCTCATCGGCGCGTTCGTGCCGCCGGTGGCGCTGCTCGGCGGCTTCGGCCTGCAGGGGGCGACGATGCTCGCCATGTACCTGCTCGGCACCGCGTCGGCGCTCGCGGTGGCGGCGGTGTTCAAGCGCACGCTGCTGCGCGGCCCGGTGCGGCCGATGATCCTGGAGCTGCCGCCGTACCGCTGGCCGAGCGCGCGGACGCTCGCGATCTCGGTGGCGCAGCGGGCGCTCCTCTTCGTGCGCCGTGCGGGGACGGTGATCCTGGCACTGTCGATCGTGCTGTGGGCGCTCGCGACGTATCCGAAGTACGATCCGAGCGGTGGGGGGCGGCCTGTGCCCGCCGAGTTCTCGACCGAGCTCTCGACCGAGCTGCGACAGGAGCGGCAGCTCGAGCACAGCGCGCTCGGGCGCATCGGCCACGCCATCGAGCCGGCGGTGCGCCCACTCGGCTACGACTGGAAGATCGGCGTGTCGATCGCCGCGTCGTTCGCGGCGCGCGAGGTGTTCGTGTCGACCATGGGGACGATCTACGGCGTCGGGGATGCCGACGAGGAGTCGGCGGCGCTGCGCGAGAGGCTGCGCGCCGAGCGCGACCCCCGGAGCGGGCGGCCGGTCTACACGCCGCTCGTCGCCGTCGGGCTGATGGTGTTCTACGTCTACGCGCTGATGTGCATGAGCACCGTCGCCGTCACCGTACGCGAGGCCGGGGGCGGGCGCGTCGGGTGGGGGTGGGCGGGGCTCCAGTTCGCCTACATGCTGGCGCTGGCCTACGGGGCGGCGTGGGTGGTGTACCGCGTCGGACTGCTGATCGGGTTCGGCGGGTGAGTGGAGGGGCGATGCTTCAAACGATCATCGTGGTGTTGCTCGTGGGCACCGCCGCAGCGTACTTGGCCCGCCGCGCCTGGCTGTCGCTCGCGGCCGCGCGCCGGTCGCGGTCGGCCGCCGCGGCGGGCTGCGCCAGCGGGTGCGGGTGCTCGCCGGCGCCGGGCCGGCCGAAGCCGCTCGCTCGAGCCGCAGCCCGGAGAGCCCGCGGATGAACGCGGGTGCACGCGGATCGGTCCCGGCGCAGGACAAAGCTCCTACTCCGGATCCCGGAAGAGGAGCTTTGCAGTTGTAGGGACGAATCCGCGTGCATCCGCGTGCATCCGCGTTCATCCGCGGGCACCCGCGGCCGCGCTTGCAGTCCTCGAGTTCACCCGCGGCTGGCATTGGCGGTTAGCTTAGTGAGTTCATCCTTCACCGCGTCATGTCCGCCGAACTCGCCGCACTGATCGCGTCGCCCGCGGGGGCGATCCTCGTCTTCTGCCTGCGCATCGTCGACGTCTCGCTCGACACGATGCGGGTGCTGTTCGCCATCCGTGGCAAGCGCGGGATCGCGGGGATACTCGGCTTCTTCCAGGCGCTGGTCTGGATCATCGCCGTGGGAAACGTGATCCGACACCTCGACAGCTGGATGCACGTCGTCGGCTACGCCGGCGGGTACGCGATGGGGACGGTCATGGGGATCACGATCGAGCGCCTGGTGGCGTACGGGGTGAGCACGGTGCGGATCGTGTCGCGGCACGGCGGGGTGGAGATCGCCGAGGCGTTGCGGGAGCGCGGCTACGGGGTCACGGAGTTCGCCGGCTTCGGTCGGGAGGGGAAGGTGGAGATCGTGAACTCGGTGGTGCAGCGCGCGCACCTCGATGAGGTGATGGCGATCGTCGACCGCTTCGACCCGAACGCGTTCGTGACGGTGGAGGAGCCGAAGATCCTGCGCGGCGGGAGCTTCGCCGAGCGGGAGTGGAAGGTGGGGACGCCGCTGACGCGGTGGAGCGGGCGGAGCCGGCAGCGGGTGTGAAGTCGGGCGCGGCGCCGAGCGGGAAGTGGGCCGCGGCTCTTCGCCGCCCGAGGCGATGAAATGGCGCCGTCAGGGTAACGCGGCCGTGCTAGCGTCCAAGACGTGCCAACCCGACTGCCATACTCCGCGTACCGATCGCCGACCGCCGGGTCGTGCAAGTCACGCCGGGCGCAGGTGTGATTCAGCCGACGCAGGACAGCGTACCGCGCCCACCCCGGGAGGGGCTCCTCGCGGCAGTGCGGCGGGTCATTCGCGCGCGGCACTATAGCCCGCGGACGGAGGAGGCGTACGTCTACTGGGGTCGCCGTTACGTCCGGTTCCACGACCTCAGATACCCTTCGACGCTGGGGGAGGGGGACGTAGCTCGATTCCTATCGCACCTGGCCGTGCGCGACCGGGTCGCGCCGGCGACGCAGAACCAGGCTCTGGCGGCGCTTCTATTCTTGTACCGCGAGGTGCTTCGGCTTCCATTCCTGACGCCGGAGCGGGTCGATCGCGTAAAGCTGGCGGCGCGAGTCCCGGTGGTGCTCACGCGTCCGGAGGTGCGAGCTGTGTTCGGACACTTGCGGGGCATGCCGGCGCTCGCGGCACTGCTGCTCTACGGCAGTGGACTCCGATTGCTCGAGTGTCTCCACCTCCGAGTGAAGGGCGTGGACTTCGGGGCGGGGGCAATCGTGGTGCGGGGCGGCAAG
>Ga0307416_100002132_pt1 | contig 11186 bp, 10 predicted proteins | sample DK1Cmetagenome_2_FD_203821 | JGI IMG/M metagenome (GOLD analysis project Ga0307416, IMG submission 203821) | Maize rhizosphere microbial communities from greenhouse at UC Davis, California, United States - DK15-C-3 | ecosystem: Host-associated > Plants > Roots > Rhizosphere > Soil | place...
CGGTGACGCCGTCACCGTCGAAGTCCCAGCTATAAGCGAGCGTAGCGCCAGCGTCGGGGTCGGTGGCGGAGCCGGTGACCGTAACCGGCGAGCCTTCTTCCGCGGCGTAGGGACCGCGGGCGTCGGCTGTGGGCGCGACGTTCCCCGGTCCCGGCGTGACCGGAGTGAGATGACCCACCGTCACGTTGTCGAGGCACGGCCCGATTCCCACGCCGGTCGACGACAGTTCGAACCCGGTGATGTATTCGCCCGTCCCCTTCGCGACGAAGCCGAAAAACTGCTGCAGCTTGGTGTTCGTCTTGGGGACGTTCAGGTCGTCGAACCTGTAGGTGTCGAGGTTCGTCGTGATTACGACGTCGATCGGGTAGCTGGTCGGAGAGCTCGACGAGATGACGCTGAGTTCCGCGCCGAAGACCGTGTAGGCATCGGCCGGAGACAGCGTGCCCGCCACCGGGGTCCAAGCGTTGTAACAGAAGATCCGGCTGGGTGGCTCGAAGCCAGTCCGCGGCCCAACGATGAGGTTGTTGGTAGTGCTATAGGTGACCCCGTTCGTGGTCCACGGATTCGGGGGGAAGCTGAAGAGGTCACTGGCGAAGTCTTCAAACCCGTAGTTGTACGCGACGGCTCCAGCGACTGCCGCGAAGTCTGCGCGGTTGTCGAACGTCGCGTAGTTGCCCGTGCTGCCGGCGAACGAGAAGCTCGGCGCGCTCAACGTAGAACGCTGCAGGCTCGGCGCGAGTCGGTCCGAGGCCCTGCTGGTCTTGAGCGAGCTCAACGTTGACATCTGCTGATCATACTCCACGACCGAGAGCTCATTCCCCATACTCAGCTCAGGGTCGTGGCGCCTCGGACCTGTGGCCGCATTGTCGCATGAGGCAGCGGTGAAGGCGAGCAGCGCGGCGAGTAGTCCTTTTGTCTTCACGGAGTGTCTCCTCTGAGCGGTCGAGCGGAGATGCGGGTGGCGGCAAGTCTGCGGGTCGCCGGTCCGCCGGTGGCGCGTATCAGGTGACGCAGGCGGCTCGCGTGGGTCACAGACCGATGCGGCGGTGGGAGGCCGTGCGGTCACGCCTCTACCGTCCTCAGCGGCGAAGGCAGCGTGCAGCGCGGAGCCGGAGCAGGCCCGGCCGTATTCCTTGACGCTCCCGACGCTGCGGCCGATGTTCGTGCACCACCCTCGCCCTTTCCCGCATGCCGCTGCGTCAGCTCCAGCGCGCCGCACCGCTCGCGCTCGCCTTCGGCGTTGCTGCACTAGCCGGCGGCCCAGCGCCAGCAGCGGCCCAGGCCGCGTCGCCCGCCGAGGCGCCGCGGCCTGCTCGCGCCGAGTCCCTCGTCGCCATCCGCGCCGGCCGCCTCGTGGACGTCGAGAAGGGAGTGGTGCTCACCGACCGGGTCGTCCTCGTCCGCGGCGAGACGATCGAGGCCGTCCGACCCGCCGCAGCGCTCGGCGAGCTTCCCGCGGGTGCGCGCGTCATCGACCTCTCGCGCCACACGGTGCTCCCGGGCCTCATCGACTGCCACACGCACCTCGTGGACGAGGTCGAATCGGGCACGGCGAACGCGGCTGGCCCGCTCGAGCGCTCGGGGGCGCAGCAGGCGTTCGCGGGCGTGCGAAACGCGCGCCGCACCTTGCTCGCCGGCTTCACGACCGTGCGCGACGTCGGTACGTACCGCGCCTTCGTCGACGCCGCCCTGCGCGACGCCGTCGACGACGGCACGGTGCCCGGCCCGCGCATGGCCGTGGCCGGCGCCTACGTCACCGTGAGCACCGGCGGCGGCGCGGTGACCGGCTTCGCGACCGACGTCGCGATCCCCCGCGACCTGCGCTTCGGTGAAGCCAACTCCGTCAGCGAGGTCCGGCAGCGGGTCCGCGAGCTGCTGAACGGGGGCGCGGACTTCATCAAGGTCATCGCCACGGGCGCCGTGCTCACGCGCGGCACGGAGCCGGGCGTCTCCGAGTACACCGAGGACGAGATCCGCGCCGCCGTGGAGACGGCCGCCCAGTACGGCACCTACGTGGCGGCGCACGCGCACGGCGCCGAGGGGATCAAGCGCGCGGTACGAGCCGGCGTGCGGTCGATCGAGCACGGCTCGCTGCTCGACGACGAGGGGATCGCGCTCATGCGCGCGCGTGGTGCCTGGCTCGTGGCCGACGTCTACAACGGCGACTACATCGCCACCGAGGGGAAGCGGCAGGGGTGGCCGGCGGAGTTCCTCCGCAAGAACGACGAGACCACGGAGACGCAGCGGGCCGCGTTCCGCAAGGCGGTGCGCGCCGGCGTGAAGATCGCCTACGGCACCGACGCCGGGGTCTACCCGCACGGCCTCAACGCGCGCCAGCTTCCGTACATGGTCCGCTACGGCATGACGCCGATGCAGGCGCTGCAATCGGCGACCATCGAAGCCGCCCGCATGCTGCGGTGGGACCGCCGCATCGGGTCGATCGCCCCCGGGAAGTACGCCGACCTCATCGCCGTGGAAGGCGACGCATTGGCCGACCTCTCACGCTTCGCCACCGTGCCGTTCGTGATGAAGGGTGGGGTGGTGGTGAAGGGACCGTGAAGAGTGAAGAGTGGCCACTCTTCACTCTTCACTCTTCGGTCCACGCGCTCGACACTCGCCGAGACTCCTCATGCGCCGTTCCGCGCTGCTCTGCGTCGTCGCGACCGCGGTCGCTCTCCCGCTGGCCGCTCAACCGAGTGCGCCGGCGGGGGCCAAGCGCCCCGTCCAGCTCGACGATCTGTACCGGCTCCGCACCGTGAGCGACCCGCAGATCTCCCCCGACGGCGGCTGGGTCGCGTACACCGTCTCGACGCCGGATACGGTCGAAGACCGCGCGGACGACGACGTGTGGATGACGCGGTGGGACGGCGGGCGGAGCGTACGCCTGACGTGGGGCAAGGAGAGCGAGCACACGCCGCGCTGGAGCCCGGACGGCCGCTACCTCGCCTTCCTCTCCGGCCGCGGCGACGAGAACGACGTCGACCAATTGTGGCTGCTCGACCGGGCCGGCGGCGAGGCACGGCGCCTCACGGCGCTCAAGGGCGGGGTGACGGACTACGCCTGGGCGCCCGACGCGCGGCGCCTCGCGCTCGTCGTGGAGGACCCGGAGGACGACACGCTGGCCGTCACCGCCGACAGCGCGGGCGCGGCGCCCGGCACGATCTCGGTGCGGCGGAAGACCGCGAAGCCGATCGTCGTCGACCGCTTCCAGTTCAAGCGCGACGTCGACGGCTACCTGGGCGCGCGCCGCCAGCACCTGTACGTGCTGACCCTGCTCGATCGTGGCGCGAGCGGAACGAGCCCGGCGGTCACGCAGCTCACGACGGGCCGGTACGACGAGCTCCTGCCGTCCTGGTCCCCCGACGGGCGGCGAATCGCCTTCGTCAGCAAGCGCGGCCCGGACATGGACCGCACCGACGACTGGAACGTATACGTGATGGAGGCGGTTGCGGGGAGCGCGCCCGTTCAGCTCACCACGTTCGAGGGCGAGGACGACAACCCGGACTGGGGGAGCCGCCCGGCGTGGAGCCCCGACGGGCGCCAGATCGCCTACGTGCAGGGCGCCGAGCCGCGGCTGATCTACTACGGGGTGCAGAAGCTCGCCGTCGTTCCCGCGGCCGGGTGCCCGCGCGGCGCACGCTTCGAGGCGGCCGCCGGCGGATGCGCGCCCCGCCTCCTCACCGCCGCGCTCGACCGCAACGCGGGCCAGCCGCGCTGGGCGCCCGATGGCCAGTCGATCTGGTTCCTGCTCGAGGACGACCGCACCATCCACTTGGCGCGCCTCCCCGCCGGGGGCGGCACCGTCGAGCGAGTCGACGCCGGCCCGCGCATCGTGAGCGCGTTCGACGTCGGAAAGGACGGCCGCGTGGCCGTGCTCACCAGCACGCCGGACCGGCCGCACGAGGTATACGCTGTGATGGCCGGGAGTCGGGAGCCGGGAGTCGGGAGTCGGCACGACCTCGGGACGCCCCGACTCCCGGCTCCCGACTCCCGGGTGTCTCTCCGTCCTCTCTCCAGGCAGAACGATGCCTGGCTGGTGACGGTGCGACTCGGGCGCATGGAGCCCACCGACTTCAAGAGCGCCGACGGCACGGCGATCGGCGGGTTCGTCGTCACGCCACCGGACTACCACAGCGGGCGCCGCTACCCGACGGTGCTGCGCATCCACGGCGGGCCGGTGTGGCAGTTCTATCACGAGTTCCAGTTCGATTGGCAGCTGCTGGCGGCGCACGGGTACGCGGTCGTCGGCGCCAACCCGCGCGGCAGCTCGGGGCGCGGCGAGGCGTTCTCCACCGCGATTTACGCCGACTGGGGGAACAAGGACGCCGAGGACGTGCTCGCCGCCGTCGACGACGCCGTCCGCCGCGGCATCGCCGACTCGACGCGCCTGGCCGTCGGCGGGTGGAGCTACGGCGGGATCCTCACCAACTACGTGATCACGCGGGACGCGCGCTTCAAGGCGGCGACGAGCGGCGCCGGCACCTCGAACATTCTCGCGGGGTACGGCACCGACCAGTACGTGCGCGAGTACGAGCACGAGCTGGGGGCACCCTGGAAGAACACGGACGTGTGGCTCAAGCTGTCGTCGCCTTTCCTGCACGCCGATCGGATCGTCACGCCGACGCTCTTCCTGTGCGGCGAGAAGGACTTCAACGTCCCCCTGCTGAATTCCGAGCAGATGTACCAGGCGCTCCGGAGTCTCGGCCGCGAGACGCAGCTGGTGATCTACCCCGGGCAGTACCACGAGATCACGAAGCCGAGCTACCAGCGCGACCGGCTGCGGCGCTACGTCGACTGGTACGGCAAATACCTCAGGTCGGGGGCCGCCGGCCAGGCGGGCTCCCGGTGAGCGGGCCGCCCGACCGGCCCGGCAGTGGTGCGCGTGCCCGGCGGGCGCCCCGCCACCGTCGCCGCGGGCGTGATGGGACTGGCCACCACGGTGCTCTCCATCGTCCTCGCCTCGCTGCGCCTGACGACGAGCCGAACAAGCCCCTCGCCGTCGCCAAGGCGGGTGGGCCGGGTCTCGCGTCGTGCCGCGCGGCGAGCACACAGTCACGCAGTCAGCGTACGCGCATTATTGTTAACGCGCCACCAAGCACCCGACCACGCACGCGACCACGCACGCGCCGCTTCAACGAGCCAGGCACCGAGCACAGGAGCCGTCTCTTGGCACAACCGTTCTCCCAGTCCTACGACGTGATCATCATCGGCGGCGGTCACAACGGCCTCGTGACCGCCGCGTACCTCGCGCGGGCCGGAAAGAAGGTCGCCGTGCTCGAGCGGCGCGAGCTGGTGGGGGGCGCGTGCGTCACCGAGGAGCTGTGGCCCGGCTTCAAGGTGTCGACGGGGGCGTACGTCAACAGCCTGCTGCGCCCCGAGATCATCCGCGACCTCGAGCTGGCCCGGCACGGATTCGAGATGCTCCCGCGCAACCCGTCGAGCTTCACCCCGTTCCCCGACGGCCGGTCGCTGATGCTCGGCCCGGACAAGGCGCTGGTGCACCGCGAGGTGAGCAAGTTCTCGGCGAAGGACGCGGACGCACTCCCGAAATACGAGGCGATGCTCGAGCGGATCGCCGACTTCGTGGAGCCCACCCTGCTCATGACGCCGCCCGACCCGTGGTCGCTGCGCCCGCGCGACCTCATGACGATGGCGCAGCTCGGGGTGCGATTCCTCCGCCTCGGCCGGCGCGACGGCGCCGCGGCGGTCGAGATCCTCACCGGCGCGGCGCTCCCGATCCTCGACCGGTGGTTCGAGTCGGAGCAGCTCAAGATCGCGCTCGCCACCGACGCGATCATCGGCGCCATGGCCGCGCCGTCCACGCCGGGCACGGCGTACGTCCTCTTCCACCACGTGATGGGGGAGACCAACGGCGTGCGCGGCGTGTGGGGGTACGTGCGCGGCGGGATGGGCGGCATCAGCAACGCCATCGCGTCCGCGGCGCGCGCGCACGGGGCCGAGGTGCACGTGAACGCCGAGGTGGCGAAGATCCTCGTGCATGCGGGGCGCGTGCGCGGCGTCGCCCTCACCGACGGCACCGAGCTCCGCGCCGACCACGTGGCGTCGGGCGTCGACGCGCACGTCACCTTCCTCAAGCTGCTCGAGCCCTCGGAGGTGCCGGCCGACTTCCTGGGCGCCGTGCGGAGCCTGGACTACAGCAGCGGGAGCCTCAAGATCAACGTCGCCCTCGGCGAGCTGCCGGACTTCGTCGCCGTGCCGGGCACGGCGCCGGGCCCGCAGCACCGCGGCACGATCCACATCGCCCCGTCACTGGAGTACATGGAGCACGCCTTCGACGACGCGAAGTACGGTCGCCCCTCCGCGAACCCGATCCTGGAGTGCACCATCCCCTCGGTGCTGGACGACACCGTGGCGCCGCCGGGCAAGCACGTGATGTCGATGTTCGTGCAGTACTTCCCCTACAAGCTGCGCGACGGAAACGTGGCCGAGGAGAAGGAGAAGTTCGCCGACCGCTGCTTCGACATCGTCAACGAGTACGCGCCGAATTTCCGTCGGGCGGTGATCGACCGCCAGGTGCTGGCGCCCGCGGACCTGGAGCAGCGCTTCGGGCTCACGGGTGGAAACATCATGCAGGGGTCGATGACGCTGTCGAGCCTCTTCTCCATGCGCCCCGTGGCCGGCTACGCGAACTACCGCACCCCCATCCGCGGGCTCTACATGTGCGGCGCGGCGACCCACCCGGGCGGCGGCGTCATGGGCGCCTCCGGCTACAACGCGGCGCGCGAGATCCTCCGCGACACGAGGCGTGGCCGCTCGACGAACGGGAAGCGCGGCCGCGGATGAACGCGGATGCACGCGGATCTGTCCCTACACCGTCAAAGCTCCTCGTCAGGATTCCTGACGAGGAGCTTTGACTTGCGCCGGGACGGATCCGCGTGCGGCCGCAGGCCGCCAGCGTTCATCCGCGGCTGCCGGTAGCGCCTAGATCCCGGAGGGCGCGTCGGCGCCGCTGGTGGTGCGGCTGGTGCCGGTGCTCCGGCTGGCGCCGCCGCGGTTGACCTCGCGGTCGCTGCCACTGGCGAACGCGGCGTCGACGTTGACGACCTGCTCGGCGAGCGCGGTGAGCTTCTTGTCGGTCTGCCCTTCCTCGTCCAGCGTCTGCTGCAGCAGGTCGATGTCCTGCTGGTAGCCGAGCATGCGCGCATACGTGCGGACGCAGCCGTAGCCGGCGATCTCGTAGTGCTCCACGCGCTGCGCGTCGGCGATCAGGGCCGCGTCGAGGACGTCGGAGTCGGCCTTCTCCTTCATCGTCTTCTCGCCTTCCTTGAGAAGCCCCTTCATCCCTTCGCAGGTCACGCCGCCCGGCTTTTCGCCGAGCCGCTGGAAGATCTGCTCCAGCCGCCGCACCTGCTCCTGGGTCTGCCGCTGGTGGAGCTCGAAGCCGCTCCGCAGCTCGGCGTGCTTCGCCTTCGTGGCCATCTTCGGCAGCGCCGCCAGGATCTGGTTCTCGGCGCTGTACAGGTCCTGAAGCTGCTCGACGTACAGCTTGTGTAGGGAATCAAGTGCCATCGCTGCCTCCGTTTCTCGGTAGTGTCGGTAGTGTATGACCTGCCGTCCGTCTCGCCCGCCGGGCCGCCGGGTTGCCGGGCCGCCGAGCCGCGGCGGGGCCGATTGTGGGCGCATGGTCCGTACCATCCCGAACCCTCGCCGTCGTGACCCAGGCGCGTTCCGACATGCAGGTAGTGGGGTAGTGGGTTAGTTCGGGTCATCCCGCAGGGGCGCCCCGCCGGGTCGCGAGTGAGGTGTCATCCCGCAGAGCCTGTCTCGAGCGCAGCGAAGGCAGCGGCCCGGGGACAGGTGAGTGCTGTCCTCCCGCAGGAGCGCCGCAGGCGCGAGGGTCGGCTGTCCTCCCGCAGGAGCCCCGCCGCAGGCGGGGCAAGTGTCGGGATCGGCCGGCCCGGCGCCGGAGCCGGCCACGCTGGAGGGACAGGCGATCCCGACACTCGCGCGCTCCGCGCGCTCCTGCGGGAGGACAGCCGACCCTCGCGGCGCCGGAGCGCCGCGCCCGCGGGAGGACAGCCGGCACTCGCGCTGCTGCGCAGCGCTCCAGCGGGGTGACAGCCGAGGCTCCCCCGACACGGCGCGCGGGGTCGTGCGGGATGACACCTGGGAACTGGCCCACGACCGACACGCACGTTGGCGCTGGTACGGGCGGGTGGCGTCGAGGCGTGGCAAGACCGATGCAGTGCTGTGCCCGATATTCGGGAGAGGTGCATGGCCCAACGTCGATTTCAGGACCGGACGGACGCGGGACGGAGGCTTGCGGTCGAGCTCGCTGAGTACGCGAACCGGCCCGACGTGCTCGTGCTTGGCCTGCCGCGCGGCGGCGTCCCCGTGGCCTACGAGGTGGCGCAGGCGCTCCGCGCCCCGCTGGACGTGTTCGTCGTCCGCAAGCTCGGCGTTCCCGGACACGAGGAGCTGGCGATGGGCGCCATCGCCAGTGGCGGCGTGCGCGTCGTGAACCAGGACGTCGTCGAGGAACTCGGGATCTCGGACGAGGCGCTCGACGAAGTGACGCGTGCGGAGCTGCGGGAGCTGGAGCGGCGCGAGCGAACGTATCGCGGCGACCGCCCGCCCCCCGCGGTGCGCGGGCGAACGGTGATTCTCATCGACGACGGGCTCGCGACCGGGTCGACGATGCGCGCCGCCATCGCCGCGCTGCGGCGTCTGGCGCCGGCGCGGATCGTAGTTGCCGTGCCGACGGCGGCGGCGGAGACCTGCGAGGCGCTGCGGGGCGAAGTGGACGACGTCGTGTGCGCCGTCACGCCGGCACGGTTCTATGCCGTGGGCCTCTGGTACGACGACTTCTCGCAGACGAGCGACGAAGCGGTGCACGAGCTTCTCGAGCAGGCGCGCTCCACGGCGCCCTCGCGGTCCCCGTCCGGGGCGCGCGACGGGGACGACGCGGCGCCGGCGGCGCCACACCGGTAGCGCGGGGGCTACTCCGGTTCCGCGGGCTCGTCGCCCTTCCGCCCGCGGCTCGCGACCGCCGAGAGGATCGCGAACGCGATTGGCCCCACGACGACGAGGCCGACCCCCAAAGACACGGGGAGCAGCGCCTTTCCCCAGACACACGCCTCGGACACGGGCGCGCGGCAGGCGAGCGCGAGCTCGGCTAGGGGCACGCCTACGCCGATCAGCGCGGCCACCGCCAGCCGCACCCGCCAGTCGCGCACGCGCTCCCCGGCTCTGGGTCCTTGGTGCCTAACGGTCGCGGCCGTGCTGCGGCGGTGGCCCCGTCCGCAGTCTCGCCTCGAGCCGTTCGACGGCGTCCTTGGCGTCTTTGAGCCCCCCGCCGTGCAGCTCGCGGTACCGCCGGATGGCGTCGATCTTTCGGCCGCGCCGGACGAGCTCCTCCAGTTCCGCGTCCGCCGGCAGGTCGGGCGCAGCGCCCTGCCAGACCACGCGCGTGCCACCGCTACGCCGCCGGCCGAGCGCGTAGCCGACGGCGAGAGCGACGAGGGCGACGACGGCGACCAGGGCGACAGTCGTCAGCTCCACCTCACCCTCCAGCGGGCGCGCCGCGGTTCGGCGGCGAGTCGGTCAGGCACCGCCCGCCTTCAGTCCCCCTCCGGGATGAGGAGCCAGAGGAGCGCGTAGACGAGGATCCCCGGAAACGCCGCCGACAGCGCGGACACGACGACGAAGCCGACGCGTGCCAGCGTCGGGTCGATCCCGAAGTATTCGGCCAACCCGCCGACGACGCCGGCGATCATGCGATTGCTGCGCGACCGGCGGAGCGGTGCCCGGAGGTTCGTCACCATGATCGTGTCCTTCCTGTGTGCCCGGTTGGCTTCAGCCGCGCACGCACCGCGCGGCCGCGGAAGTGCTACGATGCCGCATGGCCGGTGCGCTGTCCAGACGAACACGCGCGGCCGCGGATGCACGCGAGGCGCCGTTCATCCGCGGTCGTCTCCCGCCTCGTTGGCGAGCTCGATGTAGCACGAGTGCCCGCCGGAACGGTCGCCGGTCAGCCACGCCCACTCGAAGTGTAGCTCGACGAGGCCTCGCGCGTTGCGCGACACGCGCCCGCGGGAGGAGCCAGCCAGGAGCTCGCCGTCGGTGGTCACACAGTGGTACAGGAGCTCGATCGTGTCCGGCCCGGTCGCTTTGCCGATGACGTGCCCGTCGGCGATTCGACCGCCCTGGTACGTGCCGGTGATCCGCCGCCCGTCGGTGCGGTACTCGAAGATGGTCTCGGCTCCGGAGACGCCGTGTGGATTCCCGGTGGTGACGAACCGCTTGCCATCGATGTCGACCGACAACATGTCGTCCCTCGACCGGACCCGCACCTCCTCGGAGGTGAGCCCGTAAAGTGGTGGCGTGGGCACGCTGCGCAGGCCGAGCATGAGATAGAGCTGGCCGCGGTGGTGGGCCTCGTGCTCCACGTGGGCGCGGAGCCATTTCCACACGGTGATCGGCGTGCCGGCGGGCGTCAGACACTTGTCGTCGAGCCGCGCCTCGGTGAGCGCGCCGAACAGCGCCACCGACTCCTCGTGGAGCCGGTCGTAGTAGGCAAGCGTCGCTTCGTAGCCGTCGGCGAGATCGGTCCCGTGTCCCGGGTAGCGGCTCTGCCGGCCGTGCACGGTCTCGGCGTACATGTAGCGCTCGATCCCGGCGAGGTGTCGCACGAGGTCGCCAAAGGTGAACCTGCCCGGTCCGGCCGCCCACTCCAGGTCGGCGGGGGGAATGCAGAGGACCACGCGGCGTGTGCGGCCGTGGACACTGCGCAGGTAGTCGAGAAACGTCGCGAGTCGGTTCGTCTCCACGTACACCTCCGTGCCGCACGCGCGGGTCGCTTCAACTGGGCTCGGGAGTCTGGCGCCGAGCCCGCAGCGCGGCCGGCGCTCACTGGCGCTTCAGAAATCGGATGGCGTGCTCGCGGCCCCAGAACTCCCCGCGCGCGGAGGAGCCGTCCGCATATCGAATCTCGACTGTGATGCTGGCGACGTCGCGGAGCGCGGGTTCGTGTCGCCCCGGCGCCGCGGGCTTCTCGGTCCCGAGCAGCCGGAGCACCTCGGCCCTCGCGCCGTCCGCCGCGAGCCCCGCCGCCGTGAGGACCTGGGCGGCGATGCCCTTCTCCTCGCGGAGGAGGCCGAGGAGGAGGTGCTCGGTGCCGACGTAGGAGTGGTTGAGCTCCCGCGCCTCGCTCATGGCCAGCTCCA
>Ga0307416_100002134_pt1 | contig 11185 bp, 7 predicted proteins | sample DK1Cmetagenome_2_FD_203821 | JGI IMG/M metagenome (GOLD analysis project Ga0307416, IMG submission 203821) | Maize rhizosphere microbial communities from greenhouse at UC Davis, California, United States - DK15-C-3 | ecosystem: Host-associated > Plants > Roots > Rhizosphere > Soil | place: USA...
CGACTGATTGAGCCACGGCAGCCCCAGTCCGGTGATCGTCTCCTGTGAGCACTACCAGCTCGAGGTCGAGCTGCTTGAGGCGGCGAACTGCTTCGGCGCTGGTGGTCCGGACCGGATCCGAGATGGTGATAAAACCACAAGCTCGGCCATCGACCGCGACGTATACCCGGGTTTCTCCCAGCCTACTCGCATCGCCGACGACTGATGACGAGTCGATCCCCTCCTCCTGCAGCAACGCATGGTTCCCCACCACCACCTGATGACCTTCCACCAGCCCGGCGACGCCGCGGCCGGTGCGGCTCTCGAACGCAGTAACCGGAGCCAGTGACACCCCACGCTGCTTTGCCTCCGCCACCACCGCGTCTCCCAGAGGATGCTCACTGAGCCGTTCGACCGAGGCAGCCAACTGAAGGAGTCGCTCGGCATTGGCGCCGGGCACCGGAACGATCGAGCTGACAACCGGCCTGCCTTCCGTGATCGTCCCCGTCTTGTCGAGCACCACCACATCCACGTCGCCGGTTCGCTCCAGCGCTTCGCCCCCGCGGATGAGCACGCCCAGCTCGGCTCCGCGTCCCGTCGCCACCATCACCGCCGTGGGAACCGCGAGCCCCATCGCGCAGGGGCACGCGATTATGAGGACGGTTACCGCCGCTACCATCGCGTGGAGGTACGAGGGTGGCGGCCCGACTGCGACCCAGACGGCGAATGTGATGAGGGCCAACAGCAAAACGATGGGAACGAAGATGCCGGAGAGCCGGTCGGCCAGCCGCTGGATCGCCGGCTTGGAACCCTGCGCTTGCCGCACCAGTCCTATGATCCGCGACAGAACGGTCTCGTCACCCACCCGGGTCACTCGAAACTGAAAGGCGCCGTTCCGGTTGAGCGTCGCTCCGATCACCGAGTCACCCACGCTCTTGCGTACGGCATCGGGTTCCCCGGTCAGCATCGATTCGTCGACGTGGCTGCTGCCCTCCAGGACTGTGCCGTCAGCCGGGATGGTTTCACCGGGCCGGACCACGACCCGGTCACCTACCCGCAGGTCGTCGAGTGAGACGTTCACTTCTTCGCCTCGGCGGAGAACGCGCGCCGTGGCCGGGCGCAGCGAGGCGAGTCGGCGAAGTGCCTCCCACGTGCGACTCTTGGCTCGCGCCTCGAGCAGGTTTCCCAGCAACACCAGTGTGATGATCCAGATCACGGCCTCGTAGTACACCTGCGGCGTGATCCCACGGGCGAAAAACCAGTCGTCCGCCACCGTCATCGCGAGGCTGAACAGGAACGCGGCGCCGGTGCCGAGCGCAATCAGCGTGTTCATGTCGGCGATCCGATGCCGGGTAGCGGCCCAGGCCCGGGTGTAGAAGTGTCGACCAGCCCAGCCGACCACCGGGACTGTCAGGGCGAGCAGCAGAAAACGCCAGGCGTCGCCGGAAACTTCAGCCGTCCAGGGTGCCGCACGTTCGAGCAGCGCCGAGAGCGGCATCATCACTCGCATCAGTGGGTCGGAGCCGGCGCCGGGATCAGTGTTGGCCAGGGGAAGGCTGAACAGCATGGCGAGGACGGCCGCTGCCAGGCCCACCCGGAACTTGCGCTGGAGCTCCCGGATCTCCACGACCCGTTTCTCGTCCTGTTGGTCGATCAGCTCCGCGGTCGCCTCGGACCTGGACGGCAGATCCGCTCCGTACCCAGTCCCGCGAATCGTCTCGACCAGCTGTTCCAGGGTGATCGCCGAGGGATCGTAGTCCACCGTCGCCGAGTTGGTCATGAGATTCACGTTCGCGGCGCTCACACCAGGAGCCCGTTCCAGCACCTGCTGCACGCGGCTGCTGCAGCCGGCGCAGTGCATGCCCGAAACGGGGATCGTGCAGGTCTCTGTGGTAGCCGTAGTCATGGTGAGGCGCTGGGCGAGCGGGTGAGGATCAAGCAGTAAAGTACGTAGGGGGTGGGGGTATGTCAAGCGAGCGAGTGTCATGCGCATACGTTCGAGCGACCTGCAACAAGAGTGGGCAGGACGCCATCCGGCGGCGCGGCTGGAGCAGAGGAGAGCTTGACGCTCGCAGGTAAGTGCCCGGGTGCAGCCAACTTGCCCGCAGGATGCAGAGGGCATACGACGTGCCACTTAGTCGGCACTTATGACCGAGACGCCGGGTCCGCCTCCAGCAAATGATCCGCTCTCCTCCGGTGGGAGCGAGCCGCTCGTACCCATTCTCCGGGTGGACGACGACCAGCTCGACGCCGTTGCACTTGCTACCTGGCACGGGGCGCTGTCCAACACACTCGCGGTCGAAGTCCCCCACGATTTGATGGCGCTGTGGCTCTATCCCTCTCCCGGCGGTGTGGTGTTGCTGGGTCCGACTGAGCTGGCTCAAGACGACCTCCCCATTCCGCTGCCGAACCCCCATCTGAAACCGGAGCAGTTGACGAGCCTGGAGCAGATCGTCTCCGGTGCCGGATATGGGTCGGTAACGTGCCTGCCGGTTGGGTTCGGCAAACGCGACGTGGCTCTGCTGCTCGTGGCCGACCTCCGGGCCGGGCAGTATGGAGCCGTCGAACGGGTCGTACTTCAGTGCGTCGCCCAGCGAATCGCACCCATGCTGGGCCGGATTGCCCGGCAGTGGAAGCCGGTCGAGGGCTCTTCTTCCCGTCACCAAGAACGGATCGCCGGCCTGCTCGAGACTCTGGCTCAGGCCAATCGGGAGACGGCCACTCCGCAGCGCTTCCTTGGCGCTATCTCCCCGGGTTTGGCGCTGATTCTACCCCATGAGCACATCGAGCTGCTGGTGTCGGATCCGGCAGGGAAGCGCTACTTCCGTCTGGGCGAGCACCCGGGCGGCCCCATGTGGCGGGACCCCTCCCTCATCATCGAGCGAGATCATCTCGACATTGCCGACATCTTCGGAGCTGAGGAACGACTGCTACTGGGCGACACCTACGAGGATCCGCGATGGCCCCGAGGCTTTCTCACTGCCGGTGAGCCCGCCGGTGCCGACATCCGAGCCGTGGTCGGTGCCCGGCTCGATCTTCGGGGTAACATCCCGGCGTACTTACTTGTGGGCAGCATCGGGCCCGAGCTGTACCGGGAGGAAGATGCGGAGCTGCTGCGACTATTTGCCGGACTGGTCACTCCTCAGATTGCCGGCTTTCTTCTGGTGGACGAGCCGGCGACGGCACCCTCGCCGGCCAGGCCGGTCGAGAGTAATCCGCACGCGGAGTTGTTCTTTCGCATTGCGGGGCTGTTGGCGACCACACCCGAAGCTGCGGTGGCCATCCAGCTGATTGCGTCGGAGGCCCGGGCCGCCTTGCCCTATGACACGCTCACCTTTGCCTTGCGGATGACGCAGACCGATCGCGTGGTATTACTGGAGGCCGGCGAGCAGCGGCCCCTGGCTCAGCTTCCGTTGGTCTCCGTAGCTGGAACCGCTCTGGGCCGGACTCTACGGGGAGATTTGCCCTGCGCCTACGCCCAGAATGGCAGTGAGACCCAGATGATTGTTCCGCTTCGGGTGGCCGGGCGAATCCATGGCGCACTCATCTTCGGCTCCGAATCGCCCGGCGCGCTGACCGAGCATCACGTGGTGCCGGCGCAGCATCTGGCCAATATCGTTGCGGCCCATCTCGAGCTGTTTCGCCGAGGCGCCATGCTGCCGCACCCAACGGTGTCGCGCTGGCGTTCCGACCGAAAGACGGTGATCTGAGCCGACCGATCAGAAGCCCCGGGCTGTGCCTTCCGCGTGGTGTGAAGTGGCCAGCACCGGCGCCCGCGTCCCCATGAGCCTCCGCAGGAGATACGCAGCCAGGAGCACCAGCCCGAACATGCAGACAATCACCGGACCAGTCGGTAGATCGTAGTGGAATGAAATCCAGAGGCCGAGCGCGGACGCGACCGCACCGGCCAGCCAGGACAGGAGGGCAAGGGTGCCCTGCTTTCGAGTAAACTGAAACGCAACCGCTGCCGGCACTACGAGGAACGAGAACACCAGCAGCACGCCGGCGATCGGCACCGAAAAAGTGATGACGATCCCGAACGACAGATAGAACAGAAAGTCCCACCACCGAATCCGCCAACTTCGGCCCAGTGCGGTCTCCGGGCTGAAGGAGATGGTGAGAAATCGATTCCGCAGCGCCCAGTGAAAAACCCCAATCACGGCGTAGACACCGGCCAGCCGGATGATGGTGGGCCAGGTGACCCATAACAGGCTCCCCACCAGGATGTCCTTGATCGCCTCGCCGCCACGGGGGGTCCGGTCTGCCACCAGGATCGCTGCCGCCGAAGCCATCACGTAGACAATGCCGATGATCGCTTCTTGCGGCACTGCCCCCTTCTCGGATGTGCGCGTCAGGGCGAACATCGCGGCGCCCAGGCTGGTGAACCCCAGTGCGTAGGCAAACGCGCTGGTCGAGTCCGGCTGGCTCCCAGCCAGAATGGCCACGGCGGAGCCCAGGGCCGCCATCTGCGCCAGTGAGAGATCGACGAAGATGACTTCGCGGGCGATGACGTGGAGCCCGAGATAGGAATGAATGGCAACGATGACGAGACACGCCACCAGCGGGGGAAGGAAGAGGCCCAGGTCCATTACCTGGCTCCAGTCGTGAGCGCCACGTCCTTGAAGCCGACGGCTAGATTGGTGACCCAGGTGTTCATGAGATCGAAGTAGGTGTTGACCCCGGGCGCTCCCTGGGTGTTCTCCGGCACAATCACCGCCCGGGCACCGGTTCGTGCCGCCACCTGCTGGATTTGCTTGCGATCGAAGTAGTTGGATGCGAAGAGCACTGGAATCTTGCGGTCGCGCATGAGTTGAATCACCTCCTGCACGTGCCCCGGTGTCGGTGGAATCCCGGGTTTCGCCTCGATGTAAGTGACGCAGTCCACATCGTACCGCCGGCTGAAGTACGCCCACTCCTTGTGGTAGCAAGCCATCTGCTTGCCCCGGAAAACCTCGGCCTGCTTGAGCCAGCCGGCGAGCCGGGTACTCAGCGGCTTGCCCTGATACTTCTGCTGCCCGAGGAAGTCGAACAGCTTGTTGGACCGCAGCAGATCGAACGCGGTAGCGGGCGTCAGGATGCCAACCAGGGTGGGGCCCATGGTCGCTTCCAAGATACGTTTCTCGAAATCCCGTTCCCGCTCGGCATAGAACGACGAGTTGTCCGGCGAGACCCGCTGGAGGCCCCCCAGGATGTTTCGGGCGATGATGATCCCGTTGACCGGATCGGTGTGGATGTGCGGATTGCCGTCAACGTGGATGTCGCCCTGGGCCCGACTCAGAGACGTGGGGACTTCCAGGAGATCGATCCCCCGATAGGCGGCGACATACCCTGGTGCGCCGTCGAGGATGTTGCGGTTGCCGGCCCGGTCAAGCAGCGCCGGTACCCACAGCTCGAGGTCCATCCCCGTGGTGACAAACAGATCGGCGTTCCGGAGAATCGCCACGAAGCTCGGCTTGGGCTGCACGAAGTGCGGATCCTCGTCGCCCTGGGCTATCGATGTGACCGTGCCCCGGTCGCCCACGATCTCGCGGGCGATAGCGCCGTAGGTGGTGAGGCTGGTGACGATCTTCGGGGGGGCCGCCCGGTGCGGCGGTGGGGCAGTCGGCCCCGTGAAGAGAGCCCCCAGCATGAACAGTGAAGTGAATGTCATAGTGTAGTCCCTCAATTGACCTTAAGTATTCGGGCGATTCTTCTTGCACTCAGCTTCGTCCGCCCGTCCGCCCGTCCGCCCGTCCGCCGTCAATACGTCTCATGCTTATGCGGTCCCATGGCCCAGACCGCTTGCAGCGAAAGCAGGTTGCGGCTCCCCTCCAGATCGGTGTGGCGGTGCTCGCCTTCCAGCCGGATGTAGACGAACTCGCTCTGCCACCACGTGAGGTTCGGGGTGATGCGCCACTCGGTGTCGTCCGGGCCGCGGGGGGCCTCCACCCAATCGTATCGAGCGCCGAAGACCCAGCGGCGGCTGGTGCGCGCCTGGAGGTCCAGAAATGCGCCGTACCGATTCGTGGTAGTGCCCAGTTCCTCGGCGTGCAACCGGTAGCCTTCGGCCCGGAAGGTGATGTCGCGCCGGGTGCCCGCTTCTGGTGGACGATAGGTCAGCCGGAAATCGAGGCCTGCCAGACGACTCTTGAGATCGGCGGCGTCGTTGTTGCCGCCGAGAGCGGTGACGCCGAGCTGGGCGTAGGTGCTGCGGCTGAGCTGGCGAAAGTTCTGCAGCCGGCCCAGGAGCGTGGGTTGCCGGCTGTCGGCAAAGAGCGGGTCGCTCTCTGCCACCGTGCCCTGGAGCCAGACCTCGTGGGTCGTGCCGGCGAGGGAGAAGGGCAGCACGGTGTAGAGGGAGACCCCGATGCCGGCGAGGCCCTCCTCCGAGAAGAAGCGCTGGTACACCAGCGGGTATTCGGTCTCGGGTAGCGCGTGGGCATGCCACCGGTTGAGGTCGCCCACCTGCTGGCGGAACTTGCCGAGATCCAAGCGGAGCCTGCCGGGCAGGCCGGTCCAGTAGAGGTATCCCTCTTCGATTTCCACTCCTTCTTCCGAAGCAGCCAGGAAGATCTTGGTATTGGAATAGGGATCGAGCGCGGACTGAAAAGCGAACTCGAACTCCCGCGCGACAAAGTTGTCCTCCTGCCGGCCCTCGCGAGCTACCAGCCGGACGTCGCCTGTCGCGCTGATCTCCGGGTTGAGCAGGTTGGCGCCTCGCGGAGCTGCAGGCGGCGGCGCCGCTTCCGGCTGTCTGGTTTGGGTGGAATCACCCTCGGGGCCTGGCGTCTGTCCCGCCGCCCTTGCAGCCGCAGCGCGTATGGCCGCGAGATCGTCGGCGGAGTCGGGGGACTCGGCCGGAGCAGGCGACGGCGTTTTCTCCGGCGCGCAGCGAGTCTTCCGCAGCGCTGCCAGCCGCCGCTCGAGCGCGCCGACCCTCGCGGCCAGACTATCGGTGACCCGGTCGCCGGATGGCTGGGGGAGGGTGGGTCCGGCCTCGCCCGGGCAGAGTCCGGCCTGCAAGGAATCGATACGCGCAGACAGGGCCGACAGCGCTCGATTGATCGAGTCGACTCGGGCGCTGACTTGTGCCTGGGCTGCTGAAGCGGCTCCCAGCCAGCAAGCGGCCAGGAGAATGGCCGTGCGAGCACGGAAGTGCATGGGTCCTCCGATTGTAAGAGTTACGCGTCCAGTGGACGCGCGGTCTCAGACAGATCGGGTGACGGGCGGCGCTCGGGATCGCGCCGGGCTGGCCGACGCGGAAGGGGCGAGGTGGTTTTCGTGCGAGAGATGGACTCGCCGCTCATCGCCGATGGCGATGGCGATCGTACCGACTGCTCTGCTGCTGTGGGGAGCGAAAGCAGCCGCCTGACAGAAGGCGCAGGTGGCTTCGTCGTGAACTGGAGAGGGAAGCGATTCGCGGGGCGAGCTGACGATGCTGCGCTGAGAGAATCCAGATGGGTGGTGAGCGGGACTCGCCGTACCCAGCACCAGCTGCGCACCGGCGACCAAGACCGGCAGCAACCCGGCCATCCGACCTACCCAGCGAAGACCCATGGTCTAAGGGTAGTGGCTTGTTCCTCCGATTCAAGCGGTCCGGCGGAGCGGGCCGTCGGCAGGCAGCAGAAACCAGAGCGCGGTTCCCTTCCCGTAGACCGAATCGGCTCCGATGGTGCCGCCGTGCATCTCCACGAACTTTTTGCAGAGGGCCAATCCCAGACCGGTGCCCTGAGCCCGTCGGCTGGAGGAGCTGTCCACCTGGCTGAACTCCTGAAAAAGCTTCGGCATGTCCTCCCGCTTGATGCCCATGCCCTCATCGGTCACCGAGATCCAGACCACGTCGTGAGGGACGAGTCTGCCCCGGTCACCGGCGCGATCAGAAGGCTGGCGCAGCGGCGCCCGGGTGCGCACCGCAGCAAGACAGATCTTGCCGCCCTCGGCGGTGAACTTGGACGCGTTGGAGAGGAGGTTGTACAGAATCTGCCGGATTCTCACCCCGTCAGCCACGATGGTGAGCGGCGCCGAGTCGAGCTGGAGAATGCATTCCTGCTGCTTGGCGGTGCGCAGGCTGGCGGTGTCGGTTACGGCGCCGGTGATTGCTTCCCTGATGTCGGTCAGGGCCAGTGAGAGGGACATCCGGCCGGCCTCGACCTTGGAGAGATCGAGCACGCTGTTGATCAGCGACAGCAGATGCTTGCCGTTCCGCAGCACGGCCTCGGTGAACTCCCGCTGCGTCGCCGTTATATCGCCGGCGCCGCCCTCCAGCATCAGGTCGGAGAACCCGATGATCGCGTTCAGCGGAGTCCTGAGCTCGTGCGACATGTTGGTCAGAAACTCGCTCTTCAGCTGGGTTGCCCGCTGCAGCAGCTGATTCTTGCTCCGGAGCGCGGCTTCGTTGCGCCGGCTCTCGGAGAGCACCGATGCCCGGTCCAGACCCACCACCACCTGATCGCCCAGAATCTGGAGCAGCTGGACATCGTGCTGGCTGAATGGCTGACCGTCCCGGCGGTTGTAGACGCTCACCGTTCCGACCACGAATCCCGCGGAGCGGAGCGGGACGATGGCGGACGTCTTGAGCGGGACCGGAATGCTGGGCGGCCGGTAACTCCGCGGGTCGGCATCCATGTCGTCCGACACCAGCGCCGAATCCTGAGTCACCACCCAACCCAGCAGCGAGCCTTCGACCGGGATGAGCATGCCGGTGGCGAGCTCGAGTGGGCCGGTCGCCGCCTTCACCTTCAGGAAGCGACCCTCCTCCACCATCAGCGTGACTGCGCCGCTTTCCGCCTCGAGCAGCTCGGCTGCGGCCTGGGCGACTTCCCGCACCAGACCATCGAGCTCGGCGCCGGCCAGGAGGGTGCCGGCCAGGTGTCGCAGCCGTTCGAGCTCGCGATTCCGCCGGTCCGCCTGGGTCAGCGCATTGCGGAGCGAGGTTTTCTGTGCCTCGGAGAGCTCGCCCATGTGACGGAAGGTGACCAGCGTCAGCAGCGTCGCGATCGAGGTCAGCAGCAGGCCCACTGCATCGTCGCGGCGGATCAGCCAGACGCCGAGCCAGGTAATGATGATCGCAACGCCGATGATTGAGCCGGTATAGGAGAGCCGGCGCCAGTGGCGTTCGAATCGATCCCAGAAGGTCGGAGGAGAAGCGTCTTCGCGAGCGCTCATCTCTCGTCCGGGCCCAGCAGCTCGGAAAAGGCGGTCTGGCCGGTCCGAAGCATTCGCCGGAGATAGGGCCGGCAGAGTCCGCACTGGGCACCGCAGCCGGTCTCTTTCATCAGCTCCTCCAAACTCCAGTTGCCCGCTCGAGCCCGCGGCAGCAGTTCGGCGAACGGGGTGCTGCGGCAGATACAGCCGGAGACAAGCACGGGCCTCGTCTCACCGGCCATCGAGCCCGGCTACGGTCATCCGTCCCTCCGACCGTCCGCCCGTCATCACGGATTGGTGGGGCGAATGTCCAGCTCGCTCACCAGCGCCCGCTCCGGGAGGTTGATCGCGTGCACAATGGTCTCCGCCACATCCGCGGGCTTGAGGATACGCTGGGGGTCTGACTTCAACATCGATTGGTCCCGGATGAGGCCGGTGTCCACGGAACCAGGGCAGATGGCAATGACCCGAATGTTGTCTTTCCGGGTTTCCAGCATCAGGGAGCGGCTGAATCCGAGGACCGCGTGCTTCGATGCCGTATAGGCGGTGCCGCCGACAAAACCATTTCGTCCTGCGAGGCTCGCCACGTTGACGATCGCGCCGTGCTTGCGCTGCCGCATGGCGGGGAGCACTGCCCGGGTCATCAGGAACAAACTCCGGACGTTGGTTCCCATGGTGGCGTCCCATTCGTCCAAGGTCAGCTGTTCGAACGGCTTGGCGATAAGCACGCCGGCGTTGTTGACCAGCACGTCCGCCGGACCCAGGGCCCGGTTCAACTCGTCCACGGCTCGTTGCGCCTGATCTGGATGGCCGACGTCCGCGGCCGCACCTGCAGCTTCTATGCCCTCTCGGGACAGCTCGTTGGCGAGGTCCTCCACCACCGACTCAGTGCGGGCAACCAGCCCCACAGCGTAGCCGGCGCGACCGAGCGCCAGGGCCGTGGCGCGCCCGATACCCTGGGTTGCTCCCGTGATGTAGGCGACTTTCTCGGGGGAAGGCATAGGGGAGAATACTAGGCGGTAAGGCGGTAAGGCGGTAAGGCGGTCGGAGAGTCGGAGAGTCGGAGAGTCGGAGAGGCGGAGAGTCGGAGGCTCGGAGGGGAAGGCGGTAACCGGCGCGTCATTCCCATCGCAGCGCTGAAGCCGACACTTCTCTTCAGCTCGGCTCGTAAATCCAGCAACGGGTCCTCTCCACTTTCCCCGACAATGTCTATTCGGTTACACCTATGACACATCCGTGTTCGGTCCCGCTCTGCCTCCTCGGTCTTCTCGTCGCCTGTAGCGGAACTCCGAAAGAGACTGCCGCGCCGGCACCGGTTTCTCCCCAGCACACCACAGCCGCCGCACCGGGCAACGCTCCGGCACAACTCGATGCCTTGGCCGATGAATACTGGGCCACGTTCGTCCAGACCTTTCCCCTGACGGGGCTCTTCCTCGGCGCCGCCGAAAGTCCGGCCGATCGGATGGGCGACAACTCGCTCTCGGCGGTGCGCGCCTGGGAGCAGAAGGAGGACCGCTGGATCGGTCAGTTGCGGCGGGTTGAGGCCGCCGCGCTCCGAGGAACACCGCAGGACGCCAGCTACGGGGTGTTGCTCGAGACGCTGGAAGCCTCTCGCCAGAATCGGGTGTGTCGTCCCGAACTGCTGCCGCTCAACCAGCAGGGGGGGTGGCAAGTCTTCCTGCCGGTTCTCGCTCAACTGCAGCCGTTGGGAAGCCCTGACCTCCGGAGCGCGGCGCTGGCGCGCTGGCACGGCGTTGCCGGCTACGTGGACACCGAGATCGCCAATCTGAAGGAGGGGCTGCGCCTGGGTTACACCCAACCCAAAGGAAACGCTCAGGCCGTAGTCGCGCAGCTCGACGACCTGCTCGAGCTACCGGCCGAGCGCTCGCCCTTTGCCGGGCTCGCCGGGCGAGACTCGGCGCCGGGATTTCGGGACTCGATCATCGCCATCGTCGGCCGGGAGATCATTCCGGCGGCGACGCGCTATCGGGACTTCCTGGGCTCGGAGTACATCCCCCGCGCCCGCAGCACCACCGAGCTCACGACACTGCCGAACGGCGCCGAGTGCTATCGGGCCCGGGTC
>Ga0307416_100002135_pt1 | contig 11179 bp, 10 predicted proteins | sample DK1Cmetagenome_2_FD_203821 | JGI IMG/M metagenome (GOLD analysis project Ga0307416, IMG submission 203821) | Maize rhizosphere microbial communities from greenhouse at UC Davis, California, United States - DK15-C-3 | ecosystem: Host-associated > Plants > Roots > Rhizosphere > Soil | place...
TGGCCCCCCCGGGCCCGCGGGAACGCGGCCTCAAGGGCGCCGGTGTGGACAGCGTGCTGTCCCGCTACCAGAACCTGGGGGCCCGCACGGCGGCCGACTACACCGCCAACCTGCGCGAGGAGACCGAGTTCCGCGGCGCCCTGCTGCAGGGGCTGCTGTGGTTCGTGACCCTGATCGCCCTGCTCGGCATCGCCAACACCCAGGCCCTCTCGGTCGTGGAACGCACCCGCGAGATCGGCCTGCTGCGCGCCGTCGGCATGAGCGCCCGGCAGATCGCCCGCATGATCCGCGCAGAGACCCTGGTGGTCGGGCTGCTCGGCGCCGCGCTCGGCCTGCTGGCCGGGCTGGCCGGCGCCTGGCTGGCGGTGCGGGCGCTGTCGGGCTTCCCCAGCGCCAGGCTGGCCGTCCCGACCGCTGGCCTGCTCGGCGCCATGCTGGTGGCGGTGGCCGCCTCCGTCCTGGCCGCCCGGGCACCGGCACGCCGCGCCAGCCGCATCGACGTCCTGCGCGCCATCGCCACCGAGTGACGGCGACCGCCCGGTCCTATCATCGGCTCGTGGACCACCCGGCATCCTCCACCACCGGCGCCCGGCTCCGGCCAGGGTGGATCGTCCTGCTCGCCTGCGTGGACGGCCTGGTCGTGGCCGCGTTCCTGTGGCTAGGCCGAGCACACCTCACCGCCGTCCCTGCCGCTGCCGGTCCTCCTCGGGGGGGCCATCGTGGGGGTACTGGTGGGCCCGTGGGCCTACCTGGCCACCAGGCGGCTGCGGGGCGATTCCGCGGCGGGCCGCATCCTGCGCGGCGTGCTGCTGGTGGGGGCGGCGCTGGCCGTGGCGGGGGTGACGCTGGCCGTGGTGATCGCGACCGCCGGGGCGCGAGGCCCGGATGCGGCAGGGTCGGTGGCCATGCTCGCGATCCTGGTCGCCGGGCTGCTCCTGCTGGTGGGGGTGGTGGTGCTGCCATGGCTGTTCCTGCTGGCGCGCACCGTGGCCCGGGAGCGCGCCGCCCGCGTGCGCGCCGAGGAGCGTGCCGAGGTCGCCAGCCACCTGCACGACTCGGTCCTGCAGACCCTGACACTGCTCCAGAAGCGCACCGGTGACCCGGCGGCGATGGCGCGGCTGGCCCGCCACGCCGAGCGGGAGCTGCGCGGCTGGCTCTACGGGCCCGACGCGGGCACACCGGCCGACCTGGCCGGGGCGCTGCGCGCGGCCGCCGCCGAGGTCGAGGACCGCTTCGGGATCTCGGTGGAGCTGGTCACGGTCGGGACCTGCCCGCTGGACGAGCGCACCCGGGGGGTCGTCGCCGCGGCCGGCGAGGCCCTCACCAACGCGGCCAAGCACGCCGGGGTGGCCACGGTCTCGCTGTACGCGGAGGCGGGCGGCGCCCAGCTGCTGGTGGCGGTGCGGGACCGCGGCCGCGGGTTCGACCCGGCCGCCGCCGGGCGGGGCCGCCATGGCCTGGCCGAGTCGGTCACGGGCCGGATGCGGCGCCTGGGCGGCACGGCCACCATCCGGACCGCGCCCGGGTCGGGCACCGAGGTCGAGCTGCGCCTCCAAGTGGCGAGTGCCAGATGAGCCGGGTGCGGATGTTCGTGGTCGACGACCACTCCCTGTTCCGCAGCGGGGTCCGCCACGAGGTCGAGCCGGCCGTCGAGGTGGTCGGCGAGGCCGGCGACGTCGCCGCCGCGGTCGAGGGCATCCGCGCCCTGGGTCCCGACGTGGTGCTGCTGGACGTGCACCTGCCCGGTGGGGGTGGCCGCGCCGTCCTGGACGCCGTGCTGGCCACCCATCCGGGCGTGCGGTTCCTGGCCCTGTCGGTCTCCGACGACCCCGGCGACGTGATCGGGGTCGTCCGGGGCGGCGCCCGCGGCTACGTGGTCAAGGCGATCTCCGGGCCGGAGCTGTGCCAGGCGATCGCGCGGGTCCACGCCGGCGACGCCTACTTCTCGCCGCGACTGGCCGGGTTCGTGCTGGACGCGTTCAACGGTGACGCCCCGGTGCCGCTGGACCCGGAACTGGACGGGCTGACCCGCCGGGAACAGGAGGTGCTGCGGCTGATCGCCCGGGGCTACACCTACAAGGAGACCGCCGAGCGCCTGTTCATCTCCGCCCGGACGGTGGAGACCCACGTTTCGGCGGTGCTGCGCAAGCTGCAGTTCTCCAACCGGCGCGAGCTGAGCCGCTGGGCCAAGGCCCGCAACCTCGCCTGACCCGCGCTGTCCGGTGAAGGCCCTACCCGGGCAGGCGCAGCACGACCTGGGTGCCCTGGTAGGGGCGGGAGCCGATCTCCAGGCGGCCGCCGGCGGTCTGGATCCGCTCGGCCATCGACCGCAGCCCCAGGTGCCCGGTGGCCGCGGCCCGCTCGCTGGCCGCCTGGGGGTCGAAGCCGACCCCGTCGTCGGCCACGGCGATCACCACCATCGACCCCTCGCGCTCGCCCCACAGCCGCACCGTGCTCGCCTCGGCGTGCTTGGCCACGTTGGCCAGGGCCTCCTGGACGACCCGGAAGGCGACCATCTCGAGGTCCCGGTCCAGCCGGTCCTCCAGCATCCAGGTGACCTCGGTCTTGCAGCCGGTCCGCTCGGCCAGCTTGGCCAGCTGCTGGCGCAGGGCCGACTCCAGCCCGGCGCTGTCCAGCAGCGGCGGGCGCAGGTTGAACAGGAACGTCCGGGCCGCGGCCAGCCCCTGCTCCAAGTTCTCGTGCACCTGGCCGAGGGCCGGGGCCACGGCGGCGGCGGTGTCGTCGCCGAGCCGGGCCACCACCTGGTCGAGGATGGACAGCTGCATGCGGGCCGCGGTCAGCGACTGCACGGCGTCGTCGTGCAGGTCCCCGGCCAGGCGGCGCCGCTCCTCCTCCTGGGCGGTGATCAGCTGGCCGAGCAGGTGGCGCCGTTCGCGCTCCACCCGCTCCAGGTCGGTCACGTCCACGGCCACACTGACCACGCCCGCGACCTTGCCGTCGGGGTCGAGCAGGGGCCGGTAGTGGACGTCGAAGATGACGTCGCCCACCGGCCGCTTGGCCCACAGCTCCTCGCCGGCCAGCAGCCGCTCGAAGTCGGCCGCCGCCTCCGGCTGGTCGCCGCGCAGCTCCACGAACGACCGCCCGACCCGCTCCGAGGGGGTGATGCCGAGCCGCTCGAAGGCCCGGCCCTCGGAGAAGCGGCAGATGCCGTCGGTGTCGTAGGCCGACAGCACGATCGGGGCGCTGGCGATCACCGAGCGCAGCCGGGCCTCGCTGGTGCGCAGCTGGCGGGCGGCCCGGTTGCGCTCGGTGAGGTCCTGGACCTGGCCGAAGAAGCCGAGATGCCGCCCGTCGGCGTCGTGCAGCAGGGCGGCGCTGATGAGCAGGTCCAGGCGGGCCCCGTCGGCCCGCCGGCAGCTGCGCTCGACCTGGAAGCTGGACTGGGCGCCCTCGGCCGCGGCGGCCCGGCCCAGGTTCCGCAAGACCGGGTCGTCATCGGGCTCGGCCAGGTCGGCGATGGTGCTGTCGAGCAGCTCGGCCTCGGAGCGGCCGAGCAGGTCGCAGAGGGCGCGGTTGACCCGCAGGAAGCGGCCGTCCAGGCCGACCAGGGCCATCCCGATGGCCGCCTGGTCGAAGCCGAGGCCGAGGTCCAATCCACCCCCCTTCCTCTCACCCGCCGGCGGCCGCGTCCACGTCCCTGGCCGGCCGCGGCTCACGGTGAGCGACGAATGAGTGGTTAGCAGAGTTTAGCTGATTCTCCCGCTCGCCCGCCCGCTCAGGGTCACCAGGAAGGCCGAGTCGAGCTCCAGGGGGCCGCCGTCCAGGTCGCCGGAGACCTCCAGCAGCTCCAGGCCGGCCCGCCCCAGCATGGCCGCCAGCTCGGTCAGGGTGTAGAGCCGGATGGCATGCTCCAGGGTGGTCCGGCGGCCGTCGGGGTGCAGCAGGGTGTAGCTGGTCAGGTCGCGGCTGGTGCGCAGGTCCAGGGTGCGCTCCTGGAGCACCACCAGGCCGCCGTCGGTGCGGACGACCTCGCTGTCGTGCCAGCCGCGGACCAGGGCCTCGCGGTTGGCCAGCTCCTGGAGAAAGCGGCCGCCGGGGCGCAGGACCCGGGCCACCTCGCCGAGGACCAGCTCGTCCTGCGCGTCGTCCTCCAGGTAGCCGAAGGCGTTGAACAGGTTGAGGACGGCGTCGAAGCTGGCGTCGGCGAACGGCAGCCGGCGCATGTCGCCCTGGACCAGGCCGACCCGCTGGTCCTGGCCGGCGGCCAGCCCGGCCGCCCGCTCCAGCAGCCGCCGGCTCAGGTCCAGGCCGGTGACCCGGTAGCCGAGTCGGGCCAGGGGGACGGCGTGGCGGCCCTGGCCGCAGCACAGGTCGAGCAGGCGCGCCCCCGGGGGCAGGCCGAGGCGCTCCACCACCGCGTTGACCTCGCCGGCGGTCCGCTCGTCGGGCAGCACCGGGGAGAAGATCCGCAGGTAGTCGGCGCCGAAGAAGCCGTCGTACCAGGGCCGTTGGTCCAACCGCCGTCCCCTCGTGGTCGCCTCGCCGTACCCCCGGCGGACGCCGGCGGCGGCGACCAGGGCACTCCCCGGCCCCGGTGAAGTCAAGCCTTGATCTCCTCTCCGGCGCGGCCGACCATGGGAGCCGCAGCACCCCTCCCTCCCCGGCAACGCCTCCGCGACTCCTCCCGTTACCGGCTCCCACCGGACCGACCGTGGCCCCGGCACGCCCGGGTCCGGTCCCGGCCCGGCCTGGCTGACCACGCCCGACCACACCCATGCCTCGAAAGGGGGCTTCCATGAGCATGACCATCCGCCGCACCCGCCCCCCGGCCCGGCCCCACGGCCGCCGGGCCGCCCCGGGCACGGCCAGGGTGCTGGCCGCCTACCTGGCCGGCGCCTTCCTGCTGCTGGCGGTGGTGTTCGCGCTGCGGCCGGCCCAGGGCCCGGCCCCGGCCGCGCCGACCTGGGACTACCAGCGCGAGACCGTCGCCCTGGAGGGCGGCGGGGCCCTCAACGCCTACGCCCGCTGGGCCGTCCGCACCACCGCCTGGCTGGCCCGGGGGTCGATCGAGCGCCAGCGCGACGTGCACCGCTTCAGCCCGCTCGACGAGCTGGCCGGCGGCGACGGCGCGGCCGGGCTGGCCGCCTGGCGCGAGCGCCACCGGCTGCCCCTGGAGGGCGCCACCCTGGCCGCCGTGACCGCCCTGGCCGCCTGGGGGACCCTGCGGCGGCGTCCCGGCCGCCTGTGGCTGGTCGCCCTGCTGGTGGTGGTCGGCGCCACCGTGCTGGTCACCCGCCCCCAGGCCGCCACCGTCCTGGCCGGCCGGGCCGGCACGGCCGTCCCCAACCAGCTCCTGCGGGCCGCCGCCACCGCCGACCCCGGCGTGTCGGCCACCGCCACCGCCGGCGGGGCCGAGGCGGTGCAGCGCACCGTCGCCGGCCGCTACTGGACGGCGTTCGTGGGCGAGCCGCTGTCGCGGCTCCAGACCGGCACCACCGTGCTGGCCACCGCCCCGCCCGACGCCAAGGGTGGGGTCCTCGGGTCGCTGCGGGCCCGGGTCACCGGAGTGGGGGACTGGGCCGTCGGCCGCCACGGCCCCGAGCGGGCGGTGATCGCCACCCTCGCCCTGGCCTACGCCGTCCCCTTCGCCCTGGCCCTGGTCGCCCTGGCCATGCTGGCCAGCTGCGCCCAGGCCCTGGTGTGGCTGCTCGCCCTGGCCGGCCCCCTGGTCGCCCCCCTGGCCGTCGACCCGGCCCGCCGCCGCGCCGTCCTCCGCTGGTGGCTGGTCCCCCTGGCCGCCGCCCTGGCCCTCCTGGCCGCCGCCACCCTGGCCACCCTGGCCGTCATCCGGGTGGCCGAGCTCACCCACGCCGCCGACGCCTACCTCGGCATGCTCCTGGCCGGCTCCACCGCCCCTGTCCTGGCCGCCGCCCTGGCCCTGCGCCGGTTCCGCCCCCGCCGCTCCCGCCACCGCCCGTCGCGCCCCCACGCCCTGCCCGCCCGCCCGACCACCCCCCGCCCCAGCACCGTCGCCGTCCGGGGAGGTGCCGCCTGATGGCCGCCCAGCCGAAGCCCCCGGGCCCTCCGGCCACCAAGCCCACCCCCCGGCGCCCGGGCCCCTCCCGCCCCTCGACCGGGTCCACCTCCCTTCTCGCAATCCGGACGAGCTGGACTCCGAGGCTGCTGGCCGCCGGGCGGTGGGTGGCGGCCGCCGCCACCGGGGAGACGGGCCGGCGCGTGGCCCGGGCCGTCGCCCTCACCGTGGTGCTGGCCGTGCTCGTGACCGCGCTGTACGACCATGGGGAGGCGCCGCGGGCGGCGGCCGCGCCGGCGGTGGCCGCGCCCACCACCGGGCCGGGGCTCCAGAAGGCGGGCCGCAAGGACTCCGGCGACCGCGGCGGTCTCCGCGGCCGCGACCGGGCGACCCGGGTGGGGGAGCGACCCGCCGCCGTCGCCGCCGACTGGTACGCCGCCCGCCACGGCGTCGCCCGGGCCCGGGTGAAGCCGCTCCAGCAGGACCGGCTGTCGGCCCGGGAGGTCCGGGTGCTGGTCCTGGCCGACCACGGTCGGGGGCGGATGCGGACGGCCCTGGTCCGGGTGCGCCTGGGCCCGGACGGGTGGAGGGTCCGGTGAGCACCCGGGCCCGCCTGGGCGGCGGGGGCGTGGTGGTGGCGCTGCTGCTGCTCGGGCTGCTGGCCGGGACGGCCTCGCCCGGGTTCGCGCTGCGGGGACCGGCGGCGGTGGGCCGGGCGGTCGCCGGGACCCTCGGCGGCCGGGCCCCGGCGGCCCCGACCCGGGCGGCCACGGCGGGGGAGACCGGCCCCTCGATCGGGGCCAGCGACGCCGCCCTGGCCGACATCCCCGCCGGCTACCTGGCCCGGTACGTGACCGCGGCCGGCACCTGCCCGGCCCTGACCTGGCAGGTGCTGGCGGCCATCGGCAAGATCGAGTCCGACCACGGCCGCTCCTCGGCCCCCGGCGTGCGCACCGGCATCAACCGCGCCGGCTGCTGCGCCGGGCCGATGCAGTTCAACCTGACCAACGGGCCGCCCAGCACCTGGGACACCTGGGGGACCGGGATCCGGGCCGACGTCTACGACCCCGTCCACGCCGTCCCGGCGGCCGCCCGCAAGCTCTGCGGTGACGGCCTGGCCCGCCCCGACGCCGTCGGCCGCGACCCCTGTCCCCAGGTCCTGGGCACGGCCGCCCTCCACACCGCCCTGCGGCGCTACAACAACGCCTGCTGGTACGCGCACGAGGTCGTCACCCTGGCCGGCCGCTACACCCGGGCCGCCCCGGCCGAGGTGCCCTCCCGGGACCCGTTCGTGCGCGCCCTGGTCGCCGACCCCCGGATCACGACCACCACCAGCCACGGCTGCGACCCGGCGGCCGACCTGGCCTCGGGCCGGCTGGATCTGCGGGTCCAGTCGCTGCTGGCCGTGCTGGCCGAGCGGCATGCCATCCGCATCAGCTGCCTGCGCAGCGGCCACTCCCGGTTCGTGAAGGGCACCACCCGGGTGTCCAACCACACCGTCTGGCGGGCCGTGGACATCGACCTGGTCGACGGCCGCCGGGTGAGCCGCCGCAGCCCGGCCGCCCTCGCCCTGGCCCTGTGGCTGGACGGGCTCCAGGGCCCGCTGCGGCCGTCCGAGATCGGCTCGCCGTTCGCCTTCGGCCGCCGCCCCTACTTCACCGACGAGGGCCACCAGGGCCATGTCCACATCGGCTACGGCTGGCTGGCCGGCTGAGGCTCAGGCGCCCGCGCCGACCCCGTCCAGCAGGGGAGTGAGGGCCGGGTTGTCGATCCCGGCGGCCAGCATCCGGGCCGAGGCCAGGGCCGTCGGGTCGCCGAGGCGGCCGCGGTGCAGCTGGGCCCGGACGACCAGCTCGCGCATGTCGCTGCGGGCGGCCAGGGCGGCCAGGGTGTCGACCAGGCGGCGGGCCTGGGCCTCGTCGCCACGGTCGAGGGCGAAGCCGGCCATGGTGTCGAGCACATACGCCCGGACCCACTGGTAGCGGTCGACGACCCGGTTGCTGCGGACCTGCGCCTCGGCCAGCCAGGCCGAGGCGGTGGCCACCTCGCCACGGGTGGCGTTGAAGAGGCCGAGCCCGCGGGCGGCGATGCTCTCCCAGCACGGGTCGCCGATCTGGCAGCTCAGCGACCAGGCGTGCTCAAACTGCCGGCCGGCGGCCTCGAGGTGGCCGGCGCGCAGCTCGAGCTCGCCCTGGAGCGACTCCGGCCAGGGCAGGAAGGCCATCCAGCGCTGCTCGTGGACCAGCTCCAGGGAGGCGGCGACCGCGGCCGCGGCCTGGCTGCGCTCGTCGCGCAGCAGGTGGGCCCGGGCCAGGGTTGCCAGTGACCAGGCCTGCTGGCGCTGGGCGGCGCAGCGCCGGGCCCGCTCGATCGAGGCCTCCAGGTGCCGGAGGGCGGCGGGGTAGTCGCCCATGTCGGAGGCGTTCATGCCCCGGACCCCGCCGATCGCGGCCAGCTCCTGGTCGGTGGTGGCCAGGGCCTCGGCCTTGGCCAGCCAGCTGTCGGCGGTCGGGCGCCGGCCCGCCTGGACCTCGACGAACCCCAGCTCCCGGTGGGCGGTGGCCGCCGTGGCCTGGTCGCCGGCCTCGGCGGCCAGGGCGATCGCCTCGTGCAGGGCGACCGCGCCCTCCTCGTCGCGGCCCCGGACCGCGTGGACCAGGGCGCCGCCGAGGGCGGCCAGGGCCCGGCCCTGGAGGGCCCGGTCGCCGCAGGCGGCGGCGTCGGCCACGGCCCGGCGGAGGCTGTCCAGGCCGGCCTGGACCGCCCCGGCGGCGATGGCCGCCTGGCCGGCGTCGAGCTGGCTGAGCACCGCGGCCCGGCCGCTGACCGGCGGCCCGGTGGCCGACCCGGCGGCGGGGATGTCGGCCGCGTCCCGCAGGGCCGGGGACGGCTCGACGCCGAGCTCGCGGCGCAGCATGTCCTCGGCCACCGCGACCTGGCGCACGGCCGCGGCCCGGTCGCCGGCCGTGGCCAGGCTGCGCACCAGCAGCTCGTGGTTGCCCTCCTCGAGCGGGTTGCGGGCCACCGCCCTGGACGCGTAGGCGACCGCGGCCTCGGCCCGGCCCGAGGCCAGCAGGGTCATGGCCGCCTGCCGCAGCCGGGCCTCGACGACCGCTGACACCCGGTGGCGCTCGACCACCAGCCAGGACTCGAAGGCCGGGCTGGAGGCGACGCTCATGCCCTCCAGCAGCTCACCCCCGAGCTCGAGGAGCGCGGCGGGGTCGGCCGGCTCGGCGGCCACCACGGCGAGGTCGACCTCGACGTCGGGGCCGACGGCGGTGGCCACCGGGTCGCCGCCGAACAGCCCCGGCTGGCCCAGCGCCCGGCGCAGCTCGGCCAGGGTCCAGCGAAGCGCCCCGAGCGGGTCGTCGGCGTCCCCGAACAGCAGCTCGGCCAGCTGGCGGCGCCCGGGCGGCCGGTCGGCCAGCAGCAGGTAGGCCAGCAGCGCCCAGGCCTTGCGGCCCCGCGGCGGGGGGGCCGCCGAGCCGTCGCGCTCGATGGCCGGCGGCCCGAGCAGTCGGATGGTCAGCGTCACGAAGCCTCTCCTCCGGATCATCCTCGCCCCGTCGGCCGTCGCCGACAAGGCAGGGGAGTCCAGGCTGGACCTTTCGGGGAGCCTCAGCCGCGCCCGTGTGACCGGGCGTGTGCGGGTTCCCCGAGTTCCTGGCGACGGCGGCGGGCCACGGCCACCCCGGCCGCCCATCCCGGGGCCCGCCCGCCGGCGGGCGGCCGGATGGTCTCGACGGCCAGTCCGGCCCGGGCGAGCAGCCCAGCACCTACGAGCCACCCGCCGGCACCCAGCGGCAGCCACCAGAGCTCGATACGGGCCGCATCCCGGGTCATGGCCGTCGCCTCCTATAGGAGAATAGGAGAACCATCCCAGACGGCGGCAACGCCAACCAGAGTCGAAGGACCCGGGGCACTCGGGTCCCTTGTGGATACAGCGCCAGGACTGTCGCGCCCGACCCGTAGGTTCCTGGAGCGTGAAGACACCGGACACGGGAGCCGACGTGACCGAGCAAACGAACCGGGTTCAGTCCGCACGACGCCGTTCAGAGCTGGAACGCCTGCTCGACCGCACCGTCCTCGAACCGACCCATCCCGAACTCGGCACCTGCTGGCAGTTCACTGGGACAGCGACGCCCTACGGCCGCATGGCCAAGACCCAGGACAGCTACACCCACCGACTCGGCTGGAAGCTCCTCCGTGGTCCGATCCCCGAGGGCAAGGAACTGCACCATCGATGCGGCGTCTACGCCTGCTGGAATCCTGACCATCTGCAGGTTGTCACCCATGCGGAGAATGTGGCGCATAGGCGCAAGTCCCACTGCAAGTACGGCCATCCGCTGTCTGGCGGGAACCTTCGAATAGATCCGCGAACCGGGGTGCGGTCTTGCCGGGAATGTCGCAGAGAAAGCCAGCGGCGGTTACGTGCCAAGGCACGCCGTAAGCCACCTGGCGATCAACGCAACGGCAAGTCTGGTCGTCCCAAAGGTCCGCCTCGTTCGATTTTGGAGCAGCTCGTTGACCGTACCGCCCTCGGAGAATCCCATCCAGAACTGGGCACCTGTTGGGTATTCACCGGGCCGACCGATCCCTACGGACGAATCGGCAAGGGCTCTGAGAGGTTTGTCCACCGCTTGGGCTGGGAGCTGTTACGCGGGCCGATTCCCGGCGGCATGGAGCTACACCATCGCTGTGGCGTCCATGCGTGCTGGAACCCAGAGCATCTAGAGATCGTGAGCCACGCCGAGAATCTGGCCTACGAGCGGAAACCTCGATGCAAGCGCGGACACTCGCTGTCCGGAGCGAATCTACGAATCGATCCACGGGGCGGGACACGCACTTGCCGGGCATGTGCCGCTGAGCGCCAGCGAGCCTTCCGGGAACGCCAAGCAGCCATTGATGGCCAACGAACCGCTTCCAGCACTCCCCGATAATGAACGTTATGTTAACTAGCGCTTTCCCTCACACCCCATTCGCGGCCTTCCGACTCCCGACCCTGACACCACTGTCCCGTCGTCCCATGTCCCAGCGACGTCTCAATGAACCTGGCCCGCGTCTCATTGAAGTTGGCCCCATCCGCTCGTCTGTCTCACTGAAGTTGGCCGCAGGGGCGTCGCAGCCGTCGAGCTGTCTCACTGAAGTTGGCCCCCCCTGCTGCCCTTCTGCTCCACGAAGTAG
>Ga0307416_100002137_pt1 | contig 11177 bp, 12 predicted proteins | sample DK1Cmetagenome_2_FD_203821 | JGI IMG/M metagenome (GOLD analysis project Ga0307416, IMG submission 203821) | Maize rhizosphere microbial communities from greenhouse at UC Davis, California, United States - DK15-C-3 | ecosystem: Host-associated > Plants > Roots > Rhizosphere > Soil | place...
CGCGACGCATCACGTCGGCGGCGCATATTGATCTTTCGCGGCCAGGCGGCCGCGTTCGTTCCGCCAAGGAGCCTTCCATGAAATCGCTGTTTCGCATGCTCACCGCTGCGGTCGCGGCCATGGCACTCGCCGCACCGGCCTTTGCGGCGAAAGACGTCGTGTTCGCCGTCGCATCCACGTTCACGACGACCGATCCGTACGATGCCAACGACACGCTGTCGCAGGCGATGGCCAAGTCGTTCTACGAAGGACTGTACGGCTTCGACAAGGACATGAAGATGATTCCGGTCCTTGCCGAAAGCTACGAGGTCAGCAAGGATGGCCTCGTCTACACGATCAAGCTGCGCAAGGGCGTCAAGTTCCACGATGGCACCGATTTCAAGGCCGACGCGGTCAAGGTCAACCTCGACCGCGTCACGAATCCCGAGAACAAGCTCAAGCGCTATGGCCTCTACAACAACAACATCGCCAAGACCGAGGTCGTCGACGACTACACGGCGCGGATCACGCTGAAGACGGCGTTCTCGCCGTTCATCGCGCAGCTCGCGCACCCGTCCACCGTGATGATCAGCCCGACCGCGCTCAAGCAATGGGGCAGCAAGGACATCGCGTTCCATCCGGTGGGCACGGGACCCTTCAAGTTCGTCGAATGGAAGTCGACCGACTACCTGAAGGTCGCGAAATTCGACGGCTACTGGCGCAAGGGGTATCCGAAGGTCGACACGATCACGTGGAAGCCCGTCGTCGACAACAATTCGCGCGCGGCGCTGATGCAGACGGGCGAGGCGCACTTCACGTTCCCGGTACCTTATGAGGTTGCCGAGGTGCTGAAGAAGAAGCCGGATCTCGAAGTGGTGGCGGCGCCGTCGATCGTGCTGCGCTACCTGTCGATGAACACGCAGCAGAAGCCGTTCGACAATCCGAAGGTGCGCCAGGCGATCGCCTATGCGATCAACAAGGATGCGCTCGCGAAAGTGGCGTTCAACGGCTACGCGACCCCCGCAGTCGGCGTCGCGCCGCAGGGTGTCGAATACGCGGTGAAGATCGGCCCGTGGCCGTACGACATCGCGAAGGCGAAGGCGCTGCTCAAGGAAGCGGGCTATCCGGACGGCTTCGAGACCGAGCTGTGGTCGGCGTACAACCACACGACCGCGCAAAAGGTCACGCAATTCCTGCAGCAGCAGCTGCAGCAGATCGGCATCAAGACGAAGATCACGCTGCTCGAGGCCGGCCAGCGCGTCGAGAAGGTCGAGAGCTGGCAGGATCCGAAGACGGCGCCGGTGCGCCTGTACTACGTTGGCTGGTCGACGTCGACCGGCGAGGCCGACTGGGCGCTGCGCCCGCTGCTCGACGGCGAGTCGTGGCCGCCCAGGCTCTTCAACACCGCCTACTACAAGAACGACAAGGTCGACGCTGACATCAAGAACGCGCAACTGACGACCAGCTCGGCCGAGAAGGCGAAGCTCTACAAGGATGCGCAGGAGACGATCTGGAAGGATGCGCCGTGGGCGCCACTCGTCGTCGAAAAGCTGCTGTCGGCGCACAGCAGGAAGCTTTCCGGCGTCTACGTGATCCCGGACGCGTCGTTCAATTTCACGGAGATCGACTTGAAGTAAACGGCGGCCGGACCGCGCGCAATGACGAGTTACGTCGTCAAGCGCCTCCTGGGCCTGCTGCCGACGCTGTTGCTGGTCGGATTTCTCGTTTTTCTGTTCGTCCATCTGCTACCGGGCGATCCGGCGCGGCTTGCCGCCGGGCCGGACGCCAACCTCGAAACCGTCGAGCTCGTGCGCAAGGATCTCGGGCTCGACCGGCCATTGCCGCAGCAGTTCCTGCGATTCGTGAACGGCGTCCTGCACTGGGACTTCGGCCGATCCATTCGCACCAAGCGGCCCGTCTCGCAGGAAATCGGCGACCGCTTCATGCCGACGTTCTGGCTCACCGTGTGGAGCATGCTGTGGTCCGTGCTGATCGGCATGGCGATCGGCATCGTGTCGGCGGTATGGCGTAACCGCTGGCCCGACCGGCTCGGCATGACGTTCGCGGTATCGGGCATCTCGTTCCCCGCGTTCGCGCTCGGCATGGTGCTGATGCAGTTCTTTTCCGTGCAACTCGGATGGTTGCCGACCGTCGGCGACGACACCTGGCGCCACTACATTCTGCCGTCGCTTACGCTGGGCGCCGCGGTGGCGGCGATCATGGCGCGCTTCACGCGCTCGTCGTTCGTCGACATTCTTGGCGAGGACTTCATCCGCACGGCGCGCGCGAAGGGCCTCGACGAGCGCCGCGTGGTCATCAAGCACGGGTTGCGCAACGCGCTCATCCCGGTCGTGACGATGATGGGCCTGCAGTTCGGCTTCCTGCTCGGCGGTTCGATCATTGTCGAGAAGGTGTTCAACTGGCCGGGACTCGGACGCCTTCTCGTCGACGCGGTCGACATGCGCGACTATCCGGTGATCCAGGCGCTCGTGCTGCTGTTCTCGCTCGAGTTCATCCTGATCAACCTGATCGTCGACGTGCTCTACGGCCTGATCAATCCCACGATCCGGTATCGGTGATGGCAACGATGCCCGCCTCGCCCCCGCTGCTCGCCGACGCGCGCGTGCGCACGCCGTGGTCGGAGTTCTGGCGCAAGTTCAAGCGCCAGAAGATCGCGATGGTCGCGGGGGCATTCGTCGTGATGCTCGTCGTCGTCGCGGTCGCCGCGCCGTGGATCGCGCCGTTCGACGCGGAGAACTTCTTCGACTACGACCAGCTCAATGCGCGCCCGAACGCGAAGCACTGGTTTGGCGTCGATGCGCTCGGCCGCGACATCTTCAGCCGCATCCTGATGGGTGCGCGCATTTCGCTCGCGGCGGGCTTCCTGTCGGTCGCCGTGGGCGCCATCATCGGCACGCTGCTCGGGCTCGTTGCCGGCTACAAGGAAGGCTGGTGGGATCGCATCATCATGCGGATCTGCGATGTGCTGTTCGCGTTTCCCGGCATCCTGCTGGCGATCGGCATCGTCGCGATCCTCGGCGGCGGCATGGCGAACGTCATCGTCGCCGTCGCCGTGTTCAGCATCCCGACGTTCGCGCGGCTCGTCCGCGGCAACACGCTGGCGCTCAAGCACCTGACGTTCATCGAGGCGGCGCGAAGTCTTGGCTCATCCGACCGAACGATCGTGTTCCGGCACATCTTCCCGGGGACGATTTCCGCGGTCGTCGTCTATTTTTCGCTGCGCATCGGCACGTCGATCATCACCGCCGCCAGCCTGTCGTTCCTTGGCATGGGCGCGCAGCCGCCGACTCCGGAATGGGGGGCGATGCTCGACGCCGCGCGCGCGGAGATGCTGACGGCGCCGCACGGCGCGATCTTTCCGGCGCTCGCGATCTTCTTCACCGTGCTCGCGTTCAATCTCCTCGGCGACGGACTGCGCGATGCGCTCGACCCGAAGATCGAGCGACGGTAGCTCGCCGCCTGCGCGCATGTCCCTGTCATCGATGCCGCGATGATCGAAGCGCCGAAAATAGGCCTTGGTCGCTCCGGCCCCCGCGACTCCATCGCCGACGTTGCGGGCGTCACCGTCGGTCACGTCACGCTCGCCGACGGCGGCGTTCAGACCGGCGTCACGGTCGTGCGCCCGCACGCCGGCGACGCATATCGCGCTCCGGTGCCCGCAGCCGCCGTCGTGATCAACGGCTTCGGCAAGACGGCCGGGCTCATCCAGCTCAACGAACTCGGGTCGCTCGAGTCGCCGATCGCGCTGACGAACACGTTCGCCGTCGGCTCGATCTATACGGCGATGGTGCGGCACGCCGTCGCGGCCAATCCCGCGATCGGTCGCGCGGCGCCAACGCTGAATCCTGTCGTCGGCGAATGCAACGACGGCTGGCTCAACGATCTGCAGCGCTTCGCGGTGCAGGAAGCGCACTACGCTCAGGCGTTCGATGCTGCGGCCGCCGATTTCGCGCAAGGCGCGGTGGGTGCGGGCCGGGGCATGTCGTGCTTCGGCGTCAAGGGCGGCATCGGGTCGGCCTCGCGAACGGCGCAGGCCGGCGGTCAGCCTGTGACGCTCGGCGCGCTCGTTCTCGCAAACTTCGGGCGACCCGCGGCGCTCACGGTGCGAGGCGTCCACCTCGGCCGCCTGCTCACTCAATCGACGCCGGACGGCAGCGGACCCGAGCGCGGATCCATCATCGTCGTGCTCGCCACCGACGCGCAACTCGATCACCGCCAGTTGCGGCGCATCGCGATGCGGGCCGCGGCCGGCATCGCGCGCACCGGATCGAGCTTCGGCCACGGCAGCGGCGACATCGCGATCGCGTTCGCGGCGCCCGCCGGGCCCAAGCCGGCGGGCCATGCGCGCCCGCCGGCGGCTTCGAATATTCCGGACGACGCACTGGACACGCTGTTCGACGCCGCTGCCGAAGCGACCGAGCAATCGATCGTCCACGCGCTGTTCGCCGCACAGACCGTCGTAGGTCACGCCGGCCACGTGCGCCATGCGTTGACCGAGCGGATTCCGCACTGGCCGGGGCTCTTCGCCGACGCCGCCGGATTTGCGCGATGAAGCAAGGTCGAGAGCTCGCTTATGTCCGTGTGCTCAAGGTCGAGAGCTGATCCGTGTCGTAGCGGGCTCTTAGGTCGCCGACCGCTTTTGCCTCGGGAACGCCGTTTGCATTGGCAAGCTTGGCGAGTTCCTCGAAGTAATGCTCGTGCCCGGGTGGAGATACGGTCATGAGCACGCGAGCGGGTCTGGCGCTGACATTGGTGATGTTGTGCGGTACGCCTGGCGGTATGAACAGATAGGTTCCGGGAGTGGCGCGCACCAACCGATCGGCGGCCCACCATTCGCACTCGCCGTCCAGCATGTAAAACGTCTCTTCCTGAACGCGATGAACGTGCAGGCCGGTGGCAAAGCCCGCTGGAATGGTCCAATCGAACATGCTGGTGTGCCGAGTGTGCCTGCCCGTCAACAGGAAGACCATTGGATGGCCTCGCAGTTCGACCCCACTGTTCTCGTCAGGCATACGAATGATCGGTGCAGGGTTCATGAGAATCCTCCAGTTCCTTGCTTCGTCGGTGAAGCACCGGCTGGATCATGAATCCTGCACCAATGCAAAGTCCTGAAGACATCCGGAAACAGTTGCGAAAGAGTTGCGAAGGGTATCCTCGCCAGATGGCGACGATCCTCCAGTTCGGCCCATTCCGCCTCGATGCCGATGCGGGCATCCTGTTTCACGGTACCGAGCCGACCGCCCTTGGCGCGCGGGCGGTCGCACTTCTCTGCTTGCTCGTCAACTGCCGCGGGGCACCGGTGTCCAAGGAGCAACTCATCGAGGCGGCTTGGGCTCACCTCGTAGTCGAGGACAGCAATTTGACCGTTCAGATCTCCGCCATGCGGCGAGTCCTGGAGGAATCGGCTGGGGCGGCGTGTTGGATCGAAACGCTTCCGCGGCGTGGTTATCGCTACGTCGGCCCCCCAGTCACGGCAGATGCTCCTGGCCCAGCCACGATCTCGCATCCCTCGCCGGCGTTGACATTACCCGACAAACCGTCGGTTGCGGTCCTCCCCTTCGTGAACTTGAGCGCCGCCCCGGAGGACGACTATTTCGCAGAGGGGATGGTCGATGACATCGTCACGGGGCTGTCGCGCATCAACTGGCTATTCGTCATCGCGCAGAATTCCTCGTCTACTTACAAGGGTCGATCGGTGGACGTGAAACAGGTCGGCCGCGAGCTCGGGGTGCGTTATGTGCTCGAAGGCAGTGTACGTAAGCTTGACGACCGCGTTCGCATTACGGGTCAGCTCGTTGATGCGAGCACCGGAGCGCACATTTGGGCCGAGCGCTACGATCGTACGTCGGACGATATCTTCGAGCTGCAGGACGACATCGCGATCTCGGTCGTCGGTGCCCTCGCGCCGAGCCTTCGGCGCGCGGAGATCAACAGGGTCAAGCGCAACCGGCCCGAGAGTCTCGACGCATACGATCTGGTCCTGCGAGCGCAGCCCGACGTCGACTCGGGCATGCCAGAGCAGGTCACGCGGGCGCTGGGCTTTCTCGAACGTGCGCTCGTCCTCGAGCCTGATTACGCGCTCGCGCACGGAAACGCTGCAATGTGCCATCACTGCCTGTTCCTGCGCGCCGGCCTGCAGGAGGTCAATCGATTGGAATCGATCCGATATGCCCGATCTGCGCTCATCTACGGACAGGACGATGCTCTCGCGCTGACGCTCGCTGGCTTCTCCATCGGCATGGACGGTCACGATCGTGCTGCGGCATTGACGGCATTGGAAGCTGCGCTGGCGATCAGTCCATCCTCGGCGCTGACTTATATACTAGGTAGTGTCATCTTCGGATGGAGTGGGGAAGCCGAGCGCGCGATCGAGTGGAGCGAGCGAGGTTTGCGGCTAAGCCCCTTCGATCCCTGGAGCTTCGCCGCGTATGACGCTCAAGCGATGAGTCATTTTCACCGCGGTCGTTACGACCAGGCAGCCCGTGCCGCGCAGCGATCCGTCCAAGCCAATCCGGCACACAGCATCACCTATGTACAGTTAGCCGCAGCGCTCGCCAGGATCGGGCGACTGGCAGAGGCAAGGGCCGCCGCACAGCGCGTCCTCGAACTTCATCGGACCTTCAGATACAGGCGGCAATTCGCTGCCGTGAACTGTGCGCCTGCGCTGGCAGCGTCTCTCGGCGATGCGCTCCGTACAGCCGGGCTGCCGGAGTAGCGCCTTGGCCGCCTTGGAGAGGCGAATGCCACGCCGGCGCACTTCGCCCGGCGAGCTCAGGCAGAATGCACGGCTCATCCCAACCCGCAGGACCCCCGAGACCATGAAACGGCTGATCATCGGATTCGTCGCCTTGCTGGTGCTTCCCTTCGCCTCGCTTGCCCAGAACGCTGATGCTCTCGACGGACGGCTGAAGAAGGTCCGGGACTCGAAGTCAATAGGAATCGCCTACCGAACCGATGCCGCTCCGTTTTCCTTTGAAGAGAACAAGCAGATCACCGGGTACACCATCGACCTGTGCCGGCGCGTGGTGAACTCGATCGAGCGGCAGCTCGGCATCAACGAGCTGCAGATACGTTGGGTTCCCGTCAACAGCCGGACGCGGTTCGAAGCGATCGCCAAGGGGCAGGCGGATCTGGAATGCGGCTCGAGTACCGTGACGCTCGGGCGCATGAAGACCGTTGACTTCTCGAGCTTTACCTTCATCGACGGTACGGGTCTTCTCGTCAAGGCCAGCCTCTCGGCCAATGCGCTCAGCGACCTCGGCGGCAAGAAGATCGGTGTGATCAGTGGAACGAGCAACGAACGTGCGCTGAGCGATGCGCTGAAGAACCGCGTCATCAACGCGACCGTCGTGCCGGTCAAATCACGGGAGGAAGGACTCGAGCAGGTCGAGAGCGGAGCGATCGACGCCTTTGCCAGCGATCGGGTGCTGCTGATCGCCCTTCTCGGCAAGTCGAAGGATCCGGCCGGGTTGGCGTTGCTGGCGGATGCGCTTTCATTCGAGCCCTATGCGATCGGGCTGCCGCGCGGCGATTGGCAGATGCGACTGGCGGTGAACAGCGCACTCGCCCAGCTCTACCGAGGCGGTGTGATCCGGGACATCTTCGGTCGTTGGTTTGGCGCGATCGGACGACCCGGACCGGTGATGGAGGCAGCGTTCCTGTTCGGAGCGCTGCCGGAGTGACCCACTCAAAGGCAAGCGGCACATGAACGACGAAAGAATCCAGATCCGTGTCACCGCCAGCGGCCAGACGCTCGACGTCGTCGTTTTGAGCAAGCGCCTGGACAGGATCCAGATCGTGCTCGGGGAAGGCGTACACAGCGTGCGCTGCGACCTTACGCCGACGCGGAACGGCTCGGCTTATGTCGGCAACGCGATGGGCCGCGAAATCGTTTACGAGCGCAGTCGCGACGACGTGAAGTCCGATCTCGCACGTGCCGCGGGGTTCGACCGATAACCATCTCCCGCCGCCAATGATGGAATCGCTGGCGGTGGATCGTTGCTCGCGTCGGCCGTCGAGATGACAGCCCCATTCGACCTTGCGGTGGTAGCGCTGTTGTCGATGGCGGCTGCAGGGCAGGAACTCATCGAATCCGATCAGCCGCTTTCCGTCACCGGCGCTTCGGAGCCGACGATGATGCGGGTGGTTCCGTATGCGGACGAAACGCGCACGGTGCCCACGGATGCGCCTCCGTCGTGCTACCGCATCGGTCGCTGCTCCGCGTACGACCTCTACCGCTTCAGGGATCGGCCGAACAGGCTGACCCGTTTGGCGCCGGAGGCGCCCCCGGAAGGCGGCGCGCGACTGCCTTCGATCCACTACCTATGGGTTCTCGTCCCCGTGACGCCGGAAGAGAACATTCTTCCGAAGTATCGGACGGCGAGCCAGGTGCGTGACGAGTACCGTGCCGTCGGCACGCCGATCGACGGACCAGACTGACTGACTTCGCTACCTCAACCCGAAAAACGACAGTATCGCGACGACGACGACGACGAGGCCGACGATGTAGATGATTCTATTCACGCGCTCCTCCTCCGGTGAACGTCCCCCGACTGCGAACAGCGAGCTTCGCGATCAAACCTTTCCCTTGTTGGCGTTTTCGGCTGCCTGCTGCGCATTGCCTGCGCCCTTCTGCAGCTTGCCCTCGACTTGCTTCGCTCCGCCCTTGATCTGTTGCTCGGTGCTCCCGGTCGCTTCCCCGACCTTGCGCTGCACTTTGCCTGCGATGTCCTTCGCCGTGCCCGTGACCTGATCCTTGTTCATCGAACTTCTCCGTCGAAGCAGGCGACGTTGCCTGCGTCCGTCATGAGACCGTCAGGGGACTGCGGGCGCAAGATCGTCGCTTCCGATAGCGGCGTAGGCGGAACACTGACTGGGGTCATTGGCCGCGATCATGCAGGACGCCGTTTGCGCATGCCGGCGCGTTGTTCCAATGGCCTTCGCAGAACAGTCGGCGCACGCGCTCGTCGCACACGATGCGGGCGCTCAGGTCACCGCTGCAGCGCGCCAGGCTCGCATACATCACCTGCCACCGCTCCGGCCCGGGTTTTTTGCTGACTTCGGCAACCGGCACGCGGTCGGAGGGGGCGAGAGGCCCGTGTGCTCCCTTTCGGGCCGCGCCCACGGGTGCTCGTCCCTGAGGCGCCGGCCGTTGATGCGCGCTCGCACGCTTCGTTGCGGGAACACGCGCCGGACCTTGCCGCACACTTGCGCGCCTCTTTGCGTCCGAGTCGACCGCCGGAATCGGCGCGTGGACAGCAGCGGCGGTCTCGGGTTCCACGGGCTTCTCTTCCAGAGCCGTAGCGACAGTCTGCATCGCCGAGGGTGCGTCGGGCTCAGCAGCACTGACCGCTTCCGAGGCAACTTCCATCACGTCCGGTGCCGGCGCATTGATGAAGTGCGTGGCATAGATACCCGCGAACAGGATGGCCGCGAAGGCAGCAATGAGGAACAGGCCGGGCCTGAGCAAGTCCCGGTACGCTCGCACCGCCGGGTCAGTGAAGAGCGGTTGCGTGACGGTTGCCGTGTCGGCCGCGTCGCCTGATGCTGCCGGCGCAGGCGCACGATGCGTGGACGGCAACCTTTGCATTGCATCCGACGTGCGGGCTAACGATGGAAACGCCGCGCCGCAGTCGCAGCAGTGGGTCACGGCCAGATCATTGACCCTGTTACATTGGTTGCACGGCTTCAGGTGCAGCGGCGACGCACAATCGTTGCAAAATTTGGCATCAGGCGGATTGCGGTGATCGCAGAATGGACACATCCGGTCGCCAAAGTATGCGGCGCGCGCAGCGAAGGTCCAGTGAGGGGGGCATGGCGGCTCCACGTGGCAATTTTAAAACTTCCCCATCGCTCCGGTGATATTGTCCTGCAGCAGCGATCGGTCCACCTGTGCCGGCCACCGCATAGAAGAAGGCCGCGTCGCCCGCGAATTCGGCCAGGCTGAGGTGGGCGCGGCGGCGGGCCGGTTAACCTGGCACGTCAGGCCGCACTCTGAGCGCCCACTCCGGCTTTGACGTACTCCGGCAAAGACGTATAATGGCGGAATGATCCGCTTTGTCGAGACCAAGCTGTTCACGCGTCTTGTGCAGGACTTCCTCAGCCACGACGAATATTCGTATCGGAGACCATCCGGAGCACGTTCTCAGACAGATCAAGGATGAAGTCGATGGCCAAGCCTGTGGCAAAACGAAACGTCGGACGGGAGATCCTGGAAGGACTGCGCGAGCTGAAGCGCGGCGAGGTGGGGCGAGTGATCAATGTTCCGCCGGTTGCAGATATTCGGGAACGCACCGGGCTATCGCAAGCGAAGTTCGCCTCGCTCCTCGGCGTCTCGGTCCGAACGCTCCAAGAGTGGGAACAAGGTCGCCGGGCGCCCTCTGGCGCTGCCCGCACCTTACTGATGATCGCGGCCAAGAATCCGCACACCCTGCTCGAGGTCGCCTGAAGTGCGGGGCCTCTCAAGAAACACAACTCGAGTCATTGATGATTCAATGTAGCGGATTCGTTGACTTCTGCGATCGACAGGATCCCCCATGACGGTTACCCTGGTTTTGCCTGACGCTGTTCGTGGACTCGCGTTCGCGATGCTCTTCGCCCTCGCGGGTTGCGCAACGAAGCCCGCGCAACCGACGCCGGAGCAACGCGCGCAAGCGGTCATCGCCAGTCCGATTCGCACGGACCAGGACCGGCGCATGGACTCCTCGCGCAACCCGGCCGAGTTCCTTCCTTTCACCGGCGTGGCGCCGGGTATGGTGGTGCTGGACGTTTCGGCGGGCGCAGGCTACACATCGCAACTTCTCGCGTTGTCGGTTGGACCGGACGGGAAATTGTTTGCGCAGCGCCCGGCACCTGGTGATGCGCTCACCAGGCGACTCGCCGACCATCCGCAGCCCAACTTCATCCCGGTGTACCGGCCGTTCGAAGATCCGGTTCCGCCGGACGCACCCAAACTCGATCTCGTCACGCTCGTCAACAACTATCACGACATCGTCTACCAGCCGATCGATCGCGCGAAGATGAATCAGCGCATTTACGCCGCGTTGAAGCCTGGCGGCCGGTTCGTGATCGTCGATCACTCGGCCAAAGCGGGCACGGGCATCAGTGTGGCCCGGACGCTGCATCGGATCGACCAGGACGTGGTCGTCGCCGAGGTGACGCAAGCGGGCTTCGTGCTG
>Ga0307416_100002138_pt1 | contig 11176 bp, 6 predicted proteins | sample DK1Cmetagenome_2_FD_203821 | JGI IMG/M metagenome (GOLD analysis project Ga0307416, IMG submission 203821) | Maize rhizosphere microbial communities from greenhouse at UC Davis, California, United States - DK15-C-3 | ecosystem: Host-associated > Plants > Roots > Rhizosphere > Soil | place: USA...
GCCAGCGCCTTGAGGGCCGCGACGGCGACGTAGCGGCGGTCGACCTCGAAGTGGGCGCGCAGCCGGGTGCGGAAGTCGCTGCGGCCGAAGCCGTCGGTACCGAGCACCTTGTAGGCGCGGCCTTTCGGCAGGTGCGCCCGGATCTGCTCGGCGTAGTTCTTCATGTAGTCGGTCGACGCGATCACCGGCCCGCCGAACTTCTCGAGTTGCTGGGCGACGAAGGGAACGCGCTGCCGCTCGGTCGGATGGAGCAGGTTCCAGCGCTCGACATCCTGGCCGTCGCGCGCGAGCTGGTTGAAGCTCGGGCAGCTCCAGACGTTGGCCGCGATGCCCCAGTCCTTGTCGAGCATTTCGCGCGCGGCGATGCTCTCGCGCAGGATCGTGCCGCTGCCGAGCAGGTTGACGCGCGGCGCTTTCTTGACGCCTTCCATCAGAAGGTACATGCCCTTGACGATCTCCTCCTCGCTGCCGTGGCGCAGGCCCGGCTGCGCGTAGTTCTCGTTCAGCAGCGTCAGATAGAAGAAGACGTTGTCCTGCTGCTCGACCATCCGCACCAGCCCGTGGTGGAGGATGACGCCGACCTCGTGCGCGAACGTCGGGTCGTACGAGATGCAGTTCGGGATCGTGCCGGCGAGGATGTGGCTGTGGCCGTCCTCGTGCTGCAGGCCCTCGCCGTTCAGCGTCGTCCGCCCCGACGTGCCGCCGAGCAGGAAGCCGCGCGCCTGCATGTCGCCCGCGGCCCACGCGAGATCGCCGACGCGCTGGAAGCCGAACATCGAGTAGTAGACGTAGAACGGCACCATGATGCGGTTGTTCGTCGAGTACGACGTCGCCGCCGCGATCCAGCTGCTCATGCCGCCGGCCTCGTTGATGCCCTCCTGCAGGACCTGCCCGCCCTTGTCTTCGCGGTAGTACATGACCTGGTCGCGGTCGACCGGCGTGTACTTCTGCCCTTCCGGGTTGTAGATGCCGATCTGCCGGAACAGTCCCTCCATCCCGAAGGTGCGCGCCTCGTCGACCAGGATCGGCACCGCGCGCGGGCCGAGCTCCTTGTCGCGCAGCAGCTGCGTCAGGAAGCGGACGAACGCCTGCGTCGTCGAGATCTCGCGCCCTTCGGCGGTCGGCTCGAGCACTGCCTTGAAGGTGTCGAGCGGCGGCACCTTGAACTGCTCGTCGGCGCGTGTCCGCCGCCGCGGCAGGTAGCCGCCGAGCGCCTGGCGGTGCTCCTGCAGGTACTTCATCTCCGGCGTGTGCTCTTCCGGCTTGTAGAACGGAATGCCTTCGAGCTGCTCGTCGGCGATGGGAATGTTCCAGCGGTCGCGGAACGCCTTGACGTCCTCGTCGACGAGCTTCTTCGTCTGGTGGGCGGTGTTCTTGCCCTCGCCGCTCTTGCCCATGCCGAAGCCCTTGACGGTCTTGACGAGCAGCACCGTCGGCTGGCCCTCGTGGTGCGCGGCGCGGTGGAACGCGGCGTACACCTTCTGCGGGTCGTGACCGCCGCGGTTGAGGCGCCAGACGTCCTCGTCGCTCATCTTCGAGACCATCTCGAGCAGCTTCGGGTCCTGGCCGAAGAAGTGCTTGCGGACGAACGCGCCGTCGTTCGCCTTCATCGCCTGGTAGTCGCCGTCGACCGTCTGCATCATCACCCGGCGCAGCGTGCCGTCCTTGTCGCGCGCGAGCAGCGGATCCCAGTAGCTGCCCCAGATCAGCTTGATGACGTTCCAGGCCGAGCCGCGGAACTCGCTCTCGAGCTCCTGGATGATCTTGCCGTTGCCGCGCACCGGGCCGTCGAGGCGCTGCAGGTTGCAGTTGATGACGAAGATCAGGTTGTCGAGCTTCTCGCGCGCCGCCAGGCCGATCGCGCCGAGCGACTCCGGCTCGTCCATCTCGCCGTCGCCGCAGAAGACCCAGACCTTGCGCCTGGCGGTGTCGGCGATGCCGCGCGCGTGCAGGTACTTGAGGAAGCGCGCCTGGTAGATCGCCATGATCGGGCCGAGGCCCATCGAGACCGTCGGGAACTGCCAGAACTCGGGCATCAGCTTCGGGTGCGGATAGCTCGAGATCCCCTTGCCGTCGACCTCCTGGCGGAAGTGGAGCAGCTGTTCCTCGCTCAGGCGGCCTTCCATGAAGGCACGCGCGTAGACGCCGGGCGACGAGTGGCCCTGGATGTAGAGAAGGTCGCCGCCGTGGTCGGCCGTCTCGGCGTGCCAGAAGTGGTTGAAGCCGGTGCCGAACATCGTCGCCAGCGATGCGAAGCTCGAGATGTGACCGCCGAGATCGCCGCCGTCGGGCGGATGCAGGCGGTTCGCCTTGACGACCATCGCCATCGCGTTCCAGCGCATGTAGGCGCGCAGGCGCTCCTCGATCTCGATGTTGCCTGGGGAGCGCTCTTCCTGGTCGGTCGGGATCGTGTTGACGTACGCGGTGTTGGCCGAGAACGGCATGTCGATGCCGGCCTGACGCGCGTCGTCGATCAGCTGCTCGAGCAGGAAGTGGGCGCGCTCGCCGCCTTCGGAAGCGATGACCGCGGCGAGCGCGTCGAGCCACTCGCGCGTTTCTTCTGGATCGGCGTCGTTGGCGGCCGCGCCGCGGACGGATTCTGGGAGAGCGGACATGGTTGTCTCCGACTTGGCTTCTCGTCCCCGGAAGCTCTGTCGCAAGTCTCGCACACGCACGCCGTGGCCGAGTCGGCGCAGCGCCCAGGCTCATCGGCGCGGCGGCGGATCGATCAGGATGGCGCGGAAGTCGTTGACGTTGGTGAGCGTCGGCCCGGTGACGAGCGAATCGCCGAGCGCCTGGAAGAACCCGTGACCGTCGTTGTCGGCGAGCCGATCCTTCGGCCGCATGCCGAGCGCCCAGCCGCGGGCGAGCGAGTCGGGCGCGAGGTGCGCGCCGGCGATCTCCTCCGCTCCGTCGACGCCGTCGGTGTCGGCCGCCAGGGCATGGATGCCCGGCCTGCCGTCGAGCGCGATCGCGAGCGAGAGCAGGAACTCGACGTTGCGTCCGCCGTGACCGTTGCCCCGCACCGTCACCGTCGTCTCGCCGCCCGACAGCAGGATGCACGGCGGCGCGAACGGCTGGCGCCGCCCGGCGACCTGGAGCGCGATGCCGGCGAGCACCTTGCCGACGTCCTTCGCTTCGCCTTCGATCGAGTCGCCGAGGATGTGCGCGGCGACGCCGGCGTCGCGCGCCACCGCCGCGGCGGCGTCGAGCGCCATTTGCGGTGCCGCGACGATGCGCGTCTCGGCCCCGGCGAGGCGGGCGTCGCCCGGTTTCAGCGACTCGCCGCGCCCGCTCTCGAGGAGCGCACGAAGCGACGCCGGGAGGTCGATCGCGTAGCGGCGGACGATGTCGAGAGCGTCGGCGCAGGTCGTCGGATCGGCGACGGTCGGACCCGACGCGATGTCGCCCGGACGATCGCCCGGCACGTCCGAGATCAGCAGCGTCAGGACGCGCGCGGGGTGGCACGCGGCGGCGAGGCGGCCGCCCTTGATCCCAGAGACGTGGCGGCGCACGCAGTTCATCTCGCCGATCGTCGCCCCCGACGCGAGCAGCGCACGGTTGAGCTGCTGCTTGTCGGCGAGCGTCGAGCCGGCAACCGGCAGCGTGAGCAGCGACGAGCCGCCGCCGGAGACCAGGCAGAGGACGAGGTCGTCGGCGGCCAAGCCTTCGACGAGCCGGAGCATCCGCTCGGCGGCGGCGACCCCGGCCGCGTCGGGCACCGGATGCGCGGCTTCGACGACCTCGATCCGCTCGCAAGGCACGGCATAGCCGTAGCGGGTGACGACGAGCCCCGACAGCGGCCCGCGCCAATGCTCCTCGACCGCGCGTGCCATCGCGGCCGACGCCTTGCCGGCGCCGACGACAACGAGACGCCCGGCGCCGAGCGACTCCGGCGGCGGCAGGTGCGGCGGAATGCAGAGCGCCGGCTGCGCGCTGGCGACGGCGGCATCGAACATCCGGCGCAGCAGCGTCGCCTGCGGCGTCATCGGACGGGCGCTCCGGATTCGAACCAGCGCTTGAGCAAGCCGCGCTCTTCTTCGGTCATCTGGGTCGCGTTGTTGAACGGCATCAGCCTGAGGACGACGGTCTGCTGGTAGACCTGCCGGGCGTGCTGCTGGAGCAGCTCGGGTGTCTGCAGGGCGACGCCCTTCTGCTGCACGGCGTCGCCGTGGCAGATCGCGCAGCGCTGCTCGATCACCGCCCGCACCTCGGCGTAGCCCGCCGGCGTGGCAGTCTGGGCACGCGCGCTCGCCGCCGGTCGGGCCGGCGCCAGCCAGACGACGAGGCCGACGATCGCCAGCGTGCCGACGACCGCATGCTCCCAGGGCGCACGCCGTCCCTCCACGGCAGCGTTGTGGCGGGCGACGAAGCTGTGCCGGATCAGCGCGCCGGCGAGCATCAGCAGGACGAGGACGATCCAGTTGCGCTCGCCCTCGACCAGCCAGCCGTAGTGGTTCGACAGCATCGCGACGATCACCGGCAGCGTGAAGTAGGTGTTGTGGACGCTGCGCTGCTTGGCACGCCAGCCGTGGATCGGATCGACCGGCTCGCCGGCCTTGAGCTGCGCGACGACCTTGCGCTGGCCGGGGATGATCCAGTGGGCGACGTTGGCGCTCATCGCTGTCGCCAGCATGGCGCCGACGAGGAGGAACGCGGCGCGTCCGGGGAACAGCCGGCAGGCGAGCCACGATGCGACCGCGACCGCGAGCAGCACGCCGACGGCGACGATCAGGTCGCCGTGCTCGCGCTGGCCGAAAGCGCGGCAGACCGCGTCGTAGACGAGCCAGAACGCGACCAGCAAGGCGAGCGACGTCGCGATCGCCGCCGCCGGGCTCCAGTCGTGGACCGTGCGGTCGACCAGGAAGGTGGCGGCGTTGAAGAGGTAGAGGACGGTGAAGAGCGCGAACCCCGTCAGCCAGGTCGCGTAGCTCTCCCAGTAGAACCAGTGCAGGCGCTCGGGCAGCCGCGGTGGCGCGACGACGTACTTCTGCGGGTGGTAGAAACCGCCGCCGTGCACTGCCCACAGCTCGCCGTCGACGCCTTTGGCGACGAGATCGGGGTCGGTCGGCCGGGTCAGGCTGTTGTCGAGGAACACGAAGTAGAACGACGAGCCGATCCAGGCGATCGCGGTGATCACGTGCGCCCAGCGCAGCAGCAGGTTGGCCCACTCGAGCAGATAGGGGTCCGACACGCTCACGAGCCGCGGTACGTGGAGTAGGACCAGGGGCTGACGAGCAGCGGCACGTGGTAGTGGCCGGCGGCGTCGGCGATGCCGAAGTCGAGCTGGACGACGTCGATGAAGGGCGGGTCCGGAAGCTGGACGCCGCGGGCCCGGAAATACGCGGCGACCGCGAACACGAGCCGGTAGCGCCCCGCCGCCATCGCCCCCGCGTCGAGCAACGGCCCTTCGCCGCAGCGGCCGTCGGCGTTCAGCGCGAACGCTTTGAGCCGGTCGCTGCCGGCGTCCGAGAGCCGGTGCAGCTCGACCGCCATGCCCGCGGCCGGACAGCCGTTCATGGTGTCGAGGACGTGCGTGCTCAGGTGTCCCATGGTCTTCTTGCGCGGCGCGACGCACGATGATGGCACGCGAAGGCGCGATGTCGCGGCGCGCCTTTCTGCGATCATCGCGCGACATGAGCCGCCCCTATCCGCGCGACCTGAAGGGCTACGGTCGCGAGCGACCGCAGGCGCGCTGGCCGGGCGGCGCGCGGGTCGCGCTGCAGTTCGTCCTCAACGTCGAGGAGGGCGGCGAGAACTCGGTCGTGCACGGCGATGCCGGCTCCGAGACCTTCCTCTCCGAGATGGCGAGCCCGCCGTCGTTCGCAGCGCGCCACCTCAGCATGGAAAGCCTGTACGAATACGGCGCGCGAGTCGGCGTCTGGCGGATCCTGCGCGAGTTCGAGCGCCGACGGCTGCCGCTGACGGTCTTCGCGGTCGCGATGGCGCTCGAGCGCACGCCCGAGATCGCCGCCGCCTGCAAGGAGCTCGGCCACGAGATCGCCTGCCACGGCTGGCGCTGGATCAACTACCAGCAGGTCGACGAGGCGATCGAGCGCGAGCACCTCTTGCGCGCGGTGGCGACGCTCGAGCGCATCACGGGCGAGCGACCGCGCGGCTGGTACACCGGGCGCGACAGCCCGCACACGCGCCGGTTGGTCGCCGAGCACGGCGGCTTCGAGTACGACAGCGACCACTACGGCGACGAGCTGCCGTTCTGGCTCCAGGTCGAGACGAGGCTCGGCACCCGCGCGCCGCAGCTCGTCGTTCCGTACACGCTCGACGCCAACGACATGCGCTTCGCATCGTCGCAAGGGTTCGCGCAGGGCGACGATTTCTTCGTCTACCTGCGCGACAGCTTCGACGTCCTCCACGCCGAGGGCGCGGAGGTGCCGGCGATGATGAGCGTCGGCATGCACGCGCGGCTGCTCGGTCGTCCGGGGCGGATCCGTGCGCTGCAGCGCTTCTTCGACCACGTCGAGGCGCACGACGGCGTCTGGGTGACGCGCAGGATCGACATCGCGCGCCACTGGGCGCAGGTGCATCCCTTCGACCCCGCGACCGCCTTCGTCTGGCAGGCGAACCCATGATCGACCTCGAACAGCTCAACCGCGCCACGCCGGCGGAGTTCACGGCGCAGCTCGACGGCATTTACGAGCATTCGCCGTGGATCATCGTGGCGGCGGCGCCGCGCCGGCCGTTCGCGACGCTGGCGCAGCTCAAGCGCGCCCTGGTCGAGGTCGTCCGCGCCGCCGGCAGCGACGCCCAGCTGCGGCTGCTGCGCGCTCACCCCGAGCTCGCCGGCAAGGAGGCCGTCGCGGGCGATCTCACGGCGGCGTCGACCGACGAGCAGACGCGCGCCGGCCTGACCGCCTGCACGCCCGCCGAGCTGGCGCGGATCGGCGAGCTCAACGCCGCCTACCGGGCGAAGTTCGGCTTCCCGTTCATCCTCGCCGTCCGCGGGCCGCGCGGCGACGGGCTCGGCAAGGACGAGATCCTCGCGACCTTCGCGCGCCGGCTCGACAACCCGGCCGACTTCGAGCTCGCCGAGGCGCTGCGCAACGTCCACCGCATCGCCGAGATCCGGCTCGACGAACGCTTCGGCGCGGAGCCTGCGCTCGGCAACCTGGTCTGGGACTGGGCCGAGCAGCTCGCAGTGCACAGCGATCCCGGCTTTGCCGAACGCGGCGAGCTGACCGTCACCTACCTCACCGACGCCCATCGCGCGTGCGCGCGCCGGCTCGTCGCCTGGATGCGCGACGACTGCGGCTTCGACGACGTCGCGATCGACGCCGTCGGCAACGTCGTCGGCGTCTACTGGGGGCAGGACCGCGCCGCGCCGCGTCTGCTCACCGGCAGCCACTACGACACCGTGCGCAACGGCGGCAAGTACGACGGCCGGCTCGGCATCTTCGTGCCGATGGCGTGCGTTCGCGAGCTGCGCCGCGCCGGCCGCCGACTGCCGTTCGGCATCGAGGTCGTCGGCTTCGCCGAAGAGGAAGGACAGCGCTACAAGGCGGTCTTCCTCGGCTCCGGTGCGCTGACCGGTCACTTCGACCCGGCGTGGCTCGACCAGCAGGACGCCGCCGGCGTGACGATGCGGGCCGCGATGGCCAACGCCGGCCTCGCGACCGACGCGATCGCGTCGCTGCGCCGCGATCCGCGCCGCTATCTGGGCTTCGTCGAGGTCCACATCGAACAGGGGCCGGTGCTGAACGAGCTCGACCTGCCGCTCGGCATCGTCACCTCGATCAACGGCAGCGTCCGCTATCTCGGCGAGATCGTCGGCATGGCGAGCCACGCCGGGACGACGCCGATGGACCGTCGCCGCGACGCCGCGACCGGCGCCGCCGAGCTCGCCCTGTTCGTCGAGCGGCGCGCCGCGGCGGTGCCGCACGTCGTCGGCACGATCGGCATGCTGCAGGTGCCGAACGGCTCGATCAACGTGGTCCCCGGCCGCTGCACGTTCAGCCTCGACCTGCGCGCGACGACCGACCCGGCGCGCGACGCGCTGGCGGCGGACGTCTGCGCCGAGCTCGAGCGGATCTGCGCCGCGCGGGGGCTGCGCTTCACGCTCGAGGAGACGGTGCGCGCCGCGGCGGCGCCGTCGTCGCCCGACTGGCAGCGGCGCTGGGAGCGCGCCGTCGAGCGCCTCGGCTTGCCGGTGCACCGCATGCCGAGCGGCGCCGGCCACGACGCGATGAAGCTGCACGAGGTGATGCCGCAGGCGATGCTGTTCGTTCGCGGGCTCAATTCCGGCATCAGCCACAACCCGCTCGAGTCCTCGAGCAACGACGACATCGATCTCGCCGTGCGTGCCTTCGCACAGCTCCTCGACGACCTCGCGACGGAGCGGCAGTGAGCCACGCAGCGATCGACGCCTGGGTCGACGCGAACTTCGACGACGAGGTGCGCTTCCTGCAGGAGCTGGTCCGCGTGCCGACCGACACGCCGCCGGGCGACAACGCGCCGCACGCCGAGCGCACCGCGGCGTTGCTGCGCGGCTTCGGCTTCGCCCCCGAGCTGCACCCCGTGCCGACCGAGCTCGTGCAGCGCCAGGGCATGCGCTCGATCACCAACGTCATCGTCCGTCGCCGCCACGGCGACGGTCCGACGATCGCGCTCAACGCCCACGGCGACGTCGTCCCGCCCGGCGACGGCTGGACCCACGATCCTTACGGCGCCGAGATCGTCGCCGGCAAGCTCTTCGGCCGCGCCGCCGCGGTCAGCAAGAGCGACTTCGCGACCTACACCTTCGCGCTGCGCGCGCTCGAGTCGCTCGGCGTGCCGATCGCCGGCACGATCGAGCTGCACTTCACCTACGACGAGGAGTTCGGCGGCGAGCTCGGTCCCGGCTGGCTGCTGCGACAAGGCCTGACGCGACCCGACTTCGTCGTCGCCGCCGGCTTCAGCCACGAGGTCGTCACCGCCCACAACGGCTGCCTGCAGATCGAGGTCACGGTGCACGGCAAGGCGGCGCACGCGGCGATCCCGCAGACCGGGGTCGACGCGCTGCAGGGCGCGGTCGCGGTCCTGGCGCAGCTCTACGCGCTCAACCAGGGTTACCGGACGACGCTGTCGCGGGTGCCCGGGATCACGCACCCCTACTTGAACGTGGGCCGCATCGAGGGCGGCAGCAACACCAACGTCGTCCCCGGCAGGGTCGTCCTCCGCCTCGACCGGCGCATGATCCCCGAGGAGGACCCGGCCGCCGTCGAGGCCGAGGTGCTGCGCGCGATCGACGCCGCCGCCGCCGGCGCGGCCGGCATCCGCGTCGAGACCCGGCGGCTGCTGCTCGCCGAGGCGTGGCGGCCCGATGCCGCCAACGCGCCGCTCGTCGGCGCGTTGCGGAAGCACGCCGAGGACGTCTTCGGCGAGCAGATCGCGACCACCGGGACGCCGCTCTACACCGACGTCCGCCTGTACGCCGCCGCCGGCGCCGCCGCGGCGATCTACGGCGCCGGGCCGCGGACCGTCCTCGAGAGCAACGCCAAGCGTGCCGACGAGCATCTCGACCTCGCCGACCTGCGCGGCGCGACCAAGGTCGTCGGCCGCACCCTGCTCGACCTCCTGCGCGAGCCGCCGCGCCGCGCGAACAGCCTCTAGCGCCCGGGCCGACGAGCGGCAGCCGGCCGGCGCTGTCGGTCTTTCGCGAGGCTCGATAATCCCGAGCTATGCAACGTGCGGATCCGGCGCCGTCCATCGCCCGCGTGTCGCGCACCTGGGCCGAGCGCGTCTTCGGGCGCTGGTGGCGGCGCCAGTCGGCGGCGCACCAGGACCGCTACGCGACGCTCGGCCCGCTCGCATCGGTGCTTCTCTTCCTGGCGGCGATCGTCTCGGCGTTCTGGTACCTGCGCAACGAGGAGTTCGACCGCGAGCAGGAGGCGGTGCGCCGCGACACCGAGGTCGCGCAGCAGCAGGTGCGGCTGCGCCTGATCGAGAACCACGAGCAGTTGACGCGGATGGCGCGCGAGCTCGTCGCGCGGACCCTCAATCACGATGCGTTCCTGCTGCAGGCCGCGACGTTCACACGCGAGCACCCCGAGCTCAGCAACCTGATCTGGCTGAACGACGTCCGCAACCCCGTCGCCGGCTATTCCGGAACGAGCTTCCCGCCCGAGACCGGCATCAGCGGCGTCGAGACGCCGGCGTCGTTGCCGGTCGAGAACTCTGCCAGCGCGCCCGAGGCCGCGTTCCTGCGCGCCCGCGAGTCGCGCCAGACGGCCTACTCGCAGCCGTTCCCCGACAGCTTCGGAATGCCGGTCTTCCAGGTCCAGATCCCGCTCGTCGACCATGGCGAGTTCTACGGTGCGCTGCTCGCCGAGTACTCGATCGAGCGGCTGCTGCGCTACTTCGTCTCGAGCGAGATCGCACGGCGCCACGCGATCACGGTGCTCGACGCGCGCGGCCGCTCGCTCGCCAGCACCGTGATGATGCAGCCCGGCTCGAAGCAGGCGCGGCCGTCGATCGTCTTCGAGCTGCCCGTCGCACCTGCCGAGAACGGCCTCGTCCTGCGCGGCCACGGCTACCGGACGTCGATCGGCCTGATCGGCAACGGCCTGTTCTGGATGGTGATGCTGCTGTCGGCGCTGACGGTGTGGATGCTGCTCGGCACCTGGCGCCACATGCGGCGGCGCCTGCAGATGCAGGCCGCGCTCGTCTCCGAGACGAACTTCCGGCGCGCGATGGAGAACTCGATGCTGACCGGCATGCGCGCGATGGACATGGAAGGCCGGATCAGCTACGTCAACCCGGCGTTCAGCGCGATGACGGGCTGGTCCGAAAGCGAGCTCGTCGGCCAGCATCCGCCGTTCCCGTACTGGCCGCACGACCGCCGCGACGAGAACGCGCGCCTGCTCGAGCAGGAGCTGCAAGGCAAGAGCCCGACCGGCGGGATCGAGGTCAAGGTGATGCGCAAGGACGGCTCGGTGTTCGACGCCCGCATGTACGTCTCGCCGCTGATCGACCCGAAGGGCCAGCAGACTGGCTGGATGACGTCGATGACGAACATCACCGAGGCGAAGCGGATCCGCGACCAGCTGACCGCCTCGCACGAGCGCTTCACGACCGTCCTCGAAGGCCTCGACGCCGCGGTCTCGGTGCTCTCGGTGCAGCAGGGCGAGCTGCTGTTCGCCAACCGCTCGTACCGGCTCTGGTTCGGCGCCGATGCCAAAGG
>Ga0307416_100002140_pt1 | contig 11173 bp, 10 predicted proteins | sample DK1Cmetagenome_2_FD_203821 | JGI IMG/M metagenome (GOLD analysis project Ga0307416, IMG submission 203821) | Maize rhizosphere microbial communities from greenhouse at UC Davis, California, United States - DK15-C-3 | ecosystem: Host-associated > Plants > Roots > Rhizosphere > Soil | place...
CGCCGGCCCGCGCGCGCCACGCAGAGCGGGACACCACTGTCGCTGACGCCAATCAGCCGGAGCGTGTCGCGCACGCGATCCGCCGAATTCTCGATCGCCGCCACCATGACGATGACCGTGAATCTGCGCGTCGATTACCCGGTGGACGGGGCGACGCGCGGATGCGATTTGAGCGTGCAAGGACCGTTCGCGGTGAGGGCAGACGTGATGGTCGATCGCAGCCAGGCTGACGAGGATCGCGTGCAGCCTCTGACGGTGACCCAGGTCAATGACGGCGGTCTGCAACTCCAGGGCTGCCGTGAACTGGCCGACCTCCCGCGCGTGACCCAGGAGGTCAAAGACCACATCGTCGCCCTCGCCCTCGCCGGCGTCTTCACGCCTGCGTGCCGCCCCTGCGATCAACTCGCCTTCCAGGCGTGCACCACGCCATAGTCCGCCGGGTGTGACAACCCGGCGCGACGTACGGATATGGCGCCAGCTGCGGCGCTACGTACGGATGTCGCGCAGGACCTGCGCCGCTTCTTCCGGAGACGTGGGGTTGAGATAGAAACCAGTCGCCCACTCGAAGCCGGCGATCTTCGTCAGCTTCGGAATGATCTCGACGTGCCAGTGGTAATACTCGGCCGCCTTCTCCACCACCGGCGCGCTGTGAATCAACAGGTTGTAGGGCGGCATCTCCAGCGCCTTGTTCATCCGCCGCAGGATGTCGCCGAGCATCCGCGCCAGCGACGCGTACTCATGGCGCGGCGTGTCCTCGAACAGGGACTGATGGCGGCGCGGCAGAATCCAGGTCTCAAAGGGAAAGCGCGGTGCATAGGGCGCGACCGCCGCCATGTCGGCGTTCTCGGCGATCAAGCGTCGACGGTCGGCCGCTTCCTGGCTGACGATGTCGCAATAGACGCACCGCTCCTTGCGCTCAAAATGCAGCCGCGCGCCGTCGACCTCGTCCCGCACTTCGCGCGGGACGATCGGCAGCGCAATCAGCTGCGAGCAGGAATGTTCGAGCGACGCACCCGCGGCCGCGCCGTGGTTCTTGAAGATGATGATGTAGCGGAAGCGCTGATCGCGTTTCAGATCCAGGATCCGCTCCCGGCACGCCCACAACACGTCCTCGACCCGTTCGGCATCGAGGGTGGCGAGCGTGTCCTCGTGGTGCGGCGACTCGATGATCACCTCATGCGCGCCGACGCCGTTCATCTTGTCGAACAGCCCCTCGCCCTGGCGGTCGAGTGTGCCCTCGACCCGCAGCACCGGAAACTGGTTCGGAATGACCCGCAACGACCACCCCGGCGAATCGGGTCCGCTGCCATTCCGGCCGTGTGCCAGCAGCTCGCGGGGCGTCATGTGTTCATGCCCGGCGCAGAACGGACACGAGCTGTCGGGGTTCACGGTGACGGACTCGAGCCTGAAATCGGTGGGACGCTTGCGGCGTTCGGTCGAAATGATGACCCAGCGCCCGGTGACTGGGTCTTTGCGCAGTTCGCTCATCGGTAAAGGGGAGTCCAGTCCGCCGGGTCCGCTCCGCGGAATCCGGTCTACGTACGTGTACCCGACCTACGTCGGTGTCCACGGCCTACATACCCTACGCGGTAAACGCGTGCGGGTAAACCTCGATCTTCGGCTGCCCTCCTTCGAAGTCGATCGTCACCACGTCGAAGCGGCAGGGCTGGTCCTGCAACCGCCGCCGTGCCAGGAAATCGATCGCCATGCGGACGATGCGCTGCTGCTTGCAGACGGTGACCGCCGCCTCGGCCCCGCCAAACTCATTTCCGTCGCGCGTCTTGACCTCGACGAACACCAGACTGCCGCCCGAGCGAGCGACGATATCAATTTCGCCATAACGTGTCCGATAACGGCGCTCGAGAATGGCGTACCCGCGGTGTGCCAATTCCGCGCAGGCGAGATCTTCGCCCAGTTTTCCGAGAGACTGGCGCACATCTTCTGGCACGCTGCGTCAGCGTGCACGTTTCACGCCTGCTGTGAACCACGACGGACACGAACGTTCAGGATCGCATTTCCTGATTTGTGATTTGTGATTTTGATTGGCCGATTGGCGATTGGTGTTTCGTAATGTCGTGGCCGTCGTGGTTGTTCTTACCGTCCGATCGCGGTGAGTGATTGCCCGAGGATGCCAATCGCGATGTCGGCCTGATCCTTGGTCAGGACCAGCGGCGGCGAGAGGCGGATCGCGTTGCGGCCGGCACCGAGGACGAGCAGCCCGCGGCGGAAGCACTCCTGGACCAGCGCGTTCCGCTCGGTGGTGGCCCGCTCCTTCGTCTGTCGATCGCGCACCAGCTCGATCCCGATCATCAGCCCGCGTCCGCGCACGTCGCCGACGATCGGGTGCGCGTCGATCAGCCCTCTCGCCGCGGCCATCATGTGTGCGCCGACGGCCTCGGCGTTCTTCACCAGGGTGTCGCGCAACAAGCGGATCGTCGCTGACGCCGCCGCACAGGCCACTGGATTGCCGCCGAAGGTGCTCGCGTGCGAGCCCGGCGGCCACGACATGACCTCCGATCGCGCCGTCGCCACGCCAAGCGGGAGTCCGGAGGCGATCCCCTTGGCGATCGTCACCACGTCCGGTTCGACGCCGGTGTGCTCGATGGCGAACATGCGGCCGGTGCGTCCCATGCCCGACTGCACTTCATCCGCGATCATCACGATGCCGTGCCGGCTGGCGATGTCCCGCAGTCCCTGAAGGAAGGCGTCCGGAGGGACCAGATAGCCGCCCTCGCCCTGGATTGGCTCGACCAGAACCGCTGCCACTTCGTCAGGAGCGACGAGATGGACGAACAGCTGGTTCTCGATGAAGCTGAGACATTCGGCGGCGCAGGCGTCGGCGGATCCGGCATGTCGATACACATCCGGATACGGCGCGTGGTAGGTACCCGGAACCAGCGGCGAGAAGCCCTTCCGCTGTGCGACCTTGCTGGCGGTCGCCGACAGCGATCCCATCGAGCGCCCATGGAACGCGCCGAGGAAGGCGATGACGTTGTGGCGCCTGGTGTAGTACTTCGCAAGTTTCAGAGCCGCTTCCACCGCCTCGGTGCCGGAGTTACCGAAGAACGATCGATGGGGTCCGCGCATCGGCGCAATCGCCGACAGCTCCTCGCCGAGTCGGACCTGCGGCTCGTAATAGAAGTCGGTGCCCGACATATGCAGGAACTTGCCGGCCTGCTCGCTGATCGCCTGGACGACGTCCGGATGGCAATGACCGGTGGACGTGACCGCGATGCCGGCCGTGCAGTCGAGGAACACGTTGCCATCGACGTCTTCGACCAGCGCGCCTTCGCCCCTGGCGATGACGAGCGGATAGTCGCGGGTGTAGGACGGCGAGACCACCTTGCTATCGCGCTCGATGATGGCCTTCGCGTTCGGGCCCGGCAGGCTCGTTCTGATCTGCGGCACGGTCGTCGTCATCGTGCTCATCTGCGTTGCTGCTTCCGCGGTTACTTCTTCTTCCAGCGCGTGCCGCCCGGGTTGTCTTCGAGCAGCACACCGCGATCGGCCAGCTCCTGACGGATGCGATCCGCCGCCGCGAAGTCGCGGCGCTGGCGCGCCACCTTCCGTTCCTCGATCAACCGTTCGATTTCATCCACCGGCAGTGGCGGTTGCGCGTCCTCCGCCTGACGCAGGCTGACGACCCCGAGCACGCGGTCGAACTCGTGCACCGCCTCCCGCACCGCGGCCGCCTCGGTTGCCGAGATGGCGCGGGCATCGATTGCGACATTCACATCCCGGACCAGATCGAACACCGCCGCCAGCGCTCCGGCGGTATTGAGGTCGTCCTGCAACGCGGACCGGAAGGTATCGCGAGCCTGTTCGAGCGACTCCAACACTGGCGGATGGGCATCGCCGCCATGGACGGTGCCGAGCCGCGCCAGGAAATCGACAATCCGGCGGATGGCCTCCTCCGCCTGGTCGATGCCGGTCCAGGTGAAGTTGAGCTGCTTGCGGTAATGCGACGACAGCAGCAGGTACCGCAGCGCGGAGACGCGATATCCGCGCGAGGTCACGTCGGCCACCGTGTAGTCATTGCCGAGTGACTTCGACATCTTGCCGCTCTCGACGAACAGGTGCTCGATGTGGAACCAGAAGCGCGCGAACTGCTCCTTGCGCGCGCCCTCGGCCTGGGCAATCTCGTTTTCGTGGTGCGGAAAGATCAGGTCCACGCCGCCGGCGTGGATATCGATTGGCGGCTGTCCCAACAACCGCAGCGCCATCGCCGAGCATTCGAGGTGCCACCCCGGACGGCCCTGGCCGGTGCCGTAGTCCCACGACGGCTCGCCGGGTTTCGACGCTTTCCACAGCACGAAGTCGCGCGCATCCTCCTTGGAGTATTCGTCCAGATCGACACTGGCGCCGTCCTTCATGCCGGAGCGGTCCAGCCGTGCCAGTTGGCCGTACTGCGGCAGCGTCGCGATCCGGAAGTAAATCGAGCCGTCGCGGCGGTAGATATGACCATTTCGATCCAGGTCGGCAATCAACTCGCCCATCGCCCGCAGGTTCGGTTCGTCGGTCGCCCGCGGCGTCTCCTCCGGCATCTCGATGCCGAGCTTGTCGGAGTCTTCGCGGAACAGCGCTATCCATGTGTCGGTGTACTGACGGAGCGGCACGCCGGCCTCGAGCGCACCGGCGATCGTCTTGTCGTCGATGTCGGTGTAGTTGACGACCTGACGGACGTCGTAGCCGCACACGTGCTTCAGCGTCCGGCGCAGCACGTCGAGGCACACATACGTCCTGAAGTTACCGATGTGGGCGCGCGCGTAGACCGTCGGACCGCAGCCGTAGAGACGAACCGTGTTGCCGTTCAATGGCGCGAACGGCTCCTCCTGTCGCGAGAGGGTGTTATAGAGATGCAGCATTTACACCGACAGCCGGGTGAACAGCCGCTCGGCCCGGCGGCGGTCTGCTTCGATCTGCGCCTTCAGCCCGTCGACATCGTCGAACCGGCGCTCGTCGCGAAGGCGCTGCACGAATCCCAGCTGCACCTCGCGGCCGTACAAGTCGCCTTCGTAGTCGAGCACGTAGGTTTCGATCGTGGCCACGGTACCGTCGCCGAAGGTCGGGTTGAGGCCGATGTTGGTAATGGCGGCATGAACCACGCCGTCGATCGTCATGGTGGTGGCATACACGCCGTGAGGCGGGATCAGCTCGTTGGCGGTCATCAGGTTCGCGGTCGGAAAACCAAGTTCCCGTCCGCGATGGCGGCCTTCAACGACCGTGCCGGTTAGCGTGTATGGATGACCGAGCAGTCCGGCTGCTTCGTCCATGCGCGCCTCGGCGACCAGTCGACGGATACGCGTGCTGCTGACGACGAACTCCTTGTAGCGGACCGGATCGATCTTTTCCGCGCGAAAGCCATAACGCTGGCCGAGCGTCCGCAGCAGCGTGAAGTTGCCGCTGCGCTCGTGTCCGAACAGGAAATTGGCGCCGACCCAGACTTCCGACACACGCAGCCATTCGACCAGCACGGTCCGGACGAAAGTTTCTGGATCCCACTGCGACAACTCGCGCGTGAAGCGGACGACGGCGACGCACCGGATGCCCGCCTTCTCGAGCGCGGCGATTCGCTGCTCCTTGGTCATCAGGAGCGACGGCGCTTTATCCGGACGGACCACCCGCGGCGGATGCGGATCGAACGTCATGGCCATCGCGATGCCGCCATGCTCGATGGCGCCGCGCTTCACGCGTTCGACGATCTTGAGGTGTCCGCGATGCAGGCCGTCGAAGTTGCCGAGCGCGAGCACTGGATGCACGAGCCACGGCGGCCGGGGATCGTCGGGAAAATGCAGGACCTCCATGCGGGTCAGGTTCGCACCGCGGACGGCACAGGGCGGTGCCGGACCAGATCAGATCGCATTGGCGCGGACGTTGAACGAGAGGCCATCATATGCCAGTTCCACGCCCGGGGGCAGACGTGCATTCGTCGCCGCGTGCGCGAGGTCGTGCGACATGTGAGTGAGATAGGCCCGCCGCGGGGCAATGCGAGCCAGCGCCTCGAGCGCTTCGTCGACGGTGAAGTGAGTCGAGTGCTTCTTGACGCGCAGCGCATCGATCACCACGGTGTCCACCCCAGCCACGAGCCTCCACGAGTCATCGGGGATCGCGTTGCAGTCCGTCAGGTAGGCGAAGTCGCCGAAACGGAACCCCAGAATCGGCATGTTCCCATGGAGGAGCGGCACCGGGACCACGTGGATGCCCGCCGCGTCGAACGGTCCGTCGATCTCGCGCGCGTCGATCTTCGGAATGCCGCCACCCTGGCGCGGCATGCCGTCGAAGACGTAATGGAAGGTCCGCTTGATGCTGTCCCACACCTCCCGAGTGGCGTAACACGGAATCGCCCCGCCCTGCATGAAGTTGAAACGACGGATCTCATCCAGCCCGAGAATGTGATCGGCGTGGCTGTGGGTAAACAACACCGCATCGAGCCGGGACATTCCGTAGGTCAGCGCCTGCTGTCGCAGGTCGGGCGTCGTATCGACGAGAATCGCCGGCCCGTCAGGGACGTCGAGGCAGATCGAGGGCCGCAAGCGTTTGTCTCGCGGATCGTCGGAGCGGCACACCTCACACGCGCAGCCGATCATCGGGACGCCAGAGGACGTCCCACTTCCCAGGAACGTGATGCGAGCCGACCGCGTCGTCAGGGGAGGATGATGCGGGATTTGGGCTCTGCCGCGGCGGCGTCCGACCCGTTGATCTCGACGAAACGCATCCGCAGTTCGAACAGCACCTGCTCGATCAGCTGGCGCTCCTCGGCGGTCAGGTTGCCGCGCGTCTTCTCTTCCAGCAACGTCAGGATGTCGATCATCTGCTGTGCCGCAGGGAGATTGGACTCCGCCTTCTCACCGCTGACCGGATCCGGGACGTCGCCGAAATGGACCGCCGCCGTGTGAGCGAGCGACAGCACGAACGCGACGAAGTTGATGGTGGACGCTTCGTGTTCCCGAGTCGCGCGCTCACCGGATGCATCAGTCATAAGCGAACCCCGATGGTACCATACGCCGCGGAGACACTATGGCCGAGACGGCGGGCACGCACTTCGATCGATTGCTCGACATCATGCGCATGCTGCGCGCCCCTGGCGGATGCCCGTGGGATCGCGAGCAGACGCTGGCATCGCTGCGGCCGTTCGTGCTCGAGGAAACGTACGAAGTGCTCGAGGCGATCGAGAGCGGATCGGCGGCGGCGCTTCGCGAGGAGCTCGGAGACTATCTCTACGAAGCGGTATTCCTCGCGCAGATCAGCGAGGAGTCCGGCAGCTTCTCGATTACCGACGCGATCGATGCCATTTGCGACAAGCTCGTCCGCCGGCATCCGCACGTTTTCGCGCGCGACCAGGGTGACCAGACGATCACCACCGGACAAGTGATCGAGCGATGGGAAACGATGAAGGCGAAAGAGCGCGCGGGAGCCGCGCCGGAACTCGACGGCAACGCCGGTGCCCGTCCCAAGACAACGCTCAGCGGCGTTCCGAAGACGCTGCCCGCGCTGCTCCGCGCCTACGAAATCAGCGCCCGTGCCGCGGCGGTCGGCTTCGACTGGGAGCGATCGGCCGACGTGCTGGACAAGATCGAGGAGGAGGTGGCGGAGGTCCGGCAGGAAGTCGAATCGGGCGCGACCGGGCACCTGTCGCGCGCCGAGGAAGAGATGGGCGACCTGCTGTTCGCGATTGCCAATCTGTCGCGCAAGCTGGGTGTCGAGCCCGAGGCTGCGTTGCGCCGAGCCAACGAGAAGTTCACCCGGCGCTTCGACGCCGTCGAGCATGCGTTCACCGGGCGCGGGCAGTCGCTGCAACACGCGACGCTCGAAGAAATGGAAGCCGAATGGCAGCGCGTCAAGTCGGCAACCTAACCACGACTTCTCCAGAAGCACTCCATGTGGCCGTTGCCGCCGGTGTGGTTCAGTCGTGCGTGTCAATGAACGTCGCCACGCTCAAGTGCGCCCCGTCGGTGTCAATCGTCACCTGTCCATCGACATCGGTGCGGTAGATGCGGCTGCCGATCGAGTTGAGGCGGCGCAGTACGTCTGGTGCCGGATGACCGAAGGTGTTACCGCGGCCGCAGCTGATCAGCGCGATCTCCGGGCGCCAGTGATCGAGCAGTTCCTGTGAGGTCGACGTGCGGCTGCCGTGATGGCCGACTTTCAGAATGCGATGCCGCGCCTGGGTGAGCTGCGGCAGGATCGAACGCTCGACCTCAACACCGACGTCGCCGAGCAGCAACACCGCAACCTCACCGTAGACGACCTCGAGGACGAGGGAATCGTCGTTCCTCACCCGCTGGCGCTCCCAGTCGGGCGCGACCGGGTGCAGCACACGCACCCGAGCCTTTCCCCGGTCCCATTCGTCGCCGGCAAGACGTTGCGTCACCGCCACACCGGCATCCCGGGCTTTGTCAAGGACCTCTTGCAGCGGTCGATGGCGCAGGACCGGCACGCCCTCCCAGAGTTCGGCCGGCGCAAAGTCGCTGATGACGGATGCGGCGCCGCCGATGTGATCGGGGTCTCCGTGGGTCAGCACGAGCGTGTCGAGACGACGCACGCCAAGGGCCCACAGTGCGGGCGCCAGCACGCGGCTGCCGATGTCGAAGCTGTCGCTGCCAAACGGCATGCCTCCACTGTCGACCAGCAGCCGGGAGGAGTCGGGCAGTTCGACCAAAGTCGCATCGGCCTGGCCGACGTCGAACAGCGTCAGGCGAAGCCTTCCTGGTGCTGACGTGTCTTCCAGCCACCCGGACGGCTGGCCGCTGACGATTGCCAGCGTCGACGCGAGGACGATTGCCGCGCCACACCAGCGAGCGATGCCGGCGCCGACCAGTGCCAGGGCAAGACCGCCGTAGTAGGTCACGATCAGTACGAACGAGGGCGGCGGGACGCGCGCCGTCAGCCAGGGCATGACATCGACCAGACGCGCGCTCTCGACCAGCGCAGCCGATGCGGCGTATGCGATCCAGCCGGCGGGAAGCGCGATCAGCTCGAGATCGGCAAAGATCGACACGACAAGGCCGCCAACCTGCACCAGCGCCATCAGCGGGACGGCGACGAGATTCAGCAACAGACCGGCACTGGTCACGCGCGAGAACGTTGTCGCCGTGATCGGCAACAGCGCGGCCTCAACCGCCAGTGATGCAACGAGCGATGCCACGAGCCAGGCGCGGACCTTCCACCCGGCCGCCGGCTTCACCCGGCTCGCGCCTTCGAGCAGCGCCGCTGTCGCACCGAACGTGAGGAGGAACCCGGCGTCGCGGACGTCGAGCGGTCTGGCACAGACCACCACCGCGGCGGCCGTCGCCATGGCATTCCACGCCGGACTGCGATGATCGAGCAGTCGCGCTCCGAGGTAGAGAGCGGCCATCAGCGTCGCCCGCCATACCGATGCGCCGGCAGTTACCACCAGCGCGTACGCGATCAGCAGAAGCAACGTGATGCACGCCGCCGGCCGGCCGCCGATGCCGCAGATCAGCAGCAGGCCGAGCAGCAGGCCGGTCAGGATCGCGATGTTTCCGCCAGAGATTGCGATGACGTGATACGTCCCCGCAGCCTGGAGCCGGAGACGGACTTCGTCCGGCAACCCCGTGCGGTCACCGATGAGAACGGCGGTGACGATCGCCGCGGACACCGCATTGTGCGGTGCTACCCAGCGCTCGACACTGCGCCGGACGCGCCGCCGGACGACAGCGGCGGTTTCCTCCAACTGGCTACCCTGCGACAGCACGCCAACCATCGCGGCGCTCTTGATCGATCCAAACCACGCCGTGCCGGCCAGTGCGAGGTCGTGCTGAAAATCGGGAACGCCACGATTGAGGTAGCGGGCAGGCCGGCGAAACGTGGCGAAGCTTTCGATGACGCGCCCGGCACGCCACTCGCCCGACTGCGCGGCCGCGAGAGATCCGCCCACCGTGATGGTCGCGCCCGCCTCAACCGGCATCCACTCGCGGTCGCTCCGTGCGGCGACCACGACAACTCGCAGAGCGGTGAATCCGTTCTGAGGTGAGGCGTCCTCGAGCAGTCTCGCCCGAACCGCGACTGGCTCTGCGTCAGGGGCGAAAGACGGGTGGAGCGCACGCTGTTCCGCGTGCGACGCCAATGTCGCGCCCGCGCAGACGAACGCGGCGGTCGTCGCCGCGGCGGCGATACCCGGTTGCCGACACCACCATGCGGCCCACGCGGTGACCGCGATGATGCACAGTGACGACAATCCAAGCGCCGCGCTGACGCCGGCAAACAGTCCACAGACAGCGCCGACGAGCAACGCGATCGCCGGCATCGTGCCGATGACGCGCACTGTGGGCGCAGTGCAAGGGCACCGACAGCGCTGCGTGCCTTCGGTTCAACAGCTTGCGGGCAGGGATCGCAGAAACTGCGAATCGTCTGTGACATTTCGGTGGCAGATTTTTCTGTGCAAGCACAACCGTGAAACCCGGATCGCTGACCATCGAGGCGGTCAAACTACCGAGTTGTCCTAGGTTGTCCTACGCGAATTTGAGAAAGCTCGTCCGATAGGTAACCTCTCCCTCGTCAAATACATGCGCGTGCGTTTCTCCACCTGGAAAACGATAAAAGCAATCGGGAACTTGGTTTCGGTCCGCGCAGGCCATGTGGGGACACAGCCTAAGGCGTTTGAGCGATGAGCGGGGAACCGCCCGAGATCCACCAGCTCAAGAACCACCTTTCGATCATCGTCGGATTCTGTGACCTGCTGTTGACCGACCTGCCGCAAGGCGATCCGAAGCGTGCGGACCTTGAGGAAATCCGCAAGGCCGGTCAGGCGGCGCTCGAGCTGATTCCGGACGTTGCCGCGCGGATGCGCTGAACGATGGCGCGCGACCCGGCTCCCCAGCTCCTGGTCGTCGACGATGAGCCCGGCGTGTTGGCGTTGGTGCAGCGCTTCGCCGAAGCGGAGGGCTTCGAGGTTGTCACCCGCCAGGGGGGCGTGGCCCTGCTCGGCGAGCTGGCCGAACTGAACGTCGACGCCGCCCTGCTCGATCGCAACATGCCGGAAGTCGGCGGCCTCCAGCTGCTCAAAACGATCCGCGCGGCCGATCCCGATTGCCAGGTCATCCTGATGACCGCCGAAGCGACGGTGGACTCGGCGATCGAAGCGGTCAAGCTCGGTGCGCTCGATTACCTGAGCAAGCCCCTGGATTTCGACCGTCTGCGCGAGCTGCTCGGC
>Ga0307416_100002144_pt1 | contig 11167 bp, 9 predicted proteins | sample DK1Cmetagenome_2_FD_203821 | JGI IMG/M metagenome (GOLD analysis project Ga0307416, IMG submission 203821) | Maize rhizosphere microbial communities from greenhouse at UC Davis, California, United States - DK15-C-3 | ecosystem: Host-associated > Plants > Roots > Rhizosphere > Soil | place: USA...
ACCCAAGGAAGATATAATAAACTGGTATAAACTCCGATGTCTTCATTTGAAATTCCTAAATTTTTGTACATAATTACCGAAACCGAAATAATTATGGCATAAGGCAATCCAGATGCAAAGTTTAGAAGCGGAATCCAGAACCAAGGTTTGTTATCTGTTTTCATTAGGTTGATTTGGTGTATAGTTTTTAAATGGTTTTTTGAGGTCTATAGCGGTTGGTGTGCTTTCGTTGGCATAATAATCAATAAAAGTTACCGCACAGGCTTTGTAAAGATTTAGTTTTCCGGCCGCAATAGCAAAATTGATTTTGCCGTCAACTTCTTTTATGGTAACTTTTTCAATGATTTTTGTCGCATCGTTAATGTCGATTTTCGAAATATGTTCGCCTCCATAGACCACCATATAACGAACTTTTGTATTTAGCGGACTTTGGAATGTGAAATTATATTTAATGCTGTCTTTACTATATTCCAAAACTTTTGGAGTATCGATAATAACATGTTTTAAATTTGGAACCGCTGCAGGAAGTGCAGGATATTTATATTGATTTTCTTCTAAATGGCGAACCACATCAAAGTTTTTGCCCATAAACCATTTTGAACTGAAATAAGCGCTTCCAGAAACATTTTTAAAGGTTCTTAAAAAATCAATCTGATTTGGAATTTCAGTCATATAATTCCAGTTTTTATCGCCGTCAGCTCTAATTTTATATGTAGCATGCCCGATGTAAATGGCTGTGTTATTAGCATTTTCCGACCACCATTTTACCAATTTAGAATAAGAAGCTCTAGTATTGTTCATACTCCAATACAATTGCGGCAGAATATAATCGATCCATTTTTGATCCATCCAAAGCATCGGATCGGCGTATAAATCATCATAATTTGAAGTAGATTGTGTTTCAGAACCTCTTGGATCTTGATATTTGTTTCGCCAAACCCCAAATGGACTAATTCCGAATTGAACCCAAGGTTTGCTTTCTTTGATTGTATTGGAAATCGCATGCACAAAGTTGCTCACATTCGCACGACGCCAATTGGAGAGGCTTAAACCTGCACCATATTTTTTGTAAGATGCAGAATCGTTAAAAACTTTTCCTGGAACAGCGTACGGATAAAAATAATCGTCAAAATGAATCGCGTCGATATCATATTTATCAACGACTTCTTTCACCACTTTTGTTAAATGTGCCTGAACTTCAGGCAAAGCAGGATCATAATAATATTTTCCGCCGTATTCAATCATCCATTCTGGATGCTTAAAAAGATCATGATTTGGACTTAGAAGATTTTTATTTAAGTCGAAAGTGGCACGATACGGATTTAACCAAGCGTGAAATTCAAATCCACGGTTGTGCGCCTGCTCAATCATCCAAGCCAGAGTATCGTAATACGGATTTGGGGCCAAACCTTCTTTTCCAGTCAAGAAGCGTGACCAAGGAGCAAATTCAGATGGATAGATAGCATCACCCACACTTCGAACCTGAACAATTACAGCGTTATAATTTAGTTTTTTGTAGGCTTCTAAAATTTCAAGATAATCAGCTTTTTCTTTTTCTACGTTGTCTGTTGCTGTTTTTGGCCAATCAATGTTTACAACTGTTGCAATCCAGACACCTCTAAACTCGTTTTTTGGATGCATTGTTTTTTCCTGTGAAAAAGATTTCCATCCAAAGAAAAATAAAAATATAATAGAGTATAATAAGTGCTGATTTTTATGCATTTCAATCTTTTTAAACAAAAACCAAAAATAGTTTTTTTAACTGATTATAATTAATAACATTGGGTTTTTTCCGCCACGAATTCACGAATTATTTTTTTTCAAAGATTAAATATAATCCAAGTAATTACAATTCGTTTAATTAATAACGTTTTTTCCGCATAGATTTTTAAATAAATTCGTGAATTACTTCGTCTGTCCCTTCGGTCGAGTCGTGACTATCTTTTAATCTGGGAAAGAAATTTTCCCCATTGTTACTGACGGAATTCCTTTTTGTGAACCAAAATTATAATTGCCGCCAGCAACAGTTTCATTGGCCAAAACGGCAAACAAAACTGCTTCTTTGGCATCGCCTGAAATTCCGAGAATGTCGCTTTTTTCAAATTTACAAGGCAATAATTCCTGCAACCACTTCACCATTAACGGATTTCGAGCGCCACCGCCAGACATATAAACTGTAAACTCTTCGATTGGAGTTTTAGTATTTTCTACAACAAACAAAACCGCTTCGGCAATCGTTTCTGCGCTCAGACGTGTCAAAGTGGCCAGCAAATCTGGTGCCGAAATATTCTGTAATCCTAATTTTACCAAAGCCGAATTCACAAAATCATGATTAAATAATTCCTGACCAATCGTTTTTGGAAAGCTTTTCTGGAAGAAAGCATCACTTTTTAATTCGCTTAAAAGTTCCTGATTTACTGTGCCGCTTTTAGCGATTTCAGCATCTTTATCGAAGCTTTTTTCAGGGAAAAACTGTTTGGTGAAAATATCGATTAAAGTATTCGCAGTTCCTGTATCGGTTACAAAAACTTCCTCGGCATTTTGTGAAGCGGGCAAATAAGTAAAATTGGCAATTCCGCCCATGTTGAGCATGATTCGGTTTTCGCCTTTTTTGCTGAATAATAAATAATCTCCGTAAACCGCCAAAGGCGCGCCTTCGCCACCCGCAGCAACGTGTTTTTGTCTGAAATCTGAAAGTGTAATAATTCCGGTTTTTACCGCAATATGATCGCCGTCACCAATTTGCAGAGTAGCATTTGGAAATTTTTCCTGCTGATGTAAAAATTTAGGAGCATGAAGAACCGTTTGTCCGTGCGAAGCAATCAAATCAACTTCGTTTGCGGGAATATTCCATTTAGCAAGACAATCGTTTATCATTCCAGCGTGCAAATCTGCAATCCATTCGTTTAATAAGACCAAATGCTGAAAGTCGATTGTTTTCTGCGCAAATACTTTTCTGATTTCGGTTTTAATATCGTCGTCGTAATCTATGGTTTCAAATTGTTGTATTTTTACAACCGTATTTCCGCCTTCGCCCGAAACTTCGCAAAGCGCCAAATCGAGTCCGTCAAGTGAAGTTCCTGACATTAAGCCTAATATTTTTCGAGTCTCTTTTTGAGCAATTTCGTAGAGAGCTTTTATATTTTTATTCATTTCGAGTAATCTTAAAAAACACTTTTAATTTGGTAACGCTAAAATGGGATTATTTTAGGTATAAATCCAAAGAAAAGAATAAAAGTTTTTTAACGCAAAATGTGGGAAACCGTAATTTATATTCATAGAATTTTATTTTTTTTACAAAAAAAATGAAACTAACCTATGAAAAAAAATTACCTTTTACTACTGTTTTTAATTTCTTTGTCAAGTATAAATGCACAAAGTATTTCTACAGAATCTGTCGAATACCAATTTTTAAAAGAGCCAAAAATTATAATTGATGCTGGTTCTCGTCAGTACTCAGTTACCGTTATTTCACCTTATAACTTAACAAGCGATCAGGTTTATGCGCAATCGAAAGTAGATTTTCAAAACGAATTAGACAATTTTGATAAAAAAGTGGCTAATAGTGAAAAAGAATTTCAACAGAAACTAGCTGATTATGATGCAGATGTAGCAAAAGCAAATGCTAAATATAAATTAGAATCTGAGGAGTTTAAAAAATTAAATATGTTAGAGCGCTTAACTTTGACAGATAAAGGTCAAAACCCAAAACTTGTGCTTCCAAACAGACCTATTTATGTAGCTCCTTCTAAACCAGTATACCGCCAACCAAATTTACAGGATTATGTTATTATTGACAATAATGTTTTGGCTTCTCAAATAGACATTGACGGATTTACTAAAGATGGAAATTATCTGACTGTTAATTTAGATATAAAGGCGGTAAATTTTCAGGACAATTCGGGTCAGACTTATGCTAACCAACCAACTACTTTAATTGTTAAGCAAAACGGGCAGGAGAAAATAAATAAAACATTCTTTCAAGAGTATAAATATATCAGTTCATCTCCGACAAATAATATTAATAAAGCTCGAGAAGAACAACAGCATTTGAAAAAAGTAATTGCTTTTATTAACGATTATTTGGCTGAGAATTTTGCTTTTAAAAATGTAAAATACAGTGTAAAACTTCAGAGCGTTAAAAACAAGGGGCAATATGATGATTTGGAAAAAGCGGGTATTTATGTTACTACAAATTTGAAAAAAATGAATCCGGAAAATCCACAAATCAATGCTGCTGCATTGACAGGGATGCAAAAAGGAATTGACATCTGGAAAGAAACGCTTACTAAAGTTAATTTTAAAGATACAAAAGCAGATTTTAATGCAAAAATTGCAAAGTTTGTTTATTTTAATTTGATGAATCTGAACTTGGCTTTAGATAGAAAGGCAGATGCTGAAAAAGTGCTAAACGAAATGCAGGAAAATCTTATTTATATGGATTTAAGTTCAAAAGAAGAAACAGAGTTAAAAGCAATTGAAAATCAAATCTATAAAACAACTTAATAGCTTATGAAAACAAAAATAGCAAGCTTCCTTTTTTTATTAGTTAGCTTTACAGCAGTTAGTCAGAGACAAAAGGAAATTGGAACCAAATTTGACTACGATGAGAAAGAAACAGATTTAAAAGTTGTTTTAGTTGACAACTATAATCATTATATGTCTTCGGCAATTAATGTTGATGCATCAATGCAATCTGTAAACAAAATTATCATTAGAAAATTTGATCAAAAAAATCAATTGGTAGAAACTTTTACTGAAGAATTTCCTTATAAAGATGTTTTTACCTTGCATAATTATTTAGGAAGTTTTGAATTGCAAAATGAAAAATTGGTTGTTTTTGTAGACTGTTATTCTAATAAAACAAAGAAGAAAGAAATTTTCCAGATTACTTTCGATAAAAAAACGAACCTTTTTGATAAAAAAGTAATTGCAGAATACACATTTGAAAGTATTACAAAATCGGGAACAACTTATGCAATGGTTTCGCAAAATAAAAATTACATAGGAATTGTTTACAGTAAATATGCTAATAAAAAAATTGCTGAGGAGAACCAATGTACTTTAATTGATGGAAGAACTGGAGATTTACTTTGGCAAAAAGACGTCCCATTTCCTTTGTTGTCTTTTACGGAAAGCGTTGTTTTAAGTGATACAGGAAAATTTATTTTCGTAAGAACAACTAAAGAAACTGGTTCTCAAAATGTATTGGCTATAGCAGATGGAAATACTGTAGAAAGCAAAGATTTTGGCAAAGAAGATGTGAAAATTAAAAAACCGCTTGCTTTTTCAATTGGTCCAAATGAGTATTTGATTGCCTTTAATAATTACGCTCATGGAATAAATCGTGGAGAATATGACAAAGCTCTTTTTTATGATCTAAATGCAGGTACCGTTTTAAAAAATAATCGTGTAGAAAGTTTAGAGAAGATTAAAGATTTATCCAAAGTTAATTTCAATACTTTATCTATCCAAAACGATGAAATTTACTTGTTTGTAGACTCTGATTTTAAAAGCGGAACGAAACCAGATCCAACTTTTCCAAACTCGACATTCAAAGTAGCTGAATATTCAAATGGATACCCAAGTTTATTGATATTTGACACCAAAGGAACATTGACAAGAACAGAAGATTTTGATGTATTACCATTCAAAGAGCCATCAAAATCAATGAGTGTAATGAACATTAAAGGGAATTATTTCTTAAATAGTTATGTTAAGTATCCACATTCATCTAGTTTTTTTGATGGAATTTATAGATTGAATAATGGGGCGATTGATCAAAGTCTTAAAATAACTAGCCTTGAAGATATAAAAGAAGGCGGTGTAGTACTCACAAAATTTTCAAATTATTTACCAGACGCCAAAAGATTAATTATAGCAAAATCTTATGGAGCCAATAAAATGGCTTTTGTAAATGTTTTAGATATTCAATTATAAAAGATTTTATTATTTATTATGAAAAAAAGCACTTATTATTTAAGTGCTTTTTTGTTTCCAAAGTGACATAAAAAATAAACCCTCAACTTTAAAAAAATAAGGGTTCTTCATTTTAAATTCTACTCCAACTCTAAATATGGATTTAAAGTTTCTGCTAATTCATTGATCCAATAAAAGCTGTCTCTTAATTTGATGATTTCGCTTTGAAATGTTTCATGTTCGCTCAAAACACATAAAGCGAGCGTAAAATTTACCTGCCTTAATGTTTTAGCCATTTCAACAGGATCGATTCTGTCGTTGAAAAAATTCAAAAGCTTGATTTCGGTTTGTTTTGAAATTGTGTTTGTACTCATAATCTTTGTGTTTAGGAAAAGAACCCGCACAGCTAAGGTGTCCTACGCCACAAAGTGCGTTGCAGTTGTTTCCAATTCCGCCACCATACCGCACGGGCAAAAGTTTTTTTGATATCATATTTCTTTGTGTTTAGGATTGTAAAGATATCAAAAAAATATTTTAAGTAAGAAAAATATTATATTCTTAAAATGATTTTTTACACTAAAAAAATCATTTGCGCTTTGTAAATATAAAACGATATTTTTACAAAAGAGAATATCCAAATAAATCAAATAATGAAAAATAGAATTTTGATTCGTATTACTTTGTTTTGTACAGCATTATTAGTAATTAATACATTTTATAGCTGTTCAGAAAAAAATAATGTTGCTCCTATTTATGCTGAAATTCCAGACGCAAATTTTAAAGCTTGTTTAAGAAAGATAGTGCCGTTGGCTTTTACAGCGGATGGTAAATTTATATCAAATCATCCTTCTGTTGTTTCTTATGATGAGATAATGAGTATCAGAAATAAAAATATAACTTCTTTATCAGGCATAGAATATTTTACATCTTTAAAAAAAACTTGATTGTGTAGATAATCAGTTGACAACTATTGATGTAAGCAGAAATTTGGCGTTGACGAATCTTTATTGTGGGCATAATCAGCTTACGCATATTGATGTAAGTAAGAATATAAATTTAATAAAAATTGACTGCAGTAATAATAAACTCACTACTCTTGATGTTAGTAAAAATCTCAATTTAATTGAGCTTTTTTGTTGTTGTAATTTGCTGACCACTATTAAGTTTGGGGAAAATGATGTTTTGAGAAAAATTTATTGTCCATATAATCAACTTTCTGTTTTGGACATTAGACAAAACAAAGGATTGATAGAACTGAATTGTAAAGATAATCTACGTAATACTGTAATTATTGTAGATCCAAATAGCAGACTTGTTAGGCTTTATTTGGATAGTTTTATTATGTGTAATCATCCCTAGTATAAAGGCTTTTAAAGACCGAGGTGGTGAATTATATGGTACTTATTCAGAGGTATTGCCACCATTTGACTGTAAATAATATATAAATGAAATATATACAAGACGAAAGTATTTTTGTACTACTTGGAGGAATTACTGTTTTTACGTTACTTATTTGGTGGATTAGATCTGGAGATATAAAAGAATCTAAAAAACTGGAAAAAGAAGGTTTAGAAATGGACTCTCTGACAAAAATGCGTAGTTGGAAAGTTTATGGCATTGCAGGGGTTGGAATTATTGCGATGTTATTTGAAATCTTAAAACGACTTTATCTATTTATATTTCATTAAAATCTATTAATGAAACCAAGTGCCCTAGCCCTGATGGAAGCGGCATCCTTTTGCGCCGAGGTTCGGCGTAAAAGATATAGCGGACAGCAGGAAATAGCTTCTTACCTAAATTCCAATTTTTAAATTCCAAATCCCAAAAGAAGAGGTTTTCGTTTTCATAAGCCTTCGACTCTGCTCAGGGTAACAATCGTTTTTTATGTTTTTATGAGCCTTTTTCGATGGATATAAGATCACTCAAGATGACAATTTATTTAGAGAGAAACCTTTGTCACTTTGCAACTTTGGGTCTTTGTACCTTATTTCAACACAAACCCATTCTCCTTCAATTTCTTCAAAACCGCTGCAATAATCTTAGAACGGCATTCTGAGTTTTGAATCGTTGATGCGGTTTTGACCCAATAACGAACATTGAGCTGAATAACTCCAGCAGCGGCTACATCGGTAATTACGGCGGCGTTTTCGTGGTCTTTTTCAGTTACCTCTTCGCTGTTGCCTAGAACTTCTTTTACGAGTTCAATGGCGCGTGTATAATCAGAGCCATATTCTAGTCCGACTGTGAAAGTCTGGAGCAGAAAACCTTCGCTATTGTAATTAATTAAAGTGTTTTTTATAAGAAGGGCGTTCGGAATATAAATGATCTTAGAATCGCTTTTTACTTCGGTATCACGCAGGTTGAGGTTGATTACTTCACCTTTGACACCATTACTTTCAATAATATCACCAATAGAAAACGGACGTTTGAAAGCGAGCAGAATTCCCGCAAGGAAATTTTCTCCAATATCTTTCAGCGCAAAACCAATCACAAAAGCTGAGATTCCAGCGCCAGCAAGCATACTTTGTGCAACGCCTTCGAGACCAATGATTCGGAACATAAACAAGATTCCGACAATAATTAAAACCGATTTAATTAATCGGGCGATAAAAACTGCCAAAAGGCGATCGTGCATTTTGGCTTTCAGTCGGTTTCCAGCAAAAATGCCAACACGGCTCGCAATAAACCATGAAACTAAAACGACCAGAATCGCCAGAATAAATTTTGGCGTCAGATCGACAATGCTGTAATAATAGTTTTCTAAGTGTTTAAAGACGTCCTGAACGAAATTTTCCATGATATAAAGCCGTAAAATGTAAATTCTTAAAATTACGATTTCGATATTGGGATCGTTTATAGAATTCGGCTTTAATTTTATAAAAATGCGAGGCTGAGGTTTAGATAAATTCCCATTTTGTACATTTTAAACTGCTATATCTTTATATTTGTTGTCTCAATTTTTGAGGAATTATTTTAAAGAAAAAGCACCATTTAACATGTTGACCCAATCTCATTTAGAGCAATTAGCCAGCGAACTCGAAGGCACACTTTTATACGATGATCTTCATAAAACACTTTATTCGACAGATGCATCGGTGTATCGGATTCGTCCAAATGCAGTGGCTTTGCCTAAATCTGTAGAAGATATCAGCAAGTTGATTCGTTTTGCGGCAGAACATAATATTTCGATTACGCCAAGAACTGCGGGAACTTCACTCGCAGGACAAGCCGTTGGTGACGGACTTGTGGTTGATGTTTCGAAACATTTTACCAAAATATTAGGTTACGATGCCGAGAAAAAAACGGTTACCGTTCAGCCCGGCGTTATTCGCGATGAATTGAATTTATATTTGAAACCTCACGGCGTTTTCTTTGCACCAATTACATCAACATCAAATCGTGCCATGATTGGCGGAATGGTGGGGAATAATTCTTCTGGAACAACTTCGATTCGATACGGTGTGACGCGCGATAAAATTGCTGAGGTAAAAGCGATTTTGAGTGACGGAACGGAAGTTGCTTTTGGCGAATTGACTTCGGCGGAATTTATTGAGAAAACCAAAGGCGATTCTTTGGAAAATAAAATATACAAAAGTGTCTACGACGAACTTTCGGTAAAAGAAAATCAGGAAGAAATTATAAAAGAGTTTCCAAAACCAGAAATTCACAGACGAAATACAGGTTATGCAGTTGATATTCTGCTAAAATCTGAATTATTTGGCGGAACAGAACCAACAATCAACTTAGGAAAATTACTTTGCGGAAGCGAAGGAACTTTGGCCTTTACAACTGAAGTAACTTTAAAAGTTGACGATTTACCGCCACCTCATAGTATTATGGTTGTGGCGCATTATCATACGATTCAGGAATCTTTGGAATCTGTTGTGGTGGCAATGAAGCATCATTTGTACACTTGCGAAATGATCGACGACACGATTTTGGATTGTACGAAAACCAATCGCGAACATATTAAAAACCGTTTCTTTTTGGTTGGAGAACCAAAAGCGATTATGCTGTTTGAAGTAGCATCTGATACATTGGAAGATGCCGAAAATCAGGCAAATGCTTTAATTGCCGATTTAGAGAAAAACAATTTTGGTTATGCGCTCGTAAAGATTTACGGTCCCGATATTGAAAAAGCAAACGAATTGCGAAAAGCGGGTCTCGGACTTTTAGGAAGTATTGTGGGCGATGATAAAGCCGCCGATTCTATTGAAGATACTGCAGTAGAATTAAGTGATTTACCAGCTTATATTGCAGAATTTTCGGCGATGATGTTACGCCACGGACAGGAAGCGATTTATTATGCACATGCGGGTGCGGGAGAATTGCACTTGCGTCCGGTTTTGAATTTGAAGAAAACATCTGATTTAAAATTATTCAGAACCATTGCGACAGAAGTAGCGCATTTGGTGAAAAAATATAGAGGTTCGTTGAGCGGTGAACACGGCGACGGAATCGTGCGTGGAGAGTTTATTCCGTTTATGATTGGTGATAAAAATTATGAATTGCTAAAAAGGTTAAAATTGGCATTTGATCCGAATTCGGTTTTGAATATAGGAAAGATTGTCAATGCCTTGAAAATGGACGAAAATCATCGTGTAGTTTCGGGTAGAGTAGAACCGGATATTAAAACGTTTCAGGATTTCTCAGACAGTTTAGGAATTTTACGTGCAGCCGAAAAATGTAACGGTTCTGGCGATTGTAGAAAAATGCCATCGGCGGGTGGAGCGATGTGCCCGAGTTATCGTGCGACTCGAAATGAGAAAGAAACAACTCGTGCAAGAGCAAACGCTTTACGCGAATATTTGACGTATTCTGAAAAAGAAAACAAATTTGACCAAAAGGAATTATACGAAGTTTTTGAGTTGTGCGTGAGCTGTAAAGCTTGCGCGAGTGAATGTCCGAGTAATGTGGACGTTGCCACTCTAAAAGCAGAATTTTTATACCAATACCAAAAAGCAAACGGATTTTCGACCCGAAATAAAATTTTTGCCAACAATGCGAAGTTGAACAAAATGGGAAGCAAATTCCCATCGATTACGAATTTTATTTCGAATCAATCTTTGGTGAAAAAAACAATGGGAATTGCTCCAGAAAGACAAGTTCCATTATTAGCGAAAAAGACTTTTAGAAAATGGTACCAAAACAATAAACCTGCTTCAACAGATTTTCCAAATGGAAGATTGTATTTGTTTGTGGATGAATTCACGAATTATTATGATGTCAATATTGGAATCGATGCTTT
>Ga0307416_100002146_pt1 | contig 11165 bp, 6 predicted proteins | sample DK1Cmetagenome_2_FD_203821 | JGI IMG/M metagenome (GOLD analysis project Ga0307416, IMG submission 203821) | Maize rhizosphere microbial communities from greenhouse at UC Davis, California, United States - DK15-C-3 | ecosystem: Host-associated > Plants > Roots > Rhizosphere > Soil | place: USA...
CCGCAAGTGCTGGTGATGGGTGATCTGCCGAATCCGCGGCCGACCTATGTGCTGGTGCGCGGGAACTACGAGGATCACGGCGACGAAATTCCCCCGCGCGGCCTCAGCCAGGTGCTGCCGTGGAACGCGGCGTGGCCCGACAACCGGCTCGGTCTCGCGCAGTGGCTGTTCGATCCGACGAACCCGCTCACCGCCCGTGTCTTCGTCAACCGCGCCTGGCAGTCCCATTTCGGCCGGGGACTGGTGGAGACGTCGGAGGACTTCGGTTCGCAGGGGTCGCTGCCGACCAACCCAGAGCTGCTCGATTATCTGGCCGTGACGTTCCGCGAATCCGGCTGGGACATCAAGAAGCTCCACAAACTAATCGTGATGTCGGGTGCTTACCGACAGCAGTCGGACGCCAATGCGGAGCTGTTGGAGAAAGATCCAAACAACCTGCTGCTGGCGCGGTTCACGCGGTTGCGGCTGCCTGCGGAGGTCGTGCGCGACCAGGCGCTCGCCGCCAGCGGCCTGCTGGTCCGGAAGATTGGCGGCCCGAGCGTGTACCCGTATCAGCCGCGCAACATGTGGGACGGCTTCAACCAGTACGACTATCCGACGCCGGAAATGGTGCCGTCGGACGCCCATCACCGCCGATCGATGTATTCGTTCGTCAAGCGTAACGCGCCGCATCCGAACATGGCGACCTTCGATCTGCCCGATCGCGGCGGTGCCACCGCGCGCCGACGGACGTCGAACTCGCCGCTCCAGGCGCTCGTGCTGCTCGACGACCCTCAGTTCCTCGAGGCTTACCGCGCGCTGGCGGGTAACGTGCTGAAAAAGCAAGCCGCCACCGACGCGCGGCTCACCATGGTGTTCCGCCTGGCGACGCGGCGGCATCCGAGACCTGCCGAGATGGCCGGCATGCGCGACTACTTCACCGCGCAGCTGCAGCGGTATGCGAACGACCGCGACGCGGCCGTCCAGTTGTTGAGCGTGGGAGTGACGCCGAGAGATCAAACGCTCGACCCGGTGGTGCTGGCGGCGCTGACCAACTTGACGACGGTGGTGATGAACACGCCGGACGCGTATTCGCTTCGCTGAGATGCAGCTGTTCAACCACGCCGGTCACGCCGACTCCAGTTTGTCGTCGTCTTCGTGGGTGTTGGAGACGTCATGAGTGTTCACGAGTTCGAACAGGCGCGCCGGGCGTTCATCCTCAAGACCGGCATCGGGCTGGGATGGCTCTCGCTCGCTGAGCTGCTCGGAACGCCCGCCTGGGCGCAGCAATCGCCGATTCCATCGGACGCGCATGCGGGCCTGCCTGGCTTTCCGCACTTCGCGCCAAAGGCGAAGCGCGTCATCTACCTGCACATGCTCGGCGCGTTCTCCCAGAACGACACCTTCGATTACAAGCCGACACTCGAGAAGATGCACGGGCAGGAGCTGCCGGAATCGGTCCGCGGCAACCGGCGGCTGTCGACGATGGTCAAAGGGCAAACGTCATATCCGATCGTCGGCCCGGTGGCGAAGTTCAAGCCGTACGGCGAAGCGGGGACGATGGTCAGCGATGCGATGCAGCACGTCGGCGGCATCGTCGACGACATCTGCCTGATCAAGACGATGAACACCGAGCACGTCAACCACGACCCGGCCTCGAAGTTCCTGCACACGGGTTTTCAGATTGCGGGCCGGCCGTCGGGCGGGGCCTGGGCGACCTACGCGCTGGGATCCGAGAACAAGGATCTGCCGATGTTCGTGGTCATGAGCTCGGGCAACCCCGGCGGCGTGCCGATTGATGCCTCTACCTGGGCGGCCGGGTTCATGCCCTCGCATTACCAGGGGGTACAGTTCCGCTCCGGACAGGAGCCGGTGCCGTATATCGAGGATCCCAAGGGCCTCACGCGGAAGGATCGTCGCGAGATGCTCGATGCAATCGGCCGCCTCGCGGGCGTGCAGCGCGAGGCGAGCCACGACCCGGAGATCCCGTCAAAGATCAGCCAGTACGAAATGGCGTATCGGATGCAGCAGTCGGTGCCCGAGATTGCCGACATCTCGAAGGAGCCCGATCACGTGCTCGACCTGTACGGCCCGGCCGTACGGCAGACCGGCACGTTCGCGCGCAACTGCCTGCTGGCGCGGCGCCTCGCCGAGAAGAACGTCCGCTACACGATGGTCGTGCAGATGGGTTGGGATCACCACGGCGGCATCAGCCAGCGGCTCCCGGCCGGCTGTCGCGACGTCGATCAGCCGACGGCGGGACTGATCACCGATCTGAAGCAGCGCGGCCTGCTCGACGACACGCTGGTGGTCTTCGGCACTGAATTCGGCCGGACGTCGTTCGCGCAGGGGACGCTGAAGACCAACTTCGGGCGCGACCATCACGGCGGCAACTTCTGCGTGTTCCTCGCCGGCGGCGGCGCAAGGGCCGGATTGAGCTACGGCGAGACCGACGACTTCGGCTACAACATCACCCGAGATCCGGTGCACATCCACGACCTGAACGCCACCATCCTTCATTTGCTGGGGATCGATCACCTGCGGCTCACCTACCGTTCGCAGGGGCGCGACTTCCGGCTCACCGATGTCCACGGCAACGTCGTGAAGGGGATTCTTGCGTAACGCCCGATTGCGGAAAGGAACAGCCGTGCGGCTCTCGACACTCCTGGTCAAGGCATTTGCCATCTCCGTTGGCCTGGTCGCGCTGATCGCCGTGCCGTCGGGCCAGCAGAAGGCGCCGGTGCCGATCTACCAGGTCGATGCGGGCTGGCCGAAGATGCCGCTGCCGAACAAGTGGATGATGCAGGCCGTGCCGGTGATGGCGACCGACTACGAGGATCACGTCTGGGTGATCAGCCGCTCAGGCGATCTGCGGCCAGACGAGGGAATGGCCGGTACCAGTCCGCCCCGCGGCGATTGCTGCATCGCCGCCCCCGAGATCCTCGAGTTCGACAGCCAGGGCAATCTGCTGCAATCGTGGGGCGGTCCCGGTCATCACCCGGGATGGCCGCGCAACAATCAGATCCATACGGTCGTGGTCGACAAGGAGCACAACGTCTGGATCTCCGGTGCCGGACGTGGCAACAGCATCCAGAAGTTCACCCGCGACGGGAAGTTCCTGTGGGACTTCGGCCACCGCGCGCCGCTGCCGGCGGCCGGGGAGGCGAACGCCAATCTGCCGCAGAACAATCAGCAGACCGACGTGCTTAACAACGGCGTGTTCATCTTCACGCTCGACGAGCCGGCGCGCGAGATCTATCTGGTCGAAAACAAGCGCGTGCTGGTGTACGGCTACGACGGCGGCTTCAAGCGCGGGTGGGGCGGACGCGGCCAGCCGCTCAGCGAGATCACCAACACGCCGACGCCGGCCTACGACTGGAAAGGCGGGCCGCCGCCGGACCAGGCCGAGTTCGCCCCCGCGCTGCACTGCGTGCACATCTCCACCGACGGGCTGGTGTACGTCTGTGAACGCGGCATGAACCGCATTCAGGTCTTCACCAAACAGGGCAAATACGTGCGGGAATTCCAGGTGGCGCCGAATACGCCGTCACGAGGGACGATTTGTAATCCCGAGAAATTCGGGATGTGTGGATCGACTTATAATCTCACGCTCTCGCACGACCCAGGACAGCAGTACGTGTTGATCGCGGACGGAACTAACCACCGCGTCTGGATCCATGACCGCCAGACCGGCGCGATGGTCGGATCGATCGGCAGCCCGGGCCGGATGGCGGGACAGTTCTTCTGGATCGATGCGATTGCGACCGACTCGCTCGGCAATATCTACACCGGCGAAGTGAACAGCGGCAAGCGGGCGCAGAAGTTCGTCCTCAAGAACGGCGACGGCGTACGCCGGCTCCGTCCGTTGAATTACTAGGACTGAGGAGAAGAGCATGAAAGTCGGACGGTTCGTCGGCGTGGCGGTCGTCGGCGTGCTCCTCGCATGGGCGCCGCCAGCCGACGCGCAGGAGGCGACGCTCAGCGGCACGGTGCGCGACAACACGGGCGGCGTGCTGCCGGGTGTGACGGTCACCGCGACCCATGAGGCGCAGGGCACCACCTACGAAACGGTCACCGACGAGCAGGGTCTCTATCGCCTGCAGGTGCGCGCCGGCGCCTATCGGATTTCGGCGGCGCTCCCGGGCTTCACCACTGTGATGCGGCCGGGCGTCGAGCTGCTCCTCGGACGCCAGTCGATGTTGAACCTCGACCTGGGGGTCTCGGGCGTGCAGGAAACGGTCACGGTCACCGGCGAGGCACCGCTGATTGACACCACCACCTCGAACATCGCCGGCAACATTGATCCGCGGCAGATGCAGGACCTGCCGATCAACGGCCGGAACTGGATGGACCTGACCATGCTGGCGCCGGGCAGCCGATCGAATTCGGCGGCCGAAATCCCGCAGAATCGCCAGGGAATGTTTCAGATCAACGTCGACGGCCAGCAGGTCACGTTCACCTTGTGCTGCTTCGAGAACCAGCCGCGCTACAGCCGCGACGCGATCGCCGAGTTCGAGCTGACCACCAACCGCTTCGATGCGACCAAGGGCCGCACCTCGGGCATGATGGTGAACGCGATCACCAAATCGGGCACCAACACCCCGTCCGGGACGTTCTCCGGATATTTCCGCGACGATCGGTTCAACGCGGCGGATTTCATCCAGCACCGCGTCATTCCTTATTCCGACCAGCAGTACAGCGGAACGTTCGGCGGTCCGATCGTGCGGGACCGGATTCACTTCTTCGTCAACGGCGAATGGGAGCGCGAGCCGAGCACGGTCACGTTCAACAGTCCGTACTCCAGCTTCAACATCGACCTGACGCAGCCGCGCAAGGAACAGAAATGGGGTCCGAAGATCGACTGGCAGTTCACACCGCAGGCGCGGCTGATGTCGCGCTACACGCGGTATCAGAACGTGATTCCGTACCTGTCGACCGGCGGCGCGACCAACCACCCATCAACCGCGCAGCAGACGCAGCGCATCGCCAACCAGAGCTTCACCGAGTTCAACCAGGTCCTCAGCTCGCGGACACTCAACTCGGTCAAGTTCGGCACCGCCTACATGCGTTACCTGCTCGAGCCGTATGCAGGGTGGGGCCGCTCGGGCAACCGGCGGCCGCCGGGGACGGCGTCGCTCTTCCGCGACGTGTTCGGCGGCGAGGAAATTGACGGCGGCGTCGTCCGCATCACGTTCTCGGGTTACACGCTGGGCAACAACAACAACCCGCAAAGCTCGGGCGAGCGCGTCTACAACGTCCGCGACGATTTTTCGACCTCCTACAACCTTGGCGGCCGCCACGACATCAAGACCGGGCTGGAGTACATCCGCTACACGATGGACACCGCCTGGTGCAACGGCTGCAACGGGACCATCCGGATCAACGCGCGTCCGCCGGCGAACATCGAGCAGCTCATTCCAGTCTGGGACGATGCGTCCACCTGGAACCTGAACGCGCTGTCGCCGCTGATCGTCGACTACACGATGGCGATCGGCGACTTCGCGTGGGCGATCAACCGCAACATCTGGGCGGGCTGGTACCAGGACGACTGGTCGGTCAGCAACCGGCTGACGGTCAACCTCGGCGTCCGCTATGACGTCGATTTCGGCGGCATGGGCGAGAAGATCGTCTTCGAGCCGTGGCTGACGGGGCGGAGACCGACCGATTCCAACAACGTCGCGCCGCGCACCGGCTTCGCCTATTCGCTCAGCGACCGCTCCGTCGTGCGCGGCGGCTACGGCCTCTTCTTCACCCAGCTCGAGGCTGATGCTGCCCACAAGTCGCAGCTGCAGCTCGAACACTCTCCGCTCACGATTCTGAACGACGGTCGTCCGGACTTCGCGACGAACCCGTTCAACGGTCCGGCGCCGAGTTACGAATCGGTGCTCGCCAGGCTGTGCGATGTCAACGGCAATCGGCCCGGCTGTATCGCGCGATCGGTCCTCAACGAGATTCCCTTCGGCGATCACCAGACCCAGTACAGCCACATGGCGTCGATCGGTATCCAGCACCAGTTGGCGGCGCAGATAGCCGTCGAGTCCAACTACGTGTACACCGCTGGCCGGAAGGAAGAGTACGGTCCGAACATCAACCTGACCTACGACCCGGCCACCGGCACGAACTATCCGTTCCAGACCATTGCCCGGCGTCCCTTTCCGGACTGGGGCGTGATCCGCGCGAAAATCATGGGTCGCCGGTCGAATTACCACGGGTGGGAAAGCAGTTTCACCAAGCGCTTCTCCGATCGCTGGCAGGCGAACGCCACCTACGCGCTGGCGTGGTTCCGCGACGATGACGGACCGCCGGTCAACGTCGAACTGGTGCGTGGCGCCGATGTGCCGACCATCCTGCATCCACTCGGGTTCCCGGTGGCGGCCGACCTGTCAGGTGAATACGGACTGGCGGCGACGGATCAACGACATCGCTCGACATTCAACGCGATCTGGGACGTCGGCCGGGGATTCCAGGTGAGCGGTTTGTACTTCTTCGGTTCCGGCGAGCGGTTCAGCACGAGCTGGGGCGGCGACCTCCGCAACCTGGGCTCGACGACGACCTCGTCATCGAGCAACGGGCGGCTGCGGCCTGATGGCGTGGTGGTGCCGCGCAACGATCTCAGTGGCGAGCCGATCCACCGCGTCGACGTGCGGCTGACGAAGCGTCAGCGGATCGTCGGTCGTTCGACGATCGACGCGATGGTCGAAGTGTTCAACCTGTTCAATCACGAGAACTACGGGTCGTACACGACGCAGCAGAGCAGCGCTGCCTATGGAACACCGGCGTTCAACAGCAACGTGGCCTATCAGCCGCGGATCGTGCAGCTGGGTTTCCGGTTCGCCTTTTAAGTCGTTTCGTCTCTCGCGGGGTCGGCGTCATAAGGAGGACTGATGAAATTCGGGCGATTGGTATGGCTCGTCGTCGCCGGTCTCGTCGTTGCGCTGCCGCTGGCAGCGTCTGCGCAGGAAGCCACGCTGAACGGCAGCGTGCGGGATAACACGGGCGGCGTGCTGCCCGGCGTCACGGTCACCGCTACGCATGAAGCGGCAGGCACGACCTACGTGGGCGTGACGGATGCGGCCGGTCTCTACCGCATCGTGCTGCGCGCCGGCGTCTACAGGATCACGGGGGAGCTGGCCGGGTTTGCGACCGTCGCCCGCCCGGGCATCGAGCTGCTGGTCGGCCGAACGGCGACGCTCAACCTCGAGATGGGGGTCTCGGGCGTGCAGGAAACGGTGACGGTGACCGGCGAAGCGCCGCTGATCGACACGACATCCTCGAACATCGCCAGCAACATCGACCCGCGCCAGATGCAGGACCTGCCGCTGAACGGCCGGAACTGGATGGACCTGACGCTGCTGTCGCCCGGCAGCCGCACCAACTCGGCGACCGAGATTCCGTATGACCGCCAGGGGTACTTCCAGATCAACGTCGATGGCCAGCAGGTCACGTTCACGTTGTGCTGCCAGCAGAACCAGCCGCGTTTCAGCCGCGACTCGATTGCCGAGTTCGAGCTGACCACGAACCGGTTCGATGCGACCAAGGGGCGTACCGCCGGCATGATGGTCAACGCCGTCACGAAGTCGGGAACGAACACGCCGTCCGGCACGTTCTCGGGGTTCGTGCGCGACGACTCGATGAACGCGAAGGACCACATCCAGAACCGCGTGCTGCCATACTCCAACCAGAACTACAGCGGCACGTTCGGCGGTCCGATCATCCGCGACCGGATGCATTTCTTCGGCAACTGGGAGTACGAGCGCGAGCCGAGCACGGTCACGTTCTCGAGCCGTTTTCCGTCGTTCAACCCGGACCTGACGGGGACGCGCACCGAGCACAAGGCCGGACCGAAAGTGGACTGGCAGTTCACGCCGCAGATGCGGCTGACGACGCGCTACAACCGGTATCAGATCGAGATCCCGAATATCGGGACCGGAGGGGCGAGCAACCACCCCTCGACCGGCCGCACCGACGCGCGAGTCGCCAACCAGTGGTTCGGCGAATTCAACCAGGTGCTCAGCGCGAAGAGTCTGAACCGGGTGTCGGCCGGATCGGCCTACCTCCGCTACCTGCTGCAGCCGAACGCCGGCTTCGGGACCTCGGGGAATCGCCGCGCGCCGGGTGCGCCATCGCTGTTCCGCGACGTGTTCGGCGGTGAAGAGATCGACGGCGGCGCCGTGGTGCTGGCCTTTTCCGGCTACAACTTCGGGAACACCAACAATCCGCAGAGCTCGGGCGAGAAGGTCTACAACGTGCGCGACGACTTCACGACCGCCTTCAGCTTGGGTGGCCGCCACGATGTGCGGACCGGCGTCGAGTACATCCGCTACACCATGGATACCGCATGGTGCAACAACTGCAACGGCCGGCTTGGCTTCAACGTCGCGCCTCCGGCCAACATCGAGCAGCTGATCCCGGTGTGGGACGACTCGTCGACCTGGAACCTCCGTGCGCTGTCTCCGCTGGTGGTCGACTACCGGATCGCGATCGGCGATTTCGCCTGGGCAATCCAGCGCAACATCTGGGCAGGCTGGATCCAGGATGACTGGTCGATCGGCAACAACCTGACCTTCAATGCCGGCGTCCGCTACGACAATGACCTGGGCGGCCACGGCGAAGACATCGAGTTCCAGCCGTGGATGTCCGGCAAGCGGCACCACGACCTGAACAACATCGCGCCGCGCACCGGGTTCGCCTATTCGGTGAACGAGCGCACGGTCATTCGCGGCGGCTACGGGTTGTTCTTCACACAGCTGGAGGCCGACGCCGCTCACCAGTCGCAACTCCAGATCGAGCACGTGTCGTTGACCGTGCCGAACGACGGGCGGCCGGACTTCGCCGTCAATCCATTCAACGGCCCGGCGCCGACCTATGAGCAGGTGCTGGCGACCGCGTGCGACATCAACGGGAACCGGCCGGGGTGCCTGCGCCGGTCAGTGGCCAACGAAATTCCCTTCGGCGACCACGATACGTCGTTCAGCCACATGGCATCGATCGGCGGCCAGCGGCAGCTCGGTGCGGTGATGTCAATCGAGTCCAACTTCGTGTGGACCGGTGGACGTAAAGAGGAGTTCGCGCCCAACATCAATCTCGCCTACAACCCGGCGACGGGCGCGAACCTGCGGTTCCAGGACACCGCGCTGACCCCGTTCCCCGACTGGGGCATTGTGCGGGCGGAGATCATGACCAAGCGGTCGAACTACTACGGGTGGGAAAACACCTTCACCAAGCGGTTTGCGAACCGCTGGCAGGCGAACGCGACATACACGCTCGCCCATTTCAAGGACGACGAGCCGAACCCCTTCACGGTCGATCTACAGCGTGACGCGGCAATTCCCACCGCGTTGAATCCCCTCGGGTTCCCGGTTGCCGAGGACATCGGTGGCCTCTATACCCTGGCCAGCACCGATCAGCGCCACCGCGCGACGATCAACGGCATCTGGGACATGGGACTGGGCTTTCAGCTGAGCGGGCTGTACTTCTTCGGCTCAGGGGAGCGGTTCGCCACCAGCTGGGGCGGCGATCTTCGGAACATGGGGGCGAACAGCACGGGGCGGCTGCGGGCCAACGGTACCCTGGTGCCACGCAACGACTTCGTCGGCAAGCCGATCCATCGGGTCGACATGCGGCTGACGAAGCGGCAGCGGATCGTGGGCCGGATGACCATCGACGGCATGATCGAGGTGTTTAACCTGTTCAATCATCAGAACTTCGGGTCGTATACGACGACGGAGAGCAGCGGCGTCCTCTACGGGCAGCCGTCGTTCAACGCGAACGTGGCGTATCAGCCGCGCATCGCGCAGGTCGGATTCCGATTCGCGTTCTAGCGATCAACATAACGGGGCAGAATATAGGGTCAGAGTCGTAGCTCTGATCGACCAAGGAGACGAGGCAATGACGCGCATAAAGATGTTCGGGCTCGCGGTGGCGATCCTGGCGAGTCTGTCGACAAATCTACTCGCGCACCATGGCGGCGCGGCGTTCGACCAGAGTCAGACGCTGACGTTCAAGGGCACGGTGACGGAAATGACGTTCACCAACCCGCACATCCTGATTTACTGGGACGTGACGAAGGATGGCGCGACGGAGAAGTGGTCCGGTTGGCTGACGGCGCCCACCAAGCTCGCGCGCGCGGGCTGGACCAAGACGACACTGAAGCCAGGCGACGTGATTGAGGTGAGCGGTACGCCGCACAAAGGCGGCAGCCACATCCTTCAGATCCGTAAGCTCGTTGCCCCCGGTGGCAAGGAGCTTCCGCTGTTCGAGAACTGAGAGGGGTCAGATGGATCAGAACATGGTTCGCGCGGCGGCGATGACCGTCGCCATTTCTGCAGCAGCGGTGCTGGTGGCCGTGGGTTCTCCGGAACTGGCGGCGCAGGGCGCCGGACGGGGTGCGGCGCCAGCCGCGGCGGCGCCGTCGAAGCCGGCGCCAGTCCGCGACGTCTCGGGCGTGTGGATGAAAGGCCGGGCGCCGCAGGGCGTCAAGCAGTTCGACGGTGCCGAGTGGACGCCCGGCGTGCAGGCGCCGCTGACGCCGTGGGGAATCGCCGAGAAGGCGAAGAACAAGCCGAATAACTCGGGCGAGTTCCAGCTCCACGAGACGAACGATCCGGTGCTGACACGGTGTTATCCGCCCGGCGTTCCGCGCGTCTACTTCCACCCATATCCCTTCGAATTGATCCAGACGTCGAAGGCCGTGCTGCAGGTGTTCGAGTACGACCACTTCCTGCGTCGCTTCGCGATCGGCCGGCCGATGCCGACCGACCCGGATCCGCTGTGGATGGGGACCTCGGTCGGCCGGTGGGTCAACGACACCGCCTTCGAGGTCACGACCATCGGCTTCAATACCAAGACGTGGCTCGACCGCGCGGGAACGCCGCACAGCGATCAGTTGAAGGTGACCGAGACCTTCCGCCGCACCGCGTTCGACAAGCTCGAACTCGAGGTCAAGATGGAAGATCCGAAGGCACTGACGCGGCCGTGGAGCGCGACCGGGTATTTCGAGCTGCGGCCGGAATGGGAGATTGGTGAGATTTCCTGCTCGGGTGATTACCTCGAGTGGCCGGGCGCCTAGCTGGTGATACACTCTCGGCCGCACAACGAACGAACGTTTCTTCCTGGAAAGGGGCTCTGACATGGCTGCGGATTTTTTCCTCGGTGAATCGCTGGTCGGCGATGGTAACGAGATCGCG
>Ga0307416_100002147_pt1 | contig 11164 bp, 7 predicted proteins | sample DK1Cmetagenome_2_FD_203821 | JGI IMG/M metagenome (GOLD analysis project Ga0307416, IMG submission 203821) | Maize rhizosphere microbial communities from greenhouse at UC Davis, California, United States - DK15-C-3 | ecosystem: Host-associated > Plants > Roots > Rhizosphere > Soil | place: USA...
CGACGGCGCCCTGCGGCAGCGCATTTCCGACATCGAAGCCTCGCAGGTGATGGTGCGCTACGGCTTCGACTTCGGCGGCAAGAAGCTCCCGCTCGTGCTCGCCTACGACCCCATGCGCTCGGCACTCGTCGGCTACACGGTCGAGAAAGGCGAGTTGCGCCGCCTGCCGGGCAAGCCGATCCTCGCGGACGACGAGCTGACGGGGCTGTGCGGATTCACCAGCCCGATCACGGGCGGGATTTACGCCGTCGGGATGACGGATTCCGGCGACATGCTGCAGTGGGAGCTGTTTGCGAAGGCGGGCCAGCTCGAAGGCCGGCTCGTGCGCAGCGTCGCGCTCGGCAAGGGCGTCGAATACTGCGTCGTCGACGACGCGGCCGGCACGATGTACTACGGTGACGAGCCGCTCGGCGTCATGTCGCTGCCCGTCGACCCGGAAACGGACCCGGAGCGCACGATCGTCGACCTCGCCGCGCCGCGCGGCGGCATCACCGAAGAGGTCAAGGGCGTCGCGCTCGCGCAAGGTTCAGACGGGAGCGCCGTGCTCATCGTCTCCGACACCTCCTCGGAACGCTTTGTGGCTTACGACCTCGAGGGCAAGCTCCTGGGTCGTTTCCAGGTCGGCGCCGGCGCCAAGGTCGATGCCGTCGGCGAGAATGAGGGCATCGCGCTCGCGACCGTCCCGATGGGCGAGGCATTTCCCGAGGGCGTATTCGCGGTTGCGGACCAGGACAACGACGGCGAGCACAGCAACTTCAAGCTCGTCGGCTGGCGCGAGGTGCGCGGCGCGATCGGCGTCGCGACGAAGGAGTTCGCCGACCCGCGTGCCGAGGCCGCCGCGACCGCGCGCACGGTGACGCCCGCGCTCGAGACCCCGCCGGCCGAGACCTGGGGCGACGCGGCGGACGATGCCGCGATCTGGGTCAACCCGCGCGACCCGGCGAAAAGCGCCGTCATCGCGACCGACAAGAACCTCGGCCTCTACGTCTACGACCTCGACGGCAAGCTGCTGCAGAGGCTGGCCGACGGCCGCATGAACAACGTGGACGTGCGCGACGGCTTCATGGTCGACGGCAAGCCGCGCACGCTCGTGGCGGCGAGCAACCGCACCGACAAGAGCATCGCACTCTACTGGTTCGATCCCGCGACGCGCAGGCTCGCGCGCGCGGGCGACGCGGTCCCGACCGGGTTCGGCGACCCGTATGGCCTGTGCATGTACGCGGACGCGACCGGCATGTACGTCTTCGCGAACAACGGAGGTGATGGCCTCTATCGCCAGTGGCGCGTGACCGCGCAGGGCGGCAAGGCGGTCGCCGAGCAGGTGCGCGAGATCCCGGTCGGGTCGCAGGCCGAAGGCTGCGCGACCGACGACGAGACGGGCGCGCTGTACATCGCCGAGGAGGCGGGCGGCCTCTTCAGGTACTCCGCAAAGCCGGATGGCGGCACGGCTCGCAAGGAAATCGACCGCGTGGATGGCCCCAACGGCCTCGTGGCGGACATCGAGGGTCTCGAAATCTGGGCCGGTCCGGACGGGACCGGTTTCATCGTGGTGTCGAACCAGGGTGCCGACAACTACGCGGTCTACCGCCGCGAGGGCAACAACGCCTACGTCGGCAGCTTCCACATCGTTGCGGATGCCGATCGCGGCATCGACGGCGTGTCGGAAACGGACGGGCTCGACGTCGTGAGCGGGCCGCTCGGCGCGCGATTCCCGGACGGGCTCCTGGTCGTGCAGGACGGGCGCAACCTGTCGCCGCGCGAGCGCCAGAACTACAAGTTCGTGTCCTGGCGCGACATCGCGGGCGCCCTCGGCATCAAGTAGCCGGCGGCGCGAGCGCCTCGCGCCGCGCGAGCTCCTCCGCGTCCATCTTGGCGCGCCAGGTGGACACGCCATTCCGGAGCTCGGCCGGCGTGAGCGTCAGCGGCTCGTAGACACGGTCGCCGCGCACGTCGCGCAGCGTGTACGTCACTTTCGGTTCCGGCTCCCAGGAAAAGTCGAGCAGGCCGAAGTTCACCGTGCGGAAGTAGGGCTTGCGGATGCGCAGCTCCGGCTCGCCGTCGAGGAACGAGCTGCCGGTCGGCTGCGCGAGCGGCGAGCTGACGAGGTCGTACAGGTCGTAGCCCCCGCGCTCGGACCACGGAATCGCGTTGACCTCGCCGAAGTGCGTGTCGCCGGAGAGCAGGAACACGCCCTCGATGCGCTCGTCGCGGATGAAGTCGAAGAGGGCGTTGCGCTCGGTCTGGAAGGCGGCCCAGGTGTCGCCCGTCGGTCCGTCCTCGGTCGTCCAGCCGCTGCCGCTCGCCAGCACCTTGAATGGCGCGCGGCTCGCGCGCAGGACCTCGCGCAGCCATTCGCCCTGGCGCCTGCCGAGCATCGTCTTCTCGGGTCCGTCCGGATCCTTGTTCGGGCTGCGGTGGTAGCGCCCGTCGAGCATGAAGAAGTCGATGCCGCCGTAGGCGTACTGGAAATAGACGCCCGGGCCGTCGTCGAGCCCGTACCCGGGATTCGCCCAGTAGTTCCTGAATGCGGCGAGCGATGCGTCGCGCACCAGGCTCGTGTTGTCGGAGTTGTTCAGGCCGAAGTCGTGATCGTCCCAGATCGCGAGCTGGGGGACGCTGCGCATGAGCGGGAGCGTCGAGGCAATGGCGCGCTGGCGGCGGTAGTCCTCGGCGAAGACCCACTCGGACGCCGAGTCGGCATAGATGTTGTCGCCAAGCCAGAAGAAGACGTCGGGCTCGGCCGCGGCGATCGCCCGGAAGACCACCTGCTCGGCGTCGAGCTGGTGGCGGGCGCAGGAGCCGAAGGCGAGCCGGAAGGGCGCGAGACCCTCGGGCGCGGTGTGCGTGGCGAACGGCGTCAGCCGGTAGCGGTCGGGAATGCCGTCGACGAGCATCCGGTAGTAGTAGCGCGTGCCCGGCGCGAGGCCCGCGACCGTCACGCGCACGGTGTGGTCGGCCGCCGCGAGCGCACGCACCGGGGCGCTCGCCTGCGTCGCGGCGAAATTCGGGTCGGTCGAGTACTCCACGACGACGTCGTATTCGCCGCTCGCGCGGCCCCAGAACGTGATCGAGCCCGGCGTGACGGCACCGATCATGGGCCCTTCCATCAGGCGCGGGTAACCGGGTGTCGCGCCGAACGCGCGGAACGGCCTGAGGAGCGACGCGGCAATCGCGCTGCCGAGGAAACCGCGGCGCCCGATTGTCGGGGTCATGCGAAAGCTTGCGCGTCGGCCAGCTGGCGGAGGTTCCGGTAGCCGAGGTTTGCGTACTGCGCGGACGGCGCGATCGCCGGATCCTGCTCGGCTTCGACGACGAGCCAGCCGTCATAGCCGGCCCGCGCGATCGGCGCGAGCACGGCCGGGTAGTCGACGCTGCCGTCGCCGGGCACGGTGAAGACGCCATCGAGGACCGCGTCGAGGAAGCTCGAGTCGCGGTTGAGGCTCCGCGCCAGCACATGGCGGCGGATGTCCTTGCAGTGCACGTGCGCGATGCGCGCGGCGTGCCGCGTCGCGGCCCGCACCGGGTCGCCACCCGCGAAGGTCAGGTGGCCGGTGTCGAGCAGGAGCGACACGCCGTCGTCGCACGAGTCCATCAGCCGGTCCACCTCGTCCTCGGTCTGCACCACCGTGCCCATGTGGTGATGGTAGGCGAGCGTGAGGCCCGCGTCTCCCAGGCGTTGCCCCAGCTCTTCCAGGCGATCGGCGAACCGGGGCCAGTCGCCGGGCGCGAGGACCGGCCGCTGCGAGAGACGCGTGCCGCGCTCGCCGTGGATGCAGCGCGTGGTCTCCGCGACCACGACCACGTCGCATCCCAGCGCCGAGAGCAGCTCGCGGTGCGGCCGCATCGCCTCGTACTCTGCGGCCGCGTCGCGCAGCAGCAGGCTCGTGCTGTACCAGCCCGAGACGAGTGCGAGGCCGTGGGGCGCGAGCGCCGCCTTGAGCTCGGGCGCCGTGCGCGGAAACTTGCAGCCGAGCTCGACGCCTTCGAACCCCGCGGCCCGAGCCTCGGTCAGGCAGGTCTCGAGGCTCGTCTCGCCGCCGATTTCCGGCAGGTCGTCGATCGTCCAGGTGAGCGGGTTGATGCCGATGCGCACGCTCATGATTCGCCGTCGCCCTCGGCGGCGCGGCGCCAGGCCTCGTGCGCGGCGCGCACCCGCGCATCTTCCGAGACCTCGGCCACCGGCACGTTCCACCAGGCGCCGCCGGCCGCGGTTCCCGACTGCGGATCGGTCTCGATGACGATCACGGTGGTCCGCGCGGCACCCCGGGCCCTTGCGACCGCCGCTTCGAGCGCCGCGATGCCGTCCGCCCGCAGGGCCTCCGCCCCGAGCGAGCGCGCGTGCGCGACGAAGTCGACGGCTGCCTCGGCCGGGAACGAATCCTTCCACAGGTTGTTGTGCGCCTCGCCCGCGGTGGCCTGCTGCAGGCGATGGATGCAGCCGAAGCCGCGGTTGTCGCAGAGCACGACGAGCAGCGGGTTGCGGCTCGCCACGGAAGTCGCGATCTCGGAATTCATCATGAGGTAGCTGCCGTCGCCGACGAGGACCGCAACCGTGCGGGACGGGTCCGCCATCTTCACGCCGAGACCGCCCGCGATCTCGTATCCCATGCAGGAGTAGCCGTACTCGAGGTGATAGCCCCCGGGCTCCGGGCAGCGCCAGAGCTTGTGCAGCTCGCCCGGGAGGCCTCCGGCGGCGCAGACGACCGTCGCGCCCTTGCCGAGCGCGCGGTTGACAGCGCCGAGCACCTGGGCGTCGGTGGGTAGTCCCGATCCTGCGCGCGTCGCCGCGTCCACGGCGCGGTTCCATTCGGCGGCGAGCGATCGCGTCCGCTCGCGCCAGGACGGCTCCGCCTGCCAGCCGGGGAGCGCGGCCCCGAGCTCGGCGAGCGTCTCGGCGAGATCGCCGCGGACGGCGAGCCCGCCGCGCTTGATCGCGTCGTGGCGTGCGACGTTGATCGACACGAGACGCGCATCGTCGTCGTGGACGAGCTTGCCGGAGCCCGTCGTGAAGTCCTGCAGGCGCGTGCCGAGCGCGAGCACGAGGTCGCATTCCGCCAGCAGCGAATTCGCGGCGCTCGAGCCGGTGACGCCGATGGCGCCCGCGTTGCAGGGATGGTCCCAGGCGAGGGCGCCCTTGCCGGCCTGTGTTTCAGCCACGGGGACGCTGTGCCGCGCGGCGAACCCGGCGAGCGCCGCCTGTGCGAGCGCATAGTGCACGCCGCCGCCCGCGACGATGAAGGGGCGGCGCGAGGAGTTGATGCGCCGTGCGGCCTCGGCGAGCCGGGCGCGGTCCGCCCGCGGGCGCTCGATGTCGTGCACGCGCTCCGCGAAGAACCCATCCGGGTAGTCGCAAGCCTCGGCCTGCACGTCCTGCGGCAACGCGAGCGTCGCGGGCCCGCAGTCCGCGGGATCGAGCAGCACGGCGAGCGCCTGCGGGAGCGATGCGACGAGCTGCTCGGGGCGCGTGATGCGGTCCCAGAACCTCGACACGGGCCGGAAGCAGTCGTTGACGGTGACGGTCGGGTCGCCGAAGGGCTCGATCTGCTGGAGCACCGGATCCGGCTGGCGGCCGGCAAACGTGTCGCCTGGGAGCAGCAGCACCGGAAGCCGGTTCGCGTGCGCCAGCGCCGCGGCCGTGACCATGTTCGTGGCGCCCGGGCCGACCGAGGTCGTGCAGGCCATGAGCCGGCGGCGCATGTTCGCCTTGGCGAAGGCGATCGCCGCATGCGCCATCGCCTGCTCGTTGTGCGCGCGAAAGGTGGGCAGCGACCTGCGGCTCGCCGCCAGCGCCTCGCCGAGGCCCGCGACATTGCCGTGGCCGAAGATGGCAAACACGCCGTGAAAGAGTGGCTCGCTGCCGCCGGCCGTGCGGATGCGCTGCGCGGCCAGGAACCGGACCAGGGCCTGCGCCATCGTCAGCCGGATCTTCTTCATCGTCCCCTCACGCGGCGGCCGCCGCCGGCCGGCAACGGCGCCAAGATTCGATCATGCGCGCGTATCCGGCGGCGATGCGTGCCGTGGCAGCGCCGTCATCGATGGAGCCCGCAAACCAGTCGCGAGCGGGTGCGCCGAAGATCGTGCGGCCGATCGCGAAGCCGCGGCACACGGCATGCCGTGCCGCAACCTCGAAGGACTGCGACACGCGCTCCTCGCTGGCGTCGAGGCCGAGCAGCACGATGCCGTGGCAGTGCGGGTCGTTCATCGCGACGATCTCGGAGATGCTGCGCCAGGCCTCGTCCGGCTGCGTCTCGAGCTTCCACCAGGCCGGCCGGATGCCGAGGTGATAGAGGCGCTGCATCACGGAGGGCGTGGTGCGCGCATCGATCGCCCGCCCAGGTCCCGAGCTGATCACCTCGACCAGCAGCTCGCGCTCGAGCAGCCCGGTCGCATGCGCGAGCTCGGCGAGACGCGCTTCCTGCGCGAGGCGCAGCTCGATCGGGTCGGCCGGATGGTAGTTGACGAGGCACTTGACGACGTGGTGCCGCGGCCAGTGCAGCAACTCGAGGCCGATCCCGCCCTCCGCCTCGAACTCGAGCGGGCGCGAGGCGGGGAGCTCCACGGGCCGGCCGATCCAGGCACCCGACGCATTCAGCTTCGCGAGCGCCTGTCCGCCGTGTCGGCCGTCGACGATGGCGCCGAGCGTTGCGCCGCCATGCGGCGTGGACGCGACCGACAGCACGGCATCCGCTGCCAGGGCCTTGAATGCGGCGATGCGCGCGAAGTCCACGCCGCTCGCCGCCGCCAGCTGCTCGACCTGGCGGCGATGGTCGAAGGCGAGGATGCAGAGGTCGCCCTCGAGGCGCCGCGCGGTCGTCGCCCGGTGCAGCGCGCCGATGCGCGCATCCGTGTCCGGCCGTGCGGGCGGCGTCGCGCGGCCGAGGAATTCCTCGAGCTCTTCGCGGGTCGGCATGGCCGGCGTGCAGCCGTGGCGCGTGACCACGATCGCGCCGGCCGCATTGCCGCGGCGGCCGCAGTGCGCCGCAGGCTGGCCCGCGATCCATCCGCTCAGGTAACCGGACAGGAATGCGTCGCCGGCGCCGAGGACGTTCAGCACCTCGACCGGGAAGCCGCCCACGACGAGGCCCTGGTCGATACTGGCGGGGATCGGTCCCTCGAACACGACGCAGCCCGCGACGCCGCGCTTCATGACGATCGTCGCGGCCGTGCGCGCACGGATCGCGCGCAGAGCCTCGAGCGCGTTCGCGCCGCCGCCGGCGATGCGTATCTCTTCCTCGGTGCCGACGACGAGGTCGCAGTCGGGCAGGAAGGCCTGCACCTGCCGCGTCACCTCGGCCGATGCCTGCTCGCGCTCCGCACCGCCCCCGTGTCCGGCAAGGCCCCACAGCACCGGCCGGTAGTCGATGTCGAGAACGACCTTGAGCCCGTGCTGCTTCGCGAGGGCGATTGCGCGCCGGGATGCCGCGCGCACCGCGTCGGTGGACAGGTGGGTGCCGGTGATCGCGAGCGCCCTCGCCGACGCGAAAGGCGCGGCGTCGGCGTCCGCGGGCTCGAGGCCCATGTCGGCGCAGTTCTCGCGATAGAAGATGTGCGGGAAGCTCTCGGCGCTCTCGATGCCGAGCAGCACGAGGCCCGTGAGCCGCCGCGGGTCGGTCTTCACGGCGCTGACGTCGACGCCCTCGGCGGCGAGCGTCTCGCGGACGAAGCGGCCCATGTGTTCGTCACCGACGCGGGTCAGCATCGCGACCTTGAGCCCGAGCCGGGACAGGCCCACGGCGACGTTACCCGAGGAGCCGCCGAGGTACTTGGCGAAATGCTGCGCATCCTCGAGGCGCGATCCGCGCTCGAGGCCATAAAGATCGACGGCCGCGCGGCCGAGGCAGATGAAGTCCATGCTGCGCGCGGTGGCGCTCACGCGCGCGGCTTGCCGCCGCCCGCGGGCGGCGGTTCCCAGATCGTCGCCCCGGGCTTCATGGTCCAGGCGTGCTCGGGCGTGAACTCCGGGACGTCATACGGCTGGCCGGGCAGGTGGCGGATCACCCAGGCGTAGTACATGCCGTAGCCCGGAGCCGCGACCTGCGCATGGTCCTGGCCGGCGCGGATGCGGATCGTGTCGTACTGCCGCACCTTGAAGACGTCCTCGCCGTGCTCGGCGTGCCCGAAGCCCTGCGGATGCGTGAAGCGGTAGTGGTAGATCTCCGGCTGCGGGTGATGGTGCGGCGGATAGCTCGACCAGCCGCCCGGCAGGGTGACGACCTCGCCGAGCACGAGGCGCACTTCCGGCGGCGAGTTGCGCGCATCGAAGATCGTGCGCACGAGCCGCAGGCAGCGACCCCCGACCTGGCCTTCACCGCGACGCTCGTCGGCGACGTCGGCCGGTTTGAAAACGCGCGGCGCGAACGTGGACGGGTTGTCGCAGGCGTAAACCGTGAGCTCCGCGGCCGTGGCGGCGCGGATCGCCACCGGCACGCCGGCGGGCGCATGCAGGCAGGCCGGCGATTCGTCGAAGAGCGAGCGGCGCGCGAGCTCGAAGGCGAGACCGCCGACCTCGCCGGCGATGCGTCCCTCCATGAGCAGGAAGGCCGTCTCCTGCGCGAGCGTCACCGTATGCGACTCGCCGGCCGCGAGCCGCAGCACGCCCATGGAGATGCCGGCCTCGTCGCCGGGCTCGCCGGCGCGCGTGATTTCCGTGTAGCCGGGTTCGAATCCCTCGCGATGCCGTGTGATCAGCGTTTCCATCGCTGGCTCCTTCAGACCTTTTCCCAGGCGCCCTTCGCGTGCGAGCGCTCCATGGCATCCATCACGCGCTGGACGCGCAGCCCCACGTCGAATCCCGGTCGCGCAGGCGTGCCATCGCCGATCGCGCGCAGGAGGTTCCGGGCCTCGATCACCTTGAGGTCGTTGATGCCGAGCCCGTGCCCCGGCGCCGGGCAGAAGTGGGCGTAGTCGGCGTGCTCGGGGCCGGCGAGGATCGTGCGGAAGCCGCGGCGGCCGGCCGGATCGGACGAATCGTAATGCCTGAGCTCGTTCATGCGCTCCTGGTCGAAGGACAGGGTGCCGTGGCTGCCGAACACCGTGAACGAGAGCCCGCACTTGAAGCCGGTCGCCACGCGGCTGATCTCGAAGCTGCCGCCGATGCCGCGCACGAAGCGCACGAGGCCGCGCGCCGTGTCCTCGTTCTCGACCGGCAGCAGGGCGCCGTTCGCGGGTGAGCGGCGCCTGGCGTGCACGGTCTCGAGGCTCGCGAACACGGACTCGATCGGGCCGAGCAGCACTTCGGCCATGTCGATCAGGTGCGACCCGAGGTCCGCGAGCGCGCCGGCGCCGGCGAGTCGCCGCTCGCAGCGCCAGCTGTGCGGCACGGCCGGGTCCGCCATGTAGTCCTCGAAGTAGCGACCGCTGAAGCCGAGGACGTTGCCGATGTCGCCGTTCGCGATCATCGACCTCGCGAGGCGGATGAGCGGGTTCACCGAATAGTTGAAGCCGATCAGGTGCACGACGCCCGCTCGCGCGGCGGCGTCCGCGACCTCCTGGGCCTCGGCCGCGTCGAGCGCGAGGGGCTTCTCGCACCAGACGTGCTTGCCGGCGGCGATGGCCGCCAGCGCCATCTCGCGGTGCAGGTAGTTCGGCGAGCAGATGTCGACGACGTCGACAGCTGGATCGGCGACCAGCTCGCGCCAGTCGCCGGTCGAGCGTGCAAAGCCCATGGCCGCGGCCGAGCGTGCCGCCTGGGCCGCGTCGCGGTCCGCGAGGATCTCGCACACCGGCGTCGTCACTTCCGGGAAAACGGCGCCGACTTCCTGCAGCGCGATCGAATGGGCCCGGCCGATGTAGCCGCTGCCGATCAGGCCGACGCGAAGCCTCTTCATGCGCGGGACTCCAGGACCACGATGCTGCGCGACCGGAGCGACCTGTCGCAGGCATCGGCGATCTCGAGCGCGCGCACGCCGTCGGCGCCCGACACGACATCGGCGGGCTCGCCGTGCAGGCGGCGCACGAAGGCGTCGAGCTCGAGGCGGTAGGCGTCGGCGTAGCGCTCGAGGAAGAAAGGCAGCGCGGGGTCCGTCGCATAGCCTGACGCGGTCGCACGCTCGACCGAGGTGGACTTGCGATTGCCGGCGGACAGCATGCCGGCCGAACCGCAGACTTCGATGCGCTGGTCGTAACCGAACACCGCGCGGCGCGAGTTGGCGACCTGCGCGATGCGCCCGCCCGCGGTGCGCAGCGTGACCGCCGCCGTGTCGATGTCGCCCGCGGAGCCGATCGCCGGGTCGACGAGGCAGCTGCCGTGGGCGGTGACCTCGACGGGCTCCTCGCCGAGCAGCCAGCGCGCCATGTCGAGGTCGTGGATGGTCATGTCGCGGAACAGCCCGCCGGAGCGCTTGACGTAGGCGACCGGCGGCGGCGACGGGTCGCGGCTCACGATGAGCACCGACTCGACCGCGCCGATCTCGCCGGCGTCGATCCCCTGCCGGATGCGGCGGAATGACGGGTCGTAGCGGCGGTTGAAGCCGATCGCGAGAAGGATGCCCGCGCGCTCCGCGGCGGCCACGGCGGCACGCGCGCGCGCGACGTCGAGGTCCACCGGCTTCTCGCAGAGGATCGCCTTGCCGGCCGCCGCACCCGCCTCGATGAGGTGCGCGTGCGTGTCGGTGGGGCTCGCGACGAGCAGGGCGTCGACGTCGGCATCGGCGAGCACCGCTTTCGTGTCGGCGACGGCGGCCCCTGATGCGGCGGCAAGCGCCGCGGCGGCCTCGCAGTCGACGTCCACGACGTACCCGAGCCGCGCGGCGGGATGCGCGGCGATGTTCGCCGCGTGGATCCGGCCGATGCGGCCCGCGCCGAAAAGCGCGAAAGTCTTCATGCCTTTGCGGTCCCCGGATCCAGCTCCGTGAGCTGGAAGGCGTAGCCGATGACGAGTGTCTGCGCGATGCAGAGCGAGGCAGTCAGCGACCGGAACTTGCGGAACTCGGCGTCCTTGACCTCGAAGCAGAGGTCGGCGCGGCGCGCGATCGGCGACAGCCTGCTGTCGCTGATGGCGATCACCTTCGCCTGGCGGTCGATGGCCTCGTTCACGATGTCGGCGGTCTGCTGCGCGTACGGGCGGAAGCTCGTCGCGATCAGGAGGTCGCCCGGCCCGACCATCGAGCTCTGTTCCGCGATCATCCCGGCGAGGCCATCCACGAGATAGGTGCGCTTGTCGGTG
>Ga0307416_100002149_pt1 | contig 11162 bp, 11 predicted proteins | sample DK1Cmetagenome_2_FD_203821 | JGI IMG/M metagenome (GOLD analysis project Ga0307416, IMG submission 203821) | Maize rhizosphere microbial communities from greenhouse at UC Davis, California, United States - DK15-C-3 | ecosystem: Host-associated > Plants > Roots > Rhizosphere > Soil | place...
GATTTTCTGCAGGATTCAGCCACCGACTGCAGCTATTGAGTCCGGTGTTTGAAGCAGACGCAGAAACGCCCCGGCAGGGATGCCGGGGCGTTTTGTTGAGCTCCCTCGCTGCGCTCGGGATACTGGATCCACATGCACTTACGGCCCGCCAATTGCGAGCCGTAAGTTCCGCGGATCTTAGTACATGCCGCCCATGCCCCCACCCGGAGGCGCAGCCGGAGCCGGCTTGTCTTCCTTCTTCTCCACTACCACGCACTCAGTGGTCAGGAGCAACCCGGCAATGGACGCGGCGTTCTGCAGCGCCGTGCGGGTGACCTTGGTCGGATCGATGACACCCGCCCGCACCAGATCCTCGTAGGCATCGGTTGCGGCGTTATAGCCGAAGTTCTTCTCCTTCGACTCCTTGACCCGGCCAACCACGATCGAGCCCTCGGCGCCCGCATTCTGGGCAATCATCCGAATCGGCTCTTCCAGCGCCCGGCGGACAATCTCGACGCCGATCTTCTCGTCGTCGGTGCCCTTGAGCTTGTCCAGGCCGGCCTGAGCCCGGACCAGCGCGACGCCGCCGCCGGGGACGATACCTTCCTCGACCGCAGCGCGAGTGGCATGCAGCGCGTCCTCGACCCGAGCCTTCTTCTCCTTCATCTCAGTCTCGGTCGCGGCACCCACGTTGATCACCGCCACACCACCCGAGAGCTTGGCCAGCCGCTCCTGCAGCTTCTCCCGGTCATAGTCGCTGGTGCTCTTCTCGACCGCGGCCTTGATCTCGTTGATCCGGCCCTGGATGTCACCTTCCTTGCCGCGGCCATCGACGACAGTGGTGTTGTCCTTATCGACCACCACCCGCTTGGCCCGCCCGAGATCGTTCAGGGTGGAGTTCTCGAGCTTGAAGCCGAGCTCCTCAGAAACGACCTGGCCGCCGGTCAGGACGGCGATGTCGCGAAGCATTTCCTTCCGCCGATCGCCGAAACCCGGAGCCTTCACGGCGCAGACCTTCAAGGTGCCCCGCAGCTTGTTGACGACCAGGGTCGCCAGAGCTTCACCCTCGACATCCTCGGCGATGATGAGCATGGGCCGTCCGCTCTGGGCCACCTTCTCCAGCACCGGGAGCAGCTCCTTCATGGCCGAAATCTTCTTGTCGTGGATCAGGATGTAGGGATCGTCCAGCACCGCCTCCATCTTCTCCGGATCGGTCACAAAGTAGGGCGAGAGATAGCCGCGATCGAACTGCATTCCATCGACCGTCTCCAGCGTGGTCTCCAGGCCCTTGGCTTCCTCGACCGTGATCACGCCGTCCTTGCCCACCTTCTCCATGGCCTCGGCGATCAGGTTACCGATTTCCTTGTCGTTGTTGGCCGAGATGGTGCCGACCTGCGCGATCTCCTTCTTCCCGGCGGACGGAACCGAAAGCGTCTTGAGCTGCTCGACGACGGCCTCGACCGCCCGATCGATGCCCCGCTTCAGCTCCATGGGATTGGCGCCCGCCGTAACATTCTTCAGGCCTTCGCGGAAGATGGCCTGCGCCAGCACGGTGGCAGTGGTGGTGCCGTCACCCGCGAGATCGGAAGTCTTGGTGGCGACTTCCTTGACCATCTGGGCGCCCATGTTCTCGATCGGGTCGCTCAGCTCGACTTCCTTGGCCACCGTGACGCCGTCCTTGGTGACGGTCGGGGAACCAAACTTCTTGTCGATGACGACATTCCGGCCCTTGGGGCCAAGGGTGACCTTCACTGCCTCGGCGAGCTGGTCCACACCCCTTTTGAGCTTGGACCGGGCATCGGTGTTGAATTGAAGCTCTTTTGCTGCCATGTCTGATATCTCCTGATTGGTTCGGGTCTGCTCGGCGGCGCCGAGGGTGCCCGTGTCGGTTTAGCTGATCTTGGCCAGAACGTCGGATGCCTTGATGATGATGACTTCCTCATCGCCCAGCTGAAACGGGGTGCCGCTGTACTTCCCGTAGATCACGCTGTCCCCGACCTTGAGATCGACCGGGACCCGCGTCCCCTTCTCCATCCGGCCCGGACCGACGGCAATGACCTCGCCCTGGGTCGGCTTTTCCTTGGCAGTGTCCGGAATGTACAGGCCCCCACGCATAGTCTCCGCCTCGTCGGACGGCATGATGACCACACGATCTTCCAGGGGCTGCAGCTTGAGAGTGGGCTTGGCTTTGGTAGCAGTTGCCATCGGTACGACCTCCACTGCTGGTTAGGTTGAACGGTCTAAACCGCTGATGTAACTAGGGTTTGGCACTCAGGGTTCGCGAGTGCTAAGACCCGGAAAATAAGAACAAACCCGGCCCTGTCAAGACGCGGAATTGCTCGCGTGGTTGAGCAAGCGCGGGGCCGTGGCGATGTGTCAACTTGGCAGGTTTGGAGCGGCGGAGTCGGCCTGACGGCAGACACGTATCCGCGGAGAGAGGCCCTACAAGTCGAACCGGATCTCCAGACCGACGTACTGACTCTCCTGCCGGAAGAACTGGCGCTGGGTGGAGAGACCGTTGTGACCGATCAGGGCAATGCCGATATCGTGATTTTCCGGTCCCGTGGCAAAGGCCAGTCCCAGTTTGCCGGAGGTGCTTACCCTCCATTTGGTGGCAGCGTCGGCCTCGGTGAACAGGCCGGCAACCGGTCGGACTTGGCCCCCCAGAAAGCGACGCGACTTCCCGTGGTAATCGATGCCGAGGGACCCTGCGGGCGCCGGGAGGCTCAACTCATCATCCAGCACGTAGCTCGCGCCGGCGGTGAAGCGCCAGACTCCGGCAACGTAGCCGGCCCAAGCCGCCAGAACTTCCCGGGTCCAGTCCAGCCGGTCGTCGGGAAAGCGGTCTCCATATTCATCACCCAGGTGGCTGCTTTCGTGATAGAGCTCGAGTGTCAGCAGCCATGAGCTCACTGCCGCGGTCGTGTTGATACCGACGACCCAGTCGGTGCTGATCAAGGCGCTCTTGGGATCGGTCAAGCTGAAGCGCCCGTAGACCTGAGAACCGAAGCCCAGTACGATCGGCTCTCGGCCACCCTTTAAGGCGACCACCGGAAAATTCTCCCCCAACACAACCTCGCCTTCATGCTCCTGGCCGAAACGGCTGTCGCCGCGACGGGCGGATATCAGCCGGCCGACCAGCCCGTGGACTCGCGGGGATGCTTCGGGGAGCTCGAAGCTGCGGACCGCTGGGAAAAGGCGCTGCTGCGCCAGTACGCTGGTCGCGTGGAGGAGCAGGGAAAAAGCCAGGAGAGCGGCACTTCGAATGCTTGACATTGCGTTGGTATCTCGAAATGTTCAGCGGGCTTCGCCGCCCGGGCGATAAGTTGTGGGCCCTTCAGCAGCGGCGCAATGGGATGAACGGCCTAAACATCGGAGTGCATCCATGGTCTGGAGTTGGCTGCTTGCAGCATCGCTCATTGGGGGAACCGGCAACGTCGCCCCCAGCCCAGCAGTGTCCGTATCCATCGACTCGTCCCGGCACGAGCTCATAGTGACAAGCGGGCCGTTCGATCTGCCCAACATGCCGGCCATGGACGACCACGCGATGATGGACCTGGGCACGTCGCACGATACCAGGCTGCAGCGCTTCGAGTGGCCGGTGGACGGCTGGTTCCGAGGGTTCCGGGTTGAGCTAACCGATGGCAGCGGCCGTCCGGTTCCGCCCCATGTCATGCACCACATGATCATGGTGAACTTCAGCCGCCGGCAGTTGCTGTATTCGGCGGCGGAACGCCTCATGGGCACCGGGACGGAGACCGAGGAGGTAACCGTACCGAAAACAATCGGGGTCCCGATGAAGCCGGGGATGGATCTGGGCATGTACATCGCCTGGCACAACGACACCGGCCACGATCTGCAGGGTGTGAAGCTGAAGCTGATCATGCTGTGGACGCCCAAGAACCAGAATCCCCCGCCGGTGAACGCGCTGCCTATCTACATGGACGTGAATCTCACGGTGGGTGGCACCAACACGTTCGATGTTCCGCCCGGAAAATCATCCAAGGCGTACGAATTCACACTCCCCACCGGAGGACGCCTTCTCGGTGTCGGCGGTCACATGCACGACTATGGGACCAGAGTCAGACTGCAGGACGCGGAGTCGGGAAAGGTACTGACCGAGGTGGTGGCTACCCGGGCACCGGACGGGAAGCTGGTCAAGGTGAGCCGGAAACTCTTTGGGGTGAGCGGAAAGGGGATGCGGCTCAAGGCCGGCCATCGCTACCGCGTGATTGCCGACTACGACAATCCAACCGGTGAAGTGCGGGTGAAAGGAGCAATGGCCAGCATGGTGGGTCTCTTCGTGCCGGACGATCTGAAGCAGTGGCCATCGATCGATCCGCGGGATCCCACCTTCCGGCGCGACCTTGCCTCACTCGAAGTTCGCGGGACGGGCAGCGGATCGATGCGGGGTATGAGCCACGGACACAGCGGTTCAGGACACGAGTCCCACGAATAACGGACGAGCAGTCCGCGCCCCTTACCGGATAAGGCGTCTCACTCCCACCCACCGCTTATACCACCAGCGGCCGTAGGGGTCCACCGCACTCAAGGTGCTGATCTGGACCCCTTTTGTTGCGCTGTGAATGAAGCGGCCACCTCCGATATACAAGCCCACGTGGGTGACGGCTCCACCCCGGTTGGAGAACGTGAGCAGGTCGCCGGCCTTGAGCCGGTCAAGCTTTCGATCGACCCTGGTGCCCTCCCGCGCCTGATCCGTGCTCCGTCGCGGCAGCTCGATGCCATGCTTTCCATACGCGTATTGAATCAAACCCGAGCAGTCGAATCCTTCCCCGTTCTCCCCGGTCCCGCCGAACTCGTACGGCCGCCCCATGGCCTCGGTTGCGGTTGCGATCACCGAATCCGCCAGCGTGAGAGGACTGCTCTGGGAATCGGGAACACTTGGAGGAGCGGCGGAGGAATCGCCCAGCTTCAGAGGAGTGTTTGGCGGATTCGGCAGGATCGCGGGCCTGGGATGAGCCGAAGTCGCCGGGCGCGACGAGGCTCCGCCTAAATGAACAGCGAGCCCGAGAGCGAGTTCGGGCCCATCTCGTCCCCCCAGTGACAACTCGCGCCATCGACCCTCGGCTCCAACCGACAGGAACGAGAGTGGGAACAGATCGTACCCCGCCCCGGCGGACCAGGAACCCCATGGATCCGACAGAGCATTCGAGCTCTCGGACCCAAGCCCACCACTCATACCCAGTACCAGATAAGGACCGCCTTCTCTCTTACGGAACGCGGTGAGATCGGCGCCGACCCCCGCGAATCCTCCTGCCTCACCCCCGAAGCGGCGAGTGACATCGCCATGGAGTTGGACTCCGAACACTCCGGCGAGTGGACGAGTGAGTCCCAGCCGATAGGTTGCCCAGCCGGCTGAGTCCCAGAACCGGCCGATCCGGGCTTCCACAGCCTGGGCCTCAGCTCGAGCGGCGATTGGGCTCAAGCCGGCGCTCAGCAGCAGAGCCACCAAGCCGATCTGTTGCTGTGTCATGGCGTCGGGTTATCCCCGGGTTCTCGCACCGGCTGTCCAGTTCGAAGGTTGATACGATAGGGGGCAACGGCGCGGCAGTTGGTCCATAGAATGGCCCGCGCCGTCGAGTCGTTGAGCAAGGTGGGAGCCTCTCTCGTATAGAGCAGCGGCACCCGGATCCGTTGTCCGTCACGCCGGATCTCCAACCCGCGCTCGATACAGGATTGACCCTCGAGAGAACGGGCCGGGCGAGCCAGGGAGAAGAAGATGTCCAGGCCGCCGGGCCCATTTAGAGCCAATGAGTCAGCCACCGGTAAGGCTGAAGCCATCCGCGAGGGGGGTTGATCCGTCTCAGCGCAGCCAGATAGCAGCGCAGCAATCCCGAACAGCATACCGCTGACCTGCTGCGTACCGGTCGCCATCAACTCGGCTGCGAGGGCTCAGGCTCCGATAGCTCTGCGGGAACTTCGGGTAGGACCGAGAATTCCGTCGTGTCCGGAGTTCCATCCTCGGTCACAGCCAGGACCTCCCGTACTTCCGGTGATCTTCGCAGATAGTGCAGCCAGCCGATCAAGGCGGCAAACCCTGCCAGTCCGCCGCAGACTGCAGTCACGGCCAGACCTCGGACCGGGTCGTCCAGCTTCATGGCGAGCAACGCGCCCGCGACTGCGCCGAAAAAGGAAGCTGCCCACGCCAGGAACGGTGTGAGCAGCCAACCGAAGATGCGAAAGAAGAAGCGGACCCAGCGCATCGAGTCAGGTGCGACGCTTCCCCATCGCTGAAACGATGGTGGCCAGAGCGAGTCCGGGAAGAAACGCGACGGCGAAGGTGCCGAGCGTCCACCCGGCTCCGGGAAAATGCAGGAGCACAGCAGCGACAGCCGTGAGTGCCGTCAGGGCAAGTGCGATGCCCAGTCCGGACACCGCCGATGGCCGCCCGTTTTTGACCGTCTGGTTGGCCAGCGTCCAGGCTCCCATCCAGGGAATAAAAGTGCCGACCATCCACCATACTGGATGGTACCACCAGTTGCTCCCGCCCCCGATCTCATACCACCGATTCGTGTAGGTTCCGATGTTCTGCAGCAGCATGACATCCAGCAGCAGAAAGACTCCCGTTGCTCCCAGACCAATGCCGGCAGCCCCGGCGATGCCCTCGATGGTTCGCGGTCTGGTCCAGAGTCCCGGCAGGAAAGTGACCGCCGCAAGGCCGACCACAAGGATGATCCCGCACACGATCGTTTCGAGGGCGCCGCTCAGCAGCCGGGAGCCCAGTGAAAACAGCAGGACGAGAATGGCCTCGAGCAGACCCAATTTGACCGAGCCGGCGACGATGGCCGGGACAGCAGTCAGGTCGTAGTCGCGGTTGAGCTCCGCCGTCGAGGTCATGCCATCTCCGTGTGCGTTCGGGGTCTCAAGTATACCGAAACGTCCAGCGAGCGGCCAAGGGCCTATCCGGTGCCCCACGCGAGCGCTACTGCCAGATCCGTCAGGGCCCAGGCAATGAGCGCCCGGTACATGCCCCGTTGATGTTGGCGTGATGCCATGCGGCCATGACGCCTCAGCCATGGTATGAGAACGACACCCCAGCCCAGCGCGGCGAGAATCAACGCAATCCAGCGCCATCGGTCGGCCGGCGTCCACCCACTCCGCTGCCCGGCCAGCGCAAAGAGCCCGAAGGCGAGGACTGCTGCCACAATGGCCAGCAGCAGGCTTCGCCGGGGTCCCAGTGAAATGGCCAGTGTGCGGTCGCCCCGCCGAGCATCCTCCTCCAGCTGGTAGATCTGGGTGAGCGGGTAGAGAGCGGCGAAAAGCGGACAGAATGCCAGCAAAATCAGTGTCCCTGTAGTACCTACCGGGAGTCCGGTTGCGGTCCAGCCAGCGTAAGGAGTCAGCGTCCCAAACCCCCACATGTTGATGAGCCAGTCCGCACCGGGCACTGCCTTGAGCCGGAACGGCGGCGCCGAATAGAGCACCGAGAGCGCCACACAAAGGGCATACGCCAGACGGTAAGCCAGCGGTAGGACCAGTGCCCCAACGAAGCCGGCCAGCATCAGGACGAGACCGAAACTCGCCAGACCGGCCGGTGGAACCGGCGGGCTTCGGAGATAAGCGACGTCGCCCTCATCCCGGTCAAACGCGCTGTTGAACGCCAGCGTTCCGCCGTTCAGGCAGACCACCCAGAGGAGGACACCCAGAGCGGCGCTGGAGAGGCGCTCACTCCTGAGCGCGTTTCCGACTCCTACAGCGAGCAGGTAACCCAGAGTTGCATGAGCGGCCACGATGGGCCATTCGGCCGGACGGGTGTGGAGCAGGAAGTCGAACCGACTGCCGAGCAGGCGATACCCTGCCCGCCGGGCCCAGCTCACCACTCCAGGCCGAGGTAACCGGCCGCGATCCGCAGCCCGCGCAGGGTGAGGTCGGGATCGGTCACTTCGATGGTAGTGCTGAGGGGAGCCACTGTGGAAGCGAGGCCGCCGGTGGCCACGACGCGCGGACGAGTCGAGCCCGGCCATTCCTGCATAATCCGGCGCACCATGCCGTCAACTGCGTCGGCAGCGCCGAACAGCACGCCGGCCTGAATACACTCCTCGGTTCGGCGACCGATGACCCTGGCCGGCGCGCGAAGCTCGGTAGCCGGGAGTTTCGCTGCCCGCCGAGTCAGCTGGTCTGCCGAGGTCCGGAGCCCCGGCATGATTGCACCACCGAGGAAGCGGGCATCTGCGGTTACGCAGTCGAAGGTTGTGGCAGTGCCGAAATCCACCACGACAGCGTCAGAACGAAACAGGTCCACCGCGGCGAGAACATTGACGATCCGGTCGGCTCCGACCGTCAGCGGCTCATCGACATCCAGTTGGACCGGGAGCGGACTTTGCGCATCGATACTGACTCCGGTGCAGCCGGTCGAAAGCGCCACGCCCTGAGCGATGCTCTGCGTCACGCCGGGTGCCACGGACGCGAGGCAGACGGCGCGCACCTCGTTTGGTGAGTGGCCACTCTGCACCAGGAAGCCGCCGATGGCGCTGCCCCACTCGTCCGGGGTACGGTCCGGGTTGGTGGTGAGCCGCCAGTGCGCAGCCAGCTCGGTTCGCTGAAACAGACCAACCGTGATTTCGGTGTTGCCGATGTCGAGCGTGAGCAGCATCGTGCTACCGGCTGGGGGAGGTGCCCGCCAACTCGATCGAGCCGTGGCGAAGCGAGACGTGAAGACCTTGGCTCGTGCGCACCCGAAGGGCGCCATCGTTGTCGAGACCGGTCACCACACCGGACAAGGGGCGCCGAATCTCCCTTCCATCCAGCCAGCTTCGGGCGGCAAAGCGCTCGAGCTCGACTGGCGACAGCCGCTCTGCCCGGAGATCGAGTCCGCGAATCGCATCGAGCACGGGCTCGAGCACATCTTCAACCTGGAAGGTCGGCTCCAGCTCGGCCAGTGCAACGGCGCTGTCCCGAAGCTCACTGGGGATGGAGTTCCGGACGTTGAGACCGACGCCAACGGCTACCCAGGCCAGTGCGCCACCGTGCCAACGGGCCTCACACAGAATGCCACCCAGCTTGCGCCCCCCCAAGATCAGGTCGTTTGGCCACTTCAGGTGAACCGGCGGGTGCACCCGGCTCTCCAGCGCCTGGACCACGGCAAGTCCCACCCGCACACTGAGCACCTCGAGGCCACCCACTGCAGCTGGCCGAAACAACGCGCTCAACCACAGTCCGCCAGGCGGTGAATGCCACGGCCTTCCCCGGGATCCCCGCCCTTGCAGTTGTTCGCCGGCGACTACGATGGTTCCGGCCTCGGCGCCACGATCGGCTAGCTCGTGGATCAGATCCATGGTCGAGGCCACGCGCTCGTAATGGTAGGTCCGGCCACCCATCATCAGCGGCCCACCAGGAGGAGCAACGCGCCCAGCACGATGCGATACCAGGCAAAGACCCGGAACGTGTGCCCCGACACGTAGCGCAGCAATGCCTTCACCACGACCAGGGCGGACAGAAAGGACACCACGAAGCCGACTCCGAACATCGGGGCATCGGTTGCGGTAAGTGTGGACCAGCTCTTCAGCAGATCGTACATCGTCGCGGCGAGCATCACCGGTATGGCGAGAAAGAAGGAAAACTCCGTGGCAGCCACTCGTGACAGGCCCAGCGCATACCCCCCCATGATCGTGGCGCCGGAGCGGGAGGTACCCGGGATCAGCGACAGAACCTGAGCGAGGCCGATTCCCAATGCCGTTCGAGCCGGGATTCCTCGGATATCATCGACGGCCGAGCTGGGACACCAATGTTCGATCAGGAGGATGACCACCCCACCTATCAGCAGAGCTACTGCCACGACCGTCGGGTTGAACAGTTGGCTCTTGATCCAATCGTGCGCAAGAAACCCGACCACTGCCGCGGGTAGAAACGCGATCAACAGATTGAGCACAAATCGCCGGCTGTCCGGCTCGCGTCCAGCCGAGACGACCACGTGTTGCAGCCGGCGCCGATAGAGCCAGACGATCGCCAGAATTGCGCCGAGCTGGATGAAGATATCGAAGGTTTTGGCGCGTTCGTCCACCAGGTGCAGCCAGTTGCTGACGAGGATCAAATGGCCGGTGGAAGAAACCGGAACGAACTCCGTCGCTCCCTCAACCAATCCCAGCACGGCGGCCTTCCAGAGGAGGTCGACCGGCACGGATCAGGAACGGCCCAGCACTTCGTGATAGAAAGACTCATACATCGGGACGATCCGGTCGGCCGAGAACTGCTCCGCTTTGGCAATGGCTGCCCTTCGCATGGTCTCATGCCGCTCAGAGTCACGCAGTAGCTCGACCGCCCGCCGACCCATCGCCTCCACCGATCCCACCGGCTCCAGAATGCCGTTCACCCCGTCGTCGATGACCTCAGGCAGACCTCCAGCACGGCTCGCCACCACCGGAGCCCCGCAGGCCATCGCTTCGAGTGCAGCTAACCCGAATGACTCGGTTTGCGACGGCAGCACGAAAAGGTCACTGCCCTGGAGCAGCGAGGCGACGGAATCGAGCCGGCCAAGAAAGCGGACATCGCTCTCCACCGCCAGCTCCCGTGCCTCGTTCTCGGCATCAACCCGCTCAGGCCCGTCCCCGATCATGATCAGCATGGCCGGCATCGCCCGCCGGATGCGGGCGAACACCCGCACCACGTCCTTGACCCGCTTCACCTCTCTGAAGTTGGACACATGGGTGATCAGCTTGTGACCGGGTGGTGCGAGGCGGTCCCGGCACCCCGGCTCCCCCGGCCGGTATTCCTGCAGATTGACAAAGTTCGGGATGACCCGGATGTCACAAGTGCCGCAGCCGAACGCCCGATAGGTCTCTTCCCGGAGGTAGGTAGACACAGCGCTCACGGCGTTGGATTGCTCGATGGAAAACTTGGTGATTCCGTAAAAGCTCGACTCCTGGCCCACCAGGGTGATGTCGGTACCGTGGAGCGTGGTGATGACCCGCAAAGGCCACTCGCCATTCAGCATCTGCCGGGCGAGGTACGCGGTAGTCGCGTGGGGAATGGCATAGTGAACGTGCAAAAGCTCGAGCCGCTCGCGCAGGACCACCTCGTGCTGCTTTGAGGCCAGCGCCAGTGTATAGGGGAAGTGATCGAACAGCGGGTAACGCCCCATCCGGGTGTCCACCTGGTGGAAGTAGACCCGTTCGGCGTACCCGCGGAGCCGGAAGGGCGAGTCATAGGTGATGAAATGCACCTCG
>Ga0307416_100002150_pt1 | contig 11159 bp, 9 predicted proteins | sample DK1Cmetagenome_2_FD_203821 | JGI IMG/M metagenome (GOLD analysis project Ga0307416, IMG submission 203821) | Maize rhizosphere microbial communities from greenhouse at UC Davis, California, United States - DK15-C-3 | ecosystem: Host-associated > Plants > Roots > Rhizosphere > Soil | place: USA...
CGTGTAACGCTTTCCGACCGGGCCCGCGAACGCCAGCCAGGAGCCTCGACGATGAGCACGCTTCACCCCGCACGATTGGGCGCCATCGCCGCGCTCGTCGTCACCGTCGCAACGCTGTGCACCGACGTCGGCGCCCGCACGATCCGGGTCGACGTCGGGTCCGGCAACTACGACTTCAACGGCCAGGCGTGGCAGGCGAGCGAAACGCCGCTTGGCGGCGCGGCGTTCCTCCCGGGGTCGCTGCCCTTCGCGATCAACTTCGGCACGGGCGCGACGAGCAATTTCTGCCTGTTCGGCAACGGGTCGGTCGGCTTCTCGTCGAACTGCGGCGCGGTGCCTCCGAACGCCCTGCTGACGCCGCTGCTCGCCAACTGGATCGTCGATCCCGCCGCATCGCGCATCTTCGAATCGGGTTCGGTCACGTTCACGTCGGGACACCTCGCGCGGGAAACGCCGTTCCCGGCCGATCCGAACGACGCGCCGCTGGCGGTCCGTTTCCACTGGAACGACCTCACCTGCGACACCTGCGGCGGCTTCACCTACTCGTTCCAGGCGATCCTCATCGACATGGGCAACGGGGACTTCGACCTCGAGCTCAACTACTCCGACATTCCCGCCGGCGTCGGCGTCGCGGGCTTCACGCTCGGCGCCAACACGTTCAGCTTCGGCGGACCGTTCCTCTCGTCGCAGGATTACGACTTCCGCTTCCGCGGCGGGCGGCTCGTGGGCGGCAATGCCGTGCCCGAACCGGCGGCTTTCTGGCTGCTGCTCGTCGCCGCGGCGGCATGGGGGCTCGCGCGGCGTCCCGCCGCGTAGGCATCTCCCCCCACGGGGCGTCCGGCCACTGGCGGCCGGGCGCGCTAAAGTAGCGTCATCGGCGCGACCATGACGCTCGTCAGGGTTTTCATCTCTTCGCCAGGCGACGTCGCGCAGGAGCGCGCGGTTGCACGGCGCGTGCTCGGCCGCGTGCAATCCGCCTACGCCGGCCGCGTGACGATCGAGCCGCTGCTGTGGGAGCAGCAGCCGCTGGTCGCGAACACGACGTTCCAGGCGCAGCTCGCGCCGCCGTCGCAGGCGGACATCGTCATCGCGATCCTCTGGTCCCGGCTCGGCACGCCGCTGCCGGCGACGATCCTGCGCGCGGACGGCACGCGATACCGTTCCGGCACCGAGTTCGAGATCGAGGACGCGCTCGACGCCGCACGCCGCACCGGACGTCCCCGCGTCGTGCTGTATCGCAAGACCGCCGAGCCGCCGCGCTGGTTCGCCAACGCCGACGAGGCGCGCGACGCCGCCGAGCAGCGCGACGCGCTCGCCGACTTCCTCGGCAAGCACCTGCGCGACACGCGAGACGGAAGCTTCGCCGGCGCGTTCCATCCGTTCGCCTCGGCGGCCGACTTCGAGGAGCTGGTCGAGATCCACCTGCACCGGCTGGTGCGCGAGCTCGCGCCGGATGCACACGACGCCGCCGACGCAGCGCCCGCGGCATGGACGTTCGGCTCGCCGTTTCGCGGACTCGCGAGCTTCGAGCTCGAGCATGCCCCGCTGTTCTTCGGCCGCACGGCGACGACGGCGGCGGCGATCGACAAGCTGAAAGCGCGCGCCCGCGACGGCGCGGCGTTCCTGCTGCTGCTCGGCATGAGCGGCGGCGGCAAGTCCTCGCTCGCCAAGGCGGGCGTGCTCGCGATGCTGATGCAGCCGGGTGTCGTCGAGTCGGCCGCCGGCTGGCGTTTCGCCATCCTGCGTCCGGGCGACGGTCGCGGCGACGTCGTCGGCGCCCTCGCGCACGCGCTTCGCTCGCGCTCCGCCGTTCCATCGCTCGCCGAAGCGCCCGCCCTCGCCGGGATGCTGCGCAGCGCACCGGGCGATGCCGCCGATGCGCTCGTCGATGCGCTCGGCGAAGGCACGCATCTCGCCCTCGTCGTCGATCAGCTGGAGGAGCTGTTCAGCGATCCGGCCGTCACCAGCGGCGAGCGCGAAGCCTTCGTTGCCGCGCTCGCCGTGCTCGCGCAAAGCGGACGGGTCTGGACGGTGGCGACGCTGCGAAGCGACTTCTATCCCCGCTGCGTCGAATTGCCCGAGCTCGTCCGGCTGAAGGAGGACGCACAGCTCGACGTCGCGCCGCCGACACCGGCGGAGATCGCACAGATGATCCGCATGCCCGCCGCGGCGGCCGGGTTGCGATTCGAGCAGCGCCAAGACACGGGCGAGCGGCTCGACGAGCGCCTGCGCGACGTCATGCTCGACCGTCCCGCCGCCCTTCCGCTGCTGCAGTTCACGCTCGACGAGCTCTACCGGCGCCGCAGTGCCGAGGGAATGCTGACGTTCGCGGCGTACGACGAGATCGGCGGTCTCGAGGGCGCGCTCGCGCACCGCGCCGAAGCGATCTTCGCCGCCCAACCGCCTGACGTGCAGGCAGCGCTGCCGCGGGTGCTGGAGCCGCTGGTCGTCACCGGCGAGGACGACGAGACGATCGGCCGGCGACACGCGCGGCTCGACGCGTTCGACGACCCGCGCTCGCGGCAGCTCGTCGACGAGCTCGTCGAGGCGCGGCTGCTCGTGCGCGACCTCGCGAGCGACGGCAGCGTCAACGTCTCGGTCACGCACGAGGCGTTGCTGCGGCACTGGCCGCGGGCCGTGCAGTGGCTCGCGGCCAATCGCGAGATGCTGCGCATCCGCGAGCGCGTGCGCGCGGCGGCAGCGCGCTGGGCGCGGGAGGATCGTCGCAGCGAATACCTGCTGCAGCCGGGCAAGCCGTTCGCCGAAGCCGTCGTGCTCCGCGACAGCGGGCTCGGCCTCGATCCGGTCGAACGCGAATTCATCGACGCGTCGGATCGCCGGCGCCGGCGCAATCGCTCGATACGGCGCGTGGCCGTGGCGTCGCTCGCGTTCCTCAGCGTCGCCGCCTCGGTCGCCGCCGTCGTCGCGGTCCGCCAGGCGGACATCGCGCGACGCGAAGCGACGACGGCGCGCCGCACCGTCGACTTCCTCGCGTCGCTGTTCGCGGTTGCCGATCCGAGCGAGAGTCGCGGCAACCAGGTCACCGCGCGCGAGCTCCTGGATCGCGGCACGACGCAGATCCGCACCGAGCTTCGCAACGAGCCGCTGGTGCGCGCCGGCCTGCTCAATACGATGGGCGTCGCTTATTCGGGGCTCGGCCTGTACGACCCGGCGCTCAAGCTCTCCGCCGAGGCGCGCGACGCGCGGGTGCGCGAGCTCGGCCGCGGGCATCCCGATGCGGTGCGCTCGCAGAACGCGTATGCGACGGCGCTGTACCTGTCGGGCGACTATGCCGCGGCCGAAGCGGCGTTCAAGCAGGCGCAATCGATGGCCGGTCTGGCGTTCCCCACCGGCGACGTGGAACGCACGCGAGCCGACATCGGGCTCGCCGACGTTCTCGCCGCCGCGGGGCGCGCCGAGGAAGCGCGCGGATGGTACGAGACGGCGTTGCGCGAGCTCGATCGCCTCGGCGGCGATACGCGGCGCGAGCGCACGTTCGCGCTCGCCGGCCTCGCGACGGCGCTGTACTTCGCCGGACGTCTCGACGACGCGCAGCGCACGTTCGCGCAGGCGCGCACGCTCGGCGAGCAGGCGCTCGGGTCGACGCACCCGAAGGTCCTCGAGTGTGCGAACAACCTCGCGTCGATCGCCTACCAGAAAGGCGAATACGCGCGCGCGCGGGAGCTGTGGGAGCAGACGCTGCCGCAGTACCGGCGCGTGTTCGGCAACGAGCACGCCGAGGTCGCGGGCGTGCTGAACAATCTCGGCCGCACCGCGCTGCTCGAGCGCCGCTTCGACATGGCGCGCGAGCGGCTCGACGAAGCGCTCGCGCTCGATCGACGCTACAAGGACCCCACGCACGACGACCTGATCCTGCCGCTCAACAGCCTCGGCCTCGCACGCATGGGCATCGGGCAGTACGACGACGCGGCGCGAGCGTTCGACGAAGCCGTTGCGATCGCGCGCGCGCACGATCACTGGATGATCGGCGTGATCGAGACGAATCTCGCCGATCTCGCGTTGCGTCGCAACGACGTCGGCGCCGCGGAGCGCGCGGCCGCAGCGGCGCGCGCGTCGCTGCAGCGCGCATTTCCCCCCGGCGAGCACAAGGACGAGGCATGGCGCTACGATCTGCTGTCGAGCATCGAGGGGGCGATCCTCGTCCGGCGCGGCCGGACGGCGGAAGCGCAGCCGCTGATCGTGCACCCGGTCGACCGGCTGGCGTCGCGATTCGGCGAGACGAGCCTGTTTGCCGTGGATGCGATGCGGCGCGCGGCGCACTACTACGAAGCGACCGGGCAGGCGCCGCTCGCCAGCGCGATGACCGACCGGCTCCGCCGTGCCGAGCGTGACCCCGGCTAGCGCCGGCCTGCCGCCATCGCCGGCGACCGCGGCGATACGCCGAGCGCTGCGCGACGGGCTCAATGCGCACGCGCTCGACCTCGTGCGCGACGCCACGGCGACCGGCCGGCCGACGCCGGAGCTCGCGTATCTGGCCGCGCTCGCCTGCGCGCGCATGCACGCGTTGAACGAAGCGGAGGCGTGGTTGCGCCAGGTCGAACCCGACCGGCTCGACGACCGCGCGCTCGCCACCGAAGCGTTCTCGCTTGCAGGCCGCATTGCCAAGGACCGGTTCGCCGCGCTGCGCGTTCGCGATCCTGCCCGGGCGCGCGCGCAGGCCGACGTCGCGATCGAGCACTATCGTCGCGCGTTCGCGCTCGGCGGCGCGCCGTATCCGGCCGTGAACGCCGCGACGATCGCCTACGTCACCGGCCAGCCCGCCCTCGCCCGCGCGCTCGCGGGCGAGGCGCTGGCCGCGTGCGCGCACGAGCACGAGGAATCGCACTGGCTGCACGCCACGCGCGGCGAAGCGCTGCTGCTGCTGGAGCGGCACGACGAGGCGCGCATTGCATACGACCGCGCACGCGCGCTGGCGGGCCATGCCTTCGGCGATCTCGCCACGATGCGGCGCCAGCTGCGCCTGATCGGCTCCGCCGAGGCGCTGCGTCTGCTCGACGTCGTGGCCGCGCCTGCCGTGATCGCCTTCTCCGGTCACATGATCGACGCCGCCGATCGGCGCGACGCGCGCTTCCCGGCGTCGCTCGAAGGAGCGGTCGCCGACGCGCTGCGCAGGCGCGTCGCGAGCTACCCGGCCGCGATCGGCTTCTGCCAGGCGGCCTGCGGCGCCGACCTGTTGTTCCTCGAAGCGATGCAGGACGCCGGCAATCCGACGCACATCGTGCTGCCTTGCGCGATCCCCGACTTCGTCGCGACCAGCGTCGCGTTCGCCGGCGAAGCGTGGATCGGCCGCTTCGAGCGCGCGATGCAACGCGCGACGTCCGTCGTGCTGGCCACCGAAGAGCCGCTGCTGGGCGACACCGTGCTGTTCGTGCACGCGTCGAACCTGATCCGGGGGATGGCGTCACTGCACGCGAGCGAGCTCGAGACCGAGCCGCTGCTGCTGAACGCGAGCGAGCCGGACGCGCTCGCGCACGAGGGCGGCACGGCCGCCACGACGCAGGCGTGGCGCGCGTCGGGTCATCGCGTCGACACGATCGACCTGTCGGCGCTTCGCGGTCCGATCGCCACGCCGGCCGAGGCCGCGCGCGCTCCGGCCGCGGGCACGGTGCAGCGCGACGCGGCGCGGCGCAGTCTCAAGAGCCTCGTGTTCGCCGACATCAAGGGCTTTTCGCAGATGCCCGAGCAGTACACGCCGCGGTTCGCCGAGGTGTTCCTCGGCACCTGCAAGCGCCTGCTCGATTCGCTGGAGCGCGCGGCGACCGACGCGAACACGCGCGGCGACGGCATCTACCTCGTGTTCGAGCGACCCGGCGATGCCGCGGCATTCGCCGTGCGGTTGCAGCAGGCGCTCGCCGGCGTCGACTGGACTTCGCTCGGCCTGCCCGCCGAAACCTCGGCACGCGTCGGGCTGCATACGGGCCCCGTGTTCCAGACGTTCGATCCGGTGATGGGCAAGCCCACGTTCTACGGCACGCACGTCAACCGTGCGGCGCGCCTCGAGCCGGTCGTCCAGCCGGGCCACATCTTCGCGACCGAGGCGTTCGCCGCTTCGCTGATGGCGAGCGGCGAAGCGCGCTACGCCTGCCACTACATCGGCGCGATGCCGCTGGCGAAGCAGTTCGGCATTGCGCGCCTCTATCGCCTGGTCGAGCGCGACAGCGCATAGCGCACCAAAGAAAACGGCGACCGTGAGGCCGCCGTTTCATCCGCCGGGCGCGCCGCGATGACGCGGCTCGCCGTTGAAGGTCCCCGCTTGTGCCGTCCTGCCCTCACCCTGAACGCTGGGTTCAAGGTGGTCGCCGAGCCGGAACCGTCAGGCGCTTCCGCTTGGGAACGCACACAGGTTCGCGAATGGACTCGAGGCGACCTCGCCTAATGGCATTGGTTCAGAGAGTGTCTAGGCAGGTGTCGAACACCGCAGGGATTGATCGATTCGTCGTCTTTGAGAGTTCCTAGAAGAGCTTGTCCTGTCCGGCGAGCGCGCGGTCGATCGCGCCTTGCATGTCACTGATTCTACGCCGGAGGTCGGCCTCGTCAATGGGACCCGCTGCACGTTGCGCGAGTTCCGTGCGCTCGCGCAACAAATCGTTCGCGAGATTGAGCGCCGCCATGACGGCGATGCGATCGATGCCGGTCACCTTGCCCGCGTCGCGGATCTCGCGCATGCGCGCGTCGAGATGCGAGACGGCGCGCAACAACGCCTCGCGCTCGCTTTCCTCGCACGCGATGCGATAGTCGCGACCGAGGATCGAGACGTCGAGCTGGACGGTATCCGAAGCGCTCATCGCGAGCCTTCCGGAAGGCGCTCGAGGAGCGCGTCGAGCCGGATCGATGCCGCCTCGATGCGCTGCGACAGCTCGCGATTGCGTGCGCGCGCCTGCGCGAGGTCGCGCTCGAGCGACGCGTTCGCTTCGCGCAGCGCCTCGACCCGCGCGATCAGCAACGCGAGCTTGTGCTCCAGCACGGCAAGGTCGGCCTCCATGGCACGCGACTATAGGTGCCGCGATTCCGAGGCGTCAACTCGCGTGCGGACGGCCGGCGCGGGTCACTGCGTGGACGGCGGACCGCCGGTCGCGAGCGGCCGATAGGCGACGTCGACGACCTCGAGCTGCTCGACGCCCGCAGGCGTACGAACCGGGACGATGTCCCCCTCGCGAGCGCGGATCAGCGCCCGCGCCATCGGCGAGATCCAGCTGATGTAGCCGCGCGTCGGGTCCGCTTCGTCGATCCCGACGATGCACACGGTGCGATCGCTGCCGGCGCCGTCACGGACGGTGACCGTGGCGCCGAAGTACACGCGCTCGGCGCTGTCGCCGTCGCGCGGTGTCGCGGGATCGACGACTTCCGCGGCATCGAGCCGCTTCACGAGGAAGCGGATCCGGCGATCGATCTCGCGCAGGCGCTTCTTGCCGTACAGGTAGTCGCCGTTCTCGGAACGATCGCCATTGCTCGCGGCCCACGCGACCGTGGCCACCAGCGCCGGCCGTTCGCTCGCCGTCAGCTGATCGAGCTCCGCCTTGAGCCGTGCGAAGCCGCCCGGCGTCATGTAGTTGCGGCTTCCGGGCGGCAGCGGCGAGGGATCGACGTCGTCGTCGAGCTCCTCGTCGGCGTCGCTCTCCCGGGTGAAGGCCTTGCTCATCGATCGGATATGGGGTCGAAAGTCGAAAATTATAGGCGCCGCCTATAATCGGCGCCCGCCATGCGCACGCCGCTCACGCTCGCCCGTACGCTGGTCACGCTCGGTGCGCTCGCCGGACTCGCGCTCGCGGCGCTCGTCGCGGCGTTGTCGGTCGGAAGCGTCGGCGTCGACGGTCGCGATGTGCTCGACGCATTGCGCGGGCGGGGCGCAAGCGAGGCGACGGCGGTGGTGCGCGACCTGCGCCTGCCGCGCGCGCTCGCCGCGTTCGGCGTCGGCGGTCTTCTCGCGCTGGCCGGCGCGCTGATGCAGCTCCTGTTGCGCAACCCGCTCGCCGATCCGTACGTGCTCGGCATCTCGGGCGGTGCGGCGGTGGGCGCGCTCGGGGCGCTGCTCGCAGGCGCTTCCGCGGTCGCCGGGCCGGCCGCTTTCGCCGGAGCGCTCCTGTCCACGTTCATCGTCTTCGCCCTCGCGCGAAGCGATGCGGAACGCTCGCCGTGGGCGCCGACGCGGCTGCTCCTGACCGGCGTCGTGGTCGCGGCCGGGTGGGGCGCCGCGATCGCATTGCTCCTCGCACTCGCGCCGGCGGCACAGGTGAAGGGCATGGTCTACTGGCTGCTGGGCGACCTGTCGGGCACGTCGTCGCCGGCGGCCGCGCTCGCGACGCTCGGCATCGTGCTCGCGTGCGCGCTCTCGCTCGCGCGCGACCTGAACGCGCTCGCCCGCGGCGGCGACGAAGCGGCGTCGCTCGGCGTCGAGGTGCCGCGCACCGCGATTGCACTCTATGCGCTGTCGGCGCTCGCCACGGCAGCCGCGGTCACCACGGCCGGCAGCATCGGCTTCGTCGGGCTCGTCGTCCCGCATGCGGTCCGGCTCGCGCTCGGCAACGATCAGCGGCTGCTGTTGCCCGCCGCGGCATTCGTCGGCGGAACGCTGCTGCTCGTCGCCGATACGGCGGCGCGCACGGTCGTCGCGCCGCTCGAGCTGCCCGTCGGCGTGCTGACCGCGCTGATCGGCGTTCCGGCGTTCCTGTGGCTGTTGAACCGCGGACGATGAGCACCGACACGCTCGTCGCGGCGACGGCTCTCGCGATCGGCGTGAACGGTCGCCTGTTCTGCCAGGGGCTCGACGTCGCCGTCCAAAGAGGCGAGCGCTGGGCCATCGTCGGTCCGAATGGCGCCGGCAAGACGACGTTGCTGCGAACGCTCGCAGGCCTCGCGCGGCCGGTGCGCGGCAGCATCCGCTACGGCGATCGCCCGGTGGAGGCGCTGCGGGCGCGCGAGCTGGCACTGCACCGCGCGGTGCTCGCGCAGGACTCGGTCGATGCGTTCCCCGCGACGGTGCTCGAAACGGTGCTGATCGGCCGGCACCCGCATTTGTCCCGCTTCGCATGGGAAGGCGACGGCGACGTGGAGCTCGCCGGGCAGGCGCTCGCGCGTTTCGGTCTCGAACCGCTGGCGCAGCGCGACGTGCGCACGCTGTCGGGCGGGGAGCGCCGCCGCGTCGCGCTCGCCACGCTTCTCGTGCAGGACGCGCCGCTCGCGCTGCTCGACGAGCCATCGTCGCACCTCGACATCGGGCAGCAGATCGGCGCGCTCGAGGTGTTCGTCGCGCTCGCGCGCGAGCGCGGTCACGCGATCGTCATGGTGCTGCACGACGTGCACCTCGCGCTGCGCTTCTGCGATCGAGCGATCGCCATCGGCAACGGGAGCGCGCGCGCGGGCAACGTCGCGGACGTGCTGTCCGTTCGCGCGCTGTCGTCGCTGTTCGGGCGCGAGCTGGTGGAGCTACGCGACGGGTCGCTGGCGACGTTCGTGCCGCGCTAGTCAACGCGTCGGCGCGCCGGCGATCGCGTCGCAGAGCGCTTCGAGTCCTTCGACGAACCGTGGTCCGGGACGATGCAGGCGGTCGGCATCCACGACGTACAGTCGCCCGGTGCGCACCGCCGGCACGTCGCGCCAGCGGCGCCAATCGTCGAGGAATGCCGGGCGCACCGCGCCGTCGGCGCCGGCGACGATCACCTCCGGGCGCGCGGCGACGACCGCCTCGACCGACACCTGCGGTGCCGGGACACGGATCGACTCGAACACGTTCTGCCCGCCGCACGCGCGGATGCCTTGCGAGATCAGGTGCCCCCCGCCGATCGTGAACAGCGGACTGTCCCACACCTGGTAGAAGACGCGCACCGGTGGCTCGGACGATCGCGTGCGAGCGATGCGTGCGAACCGCGCGCGAAAGGCCTGCGCCGCCGCCCGCGCGGCGTCGCGCGAGCCGGCCAGCACGCCGAGTCGCTCGATGTCGCTCGCGATGCCGTCGATCGTCGGCGGGTCGGTCGTGAACACGGCGATGCCCCGGCGCCGCAGCGTCGCGACCTGGGCCGGCGTCGTGTACGGCCAGGTCACGACGAGGTCCGGTCTCAGCGCGACGATGCGCTCGAGATCCAGCGCGTGCACGTCGCCGATCACTGCTACCGCCTGCGCTTCCGGAGGATGGTCGGAGCGGCGGACCGTGCCGACGAGGCGCGCTCCGGCGCCCGCGGCGAAGACGAGCTCGGCCGCGTGCGGCGCGAGCGTGACGATGCGCATCGCCGGCCGATCGAGCATCAGCTCGTTGCCCGCGTCGTCTCGAACCCGTATGTCGGCAAGGGCATTCGCCGATGCGATCGCCACCACGAGCGACGCGAACACTCGCCTCACGGCTGCCAGCGTACGGCCACGAAGCCCTGCGCGCCGCCGGTGGCATAGCCGCTCGCCAGCACGTAGTCGCGATCGGTGACGTTGTCTCCGCGGACGAGCACCGACCAGCCGTTTCCGAGCGTCATTTCCGCGGTCACGTTCACGATCGCATAACCGCCGAGCGGCCGCAGGTGCTCGGCGTCGTCGAAGCGTCGCGACGACGCGACCACTTCGACGCCGAGTCGCGCGCGGCCGATCGCCTGCGTCAGCGCAACGCTGCCGTGACGTTTCGCCCGGCGCGGCAGCAGTCGCCCGGTGTCGTCGTCCTTCGGGTCCTGCACGTCGAGCGATGCACGAAGCGAGGTGTCGCGCCAGCGGGCCACGCCGCTCAACGTCACGCCCTGCAGCGTGGCGTTCGCGACGTTCTGCGGCGCGCATGCGAACGAGGCGTCGCACTGGAACACGATCAGCCGGCGCACGCGGTTGTGCCAGGCGTTGGCCTGCGCATGCACGTCCACCGCGCCAAGGCGACGGTCCCAGTACACCCCCGCCTCGACGTTGCGCGACGTCTCCGGCCGCAGCGCGGGATTGGAGAAGTCGGGATAGTAGAGATCGTTGAACGACGGCGCCTTGAATGCCGTCCCAGCGCCGGCGGTCGCGCGCCAGCCCGGTGCGAAGCGCCACCCCCAGGCGACCGAGCCCGTCGTCCGGCCGCCGTACTGGTCCGAGTGGTCGTGGCGCAGGTTCGACTGCACCGCGTGCGTGCCCGTCTGGAATTGCCACACGGCCACGACGGCGTTGGTATCGCGCTCGCGCACGGCGAAGCC
>Ga0307416_100002151_pt1 | contig 11158 bp, 12 predicted proteins | sample DK1Cmetagenome_2_FD_203821 | JGI IMG/M metagenome (GOLD analysis project Ga0307416, IMG submission 203821) | Maize rhizosphere microbial communities from greenhouse at UC Davis, California, United States - DK15-C-3 | ecosystem: Host-associated > Plants > Roots > Rhizosphere > Soil | place...
GCCAGGCGCAGCGCTTCGGGCGGCTGCGCGGTGGTCCGCTCCTGACGAGCGTCCTGAATCATTCCTTGGTTGGTCCTCTCTCAGGTAATGGTGCATCGTCTTCGACCTGGTAGAACACACCCCAGGCACCCGGGCCGACATGAGTGCCCAAGACGCCGGTGGCCAGGCTGACCAGACAATCTCGAGGTTGATAACGCTCTACCAATGCGGCTCGGATTCGCTGGGCGACTTCAGGTGCATCTGCGTGCGCGACACCGAAACGAACCACCCGGGGACGCGGGGTCAGCCGCTGGTCCAGGAGCGCCAGCACTCGGGACTCGACGTTTTCCCGCCCCCGAACCCGCTCGATCGGCACGACCTTTCCCTCGGGATCGAACGAGAGAATCGGCTTGACGTCCAACATGCCGGCCAGCCACGCCTTGCCCCGGGAAATCCGGCCTGAGCGGAGCAGGTTGTCGTACCGGTCCACCGTCAGGAGCATGCCGGAGTTTACCCTGATCCGCCGGAGCTCCTCTGCAATACGGGAGCCGGTCCAGCCCGATGCTGCCAGCTCCGCCCCCCGAAGTGCCAGCAGGCCCACGCCCAATGAGGCCGAGCGGCTGTCCACCAGATGAACACCCTGAAGGTTAGCTGCGCGGATGGCGGCCTGAGCGGCATTGTAGGTGCCGGAGAGGCTCGAACCCAACAGGACCGCCACAACCTCTTCACCCTCGTGCGCTGCATCTCGGAACGCCTGGATGAAGTCCGCCGGCGCCGGCTGTGAGGTCGTCGGCAGTTCGTCCGAGGCTCGCAGCCTTCGGTAGAACTCCTCCGGCTTCAGCTCTACCCGATCGCGAAACGTCGACTCTCCGAACACCACCTGGAGGGGGACCATGGCGATTCGATGCCGGTCGAGTATGACGTCGGGTAGATCCGCAGACGTGTCGGTGACCAGTGCCACGGCCCGGCGAGCCGCATGAGCCAGTTCCCGATGCTGGACCCGCATGTCCTGGGCCTTGGTGCTGTCCACGCGCCCCCAACGCGTGGCATAGGTAAAGACGGCCTCGGGGGTATCCGTGTGCACATGGATCTTGAGAATGTCCCCCGTTACGGCCACAACCGTGGAACCGCCAAAGGCGTGCATCGCCGTGCGCACCTCGTTTGCAGCCGGGAGCTGGTTCCCCCGAACCAGCACCTCGGTGCAGTACTGGAAATCCCGCTCGGCCGCGACATTCACGAGGGCGGCGGGCATGTCGGCCGCGCCATCAGTTTCGGGGCCGAGCTCGATTGGTGGGACCGGCTCCCCCTTGATGTACCGCACCACGCCTTCGAGCATTCGTACAAAGCCCTTGCCGCCCGCATCTACCACGCCGGCTTCCTTCAGGACCTGCATCAGCTCGGGGGTTCTGGCCAGCGCCGCCTCTCCCTCCTCCAGCAGGCGGCGCATGAACGCGCCGATGTCCCGCGAAGTTTGGGCCATCGGTTCGGCGGCCAGGGCCGCTTCACGGGCGACGGTAAGGATGGTTCCCTCGCGGGGATCATCCAGCGATTCATAGAGTCGGTCGGCGCCCTGCCGGATCGCCTTCGCAATGTCAGGAGCTGTTGCGGTGAGCCGGTCTCCCAGACTGTCGGTGAAGCCGAGCAGAAAGTGTGCGAGCATCATGCCGGAGTTGCCCCTGGCCCCCAGCACCGCTGCCTGTGCCATCGTGCGGGCAGTCACCGGAAGCGACGCGTCGCCGAGCCCTCTCAAGGCGTCGGCGACGGCGCGCAGCGTCAGACTGAAATTGGTGCCGGTATCTCCGTCGGGCACCGGAAAAACATTGATCCGATTGATCTCATCCCGTCCAGCAGCTACCCAGTCCGCGGCAGCCAGAAGTGCCCGCGTTAATCGGGGACCATCGATGTAGGTGATCCCCGGTCCCATCGCGGTCCGATCACTCGGGGACGACAGAGACGCGGAGCTCGGCATGAACCTCGGGATGCAGCCGGACGCTCACCGTGTGGGTGCCAGTGGTCTTGATCGGATGCTCCAGCTCGATGCGCCGCCGGTCGACCGTATGACCCTGGCGGGCCAGCGCATCGGCGACATCCTGCGAGGTGATGGAGCCGAAGAGCTTGCCCTCCTCACCGGCCTTGCCGCTCAGCGTAAGAGTGACTCCCGACAGGGTGCCGGCCACCCGCTCAGCCTCGGTCCGCTCCGCCTGGTTGCGGGCAGTGCGTACTCTGGTCTCTGCCGCAATGCGCTTGCGGTTGCCCTCGGTGGCCTCATAGGCCAGCCCCTGGGGCAGCAGGTAGTTCCTGGCGTAGCCCGGCTTGACCCGGACCATCTCGCCGGCTCGCCCCAGTGTCTTAATATCTTCGCGCAGTATGACTTCGATCATGGATGTTCTCTCAGGTTGCCGACGCCGCAAGCCGGCGCCGGAAATCTAGCCAGGTATCAGCCAGGCCAAGCAACGTCAGCCCGCCTACGACGAAGGGCAACAGAAACATGGCCACCAAGGACAGGGTGGCGATCACAGAACCTGGGACTCTCCGGGTCCCCACCCAAAAGACGGCGAGTCCGCGGACGGCGTACAGCACGGCCCAGACCATCAGCAGGTTAACGCCGACCGACTGCCAGACTTCGGGCAGCGGGGCAAGGCAGAGCGCCAAGCCGATTACCCAGCCCCACACCAGCTGGTCACTGAACTGGAAAGCCGAAAACCCAGCTGGGGCCGGGCCGAGTGGACGCTGAGCTATTCGGCGGTGCCACGCCCATGCGAGCGTCACCCCGCCCAGACTGGCGAGCGCCAGAAGTGCTGGGTACAGCAGGGCGATCGTTCGCACTGTGGCCGACATTTGATCCAGCATTCCAGGCTGGTTCATGGCGGGAGCCACCTGGCCCAGGCGCATGATCAGGTCCCGGTTGGAATGCCAGAGATCCTGTTCCACAGCCTCCCGCACCTCGACCCATCCCACGCCGAGATGCCACATCCAGAGCATCAGGGCCACTCCGCCGATGGCGGTCGCCGCGAGTCCGCGGGAGAACCGGGCCGACGGTCGCCAGAGCGTCAGGGCCAGGAACGCACCGGTAATCAGAACCGCCTCGGCGCGGGCAAACTGACCGGCCAGTCCGCCGGCCTGGTCGAGCCACAGGCCGGACCAGGTGCCGGTGGCCAGTAACCAGAACCACTCCCGGAGGGTGCGAGGCCCGCTGAGGAGAAGGAGCCCAGCCAGCGGTCCGAACACGAGCACCGGCGGGGCGAGCAGCAGGTAACCCACCAGCAGGAGGACGGATCCGCGCCAAGCGGCCGACCGGGGCGGGTTCAGCCGCCGAAGCCCTTGATATATGGCAGCAGCGCCAGCTGGCGGGCACGCTTGATCGCGGTGCTGAGCTGCCGCTGGTGCCGGGCGCAGGTTCCGGACAGGCGGCTGGGAAGGATCTTTCCCCGCTCGGTCAGGAAGCGCGAGAGGGTGCGCTCGTCCTTGAAGTCGACAATCCGCACGCCGGATTCGCAGATGGCGCAGGTCTTCTGAGGCCGTCTCATTCGTCATCCTCCTCATCACTCTTGCCGGCCGTCACTGGAACGGGCTGGGCGCCCTCGCTCACAACGACGAGATGCCGGAGCACACCCTCGTCCAGCTTGATGGCCCGCTCGAACTCCGGCAGCGCGGTTGCGGTCGCGTCGAACTTGGCCACCACGTAGTACCCGGTCTCGTGTTTCTTGACGGGGTAGGCCAGCGTCCGCTTCCCCCAGTGGCTGACCTGGGGAGCTTCGGCACCGGATTGCTGAATCAGGGCATGGAAGCGCGCAAGGCGCTCATTGATGGCGGTCTCTTCGAGTGCACTGTCGAAGATATAGACCACCTCGTACTGACGGGTCATGACACCTTCCTTTGGACTGGAGCCGGAAGCCGGCCCGGTTGCCCCGAGCCTGGTGTGGGCCGGGGAGGCGATATGTAGTGGCGTAAAATAGCCGGTAGGCTGGCAGGATGGTAAGCTGGTCTACCCCCTCACCCGCTGAACCGGAACAGCATCACGTCGCCGTCCTGCACGACGTACTCCTTTCCCTCGGCTCGTGCGAGACCCTGTTCCCGAGCGGGCTTCCACCCGCCGACGCGGACGAAGTCGTCGTAAGCCACGGTCTCGGCCCGAATGAATCCCTTCTCGAAGTCTGAGTGGATCACGCCGGCGGCCACTGGAGCCTTATCGCCCCGGTGCACCGTCCAGGCCCGGACCTCCTTTTCCCCGGCTGTGAAGTAGCTCTGCAGCCCCAGCAGGTGGTAGGCCGCATGGGCCAGACGATCCAGCCCCGACTCGCGCAGTCCCAGGGAGGCCAGGAACTCCGCCTGGTCTTCTGGCGCCAGCTCAGCCAGCTCGGCTTCCACCTTGGCGGAGAAGGTGACCACTTCGGACGTTTCGGTCTCCCGAGCCAGAGCGGAGCGGAGCTGATCGACATAGGGATTTCCCGCGGCTATCTCTTCCTCCTCGACGTTAGCCGCGTAGAGTACCGGCTTGCCGGTCAGCAGATTGAAGGAGCGATAGCTGGCAGCCTCCTCGGGGGTGGGGATGACGACTCGCGCAGGGCGTCCGCCGGCGAGGGCAACCTGAAGCCGCTCCAGCAGCCGCTGCTCCAGTTTGGCCTGGGCATCACCCGACTTTGCGGCGCGACCGGCCTTGTCCAGCCGTTTCTCAACGCTCGCCAGGTCGGCCAGTCCGAGCTCGATGTTGATGATCTCTCGGTCTCGCACCGGATCGACGTCGCCCATCACGTGCTGCACATCGGGGTCATCGAAACAGCGTAGCACATGCAGAATGGCGTCTACTTCCCGGATGTTGGCCAGGAACTGGTTGCCCAGGCCTTCGCCTTCACTTGCCCCTTTGACCAGCCCAGCGATGTCTACGAACTCGACCACGGCCGGGACGGTGCGTTCGGGCCGGACGATCTCCGCCAGCGCATCGAGCCGCGGGTCGGGAACCTGGACGATGCCGGTATTGGGCTCGATGGTAGCGAACGGATAGTTCGCCACCAACGCCTTGGCCGAGGTGAGCGCGTTGAAAAGCGTGGATTTCCCAACGTTGGGAAGGCCGACAATGCCCAGTCTGAGCACTAGGGTCTGTTGAAACGGTTCATTGCCACTTCGATACCATGCTCCAACCAGGTCTCGACCGCTTCGCACATCGGGTCGAGCAGGCCACCGATGATTTGGCGCTCCTCCGGGGTGAACTCATCCAGTACGAAGTCCGCGAGATCTTCTAGACCCGGCGGGGCAGGGCCGACCCCGATACGGAGCCGGGAGTAGTCCTGGCGCTGGAGTGTACCTTCGATGCTCTTGAGGCCGTTGTGGCCTCCAGCCGATCCAGCGCCCCGCAGGCGGAATCGCCCAAGCGGCAGCGCAACGTCATCGACGAGGATGAGCAGGTGGTGACTGGGATCGAAACCGGAAAGGCCGCGGAGCGCCGCAATGGCCGCTCCGCTCCGATTCATGTAGGTGTGGGGCTTCAAGACGGTAACCGGGAACCCTTGCCAGCTCCCGCGGGCCTCTCGGGCCCGATCGGCCCGCCGAAACTGTCCCAGCTGCCAGCGGGATCCGAGCCGGTCGGCGAGGAGGAACCCTGCGTTGTGCCGCGTGTGCTCGTACTCCGGGCCCGGATTGCCGAGCCCCACAATTGTATGCAGGGCTCAGGCTTTCGGTTCGGTCTCCGCTTCGGCGTCGGGCTTGGGCTTCCGAATGAGCTCGGGCTCGCTCGGCGCCGCGGCTTCCTCCACCGGCGCGGGAGCTTCCTCGGTCCGCGGGGCCACCACGGTACACACCGGGGTATCCGGGTCGTTGAGGATCTCCGCCTTTTCCACCCGGACATCCCGGACAAAAAGTGAGTGGCCGATGGTCAGCGCGGTCACATCCAGTTCCACGTGCTCGGGAATGTCGGCCGGCAGCACCTCGATTTCGAGCTCGCGAAGCACGTGGTCGAGCACGCCACCAAAGTTACGGACGCCATCGGGAATGCCGATCAGGTGTATTGGAACGGAGAGGGTGACCTTCTCGTCGGCCCGCACCTCGTAGAGGTCCAGATGTAGGATTTCGGCGGGCCGAACAGAATCCCGCTGGATTTCCCGAATGAGTGCCTTCACGGCGGGGCGCCCGTCGACTACCACATCGAACACAGTGGTTCCGGCGCTGACTCCGATGAGCATCTTCTTGAGCGCTGTCGCCTCGATGGCCAAGGCTTCAGGGCTCCGATTGTGCCCGTAGATCACGCCGGGGACTTTGCCCTCCCGCCGCAGGGTCCGGGCTGCGCCCTTCCCGGTGCTGGGCCGGGTAGCGGCTTGGAGATTTGCTTGCTGGGCCATGCTGTACCTCGAAAGGTGTTAGAGTCGCCAGACGTCAGTCGCTAGTCGCCAGGCCAAAGCGCTGTGATCACGCGGACTGGGAACTGTCGCCTGGCGACTGTCGGCTAATCAAACAACGAGCTCACCGACTGGTCGCTGTGGGTGTAGCCAATCGCCTTGGCTAAGAGGCCCGCAATCGACAATACCTTTAACCGGTCGAACCGTCGCTCCGGTGGTATGGCGATGGTGTTGGTGACGGCTACCTCCTTCACCCCGGACGCCATCAGTCGGTCCACCGCAGGTCCGGAGAGCAAGGCGTGGGTGGCGCAACAGTACACGTCCTGCGCCCCCAGCCGCTTCAACGCGGTCACGGCTTCGGCCATAGTCCCCGCGGTATCGATCATATCGTCCGGGATGATGCAATCCTTCCCGGTAACCTCTCCCACCACATTCAGCACCTCGGCGATGTTGGCCGAGGGCCGGCGTTTATCGATGATGGCCAGCGAGGCATTGAGCCGCTTGGCAAATCCCCGCGCCATCTTTGCCGACCCCACGTCGGGGGCGACGATGACCAGGTCGCGCAGGCTCTTCTGCCGGTAGTGGTTGACGAACACCGGCGCCGCATACAGGTGATCGACCGGCAGATCGAAGAAGCCCTGGAGCTGGTGCTGATGGAAATCCATGGCCAGCACCCGGTCGGCTCCGGCCATGGACACCATGTTCGCCATCAACTTGGCGCTGATCGCCACCCGCGGCTGGTCCTTCCGGTCCTGCCGGGCGTAGCCAAAGTAGGGGATGACTGAGGTCACCCGGGCGGCACTGGCCCGCTTCGCGGCGTCCATGAGGAGCAGCAGCTCCATCATGTTCTCCGCCGGCGGATTGGTGGGCTGGATGATGTAGACATCCCGGCCCCGGACGTTCTCGTCGATCTTGACGAAGATTTCGCCGTCCGCAAAGCGACGGAGCGTGACCTGACAGAGGGGCTGCCCCAGATGGGCGGCTACCTCGGTAGCGAGCGCTCGGTTGGCCGACCCGCTCAGGAGCAGCATCTGGCTGCGCGACAGCGACAGGTCCGTCATGGTTACAGCCCGCAAACCTAGCCCGCCCAAGCGGGTGGAGTCAACCGAACGCTTTTCGGCGTGCACTGTGATGTATGAACCAGCGCTGGTGCCACACCGCCGGGTACTATGGCTTGAACCTGTATGGCTCGCTCGCCACAATTGTGGGTTCATCGCACCGTGTGAGGCGCTCGATGGACAGGTTGTAGGTGTATGTGGCGCTGATTGTTGGATCGCAGGAAGTGGGCACGTCACCAGGGTGCCTGCCACTGGCACGCCTCTGGCTCATCCGGCGCGCGGGTCGCGTACAGTCACGCGCAACCAACTCCGCCGATTCCTTGTGGGACTACACTGTCACTCTGGCTGGGAAGACTCTATGCGATCAATCCCCCTGTTGGCTGCAACAACTGTCATCATCGCCGGGGCGTGGGCCTGCGGCGGCGATGGTGGTGGTGTCGGACCCGATGTCAACCCGGATGCGAACTTTACTGCGGGAACCTGTACGGCTAACGCCCCCTGTACCTTCACTGATGCCAGCACCGATCCTCAGGGCAACGCTACCATCACGGCCCGGAAGTGGGACTTTGGCGATGGATCAGTACCACTCGAAGGGAACGTGACCAACCCGAGCCACACGTTTGCTGAGGTCAAGAGCTACAACGTGACGCTCACGGTAACCGATGCCGAGGGCAATACCGACGTGCAGACCAATGCCGTCGCGGTTGGCGCCCCTGTGAGCCCACCGCCCACTGCCGCTTTCACGGTGCCGGCGTGCACCATCAATGTTGCCTGTCTCTTCTCCGACCAGAGCACTCCCCGGTCGGGTGGATCCATTGCAAGCTGGAATTGGAACTTCGGCGACAATATTTCCACGTCGACTTCCATCGACCAGAACCCGAGCCACACCTATCAGACGGTCGGCATTTATCAGGTGACCCTGACCGTGACCGATGATCAGGGAGTCACCGGTACGACCACGCAGAGCGTAACCGTCTCTGCAGCCGCGGCCACCGACTGTACCACCACGGGAACCTCCGTGACCTGCACGCTGAACATCGAGCAGACGTCGGGCGCCCAGGTCACGTTGACGTCACGGTCATGCCAGCTCAGGAACAACAACGTTCGAGTCGATCAGCCGCAGGGACAGTTCGTCTTCTTCAACGCGTGCAGAGGACCCCAGCCGGGCGTGTACACGATCGCGGCGGATGATATTGGTACGCCGGCGGTATTCCAGGCCGGCACGCAACTGCGAATCATCTTCATCCAAGGTGTGGTGGATGATCCAGCGACGGACCCGCCGGTGGGACCTCCGGCGGCCAGAATGTCGGGCAGCTCCGCGACCGGCTGGGTCATCAACATCGATGACGGTGGCAACACGGGCAGGGCTGGCGAGCCGGATTTCGACGACCTCGTCTTGAGTGTGACGCTGACGCCGGCGTCGTAGGCCACTGAGTCGAAGTACCAGGAATGCGCGACCCCGCCGGAGAGTGTCTCCGGCGGGCAGCAGGGAATCCAGACCTTCTCACTGATCATCACGCAGCCGTTGTGCAGTGCCCGCCGGAGGGGTCCCTCCGGCGGGTAAGACGGAAGTCTGCGGCCGATTCCGCAGATGCAGGACCACACTTACCCCCTGAGGCGCACGATGAGAGCGATGATTTGGCTCGCAGTAGCCACGTTGGGCGCGGGCCTGGTCACGGCCTGCAATGATGACCGCACCAAGCCGACCGAGCAGAACAAGGAGCCGGTTGCCGGCTTCTCCGCCACCTGCTCGGCCTTGCGGTGCGATTTCTCGGATTCCAGCACCGACGATGGAACGATCGTGTCCTGGAATTGGGACTTCGGTAACCAGGCAGGCTCATCGGTTAAGGATCCGTTCACCGTGTATCAGAACGCCGGGACGTACCCGGTCAAGCTTACGGTGACCGACGACAAGGGCGTGAGCAGCGCGACCACCAAGAACGTCGATCCCAAAGCCCCAATCGTCACCTCTCTGTCCTGCGTCGACGGCTCGGCTCCCGGTGGGTTTGTAGCCTGCACCCTGAAACTGGAGCAGGAAGCTGGTTTTATGGTGGTGCTCGACCGCTCCAGCTGTGAGGCCCACGGGAACATCTTCCGCACCACCGCCCCGATCAGCGGCACGTTGACGGACGATGGGTGTTACGAGAAGGCCGGCAAACAGCTGGTCTTTGCCGGTCCCTTCGCCGCCGGCACCGAGATAGGAGCCGAGGTTGTGGCTCCTCGGCTGGCCAATCCGCCTCGCCTCAAAGTCACCGGCGAGTACCCGGTCTGGACCCTGACGTACGAAGATGGCTATGACAATGACTACGACGATCTTCAGCTCACGCTGACTGCGCTGCCCACGACCAACTAGTCGGCAGCACAGCTCGGAGCCCGAACCGCCTCGGCAGGCCAGGGTATATGGCAGGCCGAGGCTGTTCTCGTTTAGCAGCTTTACAATGTTGGAGGAAAGTCTCTGTGCGTTCTGTCGCGCTGCTTGCCTGCTTGACCATCGGTGCGTGTTCTTCCCCGAGAGACGCCACTGTTGACTCAACGGAGCTGATCCCTGCCGAATGGACAGTGGCCGGCGATACGGCTGCGAGCGGCGAGGTCACCATCATGTCCGTTCAGCTCCCCGCGGCTCGGCAAATCTCCGGGCTGGTAGCAGACCAGCCACCTCGGCTGGTGCTCCGGTGCATTGACCACAGGCTGCAGGCTTTCATCGACATCGAGCAGGCCGATTCATCAGCGGGAGAGGACGGCGGCCCCGGATCGATTGCCAGCTCAGGCCCGCTGCTGGTTCCCATCCAACTGGATTCGGCTCCAGCCTGCGAGTGAGCGGAGCGGCTGCCGTCGTCGGCGGCCGCGGTATAGCTTCCGCGCTTACGGCGATGAAAGAAAAAACCATCCTCATACCGGCCTACGACTTCAAGCCTCTCCTGGGTGGAGTCGCCAACTACGGCCACGAGCTTGCCGTCCACTTCAGCCGGCAGGCTCGGGTCCACGTGGTCAGCCGTAAGCTCCCCGGTGCGGAAGAGTTCGACCGGGATTTGCCCTACCAAATCACCCGGATCACCACTCCGCACAGTGCCTTCATTACTTACCCACTGTTCACCCGGGCATTGCGAGCTCTGATCCGGCAGCAGCGTCCCGATGTGATGTTTTGCCCCACCTGGCTTCCCGATGGCGCAGCAGGCCGCCGCGCAATCGGATCAGCGGCAATTCCGTATTTCGTGGCGGCGCACGGTACTGAAGTCTTTGACAACTTTGCCAGCATACAGAACGGCGTACGAACGGTGTTGACCCGTAAGCTGAAGAGGGCGGTGTTTCGGGACGCCAGGAAGGTCTTCCCGGTCAGCCACTACACTCGCAGGGCGGTACTGGCGGAGGGCGGCGGGACTGAAGCCTCGGTGATTACCGTCAACAATGGCGTGAACCCGGCAATCTTCAAGAAAATGCCGGCAACATCAGCAGCTCGAGCGAGGTATAAACCCGGCGGCGAGAGAATCCTGCTGACGGTGACCCGCCTGTACCCGTACAAAGGCGTAGACCGCATGCTGGAGTCGCTTCCCGCCATTGTACGGGCTGTCCCTGACGTCAAATATCTGGTAGTAGGTACCGGGCCGGACCAGCAGCGGCTACAGGAGCTGGCAATCCGTCTGGACCTGCAGGCGCATGTCAGCTTCCTGGGAGCGGTGGCCTTATCGAAGATTGTGGAGCTGTATAACGTCGCCGACCTTTTCATCATGCTCTCGCGAGAGGCGCTGCCGGATGTGGAGGGCTTTGGGCTGGTATTCCTGGAAGCGGCGGCGT
>Ga0307416_100002152_pt1 | contig 11158 bp, 13 predicted proteins | sample DK1Cmetagenome_2_FD_203821 | JGI IMG/M metagenome (GOLD analysis project Ga0307416, IMG submission 203821) | Maize rhizosphere microbial communities from greenhouse at UC Davis, California, United States - DK15-C-3 | ecosystem: Host-associated > Plants > Roots > Rhizosphere > Soil | place...
CCAGGTACAGGGCTCAGGCTCAAGCCGCCTACAAGGGTGGAAGCCTCGAAGGCCTGGCCGCCTTGCTGGATGGGTGGTTCTTCGATTCCTGGGAGGGCGTCGCTGGGACAGGTGATCCCGTTGTGGCCCGCATCCTCCTCGATAGTCGACAGAATCTGGCCGCGTATCGAGAGTCCAGGCAAACGCTCAGGAACACGCAACGTCAGATCGCGCAGAAGCGGCGCGATTACAATGCTGCCATCGAGGAGCAGCAGGCGACGACCGCGGACCTTCGCGTGCGCGAGCAGGCGCTCGACCGGTCCATAGACCGCCTGGGCACCAACAATGCGCGGACGGAAGCCCGTCTGCAAAGGCTCAAAGCGGCGGAGAGGGCGCGTATTCGGAAGACCGCGGCTGCTACCGGCGGGGGAGAGGTGGGTAGCGAACACGAGCTCGAGGTCGCGCGCGAAGACATAGTAGCCACATCCGTCGAGCCTACCTCCGAGAATGCTTACATGGAACTCTACAGGGCGTCGGCAACGAAATACGGGTTCGGGCCCGACTGGTACATACTCGCAGCCGTCGGGAAGGTAGAGTCCAACCACGGTCAGGCCATAGGACCGTCCAGCGCCGGCGCGATAGGCCCGATGCAGTTCATGCCAACGACGTGGGAGACTTCGGGCGTGGACGGCAACGGCGATGGTGTGGCCAACGTAATGGACCCCGAAGACGCCATACCCGCGGCCGCTAGTTACCTCGAAGACGGTGGGGCGCCGCGGGACTGGTATAGAGCGCTGTACTCCTACAACCACGCCGACTGGTACGTGAAGAAGGTCCTCGCCGTGGCGGAGGCGTACAGGCGCCTGGCGGAGGACGAAAGCGTCGGCCCCTACATCTAGAGTGCTGTGAGGAAGGCCCAAGTCCTTCCTCACAGCACGGCTTCAGGATTTCGTGCACTTTGTACAAAGACCGGGTAGCGGCCTTTCTCTAGCATTAGCTGTCGGCAGGACAGATGTCTGGATAAAGGAGAAGGCATTAGCGGGCACGGGCGGGTCTGTATAACACCGTTGGCTGCGTTGTTGGTTTCGGGCGTTGCTCTGGCGGGGATCGCGGGTGGTTGTGGCGGAGTTTCAGGTGGGGAAAGCGGCGGTGGAGGGAAACAGCAGGGAGGGACGCTGACTGTTCTAGCCGCTTCTTCGCTCATCGACGCCTTCGGCGTGTTGGCGAACCGGTTCGAAGAGCAGAACCCTGGCGTGAAAGTGAAGCAGAGTTTCGAGTCCAGCTCGACGTTGCTCACCCAGATCCAACAGGGAGCCCCCGCTGACGTCTTCGCCTCCGCGGCCGAGGAGGAGATGAATACAGCCGTAAAGGAAGGCCTGGTGAATGGCGAACCCGAGGTCTTCGTGAAGAACCGCGAGATCGTCATGGTACCGAAGGACAATCCGGCGAACATAAGGCGGTTCCGGGACGTCGCGAAGCCCGATGTAAAGCTCGTGCTGGCAGGGAAAGATGTGCCGGCTGCCGACTATGCCCTGGAGATACTGGACAAAGCCAAGGGCGAGTACGGGGCTGACTTCGAAAAGGATGTCCTCTCCAACGTGGTTTCGAGGGAGTCAGACGTTCGGGCATCCGTCAACCGAGTGGTCGTAGGGGACGCCGACGCCACCTTCGGCTACGCCAGCGACTACACCCCGGACATAAGGGACAGGGTAGAGATCGTACGGATCCCGCCCGATTTGAACATCGTCGCGACCTACCCGATCGCCGCCCTCGAGGATGCAAAAAGCCCCGAGCTCGCGAAGAAGTGGGTCGAACTGGTGACGAGCGAGGAGGGCCAGGGCGTGCTCCAGAAGTGGAACTTCGAGCCAGCGGCGTGAAGGGACGCGACAAAGTCGGTTCCTCTATAAGACTTCCCCGCGGGAGCGACACGCTCGCTTCCGGCCTCGCCGTGGCCTCCCTCGCGCTGCTCGTCGGCTTCGTAAGCTTGCCCCTGCTTAGCCTCGTGGTCTGGACGGTAGACAAAGGAACCTGGCGGGCGATGGCCTCTCCCGTGGCGGTGGACGCCCTGCTTCTGAGCCTCAGGACCACGGCCATCACGATGGCGATTCTGCTCCTGATTGGGACGCCCGCGGCCTACGTGTTGGCGCGCGCTGAGTTCAGGGGGAGTCGTGTGATCAACACCCTGATAGACATCCCTGTGGTGCTACCGCCGAGCGCGGCAGGCATAGCGCTGTTACTGGCATTCGGGAGGCTAGGCCTTGTGGGACAGTACCTGAACGTCTTCGGGATCACCCTGAGCTTCACGACCGTGGCCGTGGTGATGGCCGAGGTCTTCGTGGCAGCCCCTTTCTACGTCAGGCAGGCCGCGACGGGTTTCGGCGCGGTAGACCGGGCGGTAGAGGAGGCTGCCATGGTCGATGGGGCTGGCCACTGGAGGCGATTCTTCAGAGTTACAATACCCCTGGCTTTACCCGCGCTCGTCGCAGGGGCGCTCACGGCCTGGGCGCGGGCGCTCGGAGAGTTCGGTGCGACGATCATCTTCGCCGGGAGCTTCAGGGGCGTTACTCAGACCATCCCACTGGCCATCTTTGCCGAGTTTCAGAGAGACCTCGACGCCGCCGTGGCGCTCTCCGTGCTCGTCCTGGGCTTCGCTTTCGCCGTGATCCTGGCCGTCAGATACCTGACCGCGAGATCTACCAAAGACCGAGCATAAGCCCCGGTCTATCTGTGCCTTGCGCCGTTGGTCAGGCTACATCTCCGCCTTCGGTCAGGATCATGACGTCCGTCGCCTTGACCAGGGCGGTAGCCTGCTTGCCCGGTTCGAGGCCGAGCTCGTCGGCGCTCTCCCTGGTAATGAGGGCCACCACGTGATTGTCCCCGACCTGGAGAGTTACTTTGGCCGCCGCTTCTCCCTTTACCACCTCGGTGATGGTGCCTGGCAGTCGGTTACGGGTACTCAGTTGCATCTCGCTCTCCTCTCTCCTTAGCCAGCAGTCCAAGTTGTAGCGCAAGCGCTACCCTGTGGTCTCTCAAGTCTAAACCGGTCAGCTTCTGTATGCGTTCCAGGCGGTACAGCATGCTGTTGCGGTGCAAGAACAGCCGGTCTGCGGCCTCGCTCGCGTTGCCGCCGGTCGCGAAGTACACCCTAAGAGTCAGCACCAGGTCGCTCCGGCGCGTCTTGTCGTGCTCTTGTAGGGGTTCTATGAGCGCCCGAAAAGGCTCCAGCGCAGTGCCCTCAGCGAGCTCCCGCAGGAGCGGCCCTATGTCCATTGCCGCCTTTCCAGATAGCGGGAAGGTACGGGGGCCGAATCTAACAGATCCCTCTCCCGCGTGCTAAAAAGGACGCATGAGCGCTTCCCGATCTGACATGTTCCGCAAGCTGCTCCAGAGGGACCCGAGAAACCCGATGGTCCTCTACTCACTCGGCAACGAGCTCTTCAAAGAGGGACGCTACGGGGAGGCCAGGGATCATCTCCAGCGCGCGGTCGCGAACAAGCCGGATTACTCTGTCGCCTACAGGATGCTGGGCCGCGCCCACTACGAGCTCCATGAAAATGCCGAAGCCAGGGACATCTTCCTGAAGGGCAGAGAGGTTGCCCAGGGGAACGGCGACCTCCAGACCGTGAAGGAGATAGATGTCTTCTTGCGCCGCTTACAGAAGCGCGAGGTGGGGGAGGGATAGCCCTCGACTCTGCTAACATCCCTGGCGTGTCGGAAGCCAAGGTAGGCATCTTCGTGGACTACGAGAGTCCACTCGCCAGTAGGGTGGCCGGCGACGTCTGGTCAGGCCTCTCCAGGGCCGCGCTGGAAGTGGGGTTCACGAAGACCACGGCGCACTGGGAGAGTCTCAGGGAGCCCCGGATTCCCAGGGAAGCTCCTCCCGTGCATGTCTTCGCCATCGGGCAGGACCGCCCAGACGCCATCGATGCCGTCGGCGCGGTCGGCGACCCTGGCGCGCCGCACCTCTACGGTGTGATCGTCGCCGTTCCCAGCAAACCTAGTCCCCTGGCTGGGTCTCTCCTCTATCAGGGCGTCGAGCGCCTGACAAGGACCGGCGTGAAGGCCGGTATGGTCGAACCCGCCCTCCTGCACGCCATTCCTGCAGAGTGCGAGCGCTACGCTCGCCGGCTCCTAGAACGGCTCGGGAGCCCGTAGGGACCACTTGGCCTCCCAGTTCCTGACCGCCCTCCTGGTAACCGGGGCTTTCGCCGCCCTAGCCTACGCGCTTGGGATGATCAGCCCCAGCGGCGCCCTTGGCGGACTTCTGGTAGGGGCCACGATCTACGCCTCCCTGGGACCACGCGGCTTCGCCGTCCTCGCCCTGTTCGTGATCGGGGGCTCCCTCCTGACCCGGCTCGGCTACGGTAGGAAAGCGCGCGCCGGCGCCGCCCAGGAACACGGCGGACGCCGCAGCGCCCGCAACGCACTGGCCAACTGCGCCGTCGCCACCATCTGCGCGATCCTCGCCGCCACAACCGGGTCGGAGCCCTTTGCCGTAGCCTTCGTCGCCTCCCTCGGCGCCGCCTTCGCAGACACGGCAGAGTCCGAGATAGGCCAGCTCTTCAGCCGCACGCCGCGTTTGATCTCCACCCTCCAAAAAGTCCCGCCAGGCACCGACGGGGCCGTCTCGTTTCCAGGAACTTTGGCAGGCGCAGTAGCAGCCATTCTAACGGCCGTACTCGGGCTCACCCTCGGAATGCTAGAGACGCCTGCATCCGCCCTCCTCGTAGCGATAGCGGCGTTCCTGGGAACGCTCGCGGATAGCCTGATCGGGGCCCTCTCACCCCGCGCCGGTAACGAGCTGACAAACGTTCTCTGCACGCTCGTTGCCGCCCTGCTCGCCCTCATCCTCACCTGAAACACTACCAGTCCCCTAGAACCACTCTTGACAAACCTGGTCAGTCCACTCATAATAAACGGTACTGTTTAGTTTACTCAAATAAGAGGTGCAGTGGTTGCGAGATCTGAGGAGCTTGGTCCGAGGGCGAGGGCGAAGCGGGACCAGATCTTGGTCGGCGCGCGGAGGGTGTTTCTGTGCGACGGCTTCGCCGCCTCCAGCACTGATGCCATAGCGGCTGAGGCGAAGGTCTCCAAGAGAACCCTCTACGCATATTACCCGAGCAAGGAGGATCTCTTCGTGGATGTACTTCGGAAGCTCACCATCGAGAACCCTCAGACGCAGGCACTGGAGTCCATGGAGGGGATGTCACCGGAGAACCGAGAAGAGCTACGCCGGGATCTGCTTGAGCTGGCGCAAAAGATTGTCACGACCATGATGCAGCCGGACTATCTGGCGCTGCTCAGGACGACCATCGCGGACATCCACAGGTTTCCGCAGTTGGCCGGACTCTTCCGCGCCACGGTACCCGAGCGAGCCATGAGCAGCTTCGCCGTCTTCATAGAGCGGACCAGGGATCGAAGGGTGATCAGGGAAGACGTGAACGGAGAGGCGGCAGCGCGCATGTTCGTTGGTCCTTTGCTCACATACGCGGTCCTCGACGGCCTCTTCGTCGCCGGTGGACCGCCGCGAAAGCCCACGTCCGGGCGCATCGAAGAGATAGTGGATATGTACGTGGAGGCGATCAGTCCCTGAGGGTGAGAAAGGAGACGCAGATGACCCACGAAGTCCGGCACGCCACATGCTGTGTGATCGGCTGCGGCCCGGCCGGGGCGATCCTCGGGCTCATACTGGCGCGCGAGGGGGTCGACGTGCTGGTGCTCGAGAAGCACGGGGACTTCCTGCGGGACTTCCGCGGGGACACACTCCACCCCTCGACCATGGAGATAATGGACGAGCTCGGTCTGGCGGAGGGCTTGCTCGACCTGGAGCACACCAAGGCCCCCAGGATCGAAGCCCGCCTCCCGGGAAGGACCGTTACGGTCGCTGACCTCAGCCACCTGAAGACGCGCTACCCGTTCATCACCTTCATGCCCCAGTGGGACTTCCTGGATTACGTGACAGGAGAAGCGAAGCGCTACCCGAACTTCCGCCTGGAGATGAACGCCGAGGCGAAAGACTTGATCCTGGAAGACGGGATCGTACGCGGCGTGCGCTACGAGACACCCGAGGGTCCCTGTGAGGCGCGGGCGCTCCTCACGGTCGCTGCCGACGGACGGTCCTCTCCCTTCAGAGAGCAGGCCGCCCTGAAGATGGTCAGGACCTCTCCGCCCATCGACGTTCTCTGGTTCAGGCTCTCGCGTCAGGATGGAGACCCCGAGGATACCTTCGGGTATGCTGGAGGCGGGCGTTTCATGGTCGTCATAAACCGCGGCGAATACTGGCAGATCGCCTACGTAATCAGGAAAGGCGACTACCAGAAAGTGCGCGAGGACGGTCTGGAAGACTTCCGGAGATCCGTCGGCGAGACGATCCCAGATCTCGCCGATCGTACATGGGAGTTGCAAGATTGGGAGGCTGTAAAGCTTCTCTCCGTGCAGGCTGACCGGCTGCGGCGCTGGCACAGGCCAGGGCTACTGTGCATCGGGGACGCCGCGCACGCCATGTCTCCCGTCGGCGGCGTCGGCATCAACCTCGCCATAGCAGATGCGGTCGCCGCGGCGAATGCCCTAGCGGGACCGCTTGGGGAAGGCCGCGTACATACGCGCGACCTGATAGCGGTGCAGCTCAGGCGCGAGCTACCGACCCGAGCGATACAGGCCTTCCAGACCTTCGCCCAGCGGCGTGTTGTCTCCTCGTCCCTCGGCCCGGATGGGGCGCCTTCGATACCCGTACCAGCGAGGATGATCTTGAGTTTGCGCCCGGTGCGAGATCTTGCGGCGCGCATCATCGCTTTCGGCATCTGGCCCGAGCACGTAAAGCGCCAGGAGGCCTCAGAGAGGATCGGCCAGACGCAGGTAGCAAGAAAGGAGTCGGTGGAATGAACACGTTTAGAATGCTCGCGAGCCCGAGGGTTTGGGGTCCCATCCTCGGTGTGGTCGTGGTTCTTGCCCTGATCGCATGTCACGAATCCGGACTCGCCGGCAGCAGGCACAGTGGATTGGGTGCGTCCTGACACCCGCAGCGAGGCGCTGAAAGCCATCGGCAACAGCGAGTACTACGGCGCAATCGTGATCCCCGAGGACTATACGCAGCGGATCTCCGGCCTGGCCGGCCCGCCGAGGGCGAAGATCAACGGCCGGCCTGTAGAGCTCGGTGAGGAGGTGGCGAACACGATCACTTCTCCCGACTCCCCGGCCCCGGATTTCGTGCAATGGGCGCGGCTCGAGGGCCGCGCCGAGGCCAAAAAGGGTTTCGATAGCGGCGAGTACTACGCTGCGATCGTGATCCTGAAGAACTACTCGCAGCATCTGGCGAGCCTGTCCGGTCCGCCGGTGGGTGTGCTTCCTTTGGCGCAGCCACCTGTACTCGAGCCTGCTGAGATCGAGTTGTTGACGAGCCCTGCGGTAAGGCCCTCTACTACGGCCCAGATCGAGAACGCCTTCACCGGCATCGTCGGCGGGGTCTCTGGCGCGACGAGCGAGCAAATATTTGAAGGGCTCTCGGAGCAAGGTGTGCCCGTGCCACAGGGGGCCGGGGCGGTGATCTCCGACCCCGTCAAAGGGAACGTCTCCGAGGCCGACGTATCCGGTGAAGCCGGGCCGCTTCCCAAGGCCCCTGAGCCGGCCCGGATCGAGGTGTTCACGAATCCTTCGGCCGGGCAGGCTGTCGCGACGCCCGTACGGACCATCTCCACAGGGATCGTGGATGCGGTCTCGATGGCGACGAGCGAGCGGCTCTCCTCGGCCGCAGCGGAGCAGGGGGCGCAACTTACGCCCGAGGTCGCAGCCGTGATCGGCGACCCTGTAAGGGCCGACGTCACTGAGGCGCAGCCGGTCAGACCCGATTCTGGTAACGGCCAATCGCCTTTCTTGTCAACCTCTCGGGCCTGATCGGCGGCGCGGTCATCTACTTCCTCGCCGGCGGCGCCGCCGAGCGGATGGAGGGGCTGGGCCTACGCTCTTCCCGCTCGGGATTGTGGACGGTACGGCTCCTGCTCGGGCTAGTCCTCGGTTTGCTCATAGCCGGGGCCGAGCTGTTGGTCGCGTTCGGCCTTCTTGGCGTCGAGCACGAGGCGAGCACGGCGCAGGTGTACCTGTTCCTCAAGCTCGCCACGACGGCTGCCGTGTCCGTGACCATGCTCTTCGCGGTGGCGTTCCGGCCCGCAGGCATAGCCATCAGCGCGGTTTTGAACGTGAACCTTGGCCTAGTCTCCTCTGGAGGCCTCGCGCCCCTTGAGGCTCTCCCACCCTTCTACCAGGCGTACGCCGACTGGCTGCCCCTGCGCTACGTTATCGACGGGCTCCGCTCCCTGCTCTTCTACGACGGCTCCCTGGATGCAGCACGCCTGGAAAGCGGTTGGAGAGATTCCCTGTGGTTCTTCGGTGGGGCGGGAGATCCGAGGCTGCAGACCTCGAGGATGCCGTGTGGATGATCGGCGCGTACCTGGCGGTTGCAGCCGTGCTCGGGTACCTGATCTCGTTGTTGCGTGACGTGTTCGCCCGGCGCCCACGTAAAGAGGCCGGGAGAGTTGCTGAGTCGGCAGGGTAGAACTCTCACCGAGAGGCACTTACTTGCCGCCCGGAGTAGCTTCCGGGCGGCACCCTCCTTTTGTAAAGGCCATACCTGATGCTATATTTAGTGTATGTGCGCCAGGGATCACAAGATTCAGAAGTCGGACTCCCGACTATAAAGCCCTGCGCGGATTCCCCCTGATCTAGAATTACCCCAAGCACTTAACAGAAGGAGTCTCTCGTGAGCGAGACGAAACAGAGAAAGATATACGATCCCACGGACCTCGAACGCCGCTGGCAGGAGCGGTGGGCCGAGAGCGGCCTGTACAAGACCGACGAGGACGAGAGCAAGCCCAAGCACTACGCGCTCACGATGCTCCCTTACCCGAGTGGTGATCTGCACGTCGGGCACTGGTACCCGATGACGCCCTCGGACACCAGAGCGCGCTTTATGCGGATGAACGGCTTCAGGGTGTTCTTCCCGATAGGCTTCGACGCATTCGGGCTGCCCGCCGAGAACGCCGCGATCCAGAGGGGCATACAACCCCGCGAATGGACCTACGCGAACATCGAGCGGATGCGCGGCCAGCTCAAGCAGATGGGCGCGATGTTCGACTTCGACTCCGAGGTCGTGATCTGCGACCCTGAGTACTACCGCTGGAACCAGTGGTTCTTCGTGAAGTTCTTCGAGAAGGGACTGGCGTACCGTAAGGAAGCCCCTGTCGACTGGTGCCCGAAGGACAACACGACGCTGGCCCGCGAGCAGGTGGTTGGCCCAGACAGGCGCTGCGAGCGGTGCGGGACGCCGGTCATCAAGAAGAACCTGCCGCAGTGGCTCTTCAAGATCACGGACTACGCCGAGGAGCTCCTCGACTTCTCGAACATAGACTGGCCCGAGCGGGTCGAGACGCTGCAGCGAAACTGGATCGGGCGCTCCGAGGGGACCGAGATCAGGTTCGAGATCGAAGTCTACGGCCCCGTCGAGGTTTTCACTACCCGACCAGATACGCTCTTCGGCGCCACGTTCTTCGTTATGAGCCCGGAGCACCCGGCGGTCGAGAAGATAACGACCCCGGAGCAGGCCGAAGAGGTGCGCTCCTACGTCGAGAGGGCCGCCAGGATGAGCGAGATCGACCGCACCGACGTGACGAGGGATAAGACCGGCGTGTTTACAGGGGCTTACGCGATCAACCCGGCCAATGGAGAAGAGATCCCCGTCTACATCGCCGACTACGTCCTGATGGGCTACGGTACGGGCGCGATCATGGCTGTCCCAGGCCACGACGAGCGAGACTTCGAGTTCGCAAGGAAGTACGGCATCCAGATTAGGACCGTGATAACGCCGCCGGACTGGGACGGCGAAGCGCTGGAAGTGGCTTACGCCGGCGAGGGCACGATGATCAACTCAGGCAAGTTCGACGGCACCCCGAGCACCGAGGGCAAAGAGAGGGTGACGGCCTGGCTCGAGGAGCGCGGTGCCGGGAAGGCTACGGTCACCTACAGGCTTCACGACTGGTTGATCAGCCGCCAGCGCTACTGGGGGACCCCGATCCCCATAGTCTACTGCGACGAGTGCGGCATCGTACCAGTCCCCGAAGAGGACCTGCCGGTCCTGCTCCCAGAGGAATCCGAGTTTATGCCTACGGGAGAATCGCCCCTCAAGCTCGACCCTGACTTCTACAACACCGAGTGTCCCAGTTGCGGCGGCCCGGCAACGCGCGAGACGGACACTATGGATACCTTCGTGGACTCATCGTGGTACTGGTACCGCTACCTCTCGCCGCACTACAATAAGGGGCCTTTCGATCCCGAGCGCGGAGAGAAGTGGCTCCCCGTCGACCAGTACACCGGCGGCATCGAGCACGCCATTTTGCACCTGCTCTACGCCCGCTTTTTCACCAAGGTCATGAGGGATCTTGGTCTGGTTGACTTCGACGAGCCTATGACCAGCCTTCGCAACCAGGGGAACATACTCGGACCCGACGGGCAGAAGATGAGCAAGAGCCGAGGCAATGTGGTCAACCCGCAGGAGTACGTAGACCGCTTCGGCTCCGATGCTCTCCGGGGTTTCCTGATGTTCATCGGTCCGTGGAACGAGGGCGGTCCCTGGGACGGCAAGGGCATAGAGGGTGTCTCGCGCTGGCTCAGGCGCGCCCTCTCGCTCGTGACAGGAGGGGACTCCTCTGGCGGCGAGGCAGATCCGACGGAGCTGGAGCGCCGGACGAACCGCCTGATCAAGAAGATCACAGAGGACCTCGAAGCCTTCCGCTTCAACACGTCCATCGCCGCGCTCATGGAGCACACCAACTACCTTCTCGCGGTAAGAGGCCGCGTCGGGGACGATGAGTGGCACGAAGCCTTGCGGACCTTCGTCACGGTCCTCAGCCCGTTCGCGCCGCACCACGCCGAGGAGATGTGGGCCGCGATGGGGGAGGAGTACTCTGTGCACGAGCAGGCGTGGCCAGGTTATGAGGAAGACCTGATCCAGGCTCAGGAGATAACGCTCATAGTCCAGGTCAACGGCAAACTGCGTGACCGCATCGAAGCCCCAGCAGATATCTCCGAGGAGGCGGCCAGAGAGCTGGCACTGTCGAGCGCCAGGATCCGTCCTCACCTCGAAGGCAAAGAGCTCCGCAAGAGCATCTACGTGCCAGGCAGGCTCGTCAAC
>Ga0307416_100002153_pt1 | contig 11158 bp, 10 predicted proteins | sample DK1Cmetagenome_2_FD_203821 | JGI IMG/M metagenome (GOLD analysis project Ga0307416, IMG submission 203821) | Maize rhizosphere microbial communities from greenhouse at UC Davis, California, United States - DK15-C-3 | ecosystem: Host-associated > Plants > Roots > Rhizosphere > Soil | place...
ATCCTTGTTCAATAGTGGCTGGTGAACTCTGTGGACTCGTCTGGTTTGTCGGAGTCCGTACCTGTTCTTTGTTTTGAGTCGGCTTTGTTCGAAACAACCAGACGGCCAACAAGATCAGGAGGACCGCGCAGGACACGACCGCAGCCACACGCCACGGCTGCCAGCGATTCACAAATGCACTTCTGGCTCGTGTGTACCGTTGCACTTCGCTGAGGCACGTCGCGCAACTGCTGAGATGACTCACGGCGATTTCCGAGTCGATCTCGCCCAACTCGCCGCGCGCGTACAACAGCGCTTCCTGCGCGGACAGGTGATAAATCTTTCCATCACCCGCATCGAGCAATGCTGTGCGCAGATCGTCGAGGTCACGCGCGAGATCCTGAGGCTGATTGCATTCCGCGGCGCATTGCTGACAGCCGGCAACATGCCGGTGAACGGACAGGAAGGCGGCCGGCGCCAGTACGCGCCAGCGATAGTCTTCCAACTCCTGTTTTGTCGGATGCTCGGTCACTTCAGTTCCTTCATTCGCTTCAGCAAGCGTTCGCGCGCCGTCTTTCGCAAATTGATCACTTGCTGGCGCGTCGCGCCGAGATAATCGGCGAGATACAGATCATCGAGCGGCAATTGGGCCCAAAGCTGCTCAAACTCAGCGACCGGAATCTCCAGCGCGAGGGCAATCTGTTCAAACGTGGCGGCGCCAGTCGCGGGCAGCAACGTAATCACGTTAACTCCATGCGGGTTCCTCAAATTTAATAAGAGCGCCACGCGCTGGCGGCGCGGCAACTGGCAGATCTCACGCCAGAGCAGTTCCAATGACTGGCGCCGTTCAATGATTGTCGCTGGATTGATGTCTGCGCGTATCTGTTCGTCGAGAAGCGTGTTCGTATTCACGTCGACCGGTTCGGCCGGGTGATCTTCGATACCCCAAAATCCGGCGACAAGTTCGGTGAGTTGATCGACTTCGAGCGGTGCGTGCGCGACGTTGAAGATGGTTGTCAGCAGCTCCTGGAGTTCAAGACGCTGCACATCCACGTTCTTCCATTCCACCTTCAAACGCTCTTGCAACTCGCTGACATGGGTACCGCTACGGGCGATGTTCTGCCAACCGGAAAAACCCGCGAGCCAGTTGTGTTCGGGATCTTCCCACAAAGCAAATTCGGCGTGACTGAGCAAATGGCGGCGAACTTTGTCCTTTAAGCTCCGTCGTAGCGGGTATAGGTGTCGCAGGTATTCATCGCAGGTGTTGCGCGTCACGGTCGCGACATAGCCGCGCAGGTTCACGATCTGGTTTCGCGCCGGATCTTCCTTTAATGCTCGCAGGCGTTTAATCAACCGTAGTTGAATGTCGTTATAGATTTCTTCGAGTTCGTGCCGGTTTTGATCGCTCTGCGGCCGGTGTAAACGCAGTTTGAATCCCAGCCCGCGGCGAATAGTCGGTTCGATTTGTTCGGCGTTAAGGCGCGCGAGGGCGGCAGCCTCCTCGGGCGCGTTACTCGCGTCGAGAAATGGGAGGAGAGTAGGGTCGATTTGTGGGCTTGTTAGCAGCACACGTTAAACACATGATCAAAGGGGAGAAGCGGGAGACGTTCGTCAACTGACTCGTCGGAGAGTGCGTCCTGAAAGTATCTGTCTTCTTTTTGGGTGTCAATTCGTGGCTAAACTCCCCAAAAAACCTAGTGAAATGCTGGATTTCTTGAAGACTTTGGGGCTTGAGTGTGATATATCAGAGTCCAATTGATTTTCAATTCCAGTTTTCGTTGGAGGTGTCACACCAGACTATGGCGACCAAAGCCGCTACAGGCAAGAAGCGCATGACGCAATCGGAAGTAATCAACCACTTCTCTGAATCCACAGGAATGAAGCGAGCGCAAGTGAAGGAATTCTTCGAAGAGATGGCGAATCTCGCAGCGCGCGAAGTGAAATCGAACGGCGAGTTTGTTCTCCCAGGATTCGGAAAGCTCGTAAAATCCGAGCGAAAGGCCCGCGAAGGCCGCAACCCCGCGACCGGTGAAACCATTCAGATTCCGGCCAAGACCACATTGAAGTTTCGCGTCGGCAAGGGAATGAAAGATACTGTGCTACCAAAAAAGTGAACCTTCGGCACTATTATTTTTCAGCATCGGCGCCGCCCTTTCGCCTTCAGGAAACCGGGCGGCGCCTTTGTTCGTGGTAAGAAATAAAAGTTCTGGACGAAGCCAGACTCGTCCAGTATAATCTCACGTTTCGCTGAACACCCCTGCGGCAATGTGTACATGCCAATCTTTGTTTTTGGGGTTTTACCCTGAATCCAAGGCTTTGCCCTGTGGTGACGGCTGCATCCAAGGGGGTTGTTAGCGCATCTATAGTTTATACATTTGAGACGAAAGATCTTAATGGAGGAGTGAAGGCAATCGTGACTTTTGATACACACCTGCCGCTGAATGAGCGGCTTATGAGAATCGATCACATTCAGGCGCGCCGTTTTTCCAAGCTGAACGGTGTTGCCCTCGAGATAGCTACGGAAGGTATCGTCAGACACCTTAAAGCGTGCGACCGAATGGACGTCAATCCGGAGACTTCGGCAGTGCGCGAGATCATCGACGATGCGCTGAACGGCCGTCGCGTGTTCGCTGAGACCAAAGAGCACACACGCGCTGCATAAGCTTTATCTCTCTTGTTCCACTAAAGAGATCGCCCCCAAGGGCGATCTCTTTTTTGTTTGCCTCAGATACGCCGAAGGCGTTGGCTAATTTTAGCCCAGCGGTTGGAGCGAGCGACAACCCTGGGAAACGATCTATCAAAATCCTATTAACCCTGAAAGGGTTAGCGGCGCACATTTCTAACCCTTTCAGGGTTGGTTCGCGTTATTTGGATAAGCGAACCCAAGGTTGTCGCAAGCTCCAACCTTGGGCTGAAATTAGCCAACGCCTTCGGCGTATTTGTTCTCGAAAGTCAAAGTGACCTCCGGTTGACATAGGTCTTTGACGTGCTAACATGCCACTACTTTGAATGTGCCCCTGTAGCTCAGCGGATAGAGCATCTGCCTTGTTGGAGCCTTAATGGGGAATGCGGTCGGAACCCATTGAGTGGACGACCCTGTATGCGGGGACGCCCTGAGAGCCTCCGGTACCACGGACCACTGTGGTCCAGGTAAAAACCCGCGAGGATTGGGTAATCCGCAGGAAACCCGTGCGCATTTGTCGAATGGGGATCCTCAGAGACTATACGGGTCGGGACTGTGATGTCCAAGATATAGTCCAGCCAGCAACCCCAGCTTTGACGGGCGGTCAGGGAAAGCCTGATGCTGGAAGCTAAGCAGAGGGCCGCAGGTTCGAGTCCTGCCGGGGGCATTCACCAAATATGGCGGCATTAGTTCAGTAGGTTAGAACGCCAGATTGTGGATCTGGAGGTCGTCGGTTCGAGCCCGACATGCCGCCCCAACCTACCCCACATCAATCAATCTCTTCCTGATCTGCTTTCTTCACTGAATACGAATCAAGGTACTGAGCATCGTGACCGCGCGCGATTAGAATGAACGCGTCATGTCCGCGGCGCGCCTCGATTTCCCAGGTGAACTTGTGATTGCCCTGCACTACCGCACGCCGAGCAGACTTCAGATCAGCAATCTCCTGATAACGAATCTTTGGACCATCCGTGCGCGCGATGGCAGTGACATAGCGCACACGGGAGTCCGCGTCATAGCCAACCAGCAGATGTGAGATACGAGAATCTTTCACAGCCCAAACTTCCTGCCGCTTTCGATCCTCTTTCTCCAAACTGCCAATCGACTTCAAACGAGCGCGCGCGTCGTCGCGGCTCATCTCGAGACTGATGCCCATGATCTCCGGGCGCGGCCGGGCAGGAGCCGCGCTCGCCAGGATACCGATCACAAGCAACAGAGAAATACTTGTTAGCCTTTTCATCGCTATTTAGTCTTCACACTCACGACGTTGGAAAACCCGGACTTGCCACCGCTGTTTGCTGCCCGCACGCGGTAGAAGTAGGTAGTCTTTCTAAACAAGGTGTTGTCGGTGTAGGTCCTCACGTTCGCACCGACCGTCGCCACCTGAATGAAACCTCCGGACATCGACGTCGAGCGCTCGATTGCAAAGCTCTCCTCGTTGCTTGAGTTGTCAGTCCAGCTCAAACTCGCTGAGCCTTTGCCCCCGCTCGTCGCCGTCAGCGATGTTGGCGCCGCCGGCCGCGCCTGGCACGCAGCATTTCCGATCAACGTGTAGCCCACCGCGGTGCTCGGTGTTCCGTAGTTCGCGTTGTCAGGTACGACGGCCACCACAGGCACGCGCACAAACATTCGCGAAAGCCTCGCGCCTGCTTGTGGATTACCAATCTTGCTATTTGAAACTACAAGGGTTATGGCGTCGGTCTGCGTGTTGTAATTACTGCCGGCATCGAGATTACCAACGGTAGTCGCCGTACCTGCCGTGTTATCTGCATTGTGAATGTACGTGCCATACTTGAAGCTCACCGCTCCGAGCACGTCCGTCCTCATGTCGACGAAGTATCCGTTGTTGTCTGCGCCGGTAAAGTAAACGCGCCACTGCGTGTTTGGCGTAAGCGGATCACTCAAGTCAGCCATCTTGAGTGTGAACACGAGTTTCTTAGCGCCATCGACAGAGTAAGGCTCCGCGATGTGAAGCGAACGAATGTCGTGACCGGCCAACTGGTCCAACGAGTCACCAGCCGGATCCGTCATTATCGTGACGCCAAAACCAGTGCACGCTGTTTCAGTTGTCGCCGGAAAAACATGTGGTGACGAAGCACCTTCGCCATTCGCGTTCGACGCGGTCACACGATAGTAATAGTTCGCCGCACCCGCGTCGCTGTCGACGTAAGAATTAACATCCGCAGTGGCAGCCGATAACAGAGTTTCTGCTCCACCCTCGACACCGCGATACAAACGATAACCCGTGATCGCTGAGCCGCCTTCGTCGGGTATGGACAATGCGAGATTAACGGCGTCGCCGTCTCTCGTTGCAACCAGCAGTGGCGGTAGCGGCGTTCCGTTCACCGGTGGATCGAAATCACTGAACAGACGCTTGCCGCCAAGCTGGCGAATGATCGTGGCTTTGTCTGTACCGTCGTTATCGTTGCTATCGATTTTGCCGTCACCATTCTTATCGACTCCGCGAATGCACTCGGCCGTGATGCAGCCATCCGCATATGCTGCGAGCACGCGCCCCTGCTTATCTACAGTCAGATCGTTGAAGTCGAGAAGATTGCGCGTTCCGCTCGGACAAGAAGTGCCGTTAGTGCAAACCACACCGCGTTGCACAGGATCGTTCGGCGTGGCGTTGGCTGTTACCCAGGTCACGCCGCCGTCATACGTTGTCGCAATGTAGCCATACCAGGTGCCCGGGAAAGCGAGATCAGTCTGTCTGCCGTTCGCACCTGGCGTTGTTGAACCAAGGAAGAAAAACGCCGCACGATTACTATCGCCAGCGGCGACCGCCGGAAAAACAGTGTTCTGAACGCCCTGCGAAGCGCCGACGTCCTGCACGTGTTCCCACGAAGCGCCACGATTATGCGAAACCGCCACGCGAGCGTGTCCATCGCCATCCGCGTAGCCGAAATAGACTGTTCCGTCTGCGCCGATGCCGACTGACGGATCGCTGTCACCGGCAGTACTTCCCTCGATCGTGGAAATGGTCCACGACAAGCCGTTGTCCTGTGAAACGGCGACGCCCTGCTTGCCGCCGCACGATTTATTGGGAACGTAAACAGTGCCGTCAGGGGCGACTTTGATGTGACCGTGCAATCCATCGCACTGCACGAGTGTCCACATCGGGATCGCAGGACCAAAAGTAAGACCGCCATTGTCACTGCGTGCGATCTCGGCGAGTCCAACATCCTGCGACGCGTAATAAATCGCGTTGGGATAGATCTTTCCATCCAGCCCCGGGAGTTGAATCGCGCCACCTTTCAAAGAGCCATCCGGGTTCTTTGCGTATGGACCACCGCCGATTGTCTGATGGTCCACCCCGGAGTTGATGCCCGATCCCTGACTGATGGTCCAATGGGTGCCATCGTCATCCGTAAACGACACCGCGCTGGCTTTCCCAAGCAGTTGCGAGACGAAAGTACGATTGGTGCGATTTGGTCCAGCATCGCTGTCGGTGAAAAGAATCGGATCGAGGCTGGTGATCGAAGTGTTTGTCGCACTGACATCTTCCCACGCAGCAGGCGCGGGCGACGCTGTGTCGTCCCACTTGATGCGCAGAGTCTGCAACGAGGCGACGAACATCGCGTTGCCCGAATCCCAGTTGACGCCGAGTGTGGGTTCACCGGCTGAATTACCTAACTCCGGTGGCGCCTGGTAATTCTGGTAACGCGGAGCGGTTTCGTTAGACGGCGGCGGCGTTGGCTGCGGCGCAGGCTTGCCCTCGATAATTGCGGTACCGTGATACTGATCAAGGGCGGTGGCGGCGTAGTAAACAGCGCGGATCGTATAGACGCCGGTGCCGCTTACCGACGGATCGATCGTCGTGTCTTCCAATGTAAGCGGCTCAGTTGGCGATGTGGCGCCGCGTCCGGAGCTGGCGACAACTGGACCAGAGTTCGAATCTTTATGAATGTAGAGATCGTAGTCTGTTACGGGAAGCAGCCACTCGATCTTGATGTGGATTAGCTTGCCGGCCCAATCCGCAGCCGTTCCACCAACGGTCAACGTGAAAGTGTCACAGGTGAGTCCCTCCTGGCATAAATCCTCGCTGCCGATCAGGAGCGGAGCATTGAGTGCGCCCCCACCCGTAGCAGTCCCAGTCCAGGTAAGCGGCGTGGTTGCTGTCGCATTGATGGTTCCTGCTGAAGGGTTTGATGCGCGTGTTTTATAGAAGCCTGGCAATACAATCACGAGTAACGCCAGAATGAAGCTTGCGGCAATCAGTCGAATATTTATTCGTAATCTGGAAGTGTTGTGAGTCATCTGCTTTCTCCTGCTAAACGGAGTCAATAGCTATTGGGGCCAAACCCAAAAGAACAACTATTGTCCGGCGTTTATCAGTGGCTATAGGTAATACTGGGAAACCCACTGCGGGGAATCAAGGACGCCGGGATTGAAATGCAGGATCTGAATACGCCCGAAGTTTCGCGGAGTCGTCACGGTTTTTAACGAAAGATTAGAGAACACCTTGCAGTGTTCTTGTGGTTATGATGAGGTATTCTTGTAGTATTGGATGATGTGGAATTTCTTACAGGAGATAATGCATGCCGGAAGAGCAGAGAGTAGCTAACAATTCGCAGACATATGTGGCAGACGCTGACCAGTTTCAATTTGAGACGGTAGAGCAGAAGAATGGACAGGCAACAGTGATCAGGTTTCGACTTGAAGATCCGCGCTACCACGCAGGTGACGTGCTCGTGGTTCTAAGCGGCAGTGAGATCCATTTTCACGGAATGATTGGTCAACTCGCCGATGGTTGGGCCATCGCCAGCGATCATCGAGGGTCGCTACTGGCCGCAACTGTTCAATAGCTTCACCTCACATAACCTGACGGATACGAGACGCGCACACCTGGTGTCGACGACTTTACTTCGATGCGATGGAATCCCTTACTCAAGTGCGTCGAAAGGAAAGTGAGCGCGGCTTGCTTCTGAAGTGACACGTCCAATTCGCGGATGAATGGCTGGAAGCTGACCGGCGCTCCAGTGCCCTGGAAGAAAGCTTCGCCGCCCGTCTCGTCCGCCAAACGCTTGAGTGAACTCTGCGCATTAGCCACCAGCGACGGATTTGCCGCCGTGGATTGCGACGGCGCCCAGAAACCATAGTTTGCGACGCCGCGTCGCTGCGATTCATTGATCGCACGCTGCAGATCGATGCTTTGCGTCGGTGAAGATGATTCGACTCCGCGCGCAATATCCAAACCATCCGACACCAGCAAAATCGCTCGACGACCGAGCGGCTGTGATTCGAACTTCTTCAACGCTTCAATGACTTCAACGTAAGGATTGTAAGGACCGACACTCGCAAAACCAGCCGGCGGCCGCAACGAACTTGCAGCCTTTTCGAGATCGTTCGTGAATTTCTGTTTGACTTGTATAGTTCCCGTGCGCAGGTAACCAACCATCACGCGCGAGTTCTTCGGCAACTTTCTGATGAACTCGGCCAGCCCCTTGATCTCGGTTCCGACCGAGGGCACCAGATCTTCCTGAATCAAAACTGCGATAGTGATCGGTGAGTTAGTATTCCCTCTGATCGAAATGATCGTTTGCGGCTCGCCGTCCTCGCTGACCGAAAGGTCAATGTTCTGAAGTTCCACTACTTCTTCTTTCAGACGGATCGACACCGGAACGGTGACTGGCTTGCCGGGACCGCGCGAGCCGCCATTGCCATCGGCACGTTGCGGCGGCTGGCCGAAGACGGGCTGGCTCAGCAAACCAAGACCTAAAGCAATAACCAGCTGCAATACGATCGGGTGGAGTCGTCGAGACGTTTTCATTGAACCTTCCTCTGTGGTGCCGGTGCCATTATACTTAGACACCGGAGCGCTGTGTATGAGTCAAGCAATAGGCAAACTTTCCAGCAAAGAGGTCACTACGAACCGTGTGCTGAAAATTGCCCCATGGATGGCCGTCCTGGCGGCTTCAATCCCTGCTCCGCTGGTTTTTCTTGTCCTGTTTCTGACCGCCACAGCCACAGAATCGGCTGCTGTTTATCTCTTGTTGGCCGGTCTCTCGTTGACCCTTGGATTTGCGTTGGGGCTGGTGATCGCCGCGTTTCTCCTCTTTTACCGCCGGAGGTGGCTATCAAGATTAAGGGACCGGTTAGCATCGGATGGAATCACGGCCGATGAGGTTGTATGGTTCCGGTCAGAATTGACGTCCGCGGAACGTGCTTCACTGGCTGAAATTGAGCGAAGTAACCCACTTTTGGCGGATGCTTACCGTGAAACACTGGCCAATCGCCTGACCGCGTCACGCATTATTTCGAGATCCAAGCGGGAAATGTTACGAGTAGAACGGCAAATCAACCGGGCCCGCACCCTGCACACTCCGGAATCCGCGTCGTTACAGAAGGAACTGGCCGAGGATCATGATCGGCTCCAGCAGTTGCGGCAACAGGCAACCGACCACCTGGCGAAGGCAAAGACGCGTTTGCAGATGATCGAGGCGACGTCGAGGCGGAAGCTCACCGAAGGCGAGACGGATCTGATGATGCAGAGGCTTGGCAATGCTCAGGATCAGTTGCCGCTGGTGCTCGAGATTGCCAAGTTGGAACAACAGGCATTGCTCGAAGCGAAGGTTGACGAAAGCCTTTCAAGGCCATAAGAAAAGAACAAGTCAGGAAGAGGGGCTTGCCCAAGCACTTCGACGAGCGGGGGCAAGCCCCTCTTCCTGACTCGTTCTATTGGGAGGCCTTTTGTGCCTTTTTGTGGCCCATTTCACTGAGACGATACACGCCGGGCGCGAGACGTTCCGCAAAGCCCTCATCAACCAGACCCCAATTACCCAGTCCCGCTTCCGGCGAACGGAGACCGGTTACGCGTGCTAACTCCCCACGCAACGTCATACCCGCTCCGATAAGATACGACCGCGCGAGCTCCTTCAACGCCTCTTCCCTTCCCACTTGCACCTTCAATTGCTCCGGAAATCGCGCCTCGGGAATGGACCAGATGTACGTGAACGTCGGCTCATACAAGACCTCGGTCGGGATGATCTTAAGCCCTTTCTGCAACTGAGTCATCGCTTTATCAAAACGCGTCCGCTCCGAAATCCCACTCGCCTCACGCAAATCACGCGTCGCCATCTCCCACTCACGTCGCATGATCTTAAGAATGACCTGCGCGTCGTCGGAAAGCACCTTTTTCTCCATTCGGCGTGGTATGCCGAAGAGTGCGTTGAAGAACGGAACCAAACGCGGCGCGATAAAGGTTGAACGGCCGCGCAGCACCTTGCCATAGAAACACTTGCCACGACGCATCACCTCGTCCTTGATGGTCCAGGCCAGCCTGCTCTCCGGATCCTTCTGCACGTTGCGCGGCATATGCGCATCCCGCCGGCCACAAACAGCGACGTAAAGCGATGGTCCAGGCCGGCGTGAGTCAGTCAATGCCTCGCAAAATCCGACGTCCTCGATGAAGCGCTCGGCGCTGTAAACGTCCTCGACACGATTCTCGGGCTCGCGTCGCCACATGCGGTCGCGATGGACCTCAACCTCTTCCGGCAGCATGGACCGATTCTAGCAAACTGATTTCTAGGATCAGTCAATCTGAGCAGATCGGTCAGGTGACCTGGACCAGTCCCTGTTTCCGAAAATCGAGCTAAGTTGTTGTCACGGAAAGAACTAAGTCACATCTCCTGATTTGGCACAAGCAATGCACTAGAGCCTGCGCCGGTCTTCTGTCGAGACTCGGCGAACCCCCAAATTATGGAGATGACAACGGTGACTGCGACGAATAGACCGAAACGATTCCTGGTGCTGGCCTTGCTGGCCAGCCTCACACTAGGACCAAACCTTCTGGGCGGCAGCCTCATTGCCGCTGCTCAAGCAAAAGGAAAAGGTTTGGGCAACGGTAAAAACCTGAATTCCAACAAGGTGGCTTCCGACCTCGGCGATCTGCTTTCAAAAAAGAGTAGCGACGCCATAGTCAAGGTAATTCTTCAACTCAACTCAAAGCCGAGTGGTCAACTCAATGCCTTGCTGGCAGCCAACGGCGTCAAGATCCGCAGACACTTCGACAACCTCAACTCTTTTGCCCTCGAGTTACCTGGCCGCGTAGTCAACTCTTTGTCATCTTTCTCCGAAGTTTCATTCGTATCTCTCGACAGTGAAGTTACAACTCTTGGTGGTCACGTCGCCCACACGACCGGCACCGACAACGTCCGCACGATGAGCACTGACGGTGCTCTCGACGGAAGCGGAATCGGAATCGCAATCATCGATTCAGGGATCTACGGCGCACACACTTCTTTCACGGACACACAGAACGGCCAATCGCGAATCGTAGTTAACATCGATTTCACTGGCGAAGGTCGCACGGACGATCCATACGGACACGGAACCCACGTAGCCGCAGCCGCCGCCGGAAACGGAGTCGTTTCCAGAGGCGAATACATCGGCATTGCTCCCCGAGCCAGGCTGGTTAACCTGCGCGTTCTGAATTCAACCGGAACCGGTTCCGTCTCAAACGTGCTCGCCGCTTTCAACTGGTTGCTGTCGAAT
>Ga0307416_100002154_pt1 | contig 11154 bp, 7 predicted proteins | sample DK1Cmetagenome_2_FD_203821 | JGI IMG/M metagenome (GOLD analysis project Ga0307416, IMG submission 203821) | Maize rhizosphere microbial communities from greenhouse at UC Davis, California, United States - DK15-C-3 | ecosystem: Host-associated > Plants > Roots > Rhizosphere > Soil | place: USA...
AAATCGCGGCTCCTGTCTGGGTTCGCGGGGCGGTTAGCTCAGCGGTAGAGCACTGCCTTCACACGGCAGGGGTCACTGGTTCGAACCCAGTATCGCCCACCACATGAACCGCGGGGTCGCACGAACAGTGCGACCCCTTTTTTTTGCGCGGCCGGGACGGCGTGCGCGCGCACGAAGGTTGGTCAAACCGCATCGCGCGCCGCGCGCGACGTTCCGTCGCACGCCGCATCCAATGCCGGCGAGCGCGGACGCACAGTGTGCCGGTGACCCGCTGGTTGTGCAATCTCGGGAACGCGACAACGGCGGCGCGCGCGAACCGCGAGCCGCGGCCGACGGTGTCACGTCGCACCTTCCGTCCCGCGAACCGGACACGCTAGGATTGACGGATGGTCGACGCTTACGTCTTCGATGCCTACGGCACGCTGTTCGACGTTCACACCGTGGCCGCGCTCGGCGAGCGGCTCGCGCCCGGCCACGGCGCCGCACTCGCCCAGCTGTGGCGGACGAAGCAGCTGGAATACACGTGGCTCGGGAGCCTGATGGAGCAGCGGCACGACTTCCGTGCGGTCACCGCCGAGGCGCTCGATTACGCCGTCGCGGCGCTGGTGCTGCCGCTCGATGACGCCGCGAAGCGCGCGCTGGTCGACGCATGGCTGGAGCTCGCGCCCTATGGCGACGCTGTGGAGACGCTCGCCCGGCTGCGCCCCGCGCCGCGCTGGATCCTCTCGAACGGCACGCGCGACATGCTCGACCCGCTGATCGCGCGGGCCGGCCTCGACCTCGACGGCGTGATCTCGGTGGACGCGGCGGGCATCTACAAGCCCAGCCCGCGCGTCTACCAGCTCGCCGTCGACGCGCTCGGATTGCCGCCGGCGCGCATCGGGTTCGTGTCCGCGAACGGCTGGGACGCGATCGGCGCGAAAGCGTTCGGGTTCACCGTCTGGTGGATCAACCGCGCCGGCGTTCCGATCGACCGCCACGGGCCGCCACCTGACCACGTCATCGGGTCGCTCGCCGAAGTGGCGCGCTGAAGCGGCCGACGCCGTCAGGCGCGCGCGCGCATCGACTTGACGCGGATCTCGACGATGGCATCGCGAATCGCCGCGATGGCCTCGGGGCGCGGGAAGCTCTTGCGCGCGGCCAGTGCGATGCGCCGCGAAGGCGCCGGTTTGGTGAACGGCACGGGGACCACGAGCTGGCTGTGGTATTTCGGCGTCAGCGCGTCGCGGGGCAGCACTGAAATCCCCAGCCCGGACGCGACCATGTTGCGCACCGTCTCGAGCGAGTTGGTCCGCGTCACCTTGGCGTCTGCGCGGTTGAGCTCGGGACAGGTGTCCAGCACCTGGTCGCGAAAGCAATGGCCGACGTTGAGGAGGATCGTGTGCTCGCCGGCCAGCTCGTCGGGATGCACCGACTTGCGCTTCGACCACTTGTGCCCCTGCGGCACGACCACCTGGAACGGCTCTTCGTAGAGGAAGGCCGTCACGACGCCGGGGGGCGCGAACGGGAGGGCGACGATCGCCGCGTCGATGCGGCCGGTCTTGAGCGCGCTTTCCAGGCTCTCGGTGATGTTCTCCTCGATCTCGAGCGGCATCTGCGGCGCGCGCTCGTGCAACGCCGGAATGAGGTCCGGCAGCAGGTACGGCGCGACGGTGAAGATGACGCCGAGGCGCAGCACGCCGACCAGCTGGTTGCGGCCGGCCTGCGCGATCTCGCGGATGCGCGCCGCCTCCTCGAGCACGCGCTGCGCCTGCTCGACGATGCGCTCGCCCACCGGCGTGATCGTCACTTCGCTCTTGCCACGCTCGAACAGCGGCGCCTCGAGCTCGTCCTCGAGCTTCTGGATGGCGACCGACAGGGCCGGCTGCGAGACGAAGCACTTGGCGGCCGCGCGACCGAAGCTTCGCTCCTGCGCGACCGCCACGATGTAGCGAAGCTCGTTCAGCGTCACGCGCGTCGGTCAGAGCGGATCGACGAACGCCGAGCCCCAGCGGCTCGACAGGAAATGGGCGAACGCATCGGCGGTCTCCGGGTGCTTGAGGCCGAAGTCCACCGTCGCCTCCAGGTAGCCGAGCTTGCTGCCGCAGTCGTAGCGGCGGCCGTCGAACTGGAACGCCACGACCCGCTCGTCGGTGAGCAGCCGCGCGATCGCGTCGGTGAGCTGGATCTCGCCGCCGGCGCCGGCCGGCATCGTGCGCAGATGATGGAAGATGCGCGGCGTGAGCACGTAGCGCCCGACGACCGCCTGCCTCGACTGCGTCGTGCCCGCCTTGGGCTTTTCCACGATGCGGACGATGCGTGACACCCCGCCTTCGGCGCCGGTCGTCTCGACGATGCCGTAGCTGCTCACCTCCTGCGCCGCGACTTCCATCACGCCGATCGTCGCGACGCGCTCGCGGGCGGCGACGTCGATCATCTGCTTCAGGACCGGGACCGGCGCATCGATCAGGTCGTCGGCGAGCAGGACGGCGAACGGCTCGTTGCCGACGACCGGCTCGGCGCAGAGGACCGCGTGCCCGAGCCCGAGCGCCTCGGTCTGGCGGATGTAGATGCAGTTGATGCCGCGCGGCGTGGCGGACTGCACCAGCTCCAGTTGCGCCGTCTTGTTGCGCAGCGCGAGCTCGGTCTCGAGCTCGTAGGCCTTGTCGAAATGGTCCTCGATCGCGCGCTTGTTGCGGCCGGTGATGAAGATCATGTCGGTGATCCCGGCCGCCGCCGCCTCCTCCACCGCGTACTGGATCAGCGGCTTGTCGACCACCGGAAGCATTTCCTTCGGGCTCGCCTTGGTGACCGGAAGGAAGCGGCTGCCGAAGCCGGCCACGGGAAAGACCGCCTTGGTGATTTTCATTGTTCGCTCGTCATGTCGATTTGCCTCCTGCCTCGTCCAGCAAGCGACGCAGCGCCGGCTCGTCGAGCACCGGGACGCCGAGCGCCACGGCCTTGTCGAGCTTGCTGCCCGCCTCTTCGCCGGCCACCACGTAGCTCGTCTTCTTCGAGACGCTGCCCGCGACCTTGCCGCCCTGCGCTTCGATCAACGCGGTCGCTTCGTCACGCGACAACGTCGGCAGCGTTCCGGTCAGCACGAACGTCAGACCGGTAAACGGTGCCTGCACGACCGCCCGGCGTTGCGGCGGATGCTCGGGCCAGCGAACGCCGACCGCGCGCAGCTGCTCGACGCCCTCGCGGTTGTGGGGCTCGGCGAAGAAGCCGGCGATGCTCGTCGCGAGCACCGGTCCGACGTCGTTCACCTCGAGCAGCGCGGCCTCGTCCGCCCGCAGCAATGCATCGAGCATGCCGAAGTGCCGCGCCAGGTCCTTGGCCGTCGTCTCGCCGACGTGGCGGATGCCGAGCGCGTAGATGAAGCGCTCGAGCGTCGTCGACTTGCTGCGCTCGATGGCCGCCACGAGATTGGCCGCGCTCTTGTCCGCCATGCGCTCGAGCGCGGCGAGCGCGCCGACGCCGAGCCGGTAGAGATCGGCCGGCGTGCGCACGAGCCCCGCGTCGACGAGCTGATCGACGAGCTTGTCGCCCAGGCCCTCGATGTCCATCGCCCGGCGGCTCGCGAAATGGAGCAGCGACTGCTTGCGCTGCGCCGGGCAGACGAGTCCGCCGCTGCAGCGCGCGATTGCCTCGCCCTCCTCGCGCACGATGGCCGACCCGCATTCCGGGCACGTCCGGGGCATCACGAATGCGCGCGCCGCCGCCGGCCGGCGCTCGGGCACGACGCGCACGACTTCCGGGATCACATCGCCCGCGCGCCGGACGACCACGGTGTCGCCGACGTGCACGTCCTTGCGACGCACTTCGTCCTCGTTGTGGAGCGTCGCGTTGACGACCGTCACGCCGCCGACGAACACCGGGGCCAGGCGGGCGACCGGCGTGATGGCGCCGGTGCGCCCGACCTGCACGTCGATGCCGACGACCTCCGTGATGGCTTCCTCGGCGGGAAACTTGTGCGCCAGCGCGAAGCGGGGCGCGCGCGATACGTAGCCGAGTCGCCGCTGCGCCTCGAGGTCGTCGACCTTGTAGACGACCCCGTCGATGTCGTAGGGAAGCGTGGCGCGACGCTCGCCGATGCGCCCGTAGTACGCGAGCAATCCCTCGAGGCCCTCGACGAGCGAGCGCTCGGGGGCGACGGGAAAGCGCCAGTCGGCCAGGCGATCGAGAAGCTCGGCCTGCGTCGCCGGCGGCGTGGCGCGACCCCAGTCGACCTCGCCGACGCCGTAGGCGAAGAACGCCAGGTGGCGGCTCGCGGTGATGCGCGAATCGAGCTGCCGCAGGCTTCCCGCGGCCGCGTTGCGCGGATTCATGTACGGCTTCGCTCCGCGCGCGGCCTGCGCCTCGTTGAGCTTCTCGAAGTCGCGGCGGCGCATCAGCACTTCGCCGCGGATCTCGACCAGCGACGGCACGCCGCGTCCCGCGAGCGTCATCGGGATCGAGCGCAGCGTTCGCAGGTTCGCGCTCACGTCCTCGCCCTGCGCGCCGTCGCCGCGCGTCGCGCCGACGCGGAAGCGGCCGTCCTCGTACGTGAGGTTGATCGCGAGCCCGTCGAACTTGGGCTCGGCGACGTAGCGGATCGAATCGCGCCCGAGCGACTCGCGGATGCGCCGGTCGAACGACTCGACCTCCGTGTCGCTGAAGGCGTTGTTGAGCGACAGCATCGGCACGCGATGGCGCACGGCGTCGAACGCGGCCGCGGGCGTTCCGCCGACGCGCTGCGTCGGTGAATCCGGCGTGACGAGCTCCGGATGCTCGGCTTCGAGCGCGACGAGCTCGCGGAACAGCGCGTCGTACTGTGCATCCGGGACCAGCGGCGCATCGAGCACGTAGTACGCGTGATCGTGCCGGCCGATCTCCTCGCGCAGCGCGGCCACGCGCCGCGCCGCCTCGCTCGCTGACGGGGCGGACCGGCGGCGCGCGACCTCGGCCATCGCTCAGGCCGCGAAGAGCTTCAGGGCGCGCGGGCTGCCGGGCTCGATGTTGTAACGGCGCAGCGCCGCATCGGCTTCGGCGATCTGGTCGCGGATCGCGGCGAGCCCGGCGTCGTTCAGCGGCCGCCCGTTGTCGTCGACGAGCTCGCCGCCGACGGTCTGCGCCATGCGCTTCGCGGCGAGCTTCATCTGGTCGAAGGCGCGCGGCGGATCGGCCACGCGCGGGACATCGAGCAGGAACACGACGCCAGGGGTCGCGCCCTGTCGCAGGCTCTCGCTGGTGAACGCCTCGTCGGTGACGCTCTGCAGCGTGAACAGCACCGCGCCGGTCTCGTCCTGCACCCACTCGAATCGTCCGGTCGGCGCGAGGCGGAAGCCGGACGCTTCGGCGACGCCGCGCAGGCGCGTACCCGCGATCGTCGCGGGCGGAACCTTGCGCACGGTGAGGCCGATCTGCATGTCGAGCTCGGCGCACAGTCGGTCGAGCGCTTCGGCACGCTGCGCTTCGTCGGACGACGCGTTGGCGGACGATGCGCCCGGGAGTCGCGCGGCGATTTCGGCGACGAGCTTTCTGAACGCGTCGATCTGCGCGAGCGTCGCGGGTCCGTTGCGATCGGCGAGCAGCATGCACGCCGCGAACTCGCCGTATTCGCCGCGGCTGTCGCCGGCGAGACGCTGCCACGGTCCGTCGGGGTCGCGCCGGCCGTACCAGCGCACCGGCTTGCCGAGCCTCGCATGCAATCCCGCTGCGAGCCCGGTGGCCGGCGACGGGCGTGCCGGCTGCACGATGACGATCGTCTCGATGTCCGGATCGGGCGCGGCGATCGCGCTGGCCGGCTGCGTACGTGCCCGCCGCATCGGCTCGAGCGGCGCGGCGACGTCGGCGACCTCCTCCTCGGCTTGCGTCGCGACGTCGGGCGCTTGCGCATCCTCTGTCTGGGCGTCGGGAAGCCGCACGACCTCGTCCATCGGCACGTTCCATTCCGGATCGTGCGTCACGCGGGCGCCGGCGGCCGGCGGCGTCGACGGCGCGCCGCGCACGTTCTCGGCGGTACGCGCGAGCGTCGGCTCGACGCGTTGCATGGTGTCCGGCGCCGCATCGGGCACGCGCGCTTCACCGCCGATGCGCGCGCGCAGCCGCCGCTCCTGCCAGAGGTTGTAAACGACGACGCCGATCACCAGCAGGACGCCGGCGATCACGAGGGCGAGCTGCAGGGAGCTCATGCGGCGCGGTGGCGTTGCATCGGCGGCGCCGGCGGCGGCACGCGCCTGCTGAACGAGTCACGCATGCCGCGATTATAGCGGTCGGCGCTTCGATAACACGCGGCGGCGGACGCCTCCGCTGTCAGGCAGCGACCTGCGCAGCGATCCCGGTGCCGGCGAGCTCCACCGCCTCGGCGATGTCGACGGCGACCACGCGCGACACGCCCGGCTCCGGCATCGTGATGCCGATCAGCTGGTTCGCCATCTCCATCGTGATCTTGTTGTGCGAGATGAAGAGGAACTGCGTCTGCGCCGACATGTCGCGCACCATGCGGCAGAAACGCTCGGTGTTGCTGTCGTCGAGCGGCGCGTCGACTTCGTCCAGCAGGCAGAACGGCGCCGGGTTGAGCTGGAACAGCGCGAACACGAGCGAGGTCGCCGTCAGCGCCTTCTCGCCGCCGGACAACAGGTGGATCGACGTGTTGCGCTTGCCCGGCGGCTGGGCGACGACCTGCACCCCCGAGTCGAGGATCTCCTCGCCGGTCAGCACGAGCCTCGCCTGCCCGCCACCGAACAGCGCCGGGAAGAGCTTGCCGAAGTTGGTGTTGACCACGTCGAACGTCTGCTGCAAGAGCTCGCGCGACTCGCGGTCGATCTGGCGGATCGCCGACTCGAGCGTGGTCATCGCCTCGGTCAGGTCGGCGGCCTGGCGATCGAGGTAGTTCTTGCGCTCCTGCGACGTGGACAGCTCGTCGAGCGCCGCCAGGTTCACCGCACCGAGCTCGGCGATCGCCTGCTGCAATCGCTCGATCTCGCCCGGCAGCTGCGACTTGCTGCCGAACGCCTTCAGCGCGTCGGGAAGCGCCGCGACGTCGGCGTGCGCCTCGGCGAGCTGCTCGGCGAACTGTTGCTCGGCCAGCGCCGCCGCCTGCTCCTTCATGCGGACATCGCCGATCTTCTGCCGCGCGGGCTCGAGGCGCTGCTCGAAGCCCAGGCGCGCTTCCTCGGCGCTTCGAAGCTGCGCGCCGAGCGCTTCGAGCCGGTCGCGCGCCGCCGCCAGCGCCTGCTCCGCCTCGCCCCGCGTGGCGAGTTGCCGCTGCAGCGCTTCCTCGACCGGCGTCCAGTCGATCGCCTGCCGCTCGCTCGCGAGCTGCGACAGGAGCGAGCGCTGCTGCGTCGTCGCCGCGACCAGCGATTCACGCCGGCGCTCGAGCTCCGCGAGGCGGTCGCGCGCACTGCGCTCGGCGAAGCCCGCTTCCTGCGCGGCGCGTTCGGCGGCACGCAGCCGTTCGCGTCCGCGTTCCTTCGCGACCTCCGCTTCGTTGCGCGCATGGCGGGCGGTGTCGCGTCGCGCGAACTCGTCGTGCAGCCGTGACTGGAGATCCGCGATCTCGCGAACGATCGCCTCCTGCTGTGCGCGCTCGACGTCGCGCTGCCGATCGATCTCGGCGCGATCCGCCATCAGTTGCGCACGCCGCTTCTCCGCCGCCTCGGCCGCCTGCTTCAACTGCAGCAGCTCGAGCTCGAGATCGTGGCAGCGACGCTGTTGCGACGCGAGCGCCGCACTGTCGGCGTGGTACGCCTGCTGGGCGGCGCGAAGCTCCGCCTCCACGGCGTCGAGCGCGGCGCGCGCGCTCGCGACATGGTCGCGGGCGATGCTCACCTGGCCGGCCAGCGCCTCGAGCTCGCGCTGGCGTTCGAGCACGCCGTGCACGTCGCCGTCCGGCTTGAACAACGTGACCGACTGCGCGGCGACCAGGTGACCGGCCGGCGTGACGAACGTCTCGCCGAGTGCGAGCGCGCCGCGGTCGGCGATCGCGGCCTGGAGCGTGTCGCGGCAGCGGACGCCGTGCAATGCATCGGCGACGACGCGCCCGAGCTCGGGTCGCTTGATCGCGACCTTGACGAGCAACGCGTCTCCGCTGGCGAGCGGTGCGTCCCCGGCCGCGGCGGGCGCGAACAACGCGAGCCTCACCGGCGGCGCTTGCTCGGCATCGGCCCACGGGGTCGCGCGATCGAGCGCTTCGACTTCGAGCGCTTCCAGTCGCTCGCGCAGCACCGACTCGAGCGCATCGTTCCAGCCGGGGTCCACGTCCAGCGCGCGCCACAGCTGCGAGGCGTCGGCGAGACCCGCGCCCGCAAGCCACGCGTCCTTGTCCTTCCCGTGGCCGACGCGCGCCTGCAGCGCCGAGAGCGCCTGCTCGCGCGCGTCGAGGTCGGCGAGCGCCTGGCTCTCGGAACGCCAGCGCTCGGAGGCCGCGCGCTGGCGATCCTGCAGCTGCTGCACGTTGGCCTGCAGCGCGGCGAGCGCCGCTTCGTTGCCGGCAAGCTCGGTCGTCTCCTGCGCGAGTTGATCCTCGATGCTCGCGATCTCGTCGCTGACCGGCCCCCCGAGCGCTGCCAGGTCGGCGTCGAGCGCGACGCGGCGCCGGTCGAGCGCCTCGAGCGTGCGTGCGGCATTGTCGCGACGCGTCTCCGCCACGCGGATCGCCTGCTCGATCTCGTTGATGACGCGCGCGACGTCGGCGAACGTCTGCGCGGCCGTTTCGAGCGCCTCGTCGAGCGCGGGTTGCGCGGCGCGCGCCGATTCCTCCTCGCCGGAAGCCGACTGCCGCGCCGCGAGCGCATCGGCGAGCGCCTGCTCCAGCACCGCGCGATCGCCGTCCAGCGCCGCCTGCTGCGCCGTGAGCCCGCCGAGCTGCTCGGTGAGCTGCGCCACCTGCTGCGTCAGGCGGTGCTCGCTGTCGCGCGCGTACGCGAGCTGCTGCTCGAGGCGCGTCACCTCGGCGTTGGCCGCATAGAAGTTGCCCTGCCGCTCGTGCAGCGCGTCGCCGGCGGCGTAGTGCTCGGTTCGCATCGCCTCGATGCGCGCCTCGGTGGAGCGCACGTCCGCCTGCAGGCTCTCGAGCGCGACGACCAGCGTTGCGATCTCGCCCGCCAGGCGCTCGCGCGAGCGGACGGCGTCCTGCTGCTTCGAGAACCACAACAGGTGCTGCGCCTGCCTGAGCCGCGCTTCGTATTCGCGGAACTCGCCGGCGACCTTCGCCTGGTGCTCGAGCTTCGCGAGCTGCGCGCCGAGCTCGTTCCGGATGTCCTCGACCCGCGCGAGGTTCTCGCGCGTGTCCGACAGGCGCCCCTCGGTTTCCTTGCGCCGCTCCTTGTATTTGGAAACGCCCGCCGCCTCCTCGAGGAAGACGCGCAGCTCCTCCGGCTTCGCCTCGACCACGCGCGAGATCATGCCCTGCTCGATGATCGCGTAGGCGCGCGGCCCGAGGCCGGTGCCGAGGAACAGGTCGTGGATGTCGCGGCGGCGGACCGGGATGTTGTTGATGTAGTAGCTCGAGTCGCCATCGCGCGTCAGCACGCGCTTCAACTGGATCTCGGCGTACTGGCCCCACTGACCGCCGATGCGCCCCGCATCGTTGTTGAACCTGAGCTCGACCGACGCGCGTCCGACCGGCTTGCGATCGCCGGCGCCGTTGAAGATCACGTCCTGCATCGATTCGCCACGCAGCGCCGAGGCCTTCGATTCGCCGAGCACCCAGCGGACGGCGTCGATCACGTTCGACTTGCCGCAGCCGTTGGGCCCGACGATGCCGACGAGCTGCCCCGGCGTGCCGATGGTCGTGGGATCGACGAACGACTTGAAGCCGGCGAGCTTGATCTCGGTGAGGCGCACGTGGAAGCGGGGGAGCGTGAATCGGCAGAGGGCGGCGCTTGCAGCGCGCGATTATAGCGGCAGCGCGTCGTCGATGCGCCGCCGGCTTCGTCCTCCGTGTCGTGCGCCCGCCGCTGCAACGGCGACGCGGCCTTCGCGCGGAGCAGCTGCTTCGCCACGCCGGCCGGCGTCGCACACGGCTCCCGCGCGCGGGAGCGGCGCGGGAGCGATCAGACGGCGACGGCGGCTTGCGCGACGAGCGGAATGCGCCGCTCCTCGATGCCGTGGCACGCGACGTCGCCGCCCGACGGGCCGGCCAGGAGCTTAGGCACCTCGCGATGGCAACGCTCGTTGGCGAACGGGCAGCGCGGATGGAACGGGCAGCCCGGCGGCGGATCGAGCGGGTTGGGCACTTCACCCGCCACCGCGGTGCGCGCCTTGCCGGTCATCGACAGGTCGGGGATCGCGTCGAGCAGCATGCGCGTATAGGGGTGCTGCGGCATGCCGAACAGTGCGCGCGTCGGTGCCAGCTCGACGATGCGGCCGAGGTACATGACGCCGACTCGGTCGGCGATGTGACGCACGACCGCGAGGTTGTGCGAGATGAAGAGATAGGTGAGGCCGAGGCGCTGCTGCAGGTCGCGCATCAGGTTCAGCACCTGCGCCTGGACCGATACGTCGAGCGCAGACGTCGGCTCGTCGCAGATGAGGAACTCGGGTCGCGTCGCGAGCGCCCGTGCGATCGAGATGCGCTGCCGCTGACCGCCCGAGAACTGGTGCGGATACTTGAGCCTGTCGGCCGCGCCGAGACCGACCTGCTCGAGGAGCTCGCTCACGCGGACGTCGACGTCCGCCGCGTCCTTGCCGCCCTGCTGCACGCGCATCGGCTCGGCCACGATGTCGCCGACGCGCCAGCGCGGATTGAGGCTCGCATAGGGATCCTGGAAGATCATCTGCATCCCCCGGCGAGCGAGACGCTGCGAGCTCGCGTCGCTGCGCGCCACGCCGTCGCCGGCGATCGCGGTGCCGCGATAGTGGATCGAGCCGCGGGTCGGGGCGTACAGGCCGACGATCACGCGCGCAACCGTCGACTTGCCGCACCCCGACTCGCCGACGAGGCCGAGCGTCTCGCCGGCGGCGATCGCGAGGTCGACGCCGTCCACAGCGCGCAGGATCGTGCGCGACCTGCGCTCGAGCAACCGGTTGAGCCACGGCGCCGACACATCGAAGTGCTTGGCGATGCCGGACAGCTCGACGAGCGGTGCGGTCACCGTGTATCGCCCCGCGGCGCGTCGATCGCCTCGCCGGTGCCTGCGACGTCGTCCGGCGTGACGAACGGATCCCGGCCTCGCGCCCCGGCAT
>Ga0307416_100002155_pt1 | contig 11153 bp, 9 predicted proteins | sample DK1Cmetagenome_2_FD_203821 | JGI IMG/M metagenome (GOLD analysis project Ga0307416, IMG submission 203821) | Maize rhizosphere microbial communities from greenhouse at UC Davis, California, United States - DK15-C-3 | ecosystem: Host-associated > Plants > Roots > Rhizosphere > Soil | place: USA...
GTGGTCCTCGGCGCCCGAGCTGCTGGACGCACATTCCCGCGGAATCAGACGCCAGGCGGCGCGATCGTGGCCGTGCGGCAGCCGGGCACGGTGGGTTAAGACGGTCAGGTGCGGGCGACACCGGTCAGGTCGAAGAACTCGGCCCGCGCGGCCGGGGCGTTCCGTAGCGTGCCAAGGAGTTCGGATGTGACCATGCGGACGCCGTGCGCCTGGACTCCGCGCAGCGTCATCGAAGGGCAGATCATCGGGAAGCTCTGGACCACCGTGTTGGCGTCGTGGTGCTGCTGGCGCTGCGGCGGTGGGTGATCCCACGCTACAGCCGTCCCGCCGACGAGCCAACCGTTCCGGAGATTGCGTAGCCAAGGCGCGGCAGGGGCGTCGGCGCTCCGGCAAGGTCGGCGCCCCCCCGTCCTGGCGCTGACATCCCTTCAGAGCCCTGGTTGGGCCTTGGTAGCAAGCGGCCTGAGGCGGCCAGGACCGAGAGGCTCTTCGACGCCGAGCCCCAGCGGCGCTGGTACCTGAGGCGTTCGGGATCCAGGTGGTCGAGGACTGGTCGACCCCTCGAGGCGGTCCTGACCGCAGGCCCGGTTCGGGTGTCGGCACTGCCCAGCAGGGCAGGGGCAGGCCACCTCCGCTCTACTTCGGCTGACTGTCCAAGCCGCGAGACAATGGGCCATGGCCCGCGACGGTATGCTTCCGTTGTTCGGCGAACGATTGACGTGAGCGGGGTCGGCGTGGCGGTCTGGGGCGATGTGCGGTGATGCTGTCGGCGCAAGATGTCGAGGAGGCGCTCAAGGAGCGCCTCCTGCGCGGCGCCTACCCATGCGGCAGCCCCCTACCATCTGTCCGGGCCCTCGCCGCGGAGCTCGGCACCAGCCCGAGCACCGTCGGCCGCGCTGTGCAGGAGCTAGCCCGCCAAGGCTGGGTGACCGCGACCAGCCGGCGCGGAGCGGTGGTCCGGCGCGACCTGCCCGACGGTGCGGCCGGAACGCGCGAGGCCGAGGCGGCCATCCGCCGCCTGGCCGTCCGCTGGCGGCTCGTTGGCGGGGACCGGGCCGAGTTCCAGGAGCTGATCGTTAGGGTCGCCGACGAGGTGTTCCAGCCGACCCCCCGCACGGTGTTCCTGGAGTGTAACCCGGTCGATCTCCAGCGGGGACTGGACCAAGTGCAGGCGGAGGCGAGTGTGCACGTCGAGCCGATGCTGCTCCAGGATGCAGCGGTCGGGCCAGATCGCCTGGCCGACGCCAGCGTCCTGCTCACCCCCTACTTCCACCTGGCCGAGGTCCGCAAGCTCGCGCCCAACAGCGCCCATGTGGTGCCGCTGAACTTCGTCGCCTCCCAGGAGGCGATGGGGGCCCTGGTCGAGCTCCCAGCCGACACCCTGGTCGGGGTGCTGGCGCTGGATGCCCGCCGGCGGCGCCTGCTGGAGGCGATCGTGCAGCAGTACTCGGCCGCGGCCGTGCTCGGCGCCCTGTACGACGACGCCGAGGCCGCGGCCGAGCTGGTCGAAGCGACCGATCTGGTTCTAATCACCAACGCCGCCGAACTACCCAGGCACCTGGCGACGCGGGCCAAGCGGCTGGTGCGGGTCGGCTGGACGCTGGAGCCGGGCGGCCTGGGCCGATGGCGGGTGAGCGCCGGGACACCACCATGAGGGACCGCTGGCCGATCTGTGGTCCTGCGGCACGCCCAGCGGGCCGGGATGCCGGCGCATCTGCTCTATCCCAATATGCTGCGTCACTATTGGGCGACCCAGCAGGTTGTGGGTGCGATCACGCCAGCTGAGCTGCAGACTCGGGGCGGGTGGCGGGACCGCCGCAGCGCAGACCTACTTCCAACGGCCTCCCGCTGGAGCCGCCCCTCTCAGCGGTGCTCGCCTAGACCACGAAACACCGCCTTCCCCGTGAAGCCAACCGGCGGCACCATGTCCAGTCGGACAGTCGTCTACCGTACGCCGTCCATGGCGACCTGCCGGAAGCGGCGACGGCGGAACTCTCCCGCGCCCATCAGCTGCAGACCCGCTTGGTCGAGATCGAACGCGCCCACGGCGAGCAGGTCGCGGCCGTCTGGGCAGTGCACCCACAACTCGCCGCCGTTGACCAGCGAGTCCAGGAGTGCAGCGCCCGGGTCGAGGAATTGACTCGCGCGGCCGCCGCGGAGCGAGACGCACCGGCCGTCGCCGGGTCGCCCCGGCGACCGCCCAAGCCCCTCCGCGAGGCTCGCGCAGCTACCTCCTGCCCTCCCTAGCCGTCCGGGTGTACGTGCTCAGCCCCGGCCCCGGCCGAAATCTGCCTATTGGGGCCTGGCTACCTGGAGCTCGTTGGGGAAGACGACCTGGAAGGCCTGGCCGACCCGCTGCTCGACTACGCCGGTGGCGGCCACGTTCTGCCGGGAGGAGGCGTCGAAGCGGACCCCGCTCCAGGGCATGATCGTCTCGCGGCCGGGGATGTCGAGGTTGAGCAGGGCCGCCCGCACCCGCTGTGGGTCGGTCGAGCCGGCGTTGTTGATCGCCTTGGCGAGTACCAGCACCGCGGTGAAGGTCCCGGCCGCGGTCTCGCCCATCGGCTGGTTGAAGCGCTCCTCGTACTGCTCCATGACCGTCTTGGCGATGCCGCTGCGTCCGGCGATCTCCCGCGACCAGGCGGTGCCGTAGTACAGGCCCTCGGCGGCCGTGCCGACGGTCTGTAGCACCTGCGGCTCGGAAAAGACCCCACGGCCGAACACGAAGATCTGCGGCGGCCGGTAGCCCATGGTGTCCATGGTCTTGAGGACGCGCACGGCGTCGTTACTGGTCGAGGTCATGAGGAACAGCGCCTCGGGCTTCTTCTCGTCGCGCAGCTTCTGCAGCTCCGGGACGAGGTTGGGCTTGCCCGGAGGGAACTTGACCATGCCGTGCTCGTCGTAGTTGGCCTCGGGCGCGAGAGTGTGGAGTACCCGGTGCAGGGTCTCGCCGTCCGCATCCGTGGTGTAGAGCATGCTGATGCGCTTGGGCCGAATCTTCGCCTGCTGGAGGGTGGAGTAGAAGGCCTCCCCGAACATTCGGTCCGTCGGGCCGGTCCGGAAGAACCAGTCCAGGCCGCGCTGGGTCAGGTAGTCAGCCGGGCTGTCGCCGTTGACGAAGGGAATCCCCAGCCGCTCGGTCCGCTGGCTGGCGGCCTCGGTCACGGCCGCGTCGTAGGCGCCGACCAACCCGGCCACCCGCTCCTGGGTGACCAGGCGGTCCGCCTCGGCGGTCCCGTCCTCGGCGGTGCTGTGGGTGTCGCCGGCGACGATGGTGAGCTTGGCCCCGCCGAACCCGGCCAGCCCCTCGCTCCCGGCCCCGGCCAGCGACACCGCCCCCTCCTCCCCGTTGACCAGGGCAGCCGCCAGCTCGGCGCCGCGCAGGACCTCGGCGCCGGCGGCTGCGCTCTCTCCCGACTTGGGCACCAGGACGCCGATCCGAACCTCATTCACCGAGGCGGACTCACTCCGCGGGGCCGAGGCCGTGCAGGCGGCGACCGACAGGACGGCGACGGCCACCACCATCCGGGACAACAAGCGCATCCTCGTCATCTCCCCCAAGACCCCCAGGTCGGAACGGTTGCGGGCAAGCTGGCAGAGTATAGTCCGGCCGGTAAGTCGGCATCTTGCGAGAGGTCGTGAAACCCCCGTATGGACACAACGTCTCCGCCAGCGAGCGCCTCCGGTCGGTCGATCGGCCTGCGCAACTGGCGCGTCCGCTCCAAGCTGATCGCCGTTCTGGTCATCCCGGCCGTCGCCTTCTTGGTGGTGGCCGGCTTCGGCATCGGCACCCTGGTCGGCAACGCCCGGGCGTTTGAGGACGGCCGCCGCCTGGCCGAGCTTGGCCGGCAGGTCACGGCGCTGGTGCACGAGCTGCAGGCCGAGCGCGACCTCAGCGTCGCCTTTACCGCCACCGCCGACAAAGGGGTCCGCAAGGCGCTGGACGAGCAGCAACCGCGGGTCAACCAGGCCGTCGCCGCCTACCGGGAGGCCGAGGCGGCGCTGTACGACGACCTCGGGGAGCGCCTCCAGGGCAGGTTCGATGCGGTCCGCGAGGGGCTGACGGACCTGGCCGCGCTGCGGGAGTCGGCGCGGGACTCCTCCCTCACCGGGCGCGCCACCGCGGCCGAGTACTCGCGGATCATCGACCAACTTCTCGACATCAACGGCGAGATCGCCGCGCCCGGCGGGAACGACGAGCTCGCTCAGTCGGTGCGGGCCTTCAACGACCTGTCGCGAGCCAAGGAGGTCACCTCCCAGGTCCGCGGCGTCCTGTATGCCCTGTCGTTCCAGAAGGAGTTCGAGTTCGGCGGATTCCAGGAGTTCTCCGGGCTGCTGGCCCGCCAGCAGGCGGCGTTCCAGGCCTTCCAGGCCGACGCCAACGACGCCCAGCGGGGGCTGTTCGCCGACGTCGTCAAGGGCCAAGCGGTGCTCCAGGTCGACCGGATCCAGCAGAACACCATCCGTATCCAGTCCGGGGAGAACATCAACGGCCCCCAGTGGCTGAACGCCAGCACCACCAATATGGAGCTGCTGCGCAACGTCGAGTCGAGCCTCCTGGACGACGTCATCGGTCAGAGCGGCGACCTCAGCGCCACCGCCCAGCGCGACGCCCTGCGCAACGCCCTGATCATCGCGGCCATCCTGGGCATCGCCCTGCTGGCCCTGCTGCTGGTGGCCAGGTCCATGGCCCGGCCCCTGCAGCAGCTGCGGGCCGGGGCCATCGAGATCGCCCAGAACCGGCTGCCCGAGGCCGTCCAGCGCCTCCGGACCACCGAGCGCGGCGAGCTGGACGTCCGGGTGGAGCCGATCGGCATCGACTCCAGGGACGAGATCGGCCAGGTCGCCCAGGCCGTCGACGACATCCAGGAGGTCGCGGTCCGGCTGGCCTCCGAGCAGTCGGCCCTGCGCCGCTCCATCGGCGACATGTTCACCAATCTGGCCCGCCGCTCCCAGACGCTAATCGACCGCCAGCTCGAGCTGATCGACGACCTGGAGCGCAACGAGACCGACCCCGAGACGCTCGAGCACCTGTTCCGCCTGGACCACCTGGCCACCCGCATGCGCCGCAACGCCGAGGACCTCATCGTCCTCTCCGGCGCCGACCCGGGCCGGCACTGGGTGCAGCCGATGACCGTGGTCGACGTGGTCAGGGCGGCCGCCGCCGAGGTCGAGGAGTACCAGCGGGTCGAGCTGCTGCCCCTGGCCGACCTCGAGGTCGCCGGGCACGTCGCCGTCGACATCATCCACCTGCTGGCCGAGCTGATCGAGAACGCGACCGCGTTCTCGCCTCCGAACACCAAGGTGCAGATCGCCGGGCAGGCGGTGCCGCACGGCTACGTCATCGAGGTCGAGGACCGCGGGCTCGGGATGAGCGACGAGGAGCTGATCCAGGCCAACGCGCGCCTGGCCAACCCGCCCGAGATCGACTTCGCCCTGTCACGGGTGCTGGGGCTGTACGTGGTCGGGCGGCTCGGCCAGCGCCACGGCATCAAGGTGCAGCTCCGCCACTCCTGGTACGGCGGCGTGACGGCCCTCACCCTGCTGCCCAACGCCCTGCTCGTCTGGCCCAAGGTGCCGCAGGTCGTGGCGGCCGACCGGGCGGCCGCGGCCGCCCCCGGGACCGTCCAGGGCCGCGGCGAGCTGCCGCCGCCGGGGCGCCCGGTCGAGCCCGAGCCGAGCCCAACCGGCGACTCGACCCCGATCTTCGAGGCCGCCCGCTCCGACTGGTTCGTGACCGAGCCGTCGGAGCCGGGGCCGCTGCCGAGCCGGGCGCACCGCCAGCGCACGCCCGACGGCGACGGCCGCCCGGCCGCACCCCCGTCCCCGCCGCCCCGGCCCGCCGCGGGTCCACCGCCGACCCTGGCGCCGGAACCGCCCCCGTACCGTCCCGAGCCGGCCCGGCCCGAACCGGCCCGGACGGCCGATGAGCAGGCCCCCCTGCATCGGGCCGAACGGGCCCGGCTGCAGGACGACACGCCGCCGCCGTACCGGCCGGCGCCGGTCGCTGAGACGCCGCCGCCCGCGGCCAGGCCAGCGCCCGAGGAGGGCGAGCGGCTGACCCAGGCCGGCCTGCCCCGGCGGGTCCCAAAGACCAACATGGCCCCAGGGATGGTCGCCAGCCAGGAGGCCGGCGCCAACCCGGCCCCGCCGGGCCCGGCGCCCGGGCGGTCGCCGGACGAGGTCCGCAGCATGCTGTCCAGCTACCGCACCGGGATCGAGCGAGGGCGGACCGTCGCCGGCGGGTCGGAGCGGAGCGAGCGCCCACCCGAAGGACCCTAGCGACCGGGGAGGGGGGAGATGGCCCAGCTCAGCGACGACGCTCGCAACCTCAACTGGCTGGTCGCGAACTTCGCCAAGGCCACGCCCGGGGTGGCCCACGCGATGGTCGTTTCGGCCGACGGGCTGCCGGTGGCGGTGTCGGAACGGCTCGACCGCCCACGGGCTGACCAGCTGGCCGCTATCGCCTCCGGCCTGGCCAGCCTGACCCAAGGCGCGGCCCGCTGCTTCGACGGCGGCCTGGTCTCCCAGACGGTCGTCGAGATGGAACGCGGCTACCTGTTCGTGATGTCGATCAGCGACGGCTCCTGCCTGACCGTGCTGGCCGCCAACAGCTGCAACGTCGCGGTGGTCGCCTACGAGATGACCATGCTCGCGGCCCGCGCCGGCGACGTCCTCACCCCCAGCCTCCGTGCCGAGCTCCAGACCACCCTCCCGACATGAGCAGCCCACGCCAAGCCAGATGAGACACCGCGCGTGACCACTCCCGAAGACCAGCCAGCCGCCGGCCGGCGACGAGTCCGGCCCTACGCCATGACCGGCGGGCGGACCCGGCCGGCCCACACCGACCTTGAGATCGAGGCGCTGGTCTCCACCACCTCGCTGGGGGAGCGCTCCCCGAAGCTGACCGTCGAGCAACGGGCGATCGCCGCCCTGTGCCGCGACATCCTGTCGATCGCCGAGATCTCGGCCCGCCTGGACCTCCCCCTGGGCGTGACCAGGGTGCTGGTCGGGGACATGGCCGACGAGGGCATGGTCATGGTCCACCGTCCCACTCAGGGCGGCGACCGCCCTGACCTCGCCTTGCTCGAGCGGGTCCTGTACGGCCTGCGCTCCATCTGACGCGCGGCCCGCCTGCTGTCGTCACCCCGATCTTCACCGCCCAGCGCTAGGCCCCCAAGGAGGGCCTCAAGCCGGATGACATCGCCACCAACGAGTTCGTCGACATGAGCATCGGCGTCCCGCAGTGACCGTCAGAACTGGATGAGCGCCTCCCCGGTGAGCTGGTCGAACGCGAAGTTGACGAAGAAGAACCCGAAGAACAGGAAGTTGAGCACCAGGACCAGGTTCACCCAGGGCCGGGGCCTGGCCGTCTTGGGCAGCTTGGAGTTCAGGTAGATCAGCACGAACGGGAAGATGAGGGCGCCGAAGTTCGACATGTTGGCCGAGATCAGCACCAGGGTCGCCGGCTGGAAGAACTGCAGGAACAGGCCGATGACGGCGGTCAGCACGATCATGAAGCCGTAGTAGAAGCGGCGCGGGTCGCCGGCGATGGCCTGCTGGAATCGGGGGCTGGTGTTGAGCGCGTCGGTCATGTTGCGGACCAGGGCCTCGAAGATGCCGACCTGGGTGTCGAACAGGATCAGGAAGCCGATGAACAGGGCGATGTAGAACAGCCAGCGCCCGTACTCCTGGCCGAGGGCGTTGGCCACGAAGGTGGGCACGTTGGCCTGGGTCGGCTCGTCGCCGGTCAGCAGGACCATCTGGCGCATGAGGATGATCGGCAGGTACATGCCGATCATGGCCCCGCCGAAGAACACCACCCACATGTCGAGCCTGAGGAAGCCCATCCAGCGCTTCCACAGGGCGGCGTTCTTCTCGTCGTCGGGGAAGGTCAGCCCGACCGACCGGACCTCCTGGCGCTCGCCGCGCAGCCCGGAGAGGTAGCCGACCCGGGAGCCCATGCCGTAGCCCTTGTCCCGGTAGTGGTTCATCACGTACCAGTTCAGCCCCGAGGCCAGGGCGGTGAACCCGGCCAGCCCGCCGAGCAGGGTGGCGTCGCTGCCCTCGGGCGGCAAGGCCGGGGTGACCAGCCCGCGCAGCCCGTCCCACCAGACGCTGAAGGGGACGATGAACAGGTCGATGGCCAGCAGGAAGAGAAGCTGGATGGCGATGGAGGTGAGGTTGGCCAGCTCAAGGCCGCGGGTGATCTTGCGCGAGACCATGGTGATGCCCATCACCACCAGCAGCAGCAGGATGGCCAGCAGCGTCACCGTGGTCGTGTCCGCGGCCGTCGGGACCTCGCCGTAGAGCAGCGCGTACAGCCCCTGGGCGGCCGCTTTGGCCCAGCCGCCCCAGATGAAGGCGAAGAACAGCACGATCAGCGAGAACGGGATCCAGAGCCAGGCGCCCGGCGGTATCCGGCCGAAGCCGACGATCGGCACCTCGCCGGTGGCCAGCACGTAACGCGAGAACTCGAGGTTGTAGAAGACCTGGAGCAGGGCCGAGACGGTGATGATCCAGCCGACGCCGACGAAGCCGAGGGTGCCGACGTTCAGGGGGCCGAGCAGCCACTCGCCGCTGCCGATCGAGATCCCGAGGGCGATCAGACTCGGGCCCAGGACGAACCTCACCACCTCCTTGCGGCCAAGGTGGGGGACGCCGAAGACCTCCTCGGGCTCCGGCAGGTCGACCACCGGCAAGGGCTCGCCGACGCCGAGGGGATGGGTGGTGGTGGTCTGGTCGGGCGGTGGGGATGTGGCGCTGTCCATTGCGGCACCTCCTGTGGCGACACACCAAAGGGCGTTCTCCGCAATACCCCGCTAATTGGCCAGGCAACCCAATCTCATGAACCACACTAGTGTAGTTACTTCGTTGTAGTTACACTGGAGCTTGACCTTGCCAGCCTCACGCGCGTACGGGCGAGCAGGGGAGTGCCAGTGCAGGAGCCGGTCGCCGGACGCGGCGACGACGCACGACGAGGGCCGCAGCCGGTCGGGGCCGCCCTGGGCGCCGCCATGGTCGAGCTCCTGGCCAGGTCGGACCCGGACGCCCGGCGCCTGCTCGGCCGGGTCGAGCGTCCCCTGGCGCGCCTGTGGCTGGCCGCCTGGCTGCCCGAGGCCCCCGACGGGACCCGCGTCGAGCCCAACTGCAAGATCGGCCCCTACCGGGTCGACTTCCTCGTCCTGCCCCGGGTGGTGGTCGAGATCGACGGCGAGGGCCCGGTCCGGGCCAGCTCCGACCAGGTCGTCCGCGAGCGCCGCCGCGACCGTTACCTGGTCGCCCAGGGCTACGCAGTCCTCCGCTTCGCCGGCGACGAGGTCTTCAGCAACCCCTGGCGCTGCGCCTCCGAGGTCCGCCACTACCTGCTCGGCCACCGGGTGGCCGGCCTGGAGGGGGCCTAGAGGCCGGAGGTCGAGCGGGGGTAGGCGACCTCGGGGTCGGTGGCCACATTGACCAGGTAGGGGACGCCGGCGTCGAAGGCGCGGCGCAGGGCCGGGGCCAGCTCGGCCGGGGAGGCGACCAGCTCGCCGGCCGCGCCGAGGGCCTCGGCGACCTGGTCGTAGCGGCACTGGGGCTGGAGGTCGGCGGCGACGTCGTAGCCGTACAGCATCCGCATCGGGTGCTTCTCCAGGCCCCAGATGCCGTTGTTGCCGCAGACGATCACCACCGGCAGGTTGTGGCGGACCAGGGTGTCCACGTCCATCAGGGAGAACCCGGCCGCGCCGTCGCCCAGCAGGAGCACGACCTGGGCCGAGGGCCGGGCCAGGCGGGCCGCGATGGCGTAGCCGAGGCCGGTGCCCAGGCAGCCGTAGGGCCCCGGGTCGAGCCAGTTCCCGGGACGGGCCGGCTCCACGAACCGGCCGGCGAAGGAGACGAAGTCGCCGCCGTCGCCGATCACGACCGCGTCGTCGGCCAGCATCGCCAGCAGCTCCCCGTAGACCCGGGCCGGGTGGATGGGGTCGGCCGGGCTGTCCAGCAGCTCCCGGTCGCCGGCGACCGCCGCCCGGGCCCGGTCGCGCAGGCGCTCGCGCCAGGGGCCGGTGTCGGGCCGCCGTCCCGGCAGGGCGGTCACGGCCTCGGTGAGGGCGTCCAGGACCAGGCCGAGGTCGCCGGCCACGCCGCCGGCCAGCTCGAGGTGGCCGGCCACCTGCTCGGGGGCGTCAACGAGGTGGACGACCCTGGCCGGGGGGCCGCCGTCGCGGCCGCCGAAGCTGCCGTAGCCGAGCCGGAAGTCGAGCGGCGCCCCGGCCACCACCACCAGGTCGGCCGACCCGAAGGCGACCGACCGGGCCCTGGTCACGAGCAGCCCGTCGCCGCCGGGGGGGAGGATGCCCCGGCCCTGGCCGTTGGCCACCACCGGCAGGCCCAGGGTCTCGGCGCAGCGGCGGGCTGCGTCCTCGGCCCGGTCGGCCCAGACGTCGGAGCCCAGCACCAGCACCGGCCGCTCGGCGGCGTGCAGGAGCCGGGCCACGGCGGCGACCGCGTCCGGGTCGGGGTCCCGGGCGGGCGCCGGCCCGGGCTCGGGCAGCGCGACCCTGGCCTGGGAGAACACCGCCTCCAGGGCCAGGTCGAGGAACACCGGCCCGCGGTGGGGGGTGGCGGCCAGCCGCAGGGCCCGCTCGACCTCGCCGGGGATGGCGTCGGCCTCGCCGACGGTGCCGGCGTGCTTGGTGACGGTGGCGACCAGCGGCGGGTGGTCGAGCTCCTGGAGGCTGCCGGTTCCCCACCGGCCGGTCGGGGCCCGCCCGCCGAGGACCAGCACCGGCGACCCGTTGAAGTGGGCGGTGGTGATGGCGCTGATCCCGTTGGTCACCCCGGGCCCGGCGGTCAGCACGGCCAGCCCGGGCCGCCGCAGCAGCTTGGCCGTCGCCTCGGCGGCGAACACCGCCGTCTGCTCGTGCCGCACGTCGACCAGCCGCAGCGGCGGGTCGGCCTTGACCGCCCCGTCGTACAGTGGGAACACGTGCCCGCCGGAGAGGGTGAACATCTCCTCCACCCCCTGGCGCCGGGCCACGGCCACGGCCAGCGCCCCTCCGTGGCCCTCCAGCTCGGTCTCGCCCACCATCGCCACCTCCGTGCCATCCTCGGCCGCCCGATGCTACCCGTCTGGCCGGACCTGCCGGCTGGGCACACAGGGGCTTGTCTGGCAC
>Ga0307416_100002157_pt1 | contig 11147 bp, 9 predicted proteins | sample DK1Cmetagenome_2_FD_203821 | JGI IMG/M metagenome (GOLD analysis project Ga0307416, IMG submission 203821) | Maize rhizosphere microbial communities from greenhouse at UC Davis, California, United States - DK15-C-3 | ecosystem: Host-associated > Plants > Roots > Rhizosphere > Soil | place: USA...
GCGAGCTCGAAGGCCTGCGGAAGCTTGCCCACCAGGCGAACGCCCTGGGCGTAGACGATCTCGGTGACCTGCGTGCAGCCGATCGGATGCGCCTCGGTCGCGCTGGCGAGCGCTGCCATCGCCGTCGCGCCATTCGGGTATGGACGCAGCTTCGGCGCCATCGCGTCGCGAACGCCGAGCGCATCGAGCACTCGCATGAAGTGGATGCCGGCCGTCGCCCTGTCCGGATCGGGAAAGTACACGCTTGTCGCCGCGGCGAGCGCGTCTCGCAGCCCATCGGGCGAGCCGATCGACGGGTCCACGTCGCCGACGCGCACGGCGACGCCGGTGTAGACGCGTCCAAGGGGCACGATCGTATCGGCAACGACGAGCCCATCGCGCGCCAGCTGCTCGAGCATGCGCTGCGTCAGCCCGATCGCGTCGCACGGCGCCCCTGCGAGGAGCGTCTCCTTCAATGCGCCCACGGCGCCGAAGGTCGCGTCGATCGTCACGCCGGTCTCGCGCTCGAACCGATCGCGCAAGCCTTCGACCAGGCCCTTCGCCGCCCCCGCGCAGATGACGAACATCGATCCGGCTCGTCGCGAAGGCGTCGCGCCGCCGAGATCCGCGGCAGACGACCGCCGAACGCTCACCGCTACTGGTCGGGCTTCGCGCCGGAGAGCTTGACGATCCGCTCCCACTTGACGATGTCGGCATTGAGGTACTTCTCGAACTCCGACGGCGACATCGTCATCGCCGTGGCGCCCTGCCGACCCCAGTCGTCGCGCACCTGCGGTTGCGACACGATCTTCACGATCTCCGCGTTCAGCTTGCTGACCACCGGCGCCGGCGTGGCCTTCGGCGCCATCACGCCGAGCCAGATCGTGGCTTCGTATCCCGGCACGCCGGCCTCGGCGAGCGTCGGTACGTTCGGCAATACCGTCGAGCGCGCGGTGCCGCTCGTGGCGATCGCCTTGACCTTGCCTTCGCGTGCATGCTGCGCCATCACCGTCACCGCGTCGAACATCATCTGCACCTGTCCGCCGAGCAGGTCGGTGCGCGCGCCGGCGCTGCCCTTGTACGGAACGTGCAGGATGTCGACGCCGGCCATCGCCTTGAAGAGCTCGCCTGCCATGTGATACGGCGTTCCCGGCCCGGACGAGGCATAGCTCATCCTGCCCGGCTGCGCCTTCGCCTCGGCGATCAGCTCCTGCAGCGTGTTCGCCTTCACCGACGGGTGGACCACCAGCAGCAGGTCGGAATAGTTGACCGGCGCCACGCCGACGAAGTCGCGCATCAGCTGATACGGCTTGCTCTGCATCAGCGATTCGTTGACGGTGTGCGTGTTCGACATCATCAGGAGCGTGTAACCGTCCGGCGCGCTCTTCGCGACGGCGTCCGTGCCGATGACCGAGCCGCCGCCGGGACGGTTGTCGACGACGAACGGCTGGCCGAGCGCTTCCTGCAAACGCTGCGCGAGGAAGCGTGCGTAGACGTCGGCGGGCCCGCCGGCGGCGAACGGCACGATGACGCGCACCGGTCGTGTCGGATAGTCCTGTGCCTGCGCCGGCGCGGCGATCGACGCCACGGCGGCGACGAGTACAGCCAGAAGTTTCATCATCCGATCCCCCAGTCGACGGTCCGAGCGCGCAGTCACGAGCGCGTCACGTCCGCGAGCCCTGGCACGTTCTGCACGCCTTCGAGCACCTTCGCGCTCGAGCCCTTGAAATCGCTGCCGATCGGCTCGAACCGGCCGCCGAGGCATTTCGCGAGGAACCCTTCGGTCACCGCATAGAACGACGTGCGGTTCTCGGGGCGCGCGAAGCCGTGGCCCTCGTCCGCATACAGGACGTAGGTGACGGGGATCTTGCGCGCCTTCATCTCGGCCACGAGCTGGTCCGACTCCTTCTGCACCACGCGCGGATCGTTCGCACCCTGGGCGATCAGCAGCGGGCGCCTGATCTGGTCGACGCGCGTGATCGGCGAGCGCGACAGCAGGAACTTGCGGCCTTCGTCGTTGCGCGGGTCGCCCACCCGCTTGTACCAGCTTCCCTCGAGGAACGGCTGCCAGTAGGCGGGGAAGCTCTCGATCAGCGTGACGAGGTTCGACGGGCCGACGATGTCGACACCGCATGCGAACACCTCCGGCGTGAACGTGAGGCCGGTGAGCGTGGCGTAGCCGCCGTACGAGCCGCCGTAGATCGCGACCTTGTCCTTGGTCGTGATGCGCGCATCGATCGCCCAGTTCACCGCATCGATCAGGTCGTCGTGCATGCGGCCGGCGAACTCGCGGTTGCCCGCGTTCGTGAACTTCTTCCCGAACCCGGTCGATCCGCGGTAGTTGACCTGCAGCGTCGCGTAGCCGCGGTTGGCGAGCCACTGCGACTCCGGGTGATAGCCGAAGCTGTCGCGCGCCCACGGACCGCCGTGGACGTTCAGCACCAGCGGCAACGGACCATCGGGGCGACCGTCGTTGTCCCGGTCCGATCCCGGCGGAAGCGAGAGGTACGCGACAAGCGTCAGGCCGTCGCGCGTGCGGATCTCGACCGGATGCATCGATGCGAGCGGCTTGCCTTCGAGATCGGGCCGCGCGGTGAAGAGCTTGGTCAGCTTCTTCGCCGGACGATCGTAGAGCCAGAAGGCGATCGGCTCGTTGACGCGGTCGATCGACAGCGTCCACAGGCGCTTGTCGTTCGAGCTGCTGACGACGTTCCATTCGCCGCGTGCTTCCCGATTGAGGAAGGCGATGTCGTCCTTCAACGTGTCGCCGACCGGCGTCCACTCGTTCCTGAGGTAATTCGCGCTGTATGCCTCGACCACGCCGGTCAGCGGATCGCGCAACACGCCGCCGACGTCCGCCTTCGGATGCTGGCCGATGACCGTCGCCTTCTCCGTGGCCAGGTCGATGGCGACCAGCGCGGCCGTGTCGCGTTCGCGGCTGTCCTCCATGTAGAGCGTCGAGCCGTCCGCCGTCATCCCGGCGATGCCGGTGGTGAAGTTGTCGTCGAGCGGGATGGTCGCGAACTGCTTCGGCTTGCCGGCGGTGTCGAAGCGATCGATCGCCACGCCGCCGCCGGGCGTCTGCCGTATGCCGAAGGCGACGTTCAGGTTCCAGTCGGGCGCGAAGCCCGAGTATCCCTCGTCGTTCTGGCGCACGAGCGTCATCTTCCCGCTGCCGAGATCGAGCCGGTAGACGTCGTGCAGCTGCGGGTTGCGGTTGTTGATGCCGATGAGGATCTCGCCCGGCACCTTCGGCGTGACCGACAGCACGCGCACCTGCGCCTTGTCGAAGTTCGTGTACGCGGTCTCCTTGCCGGACGCGAGCTCGACACCGACGAGCGCCCAGTTCTCGTTGCCGCCCTTGTCCTGCAGGTACAGGATGCGCGTCGAATCCGCGGTCCAGAAGAAGCGGAAGACCGGCCGCACCTTGTCGTGGGTGACCGGCTTCGCCTGGTCGAGCGCGCCGAGCGGCGCGACCCAGACGTTCAGCACGCCGTCGCGCGGCGCGAGAAACGCGAGCTGCCTGCCGTCCGGGCTGATCGTCGCGCTCGCGCGCGTCGGATTGCCGAAGATGGACTTGCGCGGGATGAGGTCGGGCGCGGCGGTCGATTGGGCGTCGAGCATGGGCGGGAGGGTTGCGCCGGCCGCGGCCAGCGCGATCAGGATCGGTCGAAGCATGCGGGATCTCCGTGCACCCCGTCGGGGCGGCAACGACGCGAATCTACCCCATCGCGGCGCGACGCCGCTATCGGACGCTTCGCCGCGGTGGCGAAGCGGCGGTGTAAGCAAGCGGAACGGCACGACGACGAAGTCGCCGAGCACGTCGCGGACGTGCCGGTTCATGAAGCGAACCCGATCCTGCGCGAGAGCGGCGATTGCGTCGCCGCACTGGCGCCTACCTTACATCGACAGGAGCCCCATCATGCAGATCCAGGAGATTCAACGCAGCTCGGCGTGGCGCGCACTCGTGAGCGCGGGCGTTCTCACCGCCGCCGTCGCGTTCGGCGCGAGCGCCAACGCCGCCACGTGTCCGTCGGACAAGGTGGTCCCCGACGGCAAGGGGCAGAAGATGAGCACGGCCGCGGCCAAGGACGTCAAGGACGTCGTTCGCTCGACGACCGATCTCGCGAACGAGCCGGTGGGGGTCAAGGGGCGCCAGTTCCGCCTTCGCCAGCTCGACATCGGTCCCGGCGGAATCGTGCCGTGGCACAGCCACGACAACCGTCCGGCGATGATCTACATCGTCTCGGGCGAGATCGTCGAGTACGCGAGCAACTGCGCGGTGCCGATCGTGCACAAGGCGGGCGACGTGGCGCCCGAGAAGAAGGGGACGTCGCACTGGTGGCAGAACACGGGCACCGTGCCCGCGGTACTGATCTCGGTGGACCTGTTCCCCGTCGCCGACGCGAAGATGGAACACATGATGTGACGCGCCGGCGAAGCGGCCCGCAGCGTCGGGCCGCTTCGCAAGCAACCACGGCCGCGTTCGCACCGCTCGAACGTTCGAACGCGCCGCGTCGAACACCGCGTCTCGGCCTGCAACCGCCATGAGCCCCACCAGCCTCCAAGCTTCTGTGCCCACGCTCGACGGCGGACACCCCGCCGCGAACGGCACACTCCTTCGCGAGCTGGTGATCGGGGTCAGCGCATTCCTCACCGTCGTCGACCTGTTCGCCACGCAGGCGATCCTGCCGTCGCTCGCACAGCATTACCGCGTCACGCCGGCCGCGATGGGCTTCGCGGTGAATGCGAGCACGATGGGCATGGCGGTTGCAGGGCTCGCGGTCGCGTTGCTCGGCCGACGCATCGACCGGCGAACGGGCATCGCGGCCAGCCTTGCCGCGCTGGCGATCCCGACGGCGCTGCTCGCGGTCGCGCCCGACCTCGGCACGTTCACCGCGCTTCGCATCGCACAGGGCGTGTTCATGTCGACGGCGTTCGCACTGATGCTGTCGTACCTCGGCGAGGCGTGCAGCAGCGCGGACTCGGCGGGTGCCTTCGCCGCCTACATCACCGGCAACGTCGCCAGCAACCTGTTCGGGCGCCTCATGTCCGCGTCGATCGCCGATCACCTCGGCCTCGCCGCGAACTTCCACGTCTTCGCCGCGCTCAACCTGTGCGGCGCTGCGCTCGTCTGGTTCTGGCTCGGCAGGACGCGCGCACCGGTCGACGTGGCGGCCCGCGCACCGCTCGCCGCGTGGGCCGCGCACTTCCGCGACCCCGCCCTGCGCGCGAGCTTCGCGATCGGCTTCTGCATCCTGTTCGCCTTCATCGGCACGTTCACGTTCGTCAACTTCGTGCTCGTCCAGGCGCCGCTGTCGCTGTCGCGGATGGCGCTCGGCTTCGTCTATTTCGTGTTCCTGCCGTCGATCTTCACCACGCCGCTCGCCGGGCGGGCCGTGGCGCGCTTCGGCGTCAGGCAGGCGTTGCGCGGCGCGATCGCGCTCGCACTGGCCGGCCTTCCGTTGCTGCTCGCCGCCTCGCTGGCGCCGGTGCTCGCCGGCATGGCGCTGGTGGCGATCGGCACGTTCCTCGCGCAGGCGGCCGCGACCGGCTTCGTCGGGCGCGCCGCGCGGAGCGACCGCGGCGCGGCCAGCGGCCTGTACCTCGCGTCGTATTTCTTCGGCGGGCTCGTCGGCACGGCGGTGCTCGGGCAGGTGTTCGACCGCTTCGGCTGGGCGGCGTGCGTCGGCGGCGTCGCCGTCGCGCTCGCCGTCGTCGCGCTGCTCGCGGCGCGCCTGCAGCTCCCTGCCACGCCAGCCGCCGAGCTCCCTCGCTGATCCCCACCGCTCTCGTCAACCAAGGAGATTTCCATGCGTCTCGATCAAACGCTGTCCATCGTCGCCGTGTGCACGCTCGCGTTCCTCGCTCCGGCGGTCTGCGAAGCCGACGCCCCGAGCGACGGCGTCATCAAGGTGAAGAGCGCCTATCCGCTGGACGAAACGATCGCCCGCCTCAAGGCCGACATCGCGCAGAAGGGCATCCTGTTCTTCTCGGAAGTCGACCAGGCCAAGCTCGCCGCCAACGCGGGCATCGCGCTCCACCCCTCGACGCTCCTGACGTTCGGCAACCCGCCGCTCGGCGTGCAGTTCATCACCGCCAAGCCCGAGGCCGGGCTCGACTGGCCGGTGCGGTTGCTGGTACAACAGGACGCGAACGGCGACGTCTATGCCGTCTACACCGACTTCGGCTGGATCGCGAGGCGGCACGGCATCACCGATCGCATGCCGCAGTTCGAGATGGCGACGAACGTGGTCGCCTCGATCACGTCGTCGATCCGCGTCAAATAGGGCGCGGCGCGGACGGCGCGTCGCGGGCGGCGGGAGGATGAACCGGATGCATGCGCACTACGACGCGATCGTCATCGGGACCGGCCAGGCGGGTCCATCACTGGCCGTGCGCCTGGCGGGCGCCGGGCGCACCGTGGCGATCGTCGAGCGCAAGCGCTTCGGCGGCACGTGCGTCAACAACGGCTGCATGCCCACGAAGGCGCTCGTCGCGAGCGCTTACGCAGCGCACGTCGCGAGCCGGGCTGCCGAGTACGGGGTGGTCATCGAAGGACCGGTGCGCGTCGACATGAAGCAGGTGAAGGCGCGCAAGGATGCGATCGTGCAGCGCGCGGCCGCAAACATCGAGAAATGGCTGTCGGGCACCGAACGCGTCACCGTCGTGAGAGGCCACGCGCGCTTCGAATCGCCGACGTCGGTGCGGGTCGGCGACGACGTGCTGGAGGCGAAGCAGATCTTCGTCAACGTCGGCGGACGCGCCGCCGTTCCCGGCATCCCGGGGCTGGCGGAGGTCGACTACCTCACGAACTCGACGATCATGGACGTCGACGTCGTCCCCGAGCACCTGGTCGTGCTCGGCGGAAGCTACATCGGTCTCGAGATCGCGCAGGTGTTCCGGCGCTTCGGCGCGAAGGTCACGGTCGTCGAGAAGGCGGACCGCCTGATCGCGCGCGAGGACGCCGACGTATCCGCCGGCGTCGCCGACATCCTGCGCAACGAAGGGATCGCGATCGAAACGGGCGCCGAATGCATGGCGCTCGAGAAGCGGGGCGCGCGCATCGCGCTCAAGCTCGACTGCAAGGGCAAGGGATACGAAGTGGCCGGGTCGCACCTGTTCCTCGCACTGGGACGCGTGCCGAACACCGGCGACCTCGGCCTCGACCAGGCGGGCGTCGCCGTCGACGAGCGGGGCTTCATCACCGTCGACGACGAGTTGCGAACGAATGTGGCCGGCATCTGGGCGCTCGGCGACTGCAACGGCCGCGGCGCGTTCACGCACACCGCGTACAACGATTACGAAGTGGTCGCCGACAACCTGCTGCTCGGTGAAAAGCGAACCATCGCGAAGCGACTGCCGGCGTATGCGCTCTTCACCGACCCGCCGCTCGGGCGCGTGGGCATGACCGACGGCGAAGTCAGGCGCTCCGGGCGCAAGGCGCTGGTCGGCATGCGGCCGATGACGCGCGTGGGCCGCGCGGTCGAGAAGGGGGAGACGCAGGGCTTCATGAAGATCACCGTGGACGCCGAGTCGAAGGCGATCCTCGGCGCCGCCATCCTGGGCGTCGGCGGAGACGAGGCGATCCACGCCGTGCTCGATACGATGACCGCGGATGCGCCGTATACGACGCTCAAGCACGCCGTGCACATCCATCCGACGGTGGCCGAGCTGCTGCCGACGCTTCTCGGCGAGCTGCAGCCGCTCGACTGAACGGCGCGAGGCGCCGGGCGTTCAGGCCAGCGGGGCGCCGTCGTCGCCACGCAAGCGCACGTGCTCCGCAAGCACGCGTGCGAGGCGGTGGCCATCGCGCGCCTCGATCGCCGCCAGGATCGCGTCGTGCTCGCGTACCGCCTCGTTCCACCGCTCGCGCGAGTAGTTCGACACGTAACGCGCGTGGCGCGCGCGCAACGACACGCGCGCGTAGAGCTCAGCCAGAAGCGGGTTGCGGGCGCCGGCGACGATCGCCTCGTGGATCCGCTGGTTGCAGCGAAAGTACTCGGCGAGCTCGTTTCGCGCGTGGTGCACGCGCATCTGGAAATGCAGCGCGCGCACCGCGTCGATCTCGTCGTCGGCCATGCGACAGGCGGCGAGCGCGCCGGCGGTGCTCTCGAGGCCGGAGATCACCTCGAATGCCGCGACCAGCTCTTCTCGCGTGGGCGCGGCCACGCGTGCGCCGCGATTGGGCAGCAGCACGACGAGACCTTCCGCCGCGAGCGCCTTCATCGCCTCGCGAAGCGGCGTGCGCGATACCCGGAATCGTCCGCATAGCACGCGCTCGTTCAGGCGCTCGCCCGGCCGGATCGCATCGCGCACGATCAGATCGCGCAACGCGTCGGTGAGCTCGCGATGGCGCGCCGGGTCCTTGCGTCGGACGGCACTGGCGTCGGCAGCCTCGATTGTTTGCATGCAATCCATCCCGTTCCCTCCGCATTCTAGCGCGTCCGCCCGTGCGCGGACGCCCGGGACTTGCACGTTAGCCGAATGTATGCATTAATTTGTATGCAAAATAACACCCGATTGCTCACCAAGGAGGGCGGACGATGGCGCGTTCCCGATGGCTCTTCCGCGTCGCTTCGGCGATGCTCGTGTTCGTCTCGGCGACGTCCGCAGCACAGGTGACGCTGCGACTTGCGCACACGCTTCCGGCGGCCGATGCGCATCATCAGGCAGCGCTCCGCCTGGCGGACATCGTCAAGGCGAAAACGGGCGGCGCGGTGCAGATCGCCGTCTTCCCCGGCGGCGCGCTCGGCAACGACGCCGCGATCCTCGAGGGCGTGAAGCTCGGCACGATCGACATGGCGGTCGCCGGCAACCCGTTCTTCACCTCGTTCGTGCCGCGCTTCAACGTCCTCGACCTGCCGTTCCTCTTCGCGGACGCGGCGCACGTCGATCGCGTCCTGGGCGGCGACGTCGGTCGCAGCCTGATGCAGGACCTGGACGCCCAGGGAATGCACGGCATCGCGTTCTGGGAGATCGGCTTTCGCAACCTCACGAACAACGTCCGGCCGATCCGCACGCCCGACGACGTGAAGGGTCTCAAGCTGCGCACGACGCCGAACGCCGCGCATCTCAAAGCGTTCCGACTGCTCGGCGCGAGCCCGGCACCGATGCCGTTCCCCGAGGTGTACCTCGCCCTGCAGACGAAGACCGTCGACGGCCAGGAGAACCCCGTCAACCTGATCTACAACAGCAAGTTCTTCGAGGTGCAACGCCATCTGTCGCTGACGCGCCACGCCTACACGGCCTCGGTGCTGGTCGTCAATGCCGCGCGCCGCAACGCCTTGTCGCAGGAACAGCAGAAGGTCCTCGCCGAAGCGGCCGAGGAAGCGGGCGTCTACCAGCGCACGCTCAATCGCGACGCCGAATCGGACAGCGTCGCACGCATGAAGGCGGCCGGAATGCAGGTGGTCGACGATCCGGCACGCGACGCGTTCGCCGCGCTGGTCGCGGCACAGGTGCGCAACGACTACACCGACAAGTTCGGGACGTCGCTCGTCGAGGCGATCGACCGCCAGCGGTCGCGCTGACACCAGCGATGCCGTTCACCGTTTCACCGCGCGACGCCGCCGACGCCGCCATCCGCCCGATGACCGCGGTGTTGGTGGGCGTGGGCGAGTTCGGCGCGTCCTTCCTGTTTCGTTCCGGTCGCGCGACGGGGCTGCGCGTCGTGGCGGCCGCGGACGCCGACGTGACCCGCGTGCTGGACGCGGCGCACGCGGCCGGCTTTCGCGACGACCGGGTCGCGCTGTGCGCGACCGTCGCGGCGGTACGAGCCGCTTTCGCGCGCGGCGATTTCGTCGCGGTCGACGATGCAGCGCTGCTGATGAACGAGCCGTTCGACATCGTCGTCGAAGCGACCGGCTCGCCGATGGCGGCCGCTGACGTCGCCGCTGCCGCCCTCGCGAACGGCAAGCACGTGGCACTGGTGACCAAGGAGTGCGATTCGGTGGTCGGCGCTGCGTTGCGCGCCCGCGCGCATGCAGCCGGTGTCGTCTGTGCGGCGGTCGACGGCGACCAGCCGAGCCTCGCGATCGAACTGGTCGCCTGGGCACGCATGCTCGGATTCGAAGTCGTGTGCGCGGGCAAGTCGAGCGAGTACGACTTCGTCTACGAGGAAGCATCGCGGACGATCGCCGCGGTTGGCAGGCGTGCGGATGCCGAATGGCTGGCGCGCTCGTGGCACGGTCCCGCCGAAGGCATCGTCGCGCGTGTCGTCGAGCGTGCGTCGCGGCTCGCCGACTGGCCGCATCGAACCGTGCCCGACCTGTGCGAGCTCGCCATCATCGCCAATGCCACCGGCCTCGCACCCGATCTTCCGCAGCTCCACGCACCGATCGCGCGCACGCTCGAGCTGTCCGACCTGATGCGCGAATCGAGCGAGGGCGGCCTGTTCTCGCGAAGCGGCACCGTCGACATGTTCAATTGTCTGCGGCGCAGCGACGAGCTGAGCTTCGCCGGCGGTGTCTTCGTCGTCGTGCGCTGCGACGATCGCGCCACGTGGCGACTGCTGAAAGGGAAGGGCATCCCCACGAGCGAGAACGAGCGGCACGCGTTGCTGCACAATCCGGTGCACCTGCTGGGCATGGAGGCACCGGTCACGCTGCGCCGGATGATCGATGCGCCGCACGCCTGCCCCAACGTCGTGCCGCGATGGGACCTGCATGCGCGCGCAGTGAGGCCGCTGTCGGCGGGCACCGAGCTTGCGCTGGCGGCGCGCCACGCGATCGACGGCGTGGAGCCGCTGCTTGAGCGCGCCGTGCCGGCGATCGGCGATGCGCCCGTTCCCTACTATATGGCGGCGGGCTGCAGGTTACGCGGCGACGTCGCGGCCGGCATGCTGATCACGCGCAACCACCTCGTGGACATGCCGCAGGCGACGCTCTGGCGCCTCCGCGAGGAACAGGATCGGCTGATCGAGCGGATCGATGACTGACGACCTGCCGATCGTCGACGCACATCATCACCTGTGGAGCCTGTCGGGCGCCATTCGATACCCGTGGCTGCAGCAGCCGCGGGAGACGCCGCACTTTCTCGGTGACGTCGGCGCGCTCGTGCACGATTACCTCCCGGACGACTATCGCCGCGATGCCGGTCACCACGGCGTCGTCGCGACCGTGCACGTGGAGGCCGAGTGCGACCGGTCGCAGCAGGTGGCGGAGACC
>Ga0307416_100002158_pt1 | contig 11136 bp, 8 predicted proteins | sample DK1Cmetagenome_2_FD_203821 | JGI IMG/M metagenome (GOLD analysis project Ga0307416, IMG submission 203821) | Maize rhizosphere microbial communities from greenhouse at UC Davis, California, United States - DK15-C-3 | ecosystem: Host-associated > Plants > Roots > Rhizosphere > Soil | place: USA...
CGGCTACGTCAAGCGGGTCGCCCTCGGCGACTACCGGTCCCAGAACCGGGGGGGCCGCGGGGTCCGGGGGGCCAACCTCAAAGAGGACGACATCGTCCAGTTCCTGGCCATCACCAACACCCACCACTGGGTGCTGTTCTTCACCAACAAGGGCCGGGTCTACCGGGTGAAGGTCCACGAGCTGCCCGAGGCGGCCAAGAACGCCCGCGGCACCTATGTGGCCAACGTCCCAGGAGCGACATTCCAGCCGGACGAGAAGATCGCAGCAGTGCTCGACCTGGACGACTACGACGATGGTAAGTTCCTCGTCCTGGGTACCAAGTACGGCATGGTCAAGAAGACCGCCCTCGGCGAGTACGACTCTCCGAGGGTGGGACTGATCGCGATCAACCTGCGAGGCGACGATGAGCTCATCGGGGTCAAGCTCACCTCGGGCGAGGACGACCTCCTGTTCGTCTCCCGCAAGGGCATGGCCGTGCGCTTCAGCGAGTCACACGTGCGCCCGATGGGAAGGCAGACGAGCGGCGTGACCGCCATGCGGCTCAAGCGTGAGGACCAGGTGCTGGCCATGGAGGTGGTCCGCTCGAACGCCGACCTGCTGGTGGTCACCGACGCCGGCTACGGCAAGCGCACCCCGCTGGAGCAGTACACGCGCAAGGGCCGTGGCATCCAGGGGGTCAAGACCGCCGAGCTGACCGAGGCCCGTGGCTTCATCGCCGGCGCCCACGTCGTCCAGGACGAGGACGACATCTTCCTCATCACCGATGCCGGGCAGATCATCCGGACCCGCGTCAACGAGGTCCGCCGGGCTGGCAGGGCGACCCAAGGTGTGCGCATCATGCGACTCGCCAGGACGAGCGGCCGGGTCGTCGCCGTGGCCCCGGTCGTCAAGGACGAGGAGTAGCCAATGTCCAGCCAGTACCCGCAGGTGCAGACGCGGCCCCTGCCGCGCTCGGCGGCCTCCGGCATGGCGCCGGCCGTCGACCGGCGGGCGCGGCTGGTCCTGCGACGGCTCGATCCCTGGTCGGTGCTGAAGTTCTCGGTCGTCTTCTACTTCTGCCTGATGCTGATCAGCCTGCTGGTGTTCGCGGTCATCTGGTTCGTGCTGGTCAACATGGGCGTGTTCCAGTCGGTGACCGAGTTCGCGCTCAACTTCAACCTCGAGGTCGGCTTCCCCGCCGGCACCGTGTTCCGGTGGTACGCGTTCATCGGGCTGCTCGGCGTGGTCGTGTGGAGCATCGTCACCGTGCTCCTGACCCTGCTGTTCAACCTGGTGAACGACGTGACCGGGGGGATCGAGGTCGTTCTGGCCGAGCGGGAGCAGCGCCCCGTCGGTTCCTGACCTCTCCCCGGCCCCGCTGCTCCCTGCCGTCCCGGGTCCCGCGCGACTGCCCACCCTGCCGGTGGCCGGGCTGGCGGCGGTCCAGTTCGACGCCGAGCTGGTCGCGGCGGCCCTCCCAGCGTTCGGCGACCTCCTCGACGGCGTTGCGCACCGCCTCGAACCGGTCCAGCTCGCCCGGGCCGGCGCCACGGGACGGGGCCGGGCGGCCCTGGGCGCCCTGGCCTGACCGGGCCGGGCCGGGCTTCCGGGAACGAAGGCCCTCGATCTGCTCGTCGAGGTCTCGGCCGAGGCGCCGCAGCTCGAACAGGGCCTGAGTGAGCACCCGCTTGGCCGCGGCCAGCTCGCGCGCCCCCGGCGGCCCCTCCGCGGGGAGGGCCTGCACCAGGGCCCGGCCAGCGGCCAGCTCCTGGCGCTTCAGCGTCTGCTCGTAGTCTCGCGCACTCCGCTTGCGCTCCGGCGCCACCGCTCCACTCCTCGCTCTTGGTCTTCCCACCCACAGCCTAGCCAGCGGCCGCCCGTTCGAGTACCCGAATTCCTGATGATCGAGCCGCTTGCTGGAACTGTCGCCAACAGGACGGTTCCGGTGCCTGTTCGTCCATATACTCACTCGCATGACGACTTGCCCGAACTGCGGCAACGGCCTGGTCGACCAGCCCAGGTTCTGCCCCGAGTGCGGCCACCGGCTCACGGCCCGGCCCACCACCCAGGAGTTCCGGATCGTCACCGTGGTCTTCTGCGACGTGGTCAAGTCGACCGAGCTGGAGCGCGAGCTCGACCCGCTCCCCATGCAGCGGCTCCTCGACCGCTACGGCCAGGCCGTCCGACGGGCCCTCGGCGACCGGGGGGCCAGCGTCGGCAAACGCCACGGCGACGGCTTCATGGCCGCCTTCGGCGTCCCCGAGCTGCACGAGGACGACGCCCTGCGGGCCGTGCGGGCGGCCGGCGAGCTCCGCACCATCCTGGACGAGCTGGCCAAGGAGGTGCGCGAGCAGCGCGGCCTTGAGTTCCACGTCCGACTCGGCATCAACACCGGCAACGTGCTGGTTCGCGACGCCGGCACCCTCGAGGAGGAGCTCACCGGCACGCCCGTCAACCTGGCCAAGCGGTTCGAGGAGCTGGCCGGGGCCGGCGAGATCCTGCTCGGCGAGGAGACCTACCGGCTGGTCGCCGACGCGGTCAAGGCCGAGCCGGCCGGGCCGCTGACGGTCAAGGGGGTCGCCGAGCCGCAGAACGTCTGGCGGCTGCTGGAGGTCCTCCCCGACCGCCCCGGACGGGCCCGGCGGCCGATCGCCCCCATGGTCGGGCGGGGTCGCGAGCAGCAGCTGCTCCATCACCTGTTCGAGCGGGCGGCCGCCGAGGGGGCCTGCCACCTGGTCAGCGTGCTCGGCTCCGCCGGGGTCGGGAAGTCCCGGCTGGTCGACGAGTTCGTGGCCGGCCTGAGCGACCAGGCCAGCGTCCTGCGCGGCCACTGCCCGGCCTTCGGGGACAGCGTGACCATGTGGCCGATGGTCGAGGTCGTCCGCCAGGCGGCCGGGATCGCCCCCGACGACACGGCCGAGCAGGCAAGGGCCCGGCTGGCCGAGCTGCTCGCCGGTGTGGAGCGGGGCAACCTGGTCACCGAGCGGATCGCCCAGCTCCTCGGCTTCGGCCAGGACGCCGGTCTGCCCGAGGACACCTTCTGGGCGCTGGAGCGCCTGCTGGAGACGCTGGCCCGCCGCCGCCCGCTGGTGCTGGTCATCGACGACCTCCAGTGGGCCCACCCGATCCTGCTCGACGCCGTCGAGCACGTGGCCGAGTACGCCGACGCCCCGCTGATGCTGCTGTGCATGGCCCGGCCCGACGAGCTGTTCTCGCGCCGGGCCCAGTGGTCGGGCGGCAAGGCCAACTCCCTGTCGTTCCTGCTCTCCCCCCTGCCCGAGCGGGAGGGCGAGCAGCTGGTCGTCCACCTGCTGGGCGGCCGTGTCGACCCGGCCGTCCAGGCCCACGTCAGCGAGTGGGCCCAGGGCTTCCCGCTGCTGGTCGAGGAGCTGGTCAGCAACCTCAGGGACGAGGGCCGGCTCGGGGCGGCCGACGGCCGCTGGACGCTCAGGGCCGAGCCCGAGGAGACGGCCGACCGGCGGGCCCCGACGGTGCCGACCTCCATCCACGCCCTGCTGCTGGCCCGCCTGGACCGGCTCGGCCCCCGCGGCCGGGCGGTGATCGAGCCGGCGGCGGTCGTCGGCCAGCAGTTCCACCTGGGCGACGTCGAGGCTCTCCACCCCGGCGGCGCGGCGGCCGACCTCACCGCCGGGCTCCAGGAGCTGGTCCGCCACGACCTGATCCGCGCCGACCACGGCCCGACCTCGGCGCCGCTGCCGCCCAACAGCGGCCCCGGGTACCGGTTCCGGCACGCCACCATCAAGACCGTGGCCTACGAGCGGCTGCCCGACGACCGCCGGGCCGAGCTCCACGAGCGGTACGCCGACTGGCTGGAGCGCGAGACCGAGGACCGGCGCAGCCAGTTCGACGAGATCGTCGGCCACCACTTCTACGAGGCCTACCGGTACGCGGCCCGGCTCGACCCGGCCGGCGACCAGGTGACCGAGCTGGCCCGGCGGGCCGGGGAGCGCTACGCCGCCGCCGGCCAGCGGGCCGCCGTCCGTGGCGACACCCGGCTCGTCCAGGCCTGGCTGGGCCGCTCGGCCCGCCTGCTGCCGGCCGATCACCCCCTGCGCCTGCGGTCACTGCCGGCGCTGGCCGAGGCCCAGCAGAGCAACGGCAAGCTCACCGAGGCGACCCGGGCCTACCAGGAGCTGGCCCGGTCGGCCACGGCGGTCGGCGACGAGGGCCTGGCCCTGCACGCCACCATCGGCCGGCTCGGCATCACCGCCGTGCACGACCCGCGGCAGTTCCTGCGCGAGGGCCGCGACGAGGTCGAGCTGGCCATCGCCGCCTTCGAGCGCCTCGGCGACCGGCTCGGCCTGGCCAAGGCCTGGCACCTGCTCGCCTACCTGGACTGGACCAGGGGCCGGCTGACCCAGGCCGAGGCCGCCGCCGAGCGAGCCCGCGCGCTGGCCAGGGAGGCCGGGGACCCGGGCTGGGAGGCCAACGCCATCGGCATGCACTGCCTGACCCTGTACTGGGGGCCGCTGCCGCTGGAGATTGTCGACCGGCGCGGCCGCGAGGCCCTGGCCGAGGCCGAGCGCAGCGGCGTCTCCAGCCTGGCCGCGACCGCCTACCGGGTGCTGGCCAGGGTGGCCGCCCACCGGGGCGACCTGGAGGAGGCCAGGCGGTTCGTGGAGCTGGCCAGCGCCATCACCAGGGAGGAGGGCTCCCTGCTGCCGCGGGCGGTCGACTGCATCTCCCGGGCGATGGTGGAGATGCTGGCCGGCGACCTGCCCGCCGCCGAGGAGGTGCTCCGCAACGGCTACGCCCAACTCGAGGAGATGGGCGGCACCGGGCCGCGGGTGAACGTGGCCACCCTGCTGGCCCGGGTCCGGCTCCAGCGGAACCGCAACGACGACGCCGAGGAGCTCACCCGCACCTGCGAGCGGCTGGCCGCCCCCGAGCAGGCCGACGCCCAGATCAAGTGGCGCTCGATCCGGGCCATCGCCGTCGCCCGCCGGGGCGAGCACAACGAGGCCGAGCAGCTGGCCAGGGAGGCCGTCTACCTGGCCGGCAAGACCGACCAGCTGGACTCCCGGGCCGAGGCCCATGTCGACCTGGCCGAGGTGCTGCTGCTCGGCGGCCGGGGGCGCGAGGCGGCGCACGAGCTGGAGCGGGCCATCGCCCTGTTCCAGGAGAAGGGCAACGAGGTCGGCGAGCGCAGTGCCAGGCGGCTGCTGGCCCGGACCCGCAGCTGACCGCTAGCGGGTCTCCCAGTTGGGGCTGGCCAGGGTGACCAGGGCGTAGACCCGGACCGGGACCAGCAGCACCACGTGCAGCGGCCCGTACAGCAGCAGGAACGGGACACTGGCCCCGTGCACCAGCAGGAACGCGGCCGTCACACACAGCATGGCCAGGGCCAGGCTGAGGTCGGTGGCCAGCAGCTCCCAGCCGACCAGCAGCCCCTCGGAGGCGAGTAGCAGAAGGGCGGCGGCCAGCAGCAGGGGCAGCAGCGCCCGGGCCAGCACGTCAAGGGCCAGGTAGGGATGCCGGGACCGGATGCCGTCGAAGGTCCAGCGCAGCTCCCGGTAGAAGCTGCGGTTCCAGCGCAGCTGCTGGCGCAGGTACTGGCCGAGCGACCGGGGGACGCTGGTGCTGGCGATCGCCCGCGGCTCGAACAGCACCTGGTGGCCGGTGGCCAGGACCAGGTTGGTCAGGTGGAGGTCGTCGCCGTTGGTGCAGCGGACGCCGCCGAAGGTCTGGGTCAGGTAGCGCTGCCAGAGGTCGTCCAGGAGGCTGCGCCGGTAGACGGCGAACGGCCCCGAGCAGCACAGCAGCGAGGTGAAGAACCCCTGGGCCGGCCGCTCGACCTGGAAGCGGAGGCGGTAGCGGTGGTGGATCAGCCGGGTGAGGAGGTTGGTGGGGGCGTTCAGCACCCCGATGCTGCCCGACACCGCCCCGACCTGCTTGTCACGGAAGGCGGCCGCGGCCTGGCGGATGGCGTCGGGGGCGAGGACGGTGTCGGAGTCCATCAGGACCAGCAGCTCGCCGGTGGCGCGCCGGACGGCTTCGTCCTGGGCGTCCCGCTTGCCGATGTTCTTGTCCAGGAGCCGGATGTCCCAGCCCCGCTCCCGCCACCGCTCGTAGACGGCCAGCAGGGCCGGCTGGTTGCGGGAGCCGTCGTCGACCAGCCAGACGCGCATCGCGCCCGGGTAGTCCTGGCCGGCCACCGAGCGGCAGCACGCCTCCAGCAGCGACGGGTCCTCGTTGAAGCAGGGGATGACCACGTCGACCGCCGGCCACCCGGCCGGGCCGGCGGGGGCCCCCGCGGCCGGCCGGGCCCGGCGCTGGCGGCGGCTGCGCAGCGCGTACACCCGCTCGAGGGTGGAGTGCAGCAGGACCAGGGTGATGTAGGCGAGGAACACGACGCGGAGGGCGGCCACCACCAGCTGGTCCGCCATCACCCGCAGCCCGGTCCGGGGGGCCGTCGGGCTGATTGCCCCGCTCTACCGTGATGCACCACTCCACGAAGATAGTCGCCGGTAACGGCCGCGGCTTCAAGGGCGGCCCGCGCCGCCGGCCCGGCGACCAAGTGTCAGGAAGCTGACACGTTGCCGGTCGGGCAGGCGACGGTTCCCCCGGCCCGGAGGTGGGCATCCTTGGTGGAGGACCTGTCCGAGCGGCCGGGAGGTGCCTATGCGCCTGCGTCACCGTGTGGTGCTCGGGCTGGTGATGGCCGCCCTGGCCGTGGCCGTGCCCGCCAACCGCTGGCTGCTGGTGTATGCCGGCGTGGTGCTGGTGGCGCTGACGCCCAGAGGACCGCTACTCGTCCAGCCAGTTGTGCAGCGACAGCCCACCGTCCACGGCGATGTTCTGGCCGGTGACATAGCCCGACCAGGCGTCGCTGAGCAGGAACAGCGCCACCCGGGCGACGTCGGCGGGAACGCCGGCCTGGCCGGCGGGGATTCGCGGCCGCAGGCGGGCGTACTTCGCCACCTGCTCCGGGGTGCTGGTGTCCTCCGCGGTCCTGATCCAGCCGGGTGAGATCGCGTTCACCCTGATCCGGTGCCGGCCCAGGTCCTTGGCCATCGCCTGCACCAGCATGGACACGCCGGCCTTGCTGACGCTGTAGTGGGCCTCGCGAGCCACGAACCGGTCGTGCAGCGAGGAGATGAACAGGATCGAACCGCGCGGCCGCGGGACGCGGTCCGGGGTCTGGGCCTGGTCCTGGATGAAGGCCTTCACCAGCCGGTCGGTGAACAGCCACGGCCCTCTGAGGTTGGTCCCGAGCACCAGGTCGAGCTCGGTGGGCCCAATCTCCAGCAGCCGGTGGGGCGTGGTGATGCCGACGTTGTTGACCACCAGCTCGACCGGCCCGTTCCTGGTCAGCTCGTCGGCAACGCCGGCAACGTCCTCGGTGTGGAGGTCGGCCTCGATGACCTGGCAGTCCTCGGTGCGGAAGGTCTCCTTGAGCTGGCCGGCGTCCTTGTCGACCACGGTGACCTCGGCCCCGGCCATGATCAGCCACTTGGCGATCGCCTCGCCGATGCCGCGGGCGGCGCCGGTGACGACGGCACGCCGGCCGCTGAGATCCTCGAGGAACTCACAGACCGGAGGCACCCGGTCCGCCTGACCGGGACCATCATGACCTTTCACCTGCACGCGCGGCTGACCTCCCCACCTGGACGGTGCGCTCCGCCATCAAAGAGCCTTCCCGGCGGCGGCGCTGTCACCTAGCTGACATCCTGGGAAACTCCTACCGCTCGGCCAGGAGCTCCAACCGTTCCCGGTCGAGAATCTCGAAGCTGCGGCCGGCGGCCCGGATGTAGCCGCGCGACTCGAGCGACCGCAGCGCCTGGTTGACCGTCTGCCTGGCCCCGCCGACCATGGTGGCCAGCTCGACCTGGGTGACCCGCCGGGTGTGGGCCGTCTGCCCGTCCTCGACCGCCAGGGCCAGCAGCTGCCGGGCGATGCGCCCCTGGAGGTCGAGGAACACCAGGTCGCTGACCTGGCGGGTGGTGCGGCGGACGATCGTGCCAAGGGTGCGCAGCAGCGCCTCGGCCACCTGGTCCTCAGCCCGGAGCAGGCGCAGCAGCTCGGCCCGGGTCACGACCAGCAGGGTCGAGCGCTCGACGGCCTCGGCCGAGGCCGATCGGGGCCCCCCGTCGAGCAGGGCGACCTCGCCGAAGGTGGCCGGCGGCCGGTGGCGGACCAGCTCGACGATGCCGCCGTTGCGGGAGGCGACGAACAGCTTCACCACGCCCTCGGCGAGGACGTACATGCGGTCGCCCGGCTCGTCCTGCACGAACACGCACTGGCCTCGCTCGACGACCCGCTCGGCCACGTGCTCGGCGATCCGCCGCTGCGTCGCCTCGTCGATCCCACCGAACAGCTCGGTCCGAGCCAGGACGCCGGCCCTGTGCTGGAGGTTCACGTCGGCCGGAGCTTACGCCGTGCCGGACCCGGCCGGGCGTTCCCCGGGCGGCGGAACGTCACCAAGACGACAGTCCAGGTGTCGGGGCGTGGACTGCCGGGTCCTGCCCCGACGACCGAGACTGCTGGTACGCCAAGAGGCCGCCATCGGGAGGGAGTGAGCGACATGACCATCCGCATCGTCTCCAGAGTCACCATGCTGCTGGTCGCCCTGGCCGCGGCCACCGCCCTGATGATCGGCGCGCTGTCGCTGCTGGCCCCGACCGGCCCGGCCGACGCGGCGATGCTCCTCGAGCGCGACCAGGTCGCCGCCGTGCAGCGGACCGTCGAGGCCCCGGCCACCGAGCAGACCTCCGACGCCACCCCGACCCCGGCTGTCGTGCTGGTCTTCGCCGGGATCGTGCTGATGGCAGCCCTTCCGCCGATCCACCGAGTCCACGTCTACCACCGGTCCTCCTACCACCGGTCCGACTGGCTCTAGGACACGGGGGGAGGCGCCCGCCGGGGGTCACATCCCGCCCCCGGCGGGCGTTCTCGTGTGCCGCGGTTGGGCCCGCTCCCCTACCCGCCGGCGAGCCGGCGCAGCTGCTCGCGGTCCAGGATCTCGAACACCCGGCCGGCCGAGCGGATGTAGCCACGGGACTCGAGCGACCGCAGCGCCTGGTTGACCGTCTGCCTGGCCCCGCCGACCATGGTGGCCAGCTCGACCTGGGTGACCCGCCGGGTTCGGGCCCCGTCCGGCTCGGTCAGGTCGAGCAGCTTGGCCGCCACCCGGCCCTGGAGGCTCAGGAACGCCAGGTCGCTGATCTGGCGGGTGGTCCGCCGGACCATCGCCCCCAGCGTGCTCAGCAGGGCCTCGGCCACCTGCTCGTCGCTGCGCAGCAGCCGGAGCAGCTCCGGGCGGGTCACGACCAGCAGGGTCGAGCGCTCGACGGCCTCGGCCGAGGCCGATCGGGGCCCCCCGTCGAGCAGGGCCAGCTCGCCGAAGGTGGCCGGGGCGACGTGGCGGTGGAGCTCGATCAGCTCGCCGTCCCTCGAGCAGACGATCAGCTTCACCGAGCCCTCAAGGAGGACGAACATCGCCTCGCCGGGATCGTCCTGCCAGAACACCATCTGGCCCCTGTCGACCGTCCGGCGGGTGGCGTGCTCGACCATGGTGAGGCGTGCCCCCTCGTCGAGCCCCTGGAAGGGCTCGACCCTGCCCAGCAGCAAGGCGGCCGTCCTCGCGTCCAACTTCTCACCACCTGACCGGAACAGGAACCCTCGTCCCAATCCTGGGGGATCACCGGGGCAAATGCCAGAGTCGGGCGCGTTGACACCCGGGGAGCCGCTGCGCTCAACTTTCCCCGCCTGCATCCCCTCCGGGCAAAGGATCAGCGATGGCCACCGAGTCGAACGTTCGGTCCGACCCTCGAGGCACCCCACCCCGCTCCGGGCTGGACGCCTACTTCCACATCTCCGAGCGCGGCTCCAGCATCGAGCGGGAGATCCGCGGCGGGTTCGCCACCTTCTTCACCATGGCCTACATCATCGTCCTCAACCCGCTGATCCTCGGCGGCGCCCAGGACGTCAACGGCCAGCGTCTCGACCTGGCCCAGCTGGCCACCGGGACCGCGCTCGTGGCCGCGGCCATGACGCTGTTCATGGGCGTCTACGGGCGCTACCCGTTCGCGATCGCGGCCGGGCTCGGGCTCAACGCCGTGGTCGCCTTCCAGCTGGCCGCGGTGATGTCGTGGCCTTCGGCCATGGGCATCGTCGTGCTCGAAGGCCTGGTCATCACTCTGCTGGTCGTGACCGGCCTACGCGAGTCGGTGATGAACGTCATCCCGCTGGCCCTCAAGCAGTCCATCAGCGTTGGCATCGGCCTGTTCATCGCCTTCATCGGCTTCGTCGACGCCGGGTTCGTGCGCCGCATCCCCGACGTCGCCAACACCACCGTCCCGGTCCAGCTCGGCGTCGGCAACCGCCTGATCGGCTGGCCCACGGTGGTGTTCGCCTTCGGCCTGCTGCTGACCATCGCCCTGGTCGTCCGCCGGGTGCGCGGCGCCATCCTGCTCGGCATCGTGTCCACGGCCGTCTTCGCGATCATCCTCAACTCGATCGTGGACGTCGGCCCCCGCATCGACGCCGCCGGCAATGTCAACCCCGCCGGCTGGGCCCTGACCGTCCCGTCGGTGCCCGACGGCGTGGTCGGCTCACCGGACTTCGGCCTGCTGGGCGCCTTCAGCCTCGGCGGCAGCTTCGCCCAGGTCGGGGTCCTCGTGACCGTGCTGTTCATCTTCACGCTGATGCTCTCCGACTTCTTCGACACCATGGGCACGGTCATCGGCGTCGCCAACGAGGGCGGCCTGCTCGACCGCGACGGCCGCCTGCCCGGGGTCAGCAGGGTGCTGTTCGTGGACAGCATCGCCGCGGCTGCCGGTGGGGCCGCCTCCGTCTCGTCCAACACCACCTACGTGGAGTCGGCCGCCGGGGTCGGCGATGGCGCCCGCACCGGCCTGGCCAGCGTGGTCACCGCGCTGCTGTTCCTGGTCGCGGTGTTCCTCACGCCGTTGGTCGAGGTCGTCCCCCAGGAGGCGGCCGCCCCGGCCCTGGTCGTGGTCGGGTTCCTGCTGATGCGCCAGGTCGCCGACATCGACTGGGGCGACCCCGCGATCGCCATCCCGGCCTTCCTCACCATCGTCCTGATGCCGTTCACGTTCTCCATCACCAACGGCATCGGGGCCGGGTTCCTCGCCTACGTGCTCATCAAGGCGTTCCTGGGCCGCTGGCGCGAG
>Ga0307416_100002159_pt1 | contig 11136 bp, 10 predicted proteins | sample DK1Cmetagenome_2_FD_203821 | JGI IMG/M metagenome (GOLD analysis project Ga0307416, IMG submission 203821) | Maize rhizosphere microbial communities from greenhouse at UC Davis, California, United States - DK15-C-3 | ecosystem: Host-associated > Plants > Roots > Rhizosphere > Soil | place...
GCGAGCCTGACGCATTCGTTTGGCGGCTGACCTGATTCGGGGCACGCTTACCTCGGTTTGTAAGGAAATCGGCCGGAGAGGCTCCGGCACCAGCAAGGGCGAAAACTTAGATCCCTGAGTGCGCAAGGTCAAGCGCCATCGCGCTTTGACTTTGCAGTCCGGGTCCGTTTACCTTCGTCGGCCCAAGCAAGAGGACGGTCACACCTGGATCAACAAATCGGCGACTTTGTGCTCGCCCTCCCCATGCTGGTGTTTGCCATGGTGGCTCATGAATATGCTCACGCGGCAACCGCCCTGCGGCAAGGAGATGACACGGCGTACCTGCTTGGCCGCGTAACACTCAACCCCCTGCCTCACCTCGATCCCTGGATGAGCATCCTGCTGCCCGCATTGCTTTGGTTCGGCACGGGCGGGAGGTTTACGTTCGGAGGGGCTAAGCCGGTGCCGGTCAACTCACGCAAGTACAGGAACTATCGTAAGGGTGACATACTGGTATCGGCCGCAGGCGTAGTCACCAATCTCATGCTGGCACTGGTCTGGTCCGTTGTGTTCGTGCTGCTCGGCATGTTGGCTCCGCTCCTGTCGAACATGACGCCGGTGCTCGATACGGCTCAGCGCATGATGGTCTACGGTATCTGGCTCAATCTGATACTCTGTTTCTTCAACCTGATTCCCATCCCCCCGCTGGATGGATCGCACCTGCTGTATCATCTCCTGCCTCCGAAAGCGGGACAGTGGTATCGGGGGCTGCACCGGTTCGGGTATCTGCCGATCTTTGCGTTGATGTTTCTGTTTCGTCCGGTCATGGCGTTTCTCCTGACCCCGGCTTTCAAGGGAATGGGTTTCCTGCTGCACCTCATCCTCCCGTTCAGCGTAGGTGACGGATGGAACATCTTTCAGTCATGACGGCTCCTGAGGTCGAGGCTCCGACCTCGGCGCTCGGGGGCGGCAGTGGATTCGTGGTAGAGCTGGAGGCCTTTTCGGGACCCTTGGACCTCCTGCTGCATCTGCTCCGGGAAGAACAGCTCGAGATCGCGGACATTCCGATCGCCCGGATTGCCGATCAGTTCTTGCAGGCCATCAGCGAGCTCGGTCTGAATCAGGCGGCCGACTACCTGGACATGGCCAGCCGCCTGGTGCGGCTCAAGGCGCAAATGCTGCTTCCGCGGCGCCCGGAAGAAGACGGCTGGGAGGACCCCCGTGCCGAGCTGGTGCGGCGCTTACTCGAATATCAGCAGATCCGGGAGGTGGCGGTTTGGATGGGGCGGGCAGCCGAACGCCGTGCCGAACAGTGCGCTCGGGGTTATCTCCCGCCACCGCCGGCCCTGCCGGCGCCACCGCTCAGGCTCAATCTGCTCGACCTCCTTGCGGCGGTAGAGCGGGTGCTGGCCGGTATCCCATTCCCGGTTCTGCATCGCGTGGTGGCGCGCCCGCTCGACGTAGAGACGGCTACGCGGCGGATTGAAGGCTTGCTGGCTGAGCAGGAGGAGATTCGCTGGCTGGATGCACTGGGGAGCCGACCCACCATCGTGGACGTGCTCTCTACGCTGCTCGCGTTGCTGGAGCTGGCCAAGCGGGGCACGCTTCGACTGGTGCAACCCACACCCTTTTCACCCTTGGTGATTGCTCGTGACACCACTCGCTCAGCTGCTTGAAGCCGCGCTCTTCTCCGCCTCACGCCCACTCACGGCCGAGGAGCTGTCGACGCTGGATGCTGATGCCGGCGTAACGGATGTTCGGGTCGCGCTGGAGCAGCTTCGGGAACATTATGATTTCAATCAGCACGGAGTGGAGCTGGTGGAGCTGGCCGGCGGGTATCAGATTTTGACCCGGCCGGTGCATGCCGCGGCGCTGGAACGAGCGCAGTTCTCCGTGCGGGCTCCCAAGCTCAGCGCCGCAACCCTGGAGACCCTGGCGGTGATCGCCTATCGGCAACCGGTGGGGCGGGTGGAGATTGAGGAGATTCGCGGGGTCTCGGCCGGTGGCGTGCTGCGCTCTCTGCAGGAGCGTGGCCTCATCGAGGTAGTCGGCCGCAGCGAGGCGCTGGGACGGCCGCTGCTCTACGGCACCACACCACTGTTCCTCGAGTTGTTGGGCATGCGGGATCTCGCCGATCTGCCCAAGGCGGAGGAGCTGACGATCGCCCTCAGACCTCATCGGGCGGTGGCGGACGGGGCCGACGACGCGGCGGCGTACGTCGAGGCGGAATCGTGACCGAGATGCGGCTCCAGCGGGCGCTGGCCCGCGCCGGAGTCGCCTCTCGCCGGGCCGCGGAAAAGCTGATCGAAGAAGGCCGGGTGCGGGTGGATGGAAAACCGGCTACGCTGGGTATGAAGGTCGACCCCGACCGACAGAAGATCACCATCGGCAACCGGCCAGTCCGGCTGCGAGAGCGCCGCTGGCTCGCCTTCCACAAGCCCCTCGGAGTAGTCACCACGGCAAGCGATGAGGAGGGAAGGCGTACGGTGCTGGATTTTATCCCCGACTCGGCCGCGCTCACCTACGTCGGCAGACTGGACGTGATGACCACCGGGCTGCTGCTACTCACCACCGATGGTGAGGCGGTCCACCGGTTAACGCACCCTCGTTATCGCATACCCCGCCGCTATACCGCACTGGTGCATGGTCGGCCCACGGCGGAGCTCGCACAGGCGGTCAAACAACGGGTGGTGATCGATGGGCGCGCGGTCGTTCCCACCGAGGTGAAGGTGCGTCCCGGGGCCAATGGTCGAAGCATTCTCGACCTTACGCTGAATGAGGGCCGCAATCGCGTTGTTCGCCGCTGGTGCGAAGCGCTGGGACTCAAAGTGGAGCGTCTCGCCCGGCTCTCGTATGGACCGGTCCGGCTGGGCGATCTCCCCGCGGGCCGGTACCGTCCGCTTACTCCCCGAGAGGAGACAGCGCTGTACCAGGCGATTCATCTCGATCCCGAGCCGGGTGAAACCAGAACCCCATCGCGGGCGTCCGGAAAGCCACCCCGAGGAGCCATGCTGAAATGAGCGTCCCGAAGCTCTCGAAGAAACCTGCGGAGCTGCTGCCGGTTCCCAGAATTCTGAAGGAAGTGTCGCGCCGCATCGTGGGCCAGGACGCAATGGTGGAGCGTTTGCTGGTTGGCCTCCTCACCGGCGGGCACATTCTGCTGGAAGGAGTACCCGGGCTGGCCAAGACGCTCGCGGTGCGTACCCTGGCGGAGATCATCCGGGCCTCCTTCTCGCGGATCCAATTCACTCCCGATCTCCTCCCGGCCGACGTAATCGGCACGATGGTCTTCAACCAGAAGAGCCAGGACTTTCATGTGAAGAAAGGTCCGCTCTTTGCTCAAATCATCCTGGCCGACGAGATCAATCGCGCACCTGCCAAGGTGCAGGCTGCTCTGCTCGAGGCCATGCAGGAGCATCAGGTGACCATCGGCGGCACGACCTACCCGCTGGAGGAGCCGTTCCTCGTGCTCGCCACTCAGAACCCGATCGAGAGCGAGGGCACCTATCCGCTTCCCGAGGCGCAGCTCGACCGTTTCATGCTCAAGGTGCGGGTTGGGTATCCCAGCCGGGATGAGGAGAAGGAAGTCCTGCTGCGGATGAGTGGTGGAAAGGAGATTCCCGTCGAGCGACTGCTCGACCCCGACGCCATCCTGTCAGCCCGGTCGGAGATCGCCAATCTGTATATGGACCAGAAAGTGGTCGACTACATCGTCGACCTGGTCCGCGCTACCCGTGATCCCGGACTGGTTGGTCTTAGCGACCTCAAGCCGCTGGTAGCCTTCGGCGGCTCGCCCCGGGCCTCTATCGCCCTGGCCCAGGCGGCCCGGGCGCATGCCTTCCTGCGGGACCGAGCCTATGTGGTGCCGGAAGACGTTCGGGCGCTGGCGCCCGACGTCCTGCGGCACCGCATCGTGCTCACGTTCGAGGCGGAGGCGGAGGACGTGACCACCGACGACGTCGTCACGCGGGTGCTCGGCGCGGTGAGAGTGCCGTGAGTGCAGTCGCGAGACGTGAGTCGCGAGTCACGCACTAAACAGAGCGCCAAGCTGCAGCCGCAAGATCCGCATGTCCGCTCCACCATCTCGCGACTCGTGACTCGTGACTCGTGACTAATAATCCCGTTACTCCCGAGATCCTCAAGCAGGTCAAATCCATCGAGCTCCGCACCCGGGGGCTGGTGGGATCCCTGTTTGCCGGCGAATACCGTTCAGTGTTCCGCGGACAGGGGATGGAGTTCGCCGAGGTTCGAGCTTACGAGCACGGCGACGATTTCCGCGCCATCGACTGGAACGTCTCGGCCCGGCTGGCCAGCCCGTACGTCAAGACGTTTACCGAGGAGCGGGAGCTGACCGTCATGCTGGTGGTGGATCAATCCGGCTCTACGCGGTTTGGAGAGCCTCGGACCAAGGCGGCGCTTGCGGTGGAAGTCGGGTCAGTGCTGGCATTGGCCGCTGCCTACCACAACGACCGGGTCGGTGCGCTGCTTTTCTCCGATGCGGTGGAGCGTGTCATTCCTCCACGCAAGGGACGCCAGCATGCGCTCCGCGTGATTCGTGACCTGGTGGCGTTTCAACCCGCGGGCCGTCGGACCAATCTGGGCGCGAGCCTCTCCTACGCCAGCCGGCTGCTCCGGCACCGCAGCATCGTCGTGGTGCTCTCGGACTTCATTGCGGAAGGGTGGGAGCGGCCCCTGAGCCGTCTCGGCGCTCGCCACGAGGTGGTGGCGATCACGGTGGATGACCCTCGTGAGCACGACCTGCCGGAATCCGGTTGGATCGAGATTGTGGACGCCGAAACCGGGCGCCGGGTACTGGTCGACACCGGCAGCCGGGAGGTCCGCTCCCGGGTTGCGCGGCTGGCCGAGCGCCGGCGGGAGGAGCGTGCCCGCGCGCTGGCTGCCTCCGGAGCGGACCACGTTCGACTCGAGACCGGCACCGACTACGCCATTCCACTCCGACGGGCCTTCGCCCTGCGGGCCCGGCGAATTCATCGCGGATGACTGGCTGGCTTCCGCTGGTGTTCCTGCTGCAGGGCGGTGCTCCCACGGTTGGTGACACTGTGTGGCTCAGCCGGACCATTGCTCTTCCGCCCGGGCACGTGGTCCGAGCGGCCGACTGGGAGCCCGCAGATCCAGTGGAGCTGCTTGGCAGGCCCAAGGTCGTTATCAGTGGAGATTCAGCCCAGATCAGCTACTCCGTGGTATTCTGGCGGCCTGGATTGCAGGTGATCGAGCTGCCGGGGCCGCTGCTCCTCGGGCCGGGAGGAACAGTCGATTCCGTGGCGGGCCAGGTGGTTCGCCTCACCGTGCGCAGCGTCCTGCCAGCGGTTCCGCCTGACTCGGTGCTGCCTCCTCAGCCTCGTGCTTCGCTGGTGCCGCGACGCGCGGTGACGTTGCTGCCTCTGGCCATTCTGTTGACACTGGCACTCGCTCTTCTCCTCCCTCTCCATCTATGGTGGCGCCGGCGAGGACCTTCCATGCCTCCAGTCCGGATGCCAACCGACCTCCCCGACCCACCACTCAACCGGTGGGCAGACGCCGGCGAGTACAGGGCTGTGGCCAATGTAGCGGCGGTCCGGTTGCGATCGACTGTGGCACGTCAGGTGACGGGCGCCCACGCCGGCCTGGACACTGAGCGGCTGCTGGCGGAGCTGGCGGCGGTTCGCCCCCACTGGCCCCTGGCGGAGTTGGCAAACGTGCTGAGAAAGCTGGACGATGCTCGTTTCGGCATCACCGGATCGCCCGACGCGCTCGAGCTGTCCCGATCCACACTGGAGCTCCGGGAGCGCCTACTCCGGGATGCTGCATGAGTCTCGCTCGTCCCTGGTTGCTGCTGCTGCTGCTCTCGCTCCCCATCTGGTGGTGGCTGTGGCGGCACCGGAGTGTTCCCGCCGCGCGCTATAGCGATGTGAGCATTCCAGCCACAGCGAGCCGGCGCCGGTGGTGGATCAAGCTCCCACCCATCTTGCGCGGGCTGGCAGTGGCCGCGCTTTGCCTTGCAGCGGCCGGCCCGCGCATTGGGGGAGATACGGTGGAGATCAAGCAGGAAGGTATCGCCATCGTCATCACCATCGACATTTCGAGCAGCATGCTCGCAGAAGATTTTGCGCCTTCCAACCGGCTGGAGGTCGCCAAACGACAGGCGGTGGGATTCATCCGTGGTCGTACCGCCGACCGGATCGGTCTGGTTGCTTTTGCCGGCGAGGCGCTGACTCAGGTTCCGGTGACGCTCGACTATCCGGTCATCGAGCAGGCCGTGATGGACCTCAAGATCGGCAGCCTGGAAGACGGCACGGCCATCGGGAGCGGACTCGCAACCGCGGTCAATCGCCTGCGGCGGGCTCCCGACAAATCGAAGGTGATTCTGCTGCTGACCGATGGTGAGAACAACAAAGGACTCATCGATCCCCGGACGGCCGCGGCAACCGCCTCGGCCTTCGGCATCAAGGTGTACACCATTGGCGTGGGTACGATCGGCGAGGCTCCCATTCCGACCGGGCGTGGGCTCGGCGGCTTCCGCTACGAGCTGCTCCCAGTCCGGATCGACGAGCCGCTGCTGCAGGAGATCGCCCAGAAGACCGGTGGCCGGTACTTCCGGGCCAAGGACAGTGAGGCGTTGAGCCGGATCTTTCGGCAGATCGATGCCCTGGAGAAGACACCGATTCAGGTAACCCGCTACACCAGGTACGACGAAACGACTCGGCCGCTCATCCTGCTTGGCCTTGCGGCGCTGGGACTCGAGCTCCTGCTCGGCACGACGCTGGTCGTGCGGGTTCCATGACGTTCGACGCACCGCTGCTCCTGCTCCTCTCGCCGGTCGTGGCGCTCGCCTTTGCCGCCGGCGCCTGGTTGGCCCGCCGTCAACGTATTCGGTTGGCTCGACGATGGTCGTCCTCCCTCGGCCGGCTCGCCCGGAGCCGCGGGGCATGGGCGCCGCCGCTGCTGGGGCTCAGCGCGTTGTTGGCTTCCATCGGACTTGCGGGCCCCCGGGCCGGCCGTACTGAAGTTCAGACCGCCACCCGTGCCCTCAGTCTGGTGTTCGCTGTCGATATCAGCCGCTCCATGTTGGCGGAGGACGTGGCCCCGAGCCGGCTGCAGCGCGCCGGGCGCGAAGCTCGCCGTCTGATTCAGGATCTCGAAGGAGACCGGCTCGGCCTCATTGCATTTGCCGGCAGGAGCTACATCCTGGCGCCGCTGACGGTCGATGGAGGCGCGGTGCGCATGTATCTCGACGCCCTCGACCCCGATCTGGCCAGCGAAGGTGGAACCAGCCTGGGTGCGGTGCTCGCCCAGGGCGCGGAGCTGCTGGGAGCGGCAACCGACGCTGCCGACCGTGTACTGGTGGTCTTCACGGATGGCGAATCTCACGACACGCTGCCGGAGGTGGTCGCTCGCGCCGAGGCTCTCAAGGAGGCCGGCGTCCGCCTGGTCGTGGTGGCGGAAGGAAGGGCGCTGCCGACTCGGATTCCTCTGCGCGATTCCGCCGGCACGCTGACCGAGTACAAACAGGACGAGGACGGTAACGTGGTGCGCACCCAGCGCCGGGACGACGTGCTCCGTGCCGTGGTGGATGCCGCCGAAGGAACGCTGGTTCCCAACGAGTTGCCCGATCAGGCCGGGGCCGTGCGCGATCTGGTCGCGGCGATGAAACGGTCTCCCACGGCCGAAACCCGCACGGCCGATCTCGTGCCTCGGGCGTGGATCCCCGCGCTGGGTGCGGCGCTGCTGCTCGTGGGGTACACCCTGGCACGGCCGGGACCGGCACTCATCGCGCTTGCCGGGTTGCTGGTCGGCAATCCGGCACAGGCACAACGTCCTACTCCGGGCACCCGCGCCATGGCGGCCGGTGACCCCGCGGGAGCCGCCGCGGAGTTCCTCAAGGAAACCAGCGGTGCGGCGCGGGATACCGCGTTCTACAATGCCGGCACCGCCGCGCTCGAGGCCGGGAGGTACGATGTGGCCCGCGGCGCGCTGGAGCAGGCGGCCAAGTCACTCGATCCCGACCTGCGTTACCGCGCACTCTACAACATCGGAGTGCTCAACCTGCTCGCCGCTGCCGCCGACACCACGAAATCAACCGAGCTCCTGGGCGAGGCGTCCGACCGGCTCCGGGAAGCACTTCGCCTCCAGCCCTCCTCGGCCAGAGCCAAGTGGAACCTGGAGCTGGCGGAACGGCGCCGGCCCCCTCCGCCCAGCAATGCGGGCGGTGGTGGCGGGACACCGCCCCCTTCCGGGGGGCAACAGCCGAAGACTCCTCCTCCGTCGGGCGCCGAGCAGCCCAGCCAGGGGCTGAGCCAATCGCAAGCCGAGCAGATCCTCAGCTCGATGGAGCGGCGGGAACGGCAGACGCGCGAGGAGCAGCAGCGGCGGCTGCGTGCCGGGTCGGCGGGAGGGGTGAAGGATTGGTAGCCGCCTTGTTGCTGATGGCGCTGGTCCAGAAGCCTCCGGAGATCCACGCGTCGGTTGACCAGGATCACCTTCCGGTGGGCGAGGAACTGCTCTACACGGTCCGGGCGGTGAGCCGGTCGTCTGAGCCAATGGACGTCTCGATTGCACCGCTCAACGGCTTCGAGGTGATCGCCCGGAGTGAGCGCACCGAGGTTTCGTTCTCGGGAGGGGGGCCGGTCCGGACAACCGTCCTGGATATGCGTCTCCGCGCAGTTCGACCCGGACGTTGGGAGATCGGGCCGACTCGGGCAGCCCAGGGCCGGGCGGTTGCGGAGGCCGCTGCAATCGCGGTCGACGTGGAGCCCGGCGCAGTAGCTGCGGCGCCGGCGATCAACCCTCGCCTACGCGCCCTCCTCGAGCGGGCGCCTCCGCCACCACGAGGCAAGGCGGCGGTTGCGCTTATTGTTTCCGCGGATACGGTGAACGTGGGCGAGCAGGTTGACGTAGTTACGGCTGCCTGGTTTCCGCGCGATTTGCGGCTGCAATTGCGCCGTCCTCCCACGCTCCAGCCGCCCGTGATTAATGGGGTATGGAGTTATCCCCAGTCCGCGCCGGCAGGAATCGCGGCCACTCGAAACATCGCAGGCAGCGCGTACGATCTGTTCGTTGCCCATCAGGTGGTCTTTCCACTCGTGGCCGGCACCATTCCCGTCCCTGGTGCCATGCTGAAGTACAGCACTCCGCTAGCCCTCCAGTTTTTCAGTCAGGAGGAGCGGTTCGCACTCTCCAGCCGGCCCGAGACCCTCGCGGTCCGGGCGCTTCCCGCCGCCGGCCGGCCGGCAAACTTCAGCGGGGCCGTGGGTTCAGGACTCAAGCTCGAGCGGCGTGTCACCCCGCCGACTGCGCACGCGGGCGAAGGGGTGACGGTGGAGCTCGCTCTGACCGGCGAGGGCAACACAGCACTGTGGCCTCCGCCGGACATTCGCTGGCCGCGCGGCGTTCGTGCCTACGTGGACCGGGTCGAAGAGCAGGTCAGCACGACCGTGGGCCGGGTTAATGGGATCAAGACTTTCCATTACCTCGTGGTGCCGGATTCGAGCGGGCCGGTGACTTTGCCTCCCGTGAACTACGCCTACTTTGACCTGTCAGCTCGTGGATATCGATCCGCAACAATTGCTGCGGCGTCCATCCCGGTGGCCGCAAGTGGAGAGCCGGCTGCCTCAGTGGCGCTCCCACCGGCGTTGCTGCCGGCCTCTCGTCCCGCGCTCACCTGGCGCGTGGCTCAGGCAATACCGCCCTGGGCGTGGGCACTGGTATTTCTCCTCCCACCAGTCCTGGTGTGGGCCCGGGGTCGACGCCTGCGGCGGCGGAGACCGGCGCCAGTCCGGGTGAATGCCGGACTTCGGGCCGCGGAGGACAAGCTCGACGCTCTGGTGCGCGGCCTGGTTCCCGATCCGGACCAACGTTCGCGTGCCGGGCTCGCGGCCGCAGTCCGCGCCGCTGGGGCCGACATCGATACAGCCGGACGAGTGGCCGAAATCAGAGAACGGCTCATGGCTCGTCGCTATGGCCCTTCGGGTGCCAACGTCGAAGATGTTGCCTTGGCCGCTGAGGTGGATGAGCTGGTACATCGGCTCGGGGGCTCCCTCCGGGGCTGGAGAGGCAGCGTCGTTCCGCTGATGATCGGACTGGTATTGTGGGCCGGCTCGCTCCAGGCGCAGGCACCTGCGCCCGAGGGGCTGTACGAGGCCGGCGCGCTCCGCGCCGCCGCCGACGGCTTCAGCCGTCGCGCGGTGACAGAGCCGGCTGTAGCAGCTCACTGGTACAATCTGGGCGCGGCATACTACCGGCTGGGCGCAAAGGGCCGTGCCACGGCGGCCTGGATACGGGCTCGGCAGCTGCTGCCACGCGAGCCGACCATTCTGCGCGCGCTCCGGCTCACGCCGACTCCAGACGCTGGTTCGGCCCGTCTCCTGTGGTCGCCGCCGGTGACCAGCGCGGAGCTGCTTCTGTTGGCCGCGGTCGTCTGGCTGGTGGGCTGGACCGGCTGGATCTGGCGGCCCCGAGTACGAGAGCGCTGGACCGTCTTGCTCGCGTTCGCCGTCATTGCGGCGCTTGGCGCGGTGGCGCTCGCTGCCTGGAACAGCCGCCCCATCGCGGTGGTGCTGGATCAAACGACCCTGCGAATCTCGCCCCATGGCCGTGCCCCCGCCGTAGGACCCATCGAAGCGGGTGCCGCGGTTCGAATGCGTCGTAGCGAGCGTGGATGGGTGCTGGTCCGGGCTGGAGCACTGGAAGGCTGGGTTCCCTCGGAGGCGATCGCCGCAATCGGCGGATAGATTTCCGCAATGTCGCGACGCGTGGCGATTTTACCCGATGCGGTAGCGGACCAGATCGCTGCCGGTGAGGTCGTGGAGCGGCCGGCATCCGTGGTCAAGGAGCTGGTCGAGAATGCGCTGGACGCTGGAGCTCGCCATATCAGGGTGGAGCTGGAAAACGGTGGCAAGGTCAGGATCGAAGTCAGCGACGACGGCAGCGGCATGGGTCGGGAGGATGCGGTCCTGGCACTCGATCGTCACGCCACCAGCAAGGTTCGCTCGGCCGCCGATCTGGTGGGTGTTGCAACCTTCGGCTTTCGCGGTGAGGCTCTCCCGGCCATCGCGTCGGTCTCGCGACTGACGCTGGGCACTCACGACGGCGAGGGAGAAGGAACCGAGCTCATGGTGGTGGGCGGCCGTCTGGAGCGCGTCGCGTCCCTGGCCCGGCAGC
>Ga0307416_100002160_pt1 | contig 11135 bp, 9 predicted proteins | sample DK1Cmetagenome_2_FD_203821 | JGI IMG/M metagenome (GOLD analysis project Ga0307416, IMG submission 203821) | Maize rhizosphere microbial communities from greenhouse at UC Davis, California, United States - DK15-C-3 | ecosystem: Host-associated > Plants > Roots > Rhizosphere > Soil | place: USA...
GAGGGCGGCGTCCCAGACGGCGACGTAGACGCCCGACGGCATCTGCACGTAGTACTGCTGCCGGGCCAGGTACTTCTGGATGTCGAAGATCACCTCGCGCCGCTTGGCGACGTCGAACGTGCGGCGCTGGCGGACCAGCAGGTCGGCCACCTGGGGGTCGTTGATGTGGCTCTGGTTGCGCGGCTGCCCGGGGAAGTACTGGCCGTAGAGGAACGTGTCGGGCTCGAGGAACGGCGTCTGCGGCCCGTACGCCATCGACGGGAACTGGCCGTAGAAGCACGTCGAGATGTAGGCGCCGTACTCCTTCTGGTCGATCGTCGCGTTGATGCCGACGTCCTTCAGGTTCTTGAGCAGGAGCTGCGACTGGTCGATCAGCACGGTGGACCCGTAGGTCGTGAAGCAGATGGAGACCGGGAAGCCGTTCGGATGACCCGCCGCGGCCAGCAGCTTCTTGGCCTCGGCCGGGTCGTGCTTGTACCACTTCGCCCCCTCGCCGAGCTGGTCCATGGGGATCGTCCACTCCCGGAGCGCGGCCGGCACCGGCGGGTTGACCGCGCCGACGCCCTCGTAGGTCGCGTCGATCAGCCCCTGGCGATCGATGGCCAGCGACATCGCGTGGCGGACGCGCACGTCGTTGAACGGCTTCTGGTCCGTGCGCATGGAGATGTGGCTCATGACGTTGGCCGGAAACTCCGCGGTGCGGACCGGCCGCTTGACCTTGTCCTTGATCTGCACCCAGTCCACCCGCTGGATGGTCCCCGGGTTCTCCATGCCGATGTCGTACTTGCCGGCCAGGAACGAGGAGATGCGGGAGGCGTTGTCCTCGTCGACGGCCACCTCGATCTTGTCGATGTAGGGCAGGCCCTGGACGAAGTAGTTCGGGTTGCGGACGAGCATCATCCCCTGGTTCGGGCGGTAGGAGTCGAGCATCCAGGGGCCGGTGCCGACGACGGACTCCCACTTCTTGAGGTCGCCGAACTTGTCCACGCACTCCTTGGCCACGATGGCCACCGCCATCGGGTTGGCCAGCGTGTCGAGGAACCAGGCGAACGGCTCCTTGAGCGTGAACTTGACCGTGTACTTGTCCGTCGCCTCGACCTTGTCGAGCGAGCCCAGCATGAAGGCGTTGGCGTTGCCCTTGGTGGTCATGAAGCGGTTGACGCTGTAGACCACGTCGTCGGCCGTCAGCTCGCGGCCGTTGACGGGCGGCTTGTTCTGCCAGCGCACGCCCCGGCGCAGCTTGAAGACGTACGTCGTGTCGTTCGGCTGCGTCCACGACTCGGCCAGATCGCCCTCGAGCGGGAACGTGCCCGGCTGGACGCTGGGGCCGGCCTTCGGCTTGATCAGGCGGCTGTGCGTGAACGTCAGCGCGATGTGCAGCTTGTAGGAGAGGCCCCCGGCCGCGTGCGGGTCGAAGTGCGGCGGATCCCACAGCCGGAGCGAGAGCGTGCCGCCCCGCTTGGGCGCCTGGGCGCGGGCGAGGCTGGGCGCGAGCGAGGCGCCGGCGAGGGTGAGGCCACCGGCGGTGAGCAGGTCGCGTCGGCTGAGGTCCATGGGTCGCGTGTCCTCCTGGTCTCGGTCAGGTCGTCCGCGCAGCCACGGCCGCCAGCGCGGCGTCGAACACCTGCAGCGTCTCGTCGACGTCCGTCGCCGTGTGGGCGAGCGAGACGTAGATCTTGTTGACGGCCTTCACGACGCCGCGGCGGAGGCACTCCTCGTTGAAGAGCGCGATGCGGCGGCGGTCGGCGGTGAGCGTGGCGCGGTAGTCGACCACCGGGCGGTCGGTGAAGAGAATGTCGAACACCGGCGGCTCGCCGCTGACCTGCGCGGGGAGCCCGTGCTTGCGGGCGGCCGCGGCCAGGCCGTCACGCAGCCGCGTGCCGGTGGCGAAGATCTTCTCGTACGCGCCCGGCTTGCGCAGCTCGGCCAGCGTGGCGAGCCCGGCCGCCGCGGCGACGGGGTTGCCGTTGAGCGTGCCCGCCTGCCAGACGTAGTCCGGCGAGCCCTCCAGCGCGGCGTCGAAATGCCGCATGATGTCCGCCCGCCCGGCCACCGCCGCCAGCGGGAAGCCGCCGGCCAGCACCTTGCCGAACGCCGCGACGTCGGGCACCACGTCGTAGTACTCCTGCGCGCCGCCGTAGGCCAGCCGGAAGCCCGTCACGATCTCGTCGAAGACCAGCGGCACGCCGTAGCGCTGCGTCACCGCCCGCAACCCCTCGAGGAAGCCGGGCCGGGGCACGATCACGCGCTGGTAGGGCTCGAGGATCACGGCCGCGAGCTCGTTGTGGTGCGCGGCGATCAGCGCCTCGGTGGTGGCGAGATCGTTGTAGGGCGCGATCAGGACCTCTTCGCTGATCGCGTGGGGGATGCCCGACGAGTCCGGCATGGCGGCCGGGAAGGCCTTGGGCGAGCGCGGGCTCACGCTCATGAGGGCGTAGTCGTGAGTGCCGTGGAAGCCGCCCTCGAACTTCATGATCTTGTCGCGTTGCCGGAAGGCGCGTGCCACCCGGAGGGCGAAGAACGTCGCCTCCGAGCCGCTCGCCGTGAACCGCACCTGCTCGGCGCCCGGCACCGCCCGCACGATCTCCTCGGCCAGCTCGATGATCGGCGGGTTCAGCAGCATGAACGTGGTGCCGTGCGGCAGCTGCCGCTGCACGGCCTCGACCACCGCCGGGTGCGTGTGGCCGAGCAGCATCGGGCCGGAGCCGAGCAGATAGTCGATGTAGCGCTTGCCGTCGGCGTCCCACAGATGCGCGCCCCGCGCGTCCTTGACGACGAACTCCAGGCCGGGCCCGCTGCGGTGGCTGCCGAGGACGCCGCCGGGTAGCACGCGAGCGGCGCGTTCGATGAGGTCTTGCTGATTCGTCATGTTGATCTTCGCCGATCGCGCAAGTTGGTCACCCGGATGGCGGGCGAGGGTGCGGCGATCATACCCGGAAACGCTCGTCGGTCAATAGAACCCCGGAGCCGGCGAGCGCGCCGGTCTTGAGCAGCTCCAGGGCCTGGTTGGCCACCTCCAGCGGGAACTCCGTCGTGGCCAGCCGGACCGGGAGCCGGGCCGCCTCGGCCAGGAACGCGGCGCCGTCGGCCCGGGTGTTGGCCGTCACCGACCGGACGCTGCGCTCGTAGAAGAGGTCCACCCCGTACTCCAAACGCGGGATCGGCGTCATGTAGATCCCGGCCAGGGCCAGGGTGCCGCCGCGGGCGAGGTTGCGCAGGGCCACCGGCACCAGATCCCCGGCCGGGGCGAACAGGATGGTTCCTTCGGCGCGGTGCGGCATGGGCTCCTGCACGTCCCCCACCCAGGCGGCGCCGAGCGCGCGGGCCAGCTCGCGATGGCGCGCCTGCCGCGTGCACACGTAGACCTCCATGTTGCGCCCGCGCGCGAGCTGGATCGTCACGTGCGCCGAGGAGCCGAAGCCGTACAGGCCGAGGCGGCCGCCCGGCCGCACGCCGGCCAGCGTCAGCGCGCGGTAGCCGATGATCCCGGCGCAGAGCAGCGGCGCGGCGGCCACGTCGTCGAACACCGACGGGATCGGGTGCGCGTAGTCCTCGTCCACCACCGCCAGCTCCGCGTAGCCGCCGTCGGCGTGCCAGCCGGTGAATTCCGCCCGCTCGCACAGGTTCTCGCGATCGGTCGCGCAGTAGAGGCAGCGGCCGCACGTGCGCCGCAGCCACGCGATGCCGACTCGGTCGCCTTCGCGGAACCGCGTGACTCCCTCGCCGCGCGCGGCCACGCGGCCGACCGCCTGGTGGCCGGGCACGACCGGCGTCCGCAGCATCGGCAGCTCGCCCTCGACGAGGTGCAGGTCGGTGCGGCAGATCGCGCAGGCGCGGACCTCGACGAGGATCTGGCCGGGACCCGGCGCGGGATCCGGCACATCCTCCAGGCGCAGCGGACGGTCCTCGACGGCGGCCGGGCGCGCCAGCACCATCGCCCGCAAGGATCAGGCCCGGGCGAGGATCTTGCGCGCGCGCGTGAGGTGGGGGGCGTCCACCATCTGCCCCTTGAACCGGAAGGCGAAGACGCCGCGGCGCTGGTGCTCCTCGAAGGCCGCCACCAGCTCGCGCGCCTCGTCCACGACGGCCTTGGCCGGCGTGAAGGCCTCGTTGATGACCTCGATCTGCGAGGGATGGATCGAGATCTTCCCGCTGAAGCCCATGGCCACCGCCTCCTCGCACTCACGCCGCAGGCCGGGCAGATCGGCGATGTCGGTGTAGACGGTGTCGAGCGCCTCCACGCCCGCCGCCGAGGCGACGATCGTGCACATGGTGCGCGCGTAGCGCGGGATGTCGAGGTAGCGGCCCTGCGCGTCGCGCACCTGCGGCAGCCCCATGTCGGCCGACAGGTCCTCGATGCCCCACGACACTGTCAGGATGCGCGGGCTGGCCGCCGCGATCTCGCGGATGTTGAGCAGCCCCGGCGCCGTCTCGGTGGCGATGACCACGAGCCGCGTGCTGCCGTGCGGCAGGCCGTGCGCGTGCTCGAGGCGGTCGAGGTGCCGCGCGATCTCCCGGACGTCGCCGGCGTGCCCCGGCTTGGGCACGACGTAGCCCTCCGGGTGGCCGGCGATCGTGGCCTCGAGGTCGGCCACGCCGAGGCCGGAGGCGATCGGGTTGATGCGCACCCACCGCTCGCGCCCGCCGAAGTCCAGCTCGGTGAGCCAGCGGGCGACGATGGGCCGCGTCTCCGCCTTGCGGTCGGGCGCCACGGCGTCCTCGAGGTCGAGGATCAGGCCGTCGGCGGGCAGCGTGAGCGCCCTGGCGATCATCTTCTCGTTGCCGCCGGGGACGAAGTGCAGCGAGCGGCGGCGCCGGCCGAGCGCCATGTCAGGCGGACTTCTTGCGCATCATGGCGTTGCGCCGGGCCCGCATCACGAGGTCGCCGTGCTGGTTGCGGGCGCGGTGCTCGAACGTCACGATCCCCCACTGCGGGCGCGACTTCGACTCGCGCTTGTCCACGACCTCCGTCTCGGAGTAGATCGTGTCGCCGTGGAAGACGGGCTTGGGGAACTCCACCTTCTCGAAGCCGAGGTTGCCGACGGTGGTGCCGAGCGTCGTCTCGCCGACGGAGATCCCCACCGCGATGCCGAGCGTGAGCAGGCTGTTCACCAGCGGCTTGCCGAACTCCGCCTTGGCCGCCGCGTGGAAGTCGATGTGCAGCGGCTGCGGGTTCATCGTGAGCGTGGAGAAGAAGACGTTGTCGGCCTCGGTGATCGTCCGCCCCACCTCGTGACGGAACGTCTGGCCCACCGTGAGCTCCTCGAAGTGCTTGCCCGCCATCGGCGGCCTCCTCTCGCGCGGATGGTATCTCATCCCGCGAGCCGATGATGCCCGGATCACGCCGAGGCGGAGAGCAGCGGGAGCTCGACGGTGAAGACGGCGCCCCGGTCGGGACCGGCGCTCTCGGCGCGGACCGTACCGCCGTGAGCATCGACGAGATGGTGGACGATGGCGAGCCCGAGGCCGAGTCCGCCCTGCCCCTTGGCGGCGGCGCCCTGCCTGAACCGATCGAAGAGGTGCGGGAGCAGCTCCGGCTCGATGCCCCGGCCATTGTCGCGCACGATCAGTACCGCCCGCGCGTCACGAGGGTGGAGGGACACCTCGACACACCCGCCGGCCGGGGTGAACTTGATCGCGTTGCCGATGAGGTTCAGCGCGATCTGCTGCACGCGCGCGGCGTCCCCGAGCATGCGCTCCGGCAAGGCCTTCAGCACGCTGCCGAGTGCCACGCCCTTGCGGCCCGCCTCGTGCTGGAGGGCGGCGACCGCGTCCTCCACGACCGGAAGGAGATCCATGGGCCTCATCTCGACCTGCAGCTTTCCCGTGACGACCCCTGACACGTCGAGCAGGTCTTCGATCAGCCGCAGCTGAAGCTGTGTGCTCCGCTCGACGGCATCCAGGATGCGCCGGGCCTGATCGGCGGCGACCCCTGTGCGTCGCAACACCCGCACACCGCTCAACGTCGCGCTCAGCGGCGTGCGCAGCTCGTGTGACAGGATCCCGAGGAACTCGTCCTTGGCCCGGTTGGCCGCCTGGGCCTCCAGTCGCAGGCGGTGCTCGGCCTCCATCCGGTTGCGTTCCGTGAGATCCAGCGCGAACGAGACCCATTGACGCCGTGACTCGTCGAGGAAGGCCGAGCCGATCAGGATCGGGACCCGCGTGCCATCCTTGCGCAGGTACTCCTTCTCGTACGGCGCGCACTCGCCCCGCGCGCGCGCCACCAGCAGCGCCGCGTCGTCAGCCGCCCGATATTCGGCCGGCGTGAGGTCCGGCCAGCGCAGGTCGCCATGCTGCAGCTCCTCGCGGCTGTAGCCGACCATCCGCAAGAACGCGTCGTTGGCGTCCGTGACCAGGTCGGCCTCTCCCACGAGGATCCCGATGAGACTCGAATCCACCAGCCGCTTGAGCCTCGCCTGACTGGCCCGCACCTCGGCCGTGCGCTGCGCGATCGTGGATCCGGCGATCTCCATCGCCCGACCGACGGCATCGATCTCCTGAATCGAGGACGGCAAGCAGGTCGGCGTGACCCCGTGGCCGAGGGCCGCGGCCGAGGCGGCCAGCGAACTCGTGGAGGTCGAGAGCCGCCGGGCGACCACGGCGGCGACGGCTCCCGCCGCAAGGGCGACGACGAGCCCGGCCAGCCCGATCCTCCACACGGACCGGCGGAGCGGAACCTCGACGAGGGACACGGGGATCCCGATCGCCACCGTCCAGCGGAGCGACGCCGTTCGCCGCCACGCCGAGTACACGTCCGGACTGTCGAAGACCGGATAGCGGCCGGCGCCCTCGTCCGCGGCGCGCACGGCCGCCCTCAGTGGTGCGATCAGCTCTCGCCCCACGAAGCGCGCGGGATTCCGGTTGCGGGCGACGATGACCTGGCTGGTGTCGCTGATCGTCGCGATCCAGTCGGCCGGGATCTGCTCCTCTGCCAGGATCCGACCGAGCCCCTCGGGCTTGATGGCGGCGAACAGGACGTAGCGGAGCGCTCCCTCGCGCAGCACCGGCACGGCGACCGTCACGTTCATCTGGCCGGTGGTCCGGCCCGCCACGAGGTCCGACACGGCCGGACGGCCGGTCTCGGTGAGCCGCCGGAAGTAGTCGCGATCGTCGATCCGCGGCAGCGACGCCCCGAACGGACGCACCGTGTTGAGCAGGAGCTGCCCGCTCGGATCGGTCAGGGCCAGGACGTACCAGACGTCCTGGGCCTCGACCGCGCGTGTCGCCTGCGCATGAAAGGCGGCCAGGTCGCCCCGGCTCAGCAGGTCGGACGTGGCAAGGACCTCGAGCGCCCGGATCGAGGCGGCCACCTCCCGGTCGACGGCAATCGCCAGGGCCCTGACCGTCGTCTGCAGCCCCCGTTCGACCGACGCCCGCTGCTCGCGCCCGAGGTTCAGGACGATCACGCCTGCGAAGAACACCATCGGGATGAGCGCGACGAGAATGAGCGCAAGCAGGTGCCAGCGCAGCGGGAGACTGCGCCCTCGAGGTCTGGTCGGTTCGACGACTTCCATGCTTTACATCCGCAGCCCGGTCGCATGCGCGGCCTGGCCAGCGCTGGTTGCAATGCGCCGGCCGAGGCGGACGCATTGATTTTCGATACGTTGCGCGACGCGAGAATCGCAACTGAAGGGGTACGACGGAGACACTGTGGAGCGCTCGCCCCACCAACCATGCGCGGAAGAGGGCCGGCAACTTCCTGCGCCCGGCGGCCCTTCCTGCTACCATCCGGCACCACCGCACATCAGGAGGCCGTCATGATCTACGAGTACCGCGCCTACTACGCCGCGCCCGGCCGCATGCCCGACATCCAGAAGCGGTTCAACGACGTGACGATGAAGCTGTTCGCGAAGCACGGCATCAAGGTCGTCGGCTTCTGGGACACGATCGTCGGCGAGTCGAACGAGCTGGTCTACATCTGCGCGTTCAACGACATGGACCACCGCATGAAGGCGTGGGCGGCCTTCCAGGCGGATCCCGAGTGGCAGGCGGCGCGGAAGGCATCGGAGGCCAACGGCCCGCTGCTGGAGCGCGTCGTCAACAAGATCTGGAAGCCGACGCCGTTCTCGCCGCTGCAGTGACGGAGGAGCGAGCATGAAGGTCCAGGCCAACGGCATCGCCATCAACTACCGGATCGACGGGCCCGAGGGCGCCCCCTGGGTCACCATGAGCAACTCCCTGGCGACCACGCACCGCATGTGGGACGCCCAGATCGAGGCCTTCACGCGGCAGTATCGCGTGCTGCGCTACGACAAGCGGGGCCACGGCGAGACCGACGTCGCGCCCGGGCCCTACAGCTTCGAGCTGCTGGCCGACGACGTGCTGGCCCTGCTCGACGTGCTCGGGATCACGCGCACGCACTTCGTGGGACTCTCGATGGGTGGGATGACCGGCATGACGATGGCGCTGCGCCGGCCCGGCGTTCTGCGCACCCTGGTCCTCTGCGACACCACCAGCAAGGATCCGCTCGGCGATCCCGCGCTCTGGCAGCAGCGCATCGACGCCGTCAACGCCGGGGGCAGCATGGAGCCCCTGGTCGAGAGCACGGTGGCGCGCTTCCTCACCCCGGACACCGTGAAGCATCGGCCGGCGATCGCGGATGCCGTCCGCGACATGGTCCGCACCACGCCGGTCGCCGGCTACGTCGCCTGCTGCCAGGCCATCGCCAAGCTCAACCTGACCCATCGCCTGCCCGAGATCGCGATCCCGACCATGGTCGTGGTGGGCGCCGACGACCCGGCCACCACCGTGGACATGGCCCGCACGATCCACCAGGGCATCGCCGGCTCCGAGCTGCTGATCCTGAAGGACGCCGCCCATCTCTCGAACCTGGAGCAGGCGGCCGCCTTCAACGAGGCGGTCCTGGCGTTCCTGAAGCGGCACTGACCCTGACGCGCGAGAGGAGGACCGGATGACGCACGCGGATCTCAAGGGTCTTTCCGTGTCCACGGGGTCGGCCGGCGCGCTGGCGGCCTGGGAGCACGGGGTCGACCTGTTCCTGCGCTGGCGCAGCGGGGCGCTGGAGGCCCTGGACACCGCGGGGCAGCGCGATCCGTCCTTCGCCCTGGCGCACTGCACACGGGCCTACGTCGCCTGGCGGATGGGGCGCTTCGACGTCGCCGCGACCGCCGCACAGCAGGCCACGGCGCTGGCGGACGCGGCGCACGACGAGCGGGAGCACGCGCACGTGCAGGCGGTGGGCGCGCTGCACCGCGGTGACGCGATCGCCGCCCACGACGGCCTGCGGCAGCTGGCCGCCCGGTACCCGACGGACCGCATCGCGGTCCGGCTGGCCGGCCTCAACTGCATCACCCAGGGCGACTACCTGGGCGGCATCGACATCGCCCGCCGGAGCCTCGAGGCCGATCCCGGCGAGCCGCAGTACCAGACGATGCTCGGCTTCTTCCTGGAGCAGTCGGGCTACAACGACGAGGGGCTGGCCATGAGCACGCGCTCGCTGGCCCAGGACCCGACCAACCTCTACACCTATCACGCGGTGGGCCATGCCTATCAGGCCCGGGGCGATTACGGCCGCGCGCTGGAGACCTTCGAGCGGGCGGCCTCGCTCGAGCGCTACCCCCACGTGCTCTGGCACCTGGCCGAGGCGCACGCGCTGCTCGGGCACGCGCGCATGACGCGGGAGTACTGGGCGTCCACCGCGCCCGCCTTGCCGCTGTACGAGCGCATCGAGCTGCAGTGGCGCCTGGAGACGCTGCGCCAGGCGCCGGTCGAGCCGGCGATCTGGCAGAGCCTGGCCGGCCACGCCGACCGGGTCCTCGAGCACGCCGACTTCCAGACCGTGTGGATGCACCACTGGGTCGGGCTGGCCTTCGCGCGCGCCGGGCAGTGGGACAAGGCGCGGCGCCAGGTCGAGCGCCTGCGCCGCCTGCCCGAGGGCCGACCGGGCGGCTACTGGTCCACGCTCGGCGCCTCGATCCTGGAGGGCGAGCTGGCCCTCATCGAGGGCGACCTCGCCACGGCCGCGCGGCTCATGGCGCCCGCGGTGGAGCAGGTCCACACGATGGGTGGCGGCAGCCGGGAGCAGAAGGACATTTTCCGCGACGTGTTCATGGAGGTGCAGCGCCGGCTCGGCAACGCCGACCGGGTCATCGAGCTGGCGCAGCAGCGCCTGCTGGCCAATCCCCACCACGTCCAGTCGCTCGCCGCGCTGGCCTGGGCCTACGAGCGCCGCGGCGACGCCGCGCTGCAGCGGCAGGCCTGTCGCCAGCTCGTGCTCCGGGCCGAGGAAGTGGACCTGGCGCCGGACGCGCCCGAGCTGCTGGCCGCGCGGCGGACGCTGCAGGTCGCCGCCTGAGCGACACGCCGGCGCGCGATCCCTTCTTCGGCCGCCCGAGCCCTACGAGCAGGGCTCCGTCCCGCGGCCGCTGGCCGGGATTTTGCTCGTCACCTGGGCGCAGTCGCGATGGAGCCATGCGGACCCCGGTGAAGCTGATCCTGGCGACGATGCTGGTCGTCGTCGTCGCGCACGGCGTCCGGGCGCAGGCGGTCGGCCCCAGCCCGGAGTCCCTGGGGCAGGCCGTACGGGAGGTGGAGCGGCTCGATGCCCTGCGCTCGACCCTCGCCGGTGCGTTCGGCGGGAAGGGCGTCTCGGCCGACGCGGGCACGTTCCAGCAGGTGTGCCGGCCGGTGGGCCAGCAGGGTCAGCAGATGGCGCAGGACAACGGCTGGGTGTTCGTCCAGCTGGCCGAGCGGTACCGGAACCCCCGTCACCGGCTCGGCGTCGGTGACCAGCCGCTGTTCCGGCTCTTCGCCGACAACCCGGACCTGTTCGGTCTCTGGATGCGGACCGAGCAGGCCGGCCGGTCGGGCACGCGATACCTACGGCGGATCCGGGTCGAGGCCGCGTGCCTGGCCTGCCACGGGCCGGAGGGTCAGCGTCCGGAGTTCGTCAAGCAACGCTACCCGGACGATCGCGCCCACGGCTTCGCAGTCGGCGATCTGCGGGGTCTCTACGCTGTCTTCATCCCGGACGCACGCTGATCACAAGTCTTTCTCGTAGATCACGGACGACCTGACGCGGTCCTCGTGGACCGTGTAGAGCCGCTAGCCCAACTTGGCCAGCGAGCCCCGGCCTTGTCTTCGCCGCATTCGATCCAGAGGGCGCTCACGCCGCC
>Ga0307416_100002161_pt1 | contig 11130 bp, 9 predicted proteins | sample DK1Cmetagenome_2_FD_203821 | JGI IMG/M metagenome (GOLD analysis project Ga0307416, IMG submission 203821) | Maize rhizosphere microbial communities from greenhouse at UC Davis, California, United States - DK15-C-3 | ecosystem: Host-associated > Plants > Roots > Rhizosphere > Soil | place: USA...
GTATAAACAATATCCAAAACAACTGCTAACAGGAATAGAATTAAAATAATTTTAATTAGAAAGAATAAGAAATTTTTCATTTCGAAAATTCAACGATCTTAAGAAGTACTATTTATTAAAGAAATCTTTTAAGATTCTTGCTGTGAAAATTTTTGCCCCTTCATCAGTCATGTGCCCGCAAGAAGAAAAATATTTGTCCTCAATCACTACATTCTCATAATTGTGAATTTCTGGATAAGCTTTTTTTACTTTACCAAAATAATTCATTCCTTTAACATTTTCACACATTGGTGTCATAACAGCAATAAAGTTTATATTATTTGCTTTGCAGATCGATTTAATTTCCTCATAATATTTATTGTGAGGTAATGGATTTAGATTAACAATATTGTTTTTCATATTACCATTTTTATGTTTTTCTAAAGGACGATACCCCAAATTATCTAAAGTATTTGTTTTTTTATGTATAAGGGTAAAAAATGTTTCTCTCCAACCAATTTTAGTATCATTTTTTATATATCTATAAAATGGTATATAGTATAATTCATTAAAATTAGCTTCAATTTTATAACGCTCTTTGATGATTTCAGAATTATGAATATAAGGCAAAAATAAAGCAGCACTTCCTTCAGCTTGATGATCGCTTGCAAGATTTAGATCAGCTTCTAAAATTATATTCTTGATTTCATATTTTCTTTCCATCATCAATTTCAACATTAATGAGGCTTCAAACAAATGCGCTCCACTCATCCCATAATTAAATGTTTTTAATCCTTTGTCTTCAAACATTTGTGCTACAAAATGATTGTTAGCTCTTGAAGAACCTAAAATCACGACGTCATATTTTTTTGCTGTAGAATTAAAAACGGTTTCAATTTTTCCACGATTTCTCGACTGCATAAAAACATAAGTATAGAATCCGTCTAAAATAACCGCTATCAAAACCGTTAAAAGGAAAATTCCTAAGATGTATAATAAAAACTTCTTCATTAAAATTGGAAATAAATAAATTCTTTATAATCTGAATAGGTTCCAAAAGCGATAATAGCCATAATCGCTAAAGCCATTTTTAACATACTTCTCCTTCCTGAAATTGGCTCCACTTTAGTTCTATTATTCCATTCGACTAAAACAAATAGGCCAATCATTAATATTAATTCATAATTATATCGTTCGTTATCTAAATACTGAGGGCTAAATTCTCCATTAGTAAATATTCTTTTTAGATATAAAACGGCATCCGTTATGGTACGTGCTCTAAAAAATACCCACGCAACACAAGTCAATAAAAAAGTTGTTAGAATACTAAAAAGCACTTTCAACGAATCTAAATTCCATTTTAAAGTAATAGAATCCATGTTGTTTCTATTGCTATTAGACAATAATAAAGGAAGGAAATAAACCGCATTAATAAATCCCCAGACTATATAGGTCCAATTGGCGCCATGCCAAAATCCGCTAACAATAAAAATGATAAATGTATTTCTAATTTTCATCCAAAGTCCGCCCTTGCTTCCTCCTAACGGAATGTACAAATAATCGCGAAACCATGAAGAAAGTGAAATATGCCAGCGACGCCAAAACTCGGCTATATCTCTTGAAAAATAAGGGTAATTGAAGTTTCTCAAAAGATCTAAACCAAATAATTTTGAGACCCCCAGCGCAATATCCGAATATCCAGAGAAATCTCCATAAATCTGAAATGCAAAATAAATTGCTCCCATAATTAATGAAAATGAGTTCATTGAAGAATAATGATCAAAAATAGCATTGGCATATACTGCGCAAGTATCTGCAATTACAACTTTTTTTACCAGTCCCCAAACAATTTGATATACCCCTTCTTTTGCTTTTTCTAAATTAAATTCACGTTTTACTTTTAACTCAGGCAGTAAATGCGTTGCTCTTTCTATCGGCCCTGCAACTAAGAGCGGAAAATAGCTTACAAAGAGTGAATAATCAATAAAGTTGTATTCGGCTTTTATTCTTTTGTAATAAATATCAATTACATATGATAATCCGTGGAAAGTGTAAAATGAAATTCCGACAGGGAGAATTACATTCAATAAAAATGGACTTACTTTAAACCCAAACGAAGTAAACATTTCTGCAAATGAAGTTGCAAAGAAATTATAATATTTAAAAATCCCTAAAAACCCTAAATTCACCAAAATACTTAGCCAAAACCAGAATTTTCGCTTTTTTTCTGAGTCACTTTTTTCAATTTGGATTCCAGTGAAATAATCTAAAAATGTAGAAAAAACTAATAGAAATAGAAATCTCCAGTCCCAACATGAGTAAAAATAATAACTCGCAACAATTAACAAAGCATTTTGTGTGCTTTTAGTTTTATTGAAGACAAACCAATAAAGAAAAAAAACTATTGGCAAAAATATGGCAAAAGCCCAAGAGTTGAAAAACATAAATTAATTGATTATTTTTAGACTAAAGCCTTTTAATAATTGAGAATTGTTTCTATTGATTCCCAAAATCTAGCAGAAGAAATTTCTGGTGGCTGCTGATTGATAATTTTGAACCAATTTTGAGCGCTTTTTAATGTTCCATTTGTATCCAATCCGTATTGAATCTTAGCTGCAACTTCATCTGCTGAGTTTAACCAAATAACAGCATCTTTATTAGGCATTGAACGAAAATGAACATAATTGTAAATTTTAGAAACAGACCAGTTTTTATCTATTTTATTTGGAACGTCATAATTCAAAAATGCACACGGTTTTTTAAAACAGGCATAATCAAATACCATTGAAGATCCTAAATTTACAACCATCTCGGTATGAAAAATAGTGTTTGTCAACAATTCAACATCTTCGCGAGTTGGCAAAATAGTGTTCCATCCTTCGCTTATTTTTTCCCAAATTGGATTAATCGAAACAATTAAATCTTTATTCTTAGCTAAAACCTCATCATACCTGCCAGAAAAATCTACAGGACAACGTCTAAATATGATGCCTAATGAATGATTATTTTGTTCGTTTAATCTTCGTACTGCATCTGCAACATCTGATAAATATTGTGGATCATCTGGACAAGTTGTAAAATCATCGCCAGAATAGCAGATGTATTTTTTATTTAAATCTAATTTATATGTATTAAAAAAATCAATTTTATCAACGATTATATCTTTATCAAAATGACATTCGAATTGTGGTGTACCCACAATAAAAATTTGATTTTCTGCTATGTATGGATAGTATTTCAGAAGCTCTGATTTCATGTGCTCACTCCACACATAATAATAATCAGTTTCAATAACCATTGTCGCTTTTGGCAAATTATCCCATGAAAAAATAAAAGTCCCTGTTGGTATTTTAAGTTCTTTTGCCGCCAATATCGGAGCTATTGCCAGAACAGGACGCTGATTAGTACAGAATACAAAATCAGGTCTTTCTTTTTGAAGTGTTTCTAAACAATCTCTATAAAACTCTGTTTTCCGTTCTTGAATTTTTATCTCTCTTCTGACTTTTTCTAAACCTTTTTCTGAATTATTTATTCCAATAAAGAGTTTTGCTGCACAACTTTTAAATATGCTTTTTATCGTTTTATAGGAAAAAGGAAAACGGTAAGAATCATAGACCTTATCTTTTTCTCTTTTTATATTAAGGTTAAGCTCAATATGTTTTCGAGCATTTTTATAACTATCTGTTAACGGACTAGTTTTAGCATTTTTAATCTTAATTTCATTAAAGTCTAAACTAGTTAAATCAAATGGAGTATTGTTCCAATATGTTATGTCGAATTTTTTCTCTAGTCCTATTTTATAAAAATTAGAAAAAGCAAAATTTCTAAGGCCGACTCCGTCTGGCAATAAAATAAAAATCTTTTTATTTGGCATTAACTGTCTTTGAATTGTTTTTGGTGATTGAGTTGCCAAATATCTGATTTCTGCAGACAATTAAGAAATAATTCTGCACTATTTCCTTGTCCAAAATCATTCTCAGATTTTTGTACTTTATGAGAGTCAATAATAGAAAGGGCTTGCATTATTTCTCTTTCAGAATAATCTACATTTATTATATCAGCATGTATTGCTCTATTTTGCTGTCTAGTACCAATATTTATAATCGGAATGCCATAGTAAGGGGCTTCCCGAATACCAGCGCTACTGTTTCCAACAATGAATTTACTGTTTTTTAAAAGAGTCAAAAAGTATTCAAATCGAAGTGAAGGAAAAATTTTAAATCGTTCATTATTCTTTAACTTCTCATAGCTATCCAAAATAAACTGGCTTCCCAAATCATTGTTAGGATAAATAACTACATAATTGTGGTTATCATTAAGCAAAGCAGAAACAAAATTTTCAGCATATTCTTTCATAGCGTTTATTTCTGTTGTGACAGGATGAAACATTACAATTGAAAATTCAGTATATGGAATATCATAATATTCTTTTACTGTTATCAAATCCGGCAGCTGTTCCGAAAACATGATATCAATATCTGGAGAACCAATTGTAAAGACAGATTCTTTTATTTCACCCATTTGGATAAGTCTTTTTTCTGCCTCAGCATTAGATGCAAAATGTATATGACTTAATTTACTAACACTATGTCTTATCAATTCGTCTACAGTTCCCGAAACTTCACCACCTTCAATATGGGCTACGAGAATATTGTTTAGAGAACCAACTATTGCGCCAGCCAGAGTCTCAACACGATCTCCATGAACGACTATCATATCTGGTTTTATAGTATTGCAATAATTTGAAAACCCCTCTATAGTTTTGGCAAGAGTAAGATCCATTGTAGTTTCATGAGTATGATTCACGAAAGTATGAATGTTTTTAAAATTGCATCGTTCAATTTCAATTAGGGTATAACCGTATTCTTCTTGCAAATGCATACCAGTTACGAAAACAAAAACCTCAAACTCCTGATGTTTTTCAAGAATTGTGATTAATGATTTTATTTTCCCAAAATCGGCTCTGGTACCCGTCAAAAAAAGGATTTTTTTCATTGATATTATTGAATGTCTTCCCAAGTTAATTGTTCATCATTCTCAATATCTCTTACTGCTGTTTTACCGATTATATCATTAAAACTTTCAGCCAAAATTTTTCCAGTTCCAGGTCTTTTCACCCAAATGTTTTCTTTGGTAAAAACTTCTCCTTTTTTAATTGAAGCAATAGAACAGACTGTTGCAAAAGCAAAGTCAATAGTAACTTGCTCTTCGTCTGCAGGTTTTTTTGAACCACCACGCATTTGTGCAATTTCCGCACTTGAAACAATTAGTTCGCGACATGCATTCTCATCCATGCTACACACAATATCTGGACCTGTACGTTGCATGTGATCTGTAAAATGTCTTTCTAAAATACTCGCGCCTAAGGCAACAGCCCCTAAGCATGCATTGTTATTCAAAGTATGATCGCTTAAACCGAAAACTTTATCTGGAAAAGCTTCACTCAATTCGACCATAGCACCAAAACGAACCAAATGAATTGGTGTTGGATATAAATTTGTTGTATGCAATAAAGCGACTGGAACATTATGTTTATCAAATACTGCAACTGCTTTTTGAATGCTTTCAATCGTATTCATTCCTGTGCTTAAAATAACAGGTTTTCCAAAAGAAGCGATATGCTCTAAAAGTGGATAATTATTGCATTCTCCAGATCCTATTTTATAAGCTGGAATATCAAACTTTTTTAGTCTTTCAGCTGCTGCACGCGAAAATGGTGTCGAAATAAAAATCATGCCTTTACTTTCTACATAATTTTTAAGTTCTAACTCCTCTGCTTCGTTAAGCGAACAGCGTTCCATAATTTCATATATCGAAACATCTGCATTTCCAGGAATAACTTTTTTTGCAGCACCAGTCATTTCGTCTTCAACAATATGCGTTTGATGTTTTACAACTTCTACTCTTGCTCTCTGAGCAGCATCTACCATTTCTTTGGCAACTTGAAGAGATCCTTCGTGATTAATTCCGATTTCAGCAATCACTAATGGTGGGTAATCTGGGCCAATTTTTCGACCCGCTATTTCGATATATGGATTCATTTTTTTATTTGTTTTTATATAAATATTGAGCGTAATCAAAATCTTCCTGCGTATCAATATCTACGCTGGCAAAAATATGATTTATCTCAAATGGAAAAGCATCTTCGGATATAATTATATTATCCAAAATTTTTTCGGATTTCGTAATATACAACAATCCATTTTCGAAAAAAAGAGGTTCTAGATCTTGGCTTCTTTGCCCAATTTCATAATTAAAAGGGACGAACTTGCCTTCATTTATTTTTCCAAACTTCTGATGATTTCGAGAAACTGTAAATAAGCTGTTATGATTTCCTTTTAAATAAAGATCAAATGCTTCTTTAAGTAAATTCTCTGGACGCAACGGATTTGTGGGCTGTAATAAAACTACATTTTCAACATCTCCTTCAACCGATCCTAATACATGTTTTAATGCTGTGACTGTCGGTTCTAAATCTCCTGATAAAGATTTTGGACGATCTATAACTTTTGCCCCATATTCTAGAGCAATTTGTTTTATTTCTTTGTCATCTGTTGAAACATAAATTTCATCAATAATCTGATTATTTTTTTTCGCATACACAATAGAATGAGCCAAAAGGGGAATGTCGGCCAACAATTTTATGTTCTTTTGAGGTAATCGTTTTGAGCCTCCTCGCGCAGGAATTATTGCAATAGTTTTCATTAGCTAAAATTCTTTTTTGCGTTTTCAATAATTGTATTCATTCCTTCATTCCAACTTTTTGCAGAATATAAATTTTCAGGAATGGAAATATTATGCGTTTCTTCTGCATCAAGAAATGATTCTATTGCCTGCACCCAATCTTCAATAAAATTAGGATTTTCAATAAGTTTTCCGAGTTTTCCATACTGTAAAACTTCTGGAACTCCTCCATTTGCAGAAGCAACGCAATAACAGCCACAATGTAAAGCTTCTATTAAGCTTAAACCGAATCCTTCATGCCAAAGTGTTGGGAATAAATAACAATCTGCCATTTGATAGTACTTTGGCAAATCATTATTACGTATTCTTCCTAAAAAAGAAACTCCTTCTAGTTTTATATCTCGATTTGCTCCAATTACTAAAAGAATGGCGTCATTATGGGCAACATTAATTCTTTTCCAAACATCTAAAATAAAATCTAAACCTTTTTTAGGGCGGTCCTGAGAACACCAAATAAATACTTTTTTGTTTGTGACGCCTAACTGTTTCCTTATATTTTCTTTTTCTTCTAAAGTAACTTTATGAAATTTAGAAGTGTCAATTCCGTTATGCAAAACTGAAAATTTTGTTGGCAAAACAGTATAATATTCTTTATGAGCCTTGTAGGAGTCATTTGTTAACAGAACCATTTCATCTATTCCTTCAAAAAACCATCTTCCTGAAAAATTTTCATGAAATGGTGCAAAGCCATGATAAAAAAACTGAAGATAGCACTTCTTTCTTTTCTTTTGTTTTTCTAAAAATTCAAGTAATGGTTTTACAATTCCGAAATTATCGATGATTTGTATTATAAATTTTTCATCGTTTTCAAGAATACTTTCCAGCTCATTAAAATAACCTATATACTTATTTTTAAAAACTCTCTTTTGAAATTTTAACCAACTATTATTCTTAACAATCCCATATTGCATTTTAGAATAAGTGTCTTCAGGTTTTCCACAAATTATATAATCTACTTTATGATCATCACTTAAATAGTTATGATATAATGTTGTCCAGCTTCCTATACCTAGATATGGTAAAGGTATTTGCGAGATTAGAATAACTTTAGACATTTAGTGTGATTTGAATAAATTATAAGTCTTTTATTTTTTAATTTTGAAATTAATGCTTTTTAAATCGCTACTTATCTCATAAGAATAAGGAAAAACATGATAAAAGGAAATAATATGAAGCAGCAATTTATCGTTAATTTCTTTTAAAGAATAGTATTTAGGAACCTTTTTCCCTACTATTTTTTTCACTTTATATTTTAAGGTATTTTGAAAAGAGTCTTCTACAAATTGAATTGACAAGATTCTTTTTTCATATCTAGGCAATTCTATAAATAAAAAATGATTAACCACTTCTACCTTATTAGTCAGAATTATTGAAGATTCATAGTTTTCTAGCTCATAATAATCTTTTTCTAAAATGAGCATCCCCCAATCTTCCCTATTAGCTTTAATAACTTCATTTTTTTGATTGTTGAGTAAATGCTGCTGATTCAATTTAACAACTCCTTTTAATTGAAGTTCTTTCGTTAAAGTATTTCTTTCGCTTTTTCGATAACTTTCATGCCATTGATGCAGAAGTGTGATTTCCTTATCATAAAAAATACTTTCGATTCCAGCTCTTGTTAATCTGCAATGAATGTCATTGTCTTCTGCCCCCCAAAAATGAAAAAATTCATCAAAGGCTCGAATATCATTTATCTCTTTCATAGGAAACAATGATAGTCCTTGGGCTCCAGCCTCACTAGAAAACGATATTTGGTAATCTAAAAAATCCTTTGAAAGGGCTGTTTCCTCTTTACTTAAAAAACCTACTTTAAAATAATAAGCTTTCTTAGGATCCTGCAATTTGAAAAGAATATCTACAAAATCATTTCTAAAAATAAGATCGATATCCGAAATAAAAACAAAAGGAGTCTCTGTTAACTTTAAACCCACATTTATTGCTTTAGAGCGAGACCAAGGCTGTTTATTGTTGTAACTATAAAAGTATTCTGCAAAACTATAGGAATCAACTAAACTACGAACCTGATTTGAAAATTGAATTTTAGATCCATAATCAACAAACAATACCTTAAAATTTTGATTTATTTGCTTGCTTAAAGAATCTAATGATTTTTTAATCCTCAGTAAATCTCTATCACGATAAGGAAAAATTATAGTTATCATTTTTTGATACTTTTTTTAATCATTCCTATATGCTCAATTGAATTATAATCCATTCGTATTTTTTATTTTTAAGTTTTTATACATAAAATTAATACTGTCCAGGTCACAAAGTCCATTAGTGCCGTCAATAACTAACTTATCAATGTTTTCAAGAAAAATTGTTGCCTTCTTTTTATAAAATCAAAATTTGCAACAGTAGTAAGAATAGCAATTTTTGTTTTATCAATCATATCAGATAATATTCAGCATCTTTCGATGGCAATCCTTTGAAGATTAAGAAATACTTCATTATTTTTTTATTTAAAATGAACTTGCCAAAGATTTTACTTTTAATAATATAAAACCATTTTGAGCTAGAACCAATTGGTTTAAGTTCAAAGTCAGTTTCTTTGACATCTTTTTCTAATTTAGAAACTTCATCATACATCCATTTTTCCACAACATTCCCCATGTGACAAGCATAATTATCTTCTGTAGATAAACGCCAAAAGCCATTTTTTACTACCGGAATATCTAAAATTTTACTCTCGCTATTTCCTCCCAATTTATAATTAGAATATTTTACCTCCAAACTATTAAAAATCTCACCTCTGTATGTCCCTACAAAATGCCCTGCTCCAATAACAGCTTTTTCATTTTTATTCGAAATTGTAAAATAATTTTCTAAATGACTTTCATTGTAAAAATCAGGATTTCCAACACTGATGGCAAAGTTTTTTAAAGCTGAAGGATTTTTAACTTTTGAAAATGCCAGTTTTTTCGAAAAAAAATTATCCCAATAAATATTCGAAGTATAAGTCCTTAATGAGCGAGATGATGGCGTAGGACAAACTACTCCAGCTCTAGGAAAATTTTCAAAAATAGAATACGTGGCTTTTTGCCAGCCATTCAGGAATAAAACATCTGAATCTGTAATTGTAATTAACGGGAAATTATGACCAACTATGCCCTTTAAAATCGCATTTAATTTTCCAATGTTTGCTGTTTCTAAAACCTCATGGATTTTTTTTTCCAAATACAATTCGTGCAAATAATTCTTCACCTCGTCACAACTTCCATTATTTACAACAGTTATAAAAGTTTTTTTATGAACGGTAAGAAATAATGACTCTAAGCATAGTTTAAGAATTGTCAAACTATTTTTAAAATAATCATTTTGATTTGGAATATAAACAGGAATAATAATTTGATGAGAATATGACAAACTAACCGTTTCCTGATCTTTGTTCGGATTAAAACCCAATCTCATTTCATTATAGTTTTATACATTTCAATAACTTTCAATTTATTCTCAAAATAATCCAATCTTTCGCTCGCTATTTGTTGGTTTTTTAACGATGCTTTTTCGAGTAAATTTAAATCTGAAATTGATTTTAGAATATTTTCTTTAATCTCTTCAATAGATTCTGGATTTTGAATTAAAAAACCATTTTCATTATTTGAAATTACCTCTTCAGTAACGCCACCTGGATTTGATTGTATCGGGAAAGCCCCCATAAGAATTGCTTCTAATAATGTATTTGGCATTCCATCGGAGATACTATTTCCTATATAAATTAAAGATTTTCCCATTAGCCCAATCAATTCTCTTTGCGAAAGTCCATATCTGTCAAAAAAACTAAAATTCAACTGATTGCTTTTTATATAATCTTTCACTTTTGAGTGTGAGCCAAAAACTATTACTTGATATTCTTTTATTTCTTTTTCTAGTGAGTGTAGCGCTTTTACAATATTTAAACCTCTACCTAAATCATGTTCATATCCTTTGACTAAAATAATTTTTCGTTCAGAAACTGGCAGTTTTAAAGGTTCCAATTCTTGTATTTTATAGCCTGTTCCACCAGGGATTACACCTAAAAATTTTCCTGAAAAGTTTAACTGGACAGCCAGGTCAAAATCTCTTTTGCAATCTGTATGAAGAAAATCGACTCTTTTTAAAACGTCTTTTATTTTATAATTATGGGTTTTAAAATTCATATAGTAAAAAATATCACTTCCCCAACAAGAATACAGCCATTTCACTTTTGGGTACTTTTGCATTGTTTTTAAAATAGGATATGAACAACTCTGCATTTCAAAACTATGAATTACATCTGGTTTTATTTCTAAAATTATTCTTTCTAAGGCTTCATTTGCTGTTACTTCTAAATAAGGAAGAATTTTTTCGTATAAATTGGGATAGTTTTTACTCAAAAAAAATTCCCCTATAATATGAGGTGTTTTTCTTTTTTTCCATCCAACAAAC
>Ga0307416_100002163_pt1 | contig 11129 bp, 10 predicted proteins | sample DK1Cmetagenome_2_FD_203821 | JGI IMG/M metagenome (GOLD analysis project Ga0307416, IMG submission 203821) | Maize rhizosphere microbial communities from greenhouse at UC Davis, California, United States - DK15-C-3 | ecosystem: Host-associated > Plants > Roots > Rhizosphere > Soil | place...
ACCTTTCTGCACCACCGGATTGATGCCGAGGTCCTCGCGCACGATCTGCGAGTACTTCTCGTAGTACTCCGGTCCCACGATGGTCCCGAAGTCCGGGCGCTCGACGGTGCTTCGCGGGAATGCCCAATTCTCGTGCAGCCGCAGTTTCTCGGGCCCTTCGGGCAGGTACTGCCGGAACTTCATGTACGACGAGGTGAGGATGATCTGCACGCTGGGCTGGATCCAGATGTGGAACAGACCCGACGCCTTGCGATCGTCGAGCCCGGGGATCGGCGGGAGTCCCGCGTACGCGACGATGCTGCGCTTGCTGTACATCGCCTCCCAGGGCCCTCGCGTGCGCTCGAACTCCCAGTTCTGCGGCTTCACGGGATCCATGTGAGCGCGATGGATCGTCATCGCATGATAGTTCTCGAACGCGTTCTCGAGCCACACCTTCCAGTTGCACGCGACCTCGTAGACGTCCTTGTGCGTCCACTGCATCTCCTCGAGGTCGTAGCTCGCCAGGAACGCCGGAAGATCGCCCAGCCATTCGAGCAGCGGCGGGGCGGCCTCGTCGAACGTGACGAAGATGAAGCCGCCCCAGGTTTCGGCGCGGACCGGCGTCAGGCCGTGATCGGCGGAACGGAATCCTTCGGCACCCGCCATCGGCGGCGGATTGCCAGGCGTGCTCGCCAGCCGACCGTTGAGCGAGTACGTCCAGCTATGGTAGGGACACACGAACGCGCGGCACTTGCCGTGCTGGCCTTCGGCGATGATCGCGCCGCGATGGCGACACACCGCCGAATGCACGCGCACCTTCCTGGTCTCGTCGCGGACGACGAGGAGCGGCTGACCGACGACCTCGATGTAGAAGAAATCGCCCGGGTTCGCGACCTGCTCGGAGCGGCCCACGCAGAGCCAATCCTTGAGGAAGAGTCCCTTCACCTCGCGCTCGTACCATTCCGGCGCGACGTAGCACCACCCGGGAAGCGGTGTCGCCTGGTGCAGTGGCAGTCGCGTGGTTGCGTACGTGTCGGCGGCGAACATCTCCATGCGGGCCCTTTCGACCATTCAACTAGTTAACCAGTTTGGTGCAAATGCCGCACGGTGTCAACGCCAAAGGCTTTCGCCCTAATTCATCTTGGCGCCCGATACTTTCACCAGGCGCTCGAGCTTGGGCATCTCCGCCTGGATGTACGCGTTCATCTGCGAGGGCGTGCTGGTGCGCGGATCGACGCCTTGTTCCTGCAGCCACGTGGAGAACGCAGGGGACTTCACCACTTTGACGATGTCGCCGTTGAGCCGGTCGACGACGTCGGACGGCGTCTTCGCGGGCGCCCATACGCCGTACATCACCGTCATCTCGTAGCCCTTGACCCCGGCGGCCTCGTCGACCGTCGGCACGTCGGGAAGCATGGCGACGCGCGACGCGGACGTCACGGCGAGCGCCTTCACGCGGCCTGCCTTGATCGCGGGCATCGCAGCAGCGACGGTCGAAAAGAACAAGGGCACGTGGCCCGCGACCACGTCGGTGAGGGCAGGCGCGCTGCCCTTGTAAGGGACGTGCGTCAATTTCACGCCGAGCGTGTGCGTGAAGAGCTCGCCGGCGAGGTGGCTCGAGCTGCCGCTGCCGAACGATGCATAGGAGATCGTGCCTGGCTTGTCCTTCGCCATCGCGATGAGGTCGGCCAGCGTCTTGGCGGGAAACGCCGGGGTCGCGACGAGGACGTGGGCGGCCTCGCCGATCAGCGTCACCGGTGCGAAGTCGCCAACCGTGTCGTACGCGATCTTCGGGTAGAACGCGGGATTGATCGCGTGCGTCGTCACGCTGTGGAACATGATCGTGCTGCCGTCCGGCGCCGCGCGCGCAACCGCTTCCGCGCCGATCAACCCGTTGGCGCCGGCACGGTTTTCGACGACGACGGGTTGGCCCAACGGCGTTGCGAGCGCTTCGCCGAGGCGACGTCCGAGCACGTCGTTGCCTCCGCCAGGTGGCCACGGAATGATCATCTTCACCGGGCCGGAAGGCCACGACTGACTGAATGCGGGCAGCACCGTTGCGAGCGCAGCGGCGGCGACGAGACAAGCGACGATTCTCTTCATGCATGCTCCAGGAAGGACAAGGCGTGCACCGATTCCAGGCATCGCGATCAGAACAGCTGCCGGTCCGGCACCTGGATCTCGATGCCGTCGATGCTCGGGACGAGCTTGATCTGGCAGCTCAATCGACTCGTAGTCTTGCGTTCGGCCGCAACGAAGTCAAGGAGATCGGATTCCGTTGCATCGGGCGGCGGCAGCAGATCGACGAAGCGCTCGTCGACGTACACGTGGCATGTCGCGCACGCGCATTCGCCGCCGCATTCGGCAACGATGCCTTCGACACCGTGCCGCAAGGCGGCCCGCATCAGCGACTCGCCTTCGCGGCCCTCCACGCGATGCAGGTGGCCGTTGGGCGACTTCACGATCGCCACCGTCATATCAGTAACCTTTCGCCGCGTCGACGACGTTCTCCAGCCTTCGTCCGGCGAGCAGGCGTCGCAGGTTGCGGCAAACCAGATCCATCGTGTCGTGCATGTAGCGATCGGCATCGTCGGAGGACACGTGCGGATTGACGATGAGGTTGGGCGTCGACCACAGCGGCGACGCGACGGGCAGGGGTTCCGGCGCGAATACGTCCAGGATCGCGCCACTCAGGTGGCCGCTGCGCAACAGATCGCGCAGCGCGTCGTGGTCGAGGAGGCCGGCGCGACCGACGTTGATGACTCCGGCGCCTTTGCGCATTGCCATCATCGCTCTGCGGTCCACGAGGTTGGCGGTCTGCGGCGTCAGCGGCGCTGCGATGACGAGGAAATCCGCATTGCGAAGGGCGACGGCCAACTTTTCCGGCGGGAAAATGCGCGACACGCCGCTCACGGGCCGTGCCGAACGGCGCACGCCGATGATGCGAAGGCGCAGCGCGCGCGCAGCCGACAGCGCCGCGCGCCCCATCGCACCCAGTCCGACGATCACCAGCGTCTTGCCCTCGATGCTCGGCGTGAAGTGCTGCTGCCAATGCGACCTACGCTGGTCGCTGACGATCGCAGGCAGGTGGGCATTCAAGGCAAGGAGCGCCATCAGCTGGAACTCGCGGGCCTTGCGCACGTGAACGCCGCTGTTGTTCGTGAGCTTGACGTTCGCCGGCAGCCAGTCGAGCGGCAGCAACCCTTCGATTCCCGCGCCGATGATATGAATGTGCGCGAGCTTCGGTGCGTGCTCGCGAAGACGCGCGCGAGGAAACCGCGCATCGCGGATGACGTCGGCCGACGTCACCAGAACGTTCGCCTCACGCAGGTTGCGATCCAGCGTTTGGAGGTCGTCGCCCACCGAGAAGCGCGCCCGACGCGCGATATCCGGATGATCCCGACGCGCCGCACGGACGAGTGCGTGCGTCAACCAGAACACGGGCGGCTTGGTCGTATAGTTTTCGAGATGGACACGCACGTTCACTGAAGGCTCCTTCGAATCCGCGCGTGCATTGTGCGAGAATGAGATCGCATTCACGTCGTCCTCGCTCCGAATTCCATCTTCGCGAAAGACAGCCCATGAACCTCTTCGATGCACGCACGTACGAAGGCGTCCGGCGCCCGCTCCTCGAAGCCGAGACGCTGCCGCCGGAGTGCTACACCTCCGACGATTTCTTCAAGCGCGAGGTCGACACGATCTTCATGAAGGTGTGGAACTTCGTCGGCCGCGTCGACTACATCCCGAACCCGGGCGACTACTACACGCTCGACTTCGTCGGCGTGCCGCTCGTCATCGTGCGCGACGACAATCGCCAGGTGAGGGCGTTCGTCAATTCCTGCCGGCACCGCGGCGCGAAGGTCGTGACCGGCCGCGGCACCGCGAAGGCGTTGAAGTGCGGCTACCACGGCTGGATCTATCGCACCGACGGCACGCTTGCTGCTTGCGCCGGCATGCAGAACAGCGTCGGCTTCGACAAGGCCGACTATCCGCTGATCACCGTCAAGTGCGATAGCTGGGGCGGGTTCATCTTCGTCAACTTCGATCCTCACAGCGACACCCTGGCGCGTTTCCTCGGTAACCTGCCGGAGATGTTCGCGTCTTACAGCTTCGATGACATGATCTGCACGAGGCGGAGCGAGTACGAGGTCGCGTGCAACTGGAAGATCTACGTCGAGAACGCGATGGAGGCCTTCCACGTGCCGCACGTGCATCGCGGGAGCATCAATCGCCAGCGCGGCAGCGTCACCAACGATCGCACGTTCGATTCCACGGCCGGCGACTGGGTCGTGATGCACAAGGAGCACGAAGGGTCGCGCGCGGTGCTGATGGGCGACGAGGCGTTTCCCCGCATTCCCGGACTCGTCGGCAAGGCCGACCGCGGGACGTTCTACCCGCTGATCTATCCGAGCACGATGCTCGGCTGCACGATCGATTGCATGTGGTTTCTGGAGATCCATCCGCTCGCCGCCAACCGCATCCGCCTGATCGTCGGGCAATGCTTTCCGCGGGCGGTAACGCAGCGACCCGATTTCGAGACCATCGCCGCGAACTACTACAAGCGATGGGACATGACGACGCGCGAGGATATCGAGATCAGCGAGATCCAGCAGCAGGGCGTGTCCACCGTGTTCAGCAGGCCCGGGCGCCTCTCCGAGCACGAGCCGCTGGTGCATGCCATCGACAACTGGGTCCTCGATCACGTGCTGGGCGTCGACGTCAAGGACCGCCGCTTCCGCGGCTTCAGCCTGCAGGACCTCGACGTGCTGCCCGAGAACGTCGTCGTCTAGGCGACGATGGCCGAGCTCGCGCTCTACCACGTCGATGGCAGCGTCGGCGTGGTCACGATGAACCGGCCGGAGAAGCTGAACGCGATCAGTCCGGAGCTCAAGGAAGCGCTCGTCGGTGCGTTCAGGTCGGCGGACGACGACGCGTCGACGTCGGTGGTGCTTCTGCGCGGCAACGGCCGGTCGTTCTGCGTGGGTTACGACATCGGACGCGCGAGCCCGGAGCGGGACGCGTGGCGGCACGACGCCATGCGTTACACGCAGCATCTGCACAGCGTGCTTGCGTTCGAGCTCGCGCCCTGGGACATGAGAAAACCCGTCGTCGCGGCCGTGCAGGGACACGCGCTCGGCGGTGGCTGCGAGCTCGCGTTGATGTGCGATCTCACGATCGCCGCCGACGATGCGAAGTTCGGCGAGCCGGAGATACGATTCTCCACTGCCGGACCGGCGCTCGTCATGCCCTGGTTCATCGGACTCAAGAAGGCGCGCGAGCTCCTCTATTTCGGCGACACGATCGGCGCGCAGGAGGCGCTCGCGCTCGGCATGGTGAATCGCGTCGTTCCGGCGGAGGAGCTCGTCGCGCAGGCGCTCAGGTTCGCGAAGCGGCTTGCGCTGATATCGCCCGAGGCGCTGGCGGCGCTCAAGCTGGCACTCAATCGCGGTGCGGAGGCGGCCGGTTTTCGCGAGGCGATGAAGTCGGGCGTCGATATCCTGGGACCGCTCTACGCGGCGCGCACTGCGGCCGGCGTCCAGTTTCGCGACGCGGTGCAGACGCACGGCTTGCGCGCTGCACTCGCGGCGCGCATGGACGAGTTCAAGGAATAGTGGCGCCAAGGGGAGGTCGTTTGACAAGGGGCTGACCCGCCGATAGTCTAGTCGACTAGTTAGCCAATCGTACATTCCCTCGAATGCAACGCGCGTCGCCGCGAGTCGTCAGCACCGATGTCGTGGTCATCGGCGGCGGCTGTGCCGGCGTCTACGCCGCGTTGAAGGTGCAGGCCGAGGGGCTCGCCGTCCTGCAGATCGTCAAGGGCTTTGCAGGACGCAGCGGCGCATCGATCTTCGCGGGCAACCTCCAGCTGCAGAGCACGAAGGATCCGGCCGAAGAGGAGCGCTTCATGGCCATCCGCGCCCGCTACGGCAGCAGCTACCTCAACGACCCCGACTACATCAGGCGCGCGTGCCGGTTCACGGAAGACGTGTTCTTCCCGGAGATGGAGCAGCGCGGCCTCTACCTGCGGCGCCACGAAGACGGCCAGCTCGTCACCAGCCACGATCGCAAGGCCGGCAACGTGTGGGCGCCCAACCAGGGGTTCTCGGGCACGATGATCATGGAGCTCCTGCGCAAGGATCTGCTAGCGCATCGCGTCCCGCTGCTCCAGGAAACCATGGTGACGTCGTTGATCGTACGCGACGGCGCGGTCGCGGGCGTGACCGCGCTCGACATCGTTCGTGGCGAATTCTTCGTCGTTCGCGCCAAGGCCGTCATCGTGGCAACCGGCCCGGGCAATTATCTGGCGACGCGGTCCACGGCGACGCGCGAGCAGTGCGGGAACGGCTTCGCCATGGCATGGCGCGCCGGCGCCGATCTTCAGGATCTGGAGATGCAGTGGTTCCATGCGTCCGACATCGCGGCGCCCAAGTCGTGGATGCGGCTGCACCTGTACCCGAATCCGATGCCGGTGACCGACAAGGCAGTGCAGCTGTATGGATCCGACGGCGGGATGTTCTTCCATCTCGGCATGAATCCCAAGGTCAAGCAACCGTACTACCTGCAGCTGCGGTATCTCTACAACGAAGTGAAGAAAGGGAGCGCCAGCTGGGTAGGCGGGTTCTCGGGAAGCTACACGCACATCGAGCCCGAGATCATGGAGAACTATTCGTACCAGGCCCAGTTCTTCAAGCACCTGGGCATCGACATCACCAAGGATCGCGTCGCGTGCGGGATCACCTGGCACATGACTTTCGGAGGGATCCGCACCGACAACCGCACGATGGCGACGACGATCGACGGGCTGTACGCGGCCGGCGGCTGCGGCAGCCACGGCGTCGGGTCGATCACGTACGTGAGCTACGACGGAACCGTCGCCGCTACCCAGGCATGCGAGCGCGCGCGACGCATCGACCTCCCGCCGCTGCCGGTGGATCGTGTCGAGGACGAGCACGTCCGTGTTCACGACCGTCTCGTTCCCCGGAAGGAGCGCGGCCTGCTCCCCGCGCAGGTGAAGAAGCGCGTGCGCGCGATCATGAGCGACAAGATGGGCTACGTGAAAAGCGGGCCGCGCATGGCGTCCGCACTCGACGATCTGGCGGACGTCCGCGAACGATTGCTGCCCGCGATGGGCGTCGGCTCCACGTCGCGAAACTGGAACTACGATTGGGTCGAGGCGCTGGACGCCGAGGACATGATCGACGTCTGCGAGCTGACGATCCGCATGTCGATGCAGCGCAAGGAGAGCCGCGGCTATTTCTTTCGCGAGGACTATCCCTACATCGACAACAAGCGCTGGCTCAAGCACACGGTTGCGCGGCGATCCGGCGACGGCGTTGCGTTCGAGTTCACCGAAGCCGCACCGATCTTCCGGCCCGAGAACGAGATCGACGACTTCCTCACCGCGGACTATTGATGGAAGCCGGCACGCTGTCCGCCACGATCTTCCGATTCGACCCCAGCGTCGACGACGCGCCTCGCTACGATGCGATCGAGGTCACGCGCGAGCCGATGATGCGCGTGCTCGACGTGCTCGACGCGGCGGTCGACGAATGCGGCCTGAGCATTGGCTATCGCTACTTCTGCGGCGTGAAGCGCTGCGGCATGTGCGGCGTGAACGTCAACGGCAAGCCGGTCCTCGCATGCTGGGAGGCGGCGACGCCCGGCATGGTGATCGAGCCGCTCGGCAACATGCCGGTCATCCGTGACCTGATCGTCGACCGCGGTGCGTTCGAGCGCGCCACGATCGAGCTCGAGCCCCGACTGGTGCGCCGGAAGCCTTATGCCTCGTTTCCCGAGCGCTACACGCACGGGGACGTCGCTCCGACGTTCCCGCTCATGAACTGCATCGAGTGCTACGTGTGCAGCTCGACGTGTCCCGCGGTGGCCGGCGGCGTGGAGAGCGAGGGGCGGCGCGCGTTCGTGGGACCGGGCACGCTGGTGCAGGTCGCGAAAGTCGCGCTTCATCCCAAGGACGAGCTCGACCGGCGCGAGATGCTCGAGGACGCGAGCATAGAAGACTGCATGTCGTGCTTTCGCTGCGAGCAGGTGTGTCCCGTGGGCATTCCGATCGTGAGCGCCGCTATCATGCCGTTGCGGGGTCTCGCCGCGTCTGCGCCGCGCGGACGCGCACGCTTCCCGCAGACTTTCGCCGACAACGTGCGCTCGCATGTCGACGTACACAGTGCGTCGCTGTTCATCAGGGCGAAGGGATGGCGCGGCGCGCTGGCTTCGCTGCCGCTCGTGCTGCGCATGCTTGTACGCGGCAAGACGCGCATCTTCGGCCGTGCCGGCACCGAGGCGAAGCGCCGCGTCGATGCGCTGTTCAGGGCCGCCGGATCATGAAATTCGCGTATTACCCGGGATGCACGTCCAAGGGCAGCACGCGCGAGGCCGACGTCGCGACGAAATGGCTTGCCGGCAAACTGGGCATCGACCTCGTCGAGCTGGTCGATGCAGGATGCTGCGGATCGTGCGAGGTGAAGGCGATCAACCCCACGCTGCACTTCATGCTCAACGCGCGGATCCTAACCATGGCGGCCGAGCAGCACCTGCAGATCCTCACGATCTGCGACACGTGCCAGGCCAACCTCCTGCACACGAGCCGGCGCATGCAGGAGGAGAACGACGCGAAGCGCAGCCTGCTGGAGCGGCTGAAAGCGGCCGGCGTGACCTACGGCGCGACGCCGCGCGTGCGTCACCTGTCCAGCGTGCTCGTCGACGAGATCGGGGTCGATGCGCTGCGCGGGCGCCTGCTGCGGTCGCTCGCAGGCTTGCGCGTCGCACCGTTCGCATGCTGCCACTCGTTCCGCGGGCCGGGGGCGACCGCTGGAAGCCGCGACGTTCTCGAAGCACTCGTTGCACTCTCGGGAGCCACACCGCTACCGGTGCGCGTGGATAGCGACTGCTGCGGGTTCCACATCCTGATGGTCAACGAAGGTCTCGCGATGCGGACCTCCGCGAAGTTCCTGGCGCGTTGCGCCGAGGCGGGGGCCGAGTGCATCGTCACCACCAGTCCGCTGTGCCACACGGCGCTCGACATCTACCAGCGCAGGACGGAGCAGGTGACCGGTCGCACGTTCGGCATCCCCGTCCTGCATCTCGAGCAGCTGCTGTCGCTTGCGCTCGGTGCCGCTCCCGGCGAGGTCGGCCTCGATCGCCACATGGTCTCGACCGACGCCGTCGTGCGCCACCTGCAGGTTGCTGCATGAACGACCGATCGCAGCACGTTCCCATGGAGATGACTCGATGAAGCTCAAGTTCCTGCTGGCTTTCATGGCGACGCTAGCGCTGCCGCCCACCGGCGCGGCGCAGGCTCCGGCATGGCCGAACAAGCCCGTGAAGATCATCACCGGATGGACGCCCGGCGGCAATGCCGACGCGGTTTCGCGCCTGCTGGCCGATCAATACGGGAAGCGCGGACAACACCCGTTCATCGTCGACAATCGTCCCGGTGCGGCGGGTACGATCGGCGCGGCTGCCGTCGCGCGCTCCGAACCGGATGGCAACACGCTCCTCGTCGCGACGATGGTCGAGGTGACGGTCGTGCCGCCCGCGACGGTGCAGACGATGGGCTACGATCCTGACAAGGATCTCGCGCCGGTGACCATGATCGGCCGCTGGCCGCTCATCCTGGTCGCCAATCCCGATTTCCCGCCCAATACCATGGCGGAGCTGGCTGCGTACGCGAAGGCGAACCGCGGCAAGGTCAACTACGGCTCGCTCGGGAACGCGTCGATCAATCATCTCACCGGCGAGCTGCTCAACATCACGCTGGGCATCGACGCCGCGCACGTTCCCTACAAGGGCGGAGCGCCGATGGCGACCGATCTCATGAGCGGGCAGATCCAGTTCGCGTTCGATTCCGTCGGAGCGATGCTGCCGCACATCAAGGCCGGCAAGGTGAAGGCCATCGCCGTCACCGATACGCAGCGCGTGCCGGCGCTCCCCAACGTGCCGACGACCGCCGAAGCGGGCTATCCGCAGGTGAACACCGGCGTGTGGATGGGGCTGTTCGTTCCTGCGAAGACGCCCAAGTCGGTGATCGACGCCGTGCACGCCGAAACGATCGCCGTCCTGAGCGCACCCGATGTACGCAAGGCGCTCAACGATCGTTCGATCAATCCGGTCGGCAACTCGTCCGAGGCGTTCAGGAACGAGATCGCGGCGGAAACCGCGAAGAAGCGCGAGCTCGCGGCGCGCATCGGGATCAAGGCTGAATGAGGATCCAGGCGAGCTCGGCCGCGGCGACGCTGGCCTACGACGAAATCAAGCGGCGCATCATCGACCTTGCCTATCCTCCCGGGACCAAGCTTTCGGAAGCGCAGCTCGCCGACGAGCTCGGATTCGGTCGCTCGCCGGTCCGCTCGGCGTTCGCACGGTTGCAAAGCGAGGGCTGGGTGACGGTGAGCCCGCAGAGCGGCACTTACGTCAAGCGCCTGAGCGAATCGGAAATCGCCGAGATCTACGACCTGCGCCTGTTGCTCGAGTCGCATGCGACACGGCAGGCGGCGCGCAACATTTCTGCCGAAGCCATCGAGGACCTGCGTCGCGAATTCCGTCGTCGCGTTCCGCAAAGGCGCGAGCGCCTGACCGCGCAGATGTTCGACGAGATCAACGAGCTCGACGCAATGTTCCACGCTGCGGTGTACCGGGCCGCGGGAAATTCGCTGGTCACCGGCATCCTCCTCAACCTGTTCGAAAAGGTGACCTGGCTCAAGAAGGTGTCGCCGTCGTCGCCGGAACGCATGCGGCAGTGGGGGGACGAGCTTAGGCGCGTGCTCGCGGCGCTCGAAAAGCGTGATTGTGAGGCGGCCGCGAAGCGCATGCGCGAGCACATCGGCCACGCCGCGGATTCCGGCTCGGAACATCGTCGTGCCAATGCATCGCAGCGCCGCGGCCCGAGCGCCAAGCGCGAGGAACGCAAGCCGAAGACTCCGCTGCCGCAGCCGCCCGCGCGATGATCGGCAGCGCCCGCCGGCTGCTGAACCCGCGCTCGGTGGCGATCGTCGGCGCGTCCGAACGTGCCGACGCGCTCGGCACGCGCGTGATGCGCAACTTGCGCCTGATGGGGTACACCGGCACGGTCTATCCGGTGAATCCGCGCTACGAGGCCATCGACGGCCTTCGCTGCTGGCCTTCGTTATCCGCGC
>Ga0307416_100002165_pt1 | contig 11126 bp, 9 predicted proteins | sample DK1Cmetagenome_2_FD_203821 | JGI IMG/M metagenome (GOLD analysis project Ga0307416, IMG submission 203821) | Maize rhizosphere microbial communities from greenhouse at UC Davis, California, United States - DK15-C-3 | ecosystem: Host-associated > Plants > Roots > Rhizosphere > Soil | place: USA...
GAACCCGGCGACGATCATGACCGACCCGGGCTTCGCCGACGCGACCTACCTGGAGCCGCTCGACCTCGAGGGGGTCGCGGACGTGCTCGGCCGCGAGCGCCCGGACGCGCTGCTGCCGACGCTGGGCGGCCAGACGGCATTGAACCTCGCGATCGAGCTCGCCGAGGAGGGCGTTCTCGAGGCGCTCGGGATCGAGCTCCTCGGCGCCCCCGTCGAGGTGATCCGCCGCGCCGAGGACCGCGAGCTCTTCCGGCAGGCCGTGCAGAGCTGCGGGCTCGCCGTGCCGAGCTCCCGGATCGTGACGTCCCTCGATGATCTGGCCGGAGTGGCCGTGCCGGCGGTCGTCCGGCCGGCCTTCACGCTCGGCGGCCACGGCGGCGGCTTCGTCTCGACCGCCGCGGAGCTGCGCGCGCAGGTCGAGCGCGGCCTGCGCGAGAGCCCGATCGGGCAGGTGCTCGTCGAGGAGTCGGTGCGAGGCTGGGACGAGTTCGAGCTCGAGGTCATCCGCGACCGGCACGACAACGTTGTCGTCGTCTGCTCGATCGAGAATCTCGACCCGATGGGCGTCCACACCGGCGACTCCGTCACGGTCGCGCCGCAGATGACGCTCTCGGACGAGGCCTACCAGGAGCTGCGCGACGCCGCCGCCGCGGTCATCCGCGCCGTCGGCGTCGAGACCGGCGGCTCGAACATCCAGTTCGCCCGCGACCGCGAGACCGGCGACCTCCGCGTGATCGAGATGAATCCGCGCGTCTCGCGCTCGTCCGCGCTCGCCTCGAAGGCCACCGGCTACCCGATCGCAAAGGTCGCGGCGAAGCTCGCCGTCGGCTACGCGCTCGACGAGATCCCGAACGACCTCACGAAGACGACGCCGGCGGCCTTCGAGCCGACGCTGGACTACGCGGTCGTCAAGTTCCCGCGCTTCGCGTTCGAGAAGTTCCCCGGCGCCGACCCGACGCTCGGGACGCAGATGAAGAGCGTGGGCGAGGCGATGGGCATCGGCCGGACGTTCCAGGAGGCGTTCTGGAAGGCATGGTCGAGCCGGGAGCTCGACGCCGGCTCCTCGACGCCCTGGGCGTCGCTCGACGACCTCCCGGACGACCTGCACCCGTGGTTCAAGCGCGAGCTCGAGGAGCTGCGTGCCGCGGGCCCGCCGCAGGGGCCGCGCGCGTACCGGCGCGTCGACTCGTGCGCCGGCGAGGTCGCGGCGGAATCGAACTACTTCTACTCGACGCGAGGCGAGGCCGACGAGCCCGCACCACGGAGCGGCAAGCCCCGCGTCGTCATCCTCGGCTCCGGGCCGAACCGCATCGGCCAGGGGATCGAATTCGACTACTGCTGTGTCCACGCGGCGCAGAGCTTCCGTGCGCTCGGGTTCGAGGCGGTGATGGTCAACTGCAACCCGGAGACCGTCTCGACCGACTACGACACCTCCGACCGGCTCTACTTCGAGCCGCTCGACGTCGAGCACGTGCTCGCCGTCTGCGAGCGGGAGGAGCCGCTGGGGGTCGTGATCCAGTTCGGCGGCCAGACGCCGCTCAAGCTCGCGCGGGCGATCGAGGCGGCGGGGTTCAAGGTGCTCGGGACGCCGTACGAGGCCGTCGACCTGGCCGAGGACCGCGCCCGCTTCGGGAAGCTCCTCGACGAGCTCGGCATCCGCTGTCCGGCGTGGGGGATCGCCGACTCGCCCGAGGCGGCGATCGCGATCGGCTCCCGGGTCGGCTATCCCGTCCTCGTCCGGCCCTCGTACGTGCTGGGCGGCCGCGCGATGCGGGTCTGCTACGACGACGCGCAGGTGAGGGCGGCGATGGCCGGCGTCAGCGGCAGCGTGCTCGTCGACCGGTTCCTCGAGGGCGCGCTCGAGATCGACGTCGACGCGGTCTGCGACGGTATCTCCGTTCACATCGGGGCGGTGATGGAGCACGTCGAGGAAGCCGGTGTCCACTCCGGTGACTCCTCCTGCGTGCTACCCGCGCCCTCCCTCGACGACGAGGCGTACGAGGAGGTCTGCCGCGTCGTCCGGCGGCTCGGCCCCGCGCTCGGCGTCGTCGGCCTGCTCAACGTCCAGCTGGCGCTCGCGGGCGGCGAGGTGTGGGTGCTCGAGGTCAACCCGCGCGCCTCGCGCACCGTCCCGTTCGCGAGCAAGGCCACCGGTATCAACCTGGTCGACGCCGCGGTCCGGGCCGCGGCGGGCGCGCGCCTGCACGAGCTCGAGCTCCCCCGCGAGCGCCGCCCCGAGCTCGTCAGCGTCAAGGCCGCGGTGCTCCCGTTCGCCCGCTTCCCCGGCTCCGATCCCGTCCTCGGGCCGGAGATGCGCTCGACCGGCGAAGTGATGGCGAGCGCGGCCGACCTGCCGAGTGCGTTCGCGAAGGCGGAGCGGGCCGCCGGCCGGCCGCTGCCGACCGCCGGCACCGCGTTCCTCTCCGTGCGGGACGCCGACAAACCGGCGATCGCGCCGGTCGCGCGTGCGCTCGCCGCGCTCGGGTTCCACCTCCTCGCGACGGGAGGCACGGCGGCGGTGCTGCACGCCGAAGGGCTCGACGTGGCGACGGTCGAGAAGGGCGAAGCCGTCGTCGACGCGATCCGCACCGGCCGCTGCGACCTCGTCGTCAACACGCCGCAGGGCTCGGGCGCGCGCCGCGACGGCGCCCTGATCCGGCAAGCGGCGCTCGCAGCCCGAGTGCCCAGCATCACGACGCTGTCGGCGGCCCGGCTCGCGGCCGAGGCGATCGCCCACGCGCGCGCCGAGATCGCGCGCTCGCTCCAGGAGAGGATCGAGCATGAGACGCGAGCGGCGTAGCGTCATCGCAGCCGAGGCGATCGGCCCGTACACGCTCCTGCGCATCGAACGCGGCGGCCTCGACGCCGGCGCGCCCGGGCAGTTCTTCATGCTCGAGGCGCCGGGCCGGGTGCTGCCGCGGCCGATGAGCGTCTGCCGCGCGACGCCGAGCGAGCTCGCGTTCCTGATCGACCCGATCGGTCCCGGCACACGGGCGCTGTGCGGTCTCGCGCGCGGGGACGCGCTCACGCTCCTCGGGCCGCTCGGGAACGGCTTCGACCTGAGCGTCCAGCGGCCGCTGCTCGTGGGCGGGGGCATCGGGATCGCGCCGCTGCCGTATACGTCGCAGCGGCTCGGCGGGCCTCCCGCGATCCTCGGCTTCCGCAGCGAGTGGCACGCCGAGGCGGCCGTGCTCATCCCCGGGGCGGAGGTGTGCCTCGAGCCGACCTACGTGACCGAGCTCATCCCGGAGGTGCCGCGAGACGTCCTCGCCTGCGGGCCGGAGCCGATGCTGGCCGCAGTGCGCGCGCTCGTGCCGTCGGCCCAACTCGCCTGGGAGGCGCCGATGGCGTGCGGCTACGGCGCCTGCTACGGCTGCGCGGTCGAGGTCGACGGCGAGCTGACACGGCTCTGCGTCGAGGGACCGGTGCTTCGTGCTGCTTAACGCCTCCGGCTGCCTCGACGCCCTGGCCGCGCCGGACGTTGCGCGCTCGCTCGACGCGTTCGTGACGAAGACGATCACGCCGGAGCCGCGGGAGGGGAACCCGCCCGTGCGAATCGCCGAGACCGAATCGGGGATGCTGAACTCGATCGGGCTCGCCAATCCCGGGCGCGAGCGCTTCGTGGCCGAGACCCTGCCCCGCCTGCGCCAGCTCGGCCTCCCGCTCTGGGTCTCGGTCGGCGGCTTCGCGGCCTCCGAGTACGCGGAGACGTGCGCCTCGGTCGAGGCGGTCGCCGCGATCGAGCTCAACCTGTCCTGCCCGAACGTCGACGAGGCGCCGGAAAGCGCGGCCGAGATCGTGGCCGCCTGCCGGGCGGCCACGAGCCTGCCGCTGTACGCGAAGCTCTCGCCGGCGGCCTGGGACATCGCGGAGGCGGCGCGCGCAGTCGAGGCGGCGGGCGCCGACGGGCTTTCGCTCGTGAACACGCTCCGTGGGCTCGCGCTCGACGAGCGAACGCTGCGGCCGACGCTCGCGCGCAGCACCGGCGGCTACTCCGGCCCGGCCCTGAAGCCGGTGGCGCTGGCCGCCGTCTACGCCTGTGCCGGCGCCGTCGACCTGCCGATCGTGGGGATGGGCGGAGTGCGCACCGGACTCGACGCCCTCGAGCTGATCGCGGCGGGGGCGAGCGCTGTCGCGCTCGGCACGATCCTCTTCTCCGACCCGGAGGCGCCCGCGAGGATTCGGTCGGAGCTGGCCGACGAGGCCGCCTCCCGCGGCTTCGAGAATGCCCTGGACGCGTGTGGAATCGCCCATTCCTCCCTGCAAATCCGCGTTTCCAAGTAAGACAACAGGCCGTGCCGAGCGCGCTTGACCGCGGCAGCGAGGATGCTAGTATCCCGCGCTCATGGTGTCGTCGAAGACGCAGGCGCAGGCCCCGCTGCGGTCGCTCGATCAACGGATGGAAGCCCTCAAGCGGGCGAACGACATCCGCGTCAGGCGTGCTCAGCTGAAGAAGGACCTCAAGGACGGGCGGGTCCAGATCGAGGGAGTCCTCCTCGATCCGCCCGAGTACGTCTCGACCGCGAAGGTCTTCGACATGCTGATGGCGGTGCCCAAGTTCGGACGCGTCAAGGCCGCCCGGCTACTCAACCAGTGCCGGATCAGCCAGTCGAAGACGGTGGGCGGCCTCTCCGAGCGCCAGCGCGCCGAGCTGATTGGCCTCTTCAACCGGTAGGCCGCTGCCGGTCTTCGTGATCACCGGCCCGAGCGGGGCCGGCAAGGGGACGCTGATCAAGCGACTCGTGGAGCGCCAGCCCGAGCTCGAGATTGCGGTCTCCGCCACGACGCGGCCCATGCGCGAGGGGGAGCAAAACGGGCGCGAGTACTGGTTCCTCAGCGAGCAGGAGTTCGTCGCGCGCATCGAGGCCGGCGGCTTCCTCGAGCACGTGACCTTCGTCGGCGGCCGCTACGGAACGCTCGCGTCGGAGATCGACCGGATCGGCGCGGACGGGAAGGTCTGCATCCTCGAGCTCGAGACCGAAGGCGCGCTCAGGGTGCAGGACGAGGTCGAGGAGAGCGTCACGCTCTTCATCGCGGCCGACGTGCCTGAGCTCGAGCGGCGCCTGCGGGCGCGGGCGACGGAGAGCTCGGGGGAGATCGGAGAGCGGATCGAGATCGCGCGCGAGCAGCTCGAGCAGGCGTACCGCTTCCGCTACATGGTCCGGAACGACGACGTCGCGCGGGCGACCGAAGCACTCTCGGCTCTGATCGAACGCGAGTTGGCCCTTGCAGGTACCATGGCCCGTCCATGATCCATCCTCGCATCGACGAACTGCTGAACACGGAAGCCGGTGGGGTGGACTCGCGCTACGCGCTGGTCATCGTCGCCGCCAAGCGCGCGCGGCAGATCAACAACTACCACCACCAGCTCGGTGAGGGCATGGGCTTCGAAGAGGCCCCGCCGCCGCTCGTCGAGTCGCGCTCGAAGAACTACTTGACCATGTCCTTGGAGGAGATCGCCCAGGGCAAGATCAAGTACGACTACGGCAAGCGCTAGCGGCTTCTCCGAGCCTTAATCGGTCGCCCGCGCGTGCGGAGACCTCCGCACGGGCAGAATGACGGCGATGGCGCGCATCCTGGTCGGGATCACGGGCGGCATCGCGGCCTACAAGGCGTGCGAGCTCGTCCGCCTGCTCGTCAAGGCGGGCCACGACGTCCTGCCGCTGCCGACCCGGGGATCCGAGCGCTTCGTCCGCGCCGAGACGTTCCTTGCGCTCGCGCGGAAGAGCCCGAGCACCGACCCCTATCCGCACCTCGAGCAGGCCGACCTGCTGGTGATCGCGCCGCTGACGGCGCACACGCTGGCGCGCCTGGCGCACGGGCTCGCGGACGACGTCCTCACCGAGGCCGCGCTCGCCCACCGCGGGCCCGTTCTCGTCGCGCCGGCGATGAACACGCGCATGTGGGAGCACGAGGCGACGCAGGCGAACGTGACCACCCTTCGCGCCCGCGGCGTCGAGCTGATCGGCCCCGACAGCGGCGAGCTCGCCGAGGGCGAGGTCGGAGCGGGGCGGATGGCCGAGCCGGAGGCGATCGCGGCCCGGGTCGAGGAGCTGCTCGGAACCGGATGCGAGCTCTCCGGCGTACAGGTCCTCGTGAGCGCCGGTGGGACACGAGAGCCGCTGGACGACGTCCGCTTCGTCGGCAACCGCTCCTCGGGACGGATGGGGGTAGCGATCGCCGCCGAGGCGCGGCGGCGCGGCGCCGCGGTGACGCTGCTCGCCTCGAACCTCGCCGTGCCCCCGCCCGGCGGCGTCACCGTCGTGGACGCGCCGACGGCGGCCGACCTCGAGCGCGAGGCGACCGCCCGCGCGCCCGGGGCCGACGTCGTCGTCATGGCGGCCGCGGTCGGCGACTACCGCCCCGCCGAGCCGGTGCCCGGCAAGCGGCCGAAGTCGCAGGACCCTTGGAAGCTGACGCTGGAGCGGACGCCGGACGTCCTCGCGCTCCTCGGTGGCCGCGAGCGGGACGGCCAGGTGCTCGTTGGCTTCGGCGCCGAGGCCGGCGAGGCGGGCCTCGAGCGCAAGCGCCGGATGCTGGCTGACAAGAACCTCGATCTCGTCGTCTACAACGACGTGAGCGTGGCCGGGATCGGTTTCGACGCGCCCGACAACGAGGTCACGCTCGTGACACGTGCGGGAGAGCGACGGCTCGCGCGCGCGCCCAAGGGCCAGATCGCGGCCGGCATCCTCGACGAGGTCGAGCAGCTGCTCCGGGAGCGTCGTGGAGGCGCGTAGGGATCCCGCGGCCGTCGCCTCGTCGGCGGAGACGCTCGACCGCCTGGTCGCGAACCTCGCGCTCGTTGTCCACGCCCCGGCCGACAGGCTCCGGCTCTGCGTCCTCGGCCTCGTCGCGGAGGGGCACGTGATCATCGAGGACTTCCCCGGCGTCGGGAAGACGATGCTGGCCAAGTCGCTCGCGCGCTCGCTGGACGTCTCCTTCTCCCGGATCCAGTTCACGCCGGACCTGCTCCCCTCCGACGTCACGGGCGTCAACGTCTTCAACCAGCGCGCGAACGAGTTCGAGTTCCGGCCGGGGCCCGTCTTCGCAAACGTGCTGCTCGTGGACGAGATCAACCGCGCGTCGCCCAAGACGCAGTCGGCGCTGCTCGAGGCGATGCAGGAGAGCCAGGTCACGATCGACGGCGAGACGTACGGCCTCGAGCGCCCGTTCATCGTCCTCGCGACGCAGAACCCGATCGAGTACGAGGGCACCTACCCGCTGCCGGAGGCCCAGCTCGACCGCTTCGCCATCCGGCTCTCGCTCGGGTACCCGCCGCTCGCGGACGAGGCGCAGATGCTGAACGAGCAGACGACCGAGCCCCCGCTCGAGTCGCTGCGGCCGGTGGCGCGCGTGGACGAGATCGTCGCCGCGATCGACGACGCGCGCAGCCTCTTCGTGGAGGAGAGCCTGAACCGCTACGTCGTGGCGCTCCTCCGCCACACCCGCTCGAGCACGCGGCTCGCGCTCGGCGCCAGCCCCCGCGCGGGCATCGCCCTCCTTCGCGTCGCGAAGGCGCGCGCGCTCGCGGACGGCCGCGACTTCGTCCTCCCGGACGACGTCAAGTCGGTCGCCGCGCCGGTGCTCGCACACCGGCTCATCCTCGCGCCCGAGGCACGCTCGGCCGGCCTGACGGCCGAGGAGATCGTCGGCGAGGCCGTCGAGCAGACGCCAGTCCCGGTCTGACGTGACCAGGCGGGGCATTGCCACGCTCGTGCTCGGGCTCGCCACCTATGGGGTGGCGTGGCTGTTCGGAGCGAAGGCGCTGTATCCGGCCGCAACCGGGCTCGTCCTCGCTCCGCTGGTCGCTCGCGCCTGGGTCCGCGCGGCGGCGGGTCCGATCTCGCTCCGCCGCCGGGCAGGAAAGGGGGCGCTGCTCGAGGGCTCGGACGTCTGGGTGACGCTCGAGGCCCGGCCGAAGAGCCGGGTGCCGCTGCCGTCGCTGACGGTGACCGAGCGGATCGCGCGCCTCGATGAGCGCACGACGCCCCTCAACCCGAGCGACCGCTTCTACCGCGGCACGTACGTCCTCGAGCGGGTGCGGCGGGGGCGGTACCTGGTCGAGGAGGCGCGCGCGACGATCGAGGACCCCTTCGGGCTCGCACGGGCGGAGGTCCCGCTCGCCGCCGGTGGATCGCTGCTCGTCTACCCGCGGCTCGTCGCGCTCGACCGCCTCTTCTCCGAGAGCGGCACCCATGCGCAGGACGGGCGCAGGCTGCTGCTCCGCCGCCCCACGGGATTCGATCTGCACTCGGTGCGTGAGTACGAGGAGGGAGAATCGCTGCGGAAGGTGCACTGGCCGAGCACCGCGAGACGCGGCCAGCTCATGGTGAAGGAGCTCGAGGACGCGCCGCGCGACGAGGTGGCCGTCCTCCTGGACGCGGACGCGGCCGCCGTCCAGGGCGACAGCTTCGACGTCCAGGTGCGGGCCGCGGGGTCGATCCTCCGGTCGCACGCGGCCCACGGCCGCCGCGCCCTGCTCGCGATCAACTCGGGCCGCCGCCCGAGCGCTCGCGTCAGCTCGCTCGAGGCGGATTGGGCGGCCGCGCTGGCGCTCCTGGCCGAGGTCGAGCCGGATGCGCCGGGCCCGCTCGTCGAGCTGCTCGCCCGCGAGAGCGGGCCGGCCTCGCGCGCGTTCGAGACGGTCGTGGTCACGGCGCGGCTCTCGGGCGCGCTCTCGTCGTCGCTCACGCGCCGGGCGGTCTCCGGGCAGGGGGTGAGCGTCGTCTGGATCGACGCCGCAAGCTTCGCGGGCCGCCCCACGCGCGCGGAGCCGGAGCTGCTGCGCCTGCAGGCCGCCGGCGTCGCGATCGCCGTCGTCCGGAGCGGCGACTCGCTCGCCGCCGTCCTGGGCGCCGCCCCCGCGGCGAGGAGCGCGCATGGTTAGGACGATCGCCGTCTATGCGCCGGCGGCAGCCTTCGTCGCGCTGGCCTGGCTGCGCCTGGAGGAGATACACGCCGAGGGCGCCGACGTGCTCGTGGCCGTCCTGCTCGCCCTCGCGCCCGCGCTCGCGCCGACGCTGGCGCTCCGGCTCGCGCTGACGGCTCCCGCCGCCCTGACCGCGGCCTGGGTGGCGTTCGAGGTCCATGCCACCGACGACAGGCCCGGGTTCTTCCGGCCGGTCCTCGACCGCTTCGGCGACGGCTTCCTCGACTACTACGACGTGACGCTGCCTTTCTCGGCCCTCGAGCACCCGCGCATGCACGGTGTCGTCGTGCTCGCGATCTTCGGCTTCTGCCTCGTCCTCGCCCAGGCAATCGCGGCGCGGCGGCCGCTCCCGGCGGTGCTCGCGGTGATCGCGGGAGCAGGGTGGCCGGTCACGCTCTACCCGACCCGGAGCGTCGGCTACGGCGCCGTGATCCTGGCGGTGGCGCTGTTCGTCCTCGCCGGCCTCCGGACGACGCGCCTCCTCCCGGCGCTCGTGGGCGGGGCCGCGATCGTCGTCGCCGCGGCAGGGGCGTCGAGCTCGGCCGCGCTGGCGAAGGACGGCGTCCTCGCCTGGGAGCGCTGGGATCCGAATCCGAGCCGCAGCCCGGTCTCCGTCAGCTACGTGTGGAGCGCGAACTACGGCGGAATCGAGTTCCCGCGGAAGAAGACCACCGTCCTTCGCATCGAGGGGCCCGAACAGGGCCTCTACTGGCGGGCGACGACGCTCGACCAGTTCGACTCCGACCGCTGGCTCGAGTCGCTGACGCCGCTCTCGACCGGCCCCGCGCGCGGCCGGCTCCCGGACGACCCGCTCCTCCCGGCCCGCTCGCTCAATCGGCGCACGTGGGTGCGCCAGGACGTCGAAGTCGTGGCGCTCCGGGACGAGCGCATCGTCGCCGCGGCGCAGCCGGTCGCCCTGGACGGGCCCGAGCTCGGAAGCGTCTTCCGCCTCTCCGGTGGAATCGTGCGCGCCTACCGGGGCACGCTCAAGCAGGGCGCCCGCTACACCGTCCGGAGCTACGCGCCGCGACCCGGCCCCGCCGACCTGGCGGGGGTCGAGCCTCACTATCCGCCCGGGCTCGACCGCTTCCTCGCCATCGGCCGGACGCAGGTCGAGCGGTTCGGGGAGGAGGGACGGGACGAGCGCGTCGACGCCCTCTTCGGCGACGACCGATATGCGGCGCTCTGGCCGTACGAGCAGCTGTGGAACCAGGCCCGCCGCCTCCGCGCGGGGGCGCGGACGCCGTACGGCGCCGTCGTCGCGATCGAGACCTGGCTTCGCAGCACGGGCGGCTTCCGCTACGACGAGTCGCCGCCGCCGACGGGCGGTCTGCCGCCGCTGGCGCACTTCGTGGCCGAGGGGAAGGCCGGCTACTGCCAGCACTTCGCCGGCGCGATGGCGCTGATGCTCCGCTTCCTCGGCATCCCCGCGCGCGTGGCGGCCGGCTTCACCAGCGGCAAGCGCGAAGACGGCGGCTGGACCGTGACGGACCACAACGCGCACACGTGGGTGGAGGTGTGGTTCGAGGGATACGGTTGGCTGCCGTTCGACCCGACGCCTGGGCGGGGAAGCCTCGCCGCGGATTACAGCGCCTCCTCGGCGACCTTCAACGCGGGCGATGCCGCGGAGGCGTTGTTCGGCCCGTCGTCCGGCGCGACCCGCGGCGGCGCGGACGAGCTGGCGCGGCTGGCGCTGACGAAGGAGCGGCTCGCCGAGCGCGGCGCCGCGGGCGCGGCGCGCCGCGACGACGGCGGTCTGGGCGCGCTCTGGCTTCTCGTCCTCCTCGGCGCCGCCCTCGTCGCCGCGGTGGCGGCGGCCAAGACGGTGAGACGCCGGCTGCGCTACGTGACCCGCGACCCGCGCCGCCTCGCTGCGGCCGCACGGGCCGAGCTGGCGGACTTCCTCGCCGACCAGCGAATCGAGGTCCGCGCGAGCGCGACGCCGGGCGAGCTGCACGAGCTCGTGCGCGGCGAGTTCGGAGCCGACGGGCAGCGGTTCGCGGCCGCCCTGGCCGAGGCGCGCTTCGGCCCAGCGGCGGGAGCCGCACCGGCGGCGGCCCGCGCGCGCCGGGAGCTCCGGGCGCTGCTCCGGGTGATCCGAGTCAGGCTGGGCCGGACCGCGCGCTTCCGGGGGCTCGTCGCCGTCCGGTCGCTGCGCGCGTGACCATCCCCGCGGTGGTGATCGCGGCCGGGCTCG
>Ga0307416_100002166_pt1 | contig 11125 bp, 13 predicted proteins | sample DK1Cmetagenome_2_FD_203821 | JGI IMG/M metagenome (GOLD analysis project Ga0307416, IMG submission 203821) | Maize rhizosphere microbial communities from greenhouse at UC Davis, California, United States - DK15-C-3 | ecosystem: Host-associated > Plants > Roots > Rhizosphere > Soil | place...
CCGGACCAGGGCCAGCACCCGGTCGTACCGCTCGATCCAGGCGTTCCCGCGGTCGGCGACCGAGGTCTCCCGGAACCTCGGGGCCGCGAACGGGAGCACCACGTGCACAGCAAGCCCCTTGACGGCCAGCGCCTCCTCGAGTAGCAGCAGGTCCGCCCCAGCGGCCGCGGCGCTGACCACCACCCGCGGCCGCAGGGCCTCCACCAGCCTGGCCAGCCGCTCCCGCACGAACGGCACCTGCGACTCGGGAAACCGGGACGGCCCGCCACGATCGGCGGCGTCGACGCGGTTCCCGGCATGAACCAGGATCATCTTCGACCGGTGGGCCGTGCGTGACGGACCAACGACATGTCTGCCTCCTTATCTCGGCCAGTCGTTGGTGACCTGGCGAGTTGACCACACTGTTCGACCCATTTGAACTGGCCGGTCGCCCAGCGGCGGCACTCGGGGCGTCAGGTCTGCAGCAGCAGCGTGTCGATGCGTCGTGTCAGCAACTCGCGGAACCGGTGCTCATTCACACGCGACTGCGCGCGGGGGACGTGCAGGATGCGCTCGCCGGAGAAGTCGAACGGCGCGGACGGGGAGTCCTCCTCACGGATCGGGATCCAACCCGTGGGCTCTCCCGAATTCTGCTCGGCGTGCGAGCGGGTGCGCTCATGGAGCATCCCGGCTTCGAAGACCACGTTTTTGTTGTCATCGTATTGGTGATCGCCGTCCCCTGCCGGTTCGCTGAAATAGCAGATGCCGAAGCGGGAGCGACCGATCTCCTCACCGATCTGCAGGCTGATGTTCCCGGCCGCGGTCATCTCCGCCCAATCGGTGAACTCCAGCCTATCCGAGTAGCCGTCAAGCACGTCCGCGAGGATGCCGGTTACCGCGGGGTCTGCCCGCTTGGAGGACGCGACGAAGAAATGCGGCTTGGCCAGCCTCGGGAACTTTGCCGCAGCCAGCATCTGGTTGAGGTCGGCGAGCGCCTCGGAGGTGTACTCAGCCTGGGTGCGGTTCAAATACCACAGCTCGAGCAGGATCGCCAGGGCATCTGCCAGGCGCTTCAGTTCAGTGGTGGCGACATTATTGCGCTCGATGTACTCAGGGATCTCGATGAAGTAGACACCCAGCCGCCTGCGGCAGAACAGGGGGACCGCGAGCAGTGTCCGGACCGGCGGGACCGACGGCTGGTAGGCGGTCATCCGGGTCAACCCGGACCAGTAGTCCTTGTATCGGCCGGCCTCGGTCAGTGGCTCCTTATTCGTGTCGAGCAGCCACAGCGGGCTGCCCATCCTGAACGCCTCGGCTACTGGGTTGTTGTTCTGGTCGGCGTGGACCGTCCAGAGATGATGCCTGTTCTGACTGCTCCAGAAGGTCTGTATCCGAATTTCCCGGTCGCCGTTCTCGGTAATTTGCTCCTTCATCAGCTCGAAGTACGCGCCCTTGAGTTCGGTGGTCACGTACTGGTAGACCAGCCTCCGGACGGCTTCGAACGTCCGGTCATCGACGATGTCCACGGATTGCGCGAAATGCTCAAGCTGTCCGGCAAGGGTTGCGGTCTTCACGTCGTTAGAGGCCATAACGATCACCTCCAGTTCTGCCGAGCACCACCTGCTGCACGCTCGTCGATTGAGTTTCCCCAGCCCCCTCCCAATGATCTCGAGCATGCTTGCCAACGCGAGAACGACAATCTCCGCCGCAGTCCTAGACCTGTCAAGTGGTATCGATCAGCGCCAGCGGCAAGTATCCGCTGAGGCTGCAGAGTCGCGGCGCTCCCCTCTCGGCCGGGCGGTTGACTCGCCGTTGACCCGGTATGTAACTTTGTCCCAATCGCGTGCAGAATCTCGATTGAGCTGCGGGAAAGGGGGGGCCGATGGCCCATATCACCTTCATCCACGGGATCGGCAACAAGACGCCCGCCGAGACGCTTCGGACCAGCTGGCTGACGAGCCTCGCGGACAACGATGGCCCGGAGCTGGACGCCGAGGGCGTCTCGTCCGCCATGATTTACTGGGCCGATTTCATGTACGAGGCGCCGCTTCCGGTGTCCGGGGGCGCGGAGAGCCTTGAGGCTGTTGAGAAGGAGGGCATCGAGGACGTCGACATGGGCTGGCTGCCCAAGGCCGACCCGGAGGAGCAGGCGCTGGTCACCAGGCTCGAGGCCAAGCTGGAAGCCGCGCAGGTCGAGGCCGGCCTGGCCGAGACCGTCGCGCCGCCGCCCTCGGAGCTCGAAGGCCGCGAGGAGCTGCTGCCGCCCTTCATGGCCGAGCGGTTCATGAAGGCGTTCCTCCGCGACGTGCACCACTACCTGTTCAACAAGCGCCATCGCCCGCGGCCGGGCGTGGAGCACCGCATCCGGGACGTCATCCGCGACCGGGTGGTGGAGACCCTCCAGGAGGGCGCCGACCAACCGGGCCCGCACATCGTCGTCAGCCACAGCATGGGCACGGTGATCATGTACGACTGCCTGAAGCGGGTCGGGGCCACCCGCGGGTCGATGCCCTGGTCACCGTCGGCTCCCCCCTTGGGCTCGACGAGATCCAGGACCAGCTCAAGCCCGAATGGTCAAGCGCCAGTGGCTTCCCCGGCGAGCGGGTCGCGGACCGGTGGCTGAATGTGTACGACCGGCTGGACGTGGTCGCTCTCCTGGACCCGAAGCTGGCCAACGACTACCGACGTGAGGGCACCAGCGTCGTCGAGGATCTCAACGAGAACAACTATGGGCGCTGGCGGCATGACATCGGCAAGTACCTCGGCGGCCGACGGCTGCGGACCGAGCTCGCCGGCATGCTCGGCCTGGACTGGCCATGACGCTGCCGACCGACGCCGGTGCGCTGGTCAGGCAGGTGGAACGGGCCGTGGCCACCTTCGACCACCCAAGGACGAACCAGCTGTGCGAGGAGCTGATCGCACGGGTCCGCTCCAGCGACGAGCCGTTCCCCGAGCAGCTCGCCAAGCGCGTCCTTGCCGCGCTTCGGCGCAAGCGCCAATTCCAGCTGATGGCGCGGGTGGCCGACGCCCTGATCGTCTCGGGTCGCGACGGCATGGTCATCTACCGGCAGTACGCGCAGGCACTGCTCGACCAGGGTCTGACCGGGGCGGGGCTGGGCGTCCTGGCGGCCGGGATGGCCGCCGGCGACGACGCCGACGAGCGGGCCGAGCTCCGGGGACTGATGGGGCGGGCCCACAAGGACCGCTATGTCGCCACCGACCCGGCCGCTGGGCGGCGCCGGGCGTTGCACCTGGAGCGGTCGGTGGCCGCCTACCACCAGGCCTGGGTCGAGGACGGGACCCGGCTGTGGCACGGGATCAACGCAACCGCGCTGCTTGACCGGGCGGCGCGGGATGGCGTGGCCCTGGCTGCGTTCTCCGACCCCAAGGCGGCGGCCGACCGGTTGGCCGAGGAGGTCCTGGCGGCGGTCGGGGAGCCGAGCGAACATACCCTTGTCTTCGACCTGGCTACGGCGGTCGAGGCCAACGTGGCACTCGGTCGGTTCGAGCAGGCCCACCAGTGGCTCGACCGCTACGTCGCCCACCCCCAGGCCGACGCGTTCGAGCTGGCCAGCACCCTACGGCAGCTGACCGAGGTCTGGGGCCTGACCGCCGACTCGGAGCCGGGCTCGACCCTTCTGCCCGTGCTCCAGGCCGAGCTGCTCGCCCGGGGGGAAGGCGGCGAGGTCACCGTGGGGCCGACCGATGTGGACAACCACGCCCTGACCCGGATGGACCAGGACCGGCGCCTGCAGAAGGTGTTCGGCAGCGAGCGTTTCACCACCACCAGGTGGTTCAGCAACGCCCTGGACCGCTGCCGCGCCGTCGCCCGCATCCAGGTCGAGGTCGGGGACGGGGTCGGCACCGGCTTTCTGGTCGAGGGCGCCGGGCTGCATCCCAACCTCCCTGCGGTGGTGCTGCTCACCAACGCCCACGTCATCCCCAAGGCCATCCAGCCCGAGGACGTCTTCCTGGCCTTCCGGGGCCTGGAGGACTACGCCGAGCCGGGGGTCCGGGTCCGGCGGGTGCTCTGGTCCTCGCCGCCGAATGAGCTGGACGCCACCATCGTCGAGCCCGAGCAGCTCCCCGCCGGCGTGCTCGCCTGCCCGTTGGCCCGGAACCTGCCCTTACTTGACGCCGATCCCAGGGAACGGGTCTATGTCATCGGCCACCCACTGGGACGGCCGGACCTGCAGCTGTCAATCCTGGACAACCACCTGCTGGACTACGACGCCATTCTGCTCCATTACCGGGCGCCGACCGAGCCGGGGAGCTCGGGCAGTCCCGTCTTCAACAAGCGCTGGGCAGTGATCGCCCTGCACCACAGTGGCGACAACGAAATGCCCCGGCTCCACGGCACCGGGGTCTACGAGGCCAACGAGGGGATCCGCATCGACCAGATCCAGGCCGCCCTCCAGCGCGACCTGTGAGCTAGAAGTCGTCAACCCCAGGGCTTGAGGAGCAGGTAGCGGGCAGGCTGACTGAGAAGCTGCGCTGGTACGACGCCCATGGCCGGGAGAACCAGCGCTGGTAGCGCCATCAAGGTGCCCAGCGATGGTTGTGGCTGCTGGCACAGTCAGCCACCTATCTGTGGAGCCGAGGTCAATACGAGCAAGCCCTAGCCCTCCAAGAGCAGACCCTGGCCGCCTGCCGGCGGGTGCTAGGCGAGGACCACCCCAACACCCTGGCGTCGATGAACGCCCTTGCAGGGGTTCGCCGCGAGCTTGGTGAGCTATAGCCATAGCTCGACGTTCGTCAGCCCTACGGTCGTTCCGATTGAACGGCGAGACGGAGGTCGCTGTGGGACCTCGGCCCGGTCGCCTGGCTGGTCAATCCCGAGTGGGTGCCGACCGTGGCCGTGCACAGCCCGCTGCTGACCGACCAGGGTACCTGGAGCCACGACCCGTTCCGGCACCTGATCCTGGAGGTCCGCTCGGTCGAGCGGGACGCAATCTTCACCGACCTGTTCCGCAAACTGGATCAAGTCAGTATGGCTGCCCAACCTACCACCGGCGTGCGATAGGCCTAGCTCGACAGTCGTCAGTTTCAGTGCGGGTCCTACGGTCGGGCGACCGGCCCGAATTGCACCCAAGACTCTATGGGCCAGCCACTGCAGCCGTCGACGGCCGGGCCGGCTGCCGATCGTGGGAGTCGGCCTCACGCGTGATACTGCTCCTGAGTCCTCGTTGACATCAGGAGGCCCGCATGTCGAGAAGCCCCGTGCCACCATCACCCGCCGGCGCCGCTGCGCAACCGGCGGGCCGGCCGACCTTGGATGCGAGCCAACATGGGACGGGCAGCGCACCGTCGAGCGTCCGGGCGCAGCTGCTGGCCACCGAGCACTGGAGCCTGCTCGCCACCCGCAGCACCACCCAGAGCGAGGTCCTCAGCCGGATCACCACCTTCCTCATGCTGGTGTCGGCCAGCATCGTCAGCCTGGCCCTGATCGGGCAGGCCACCCGCTTCGACCGACGGTTCATCACCTTCGCGCTGGTGCTGCTCGGCATGGTGATCATGATCGGCACGCTGACCCAGATGCGGCTGGGCAACGCCGCCATTGAGGATCTTGCCCATGTGATCGGCATGAACCGCCTGCGCGCCGCCTACGTCGAACTCGACCCGGGCATCGAGCGCTACCTGGTGACCTCCGCCCACGACGACGACCCCGGCATCTGGCAGACCTACAACCACCTCATGGGTCCCAACCCGATCTGGCAGCCATTCGCAAGCAGCACGACCTTCATCACGTTGGTGAACGCCGGTCTGACCGGGGTGTTCGCTGGGCTGGTGGCGGTGGCACTGGACGCACCTGGCCCGCTGGTCGGAGCGGCGGCGGCAGGGTGTGGCCTGGCTTACCTTGGCATCTCCGCGACACTGGCTGTGCGGCAAGTCGGGCGCATGAATCGCCGTTACGTCTCGTTGTTTCCTGCAAGCAGCAGCAACACCGGGGGTGGCGAAAGCCAAGCGGTCGCCGAGGAGGCGCAAGCGTAAGAGCCGGTGTGGTGCCGATGCATGCTAGCTACGGGCGGACTTAGCCATAGCTCGACGTTTGTTAGTCCGAATGCGGGTTGGCCGTGGCGGTTTCGGTCCCCGGCGTGCGGGTAGGGCGTCGGGAGGCTCCGCAGCACGTCGAGCTGGAAGGCAGCGCTGTGACGTTCGACGAGTTCATCAAGCGCGTTCAGGAGCGGGGTGGGTTCGACGCCCGCGAGCACGCCGAGCGGGCGACCCGGGCGACCCTGGCCGTCCTCGGCCAGCGGCTGGCCGGTGGGGAACCGAGCGACCTGGCCGCGCAGCTCCCCGGCGGGCTGGCCGAGCTGGCCCGTTACGACGGCCCGGCCGAGTCGTTCGACACCGCCGAGTTCTACCGCCGCGTCGCCGACCGCGAGCAGATGGGCTGCACGCCCGGCCGGGCCCGCGAGCATGCCATGGCGGTCATGTCCACGGTGGTCGACCAGATCACCGAGGGGGAGCGCCAGGACCTGGCGTCCCAGCTGCCGGGCGACTACGGCGAGCTGCTGCGTTGACGATGGCCGGTATCGAGCTGCGCAGTCCGTCCTTTGGCGACCACCAGCCGATCCCGGCCCGCCATGCCAAGGACCACGACAACTTGTCGCCGGCCCTGGAGTGGTCCGGGGTGCCGGAGGAGGCGGTCGAGCTGACCGTGCTATGCGAAGACCCCGACGCCCCCAGTGGCACCTTCACCCACTGGGTGCTGGCCGGACTCCAGCCGACCGCGACCGGGCTGGCCGAGGGCGAGCATCCGGCCGCGGCCGTGGAGGGCCGCAACGACTTCGGCGAGGAAGGCTACGGCGGCCCCATGCCGCCGGTCGGCGACGGCCCGCACCGGTACGTCTTCCGGGTCTATGCCGCGTCGGCGCCGCTGGGGCTGGCCGGGGCGCCCTCCGCCGAGGACCTACGCCGTGCCCTTGCGGGCAAGGAGCTGGCCAGCGGCACCCTCGTCGGCACCTACCAACGCTAACCACAACCCAAATCGAGAGTCGCCAGCTCCGCTGCATGTCGCCAGGGTTGAGTCGCCGACGTGTCCAGCGGTTCGATCAAAGGGTAGCCACAGGTCGTACGCGGCGTGACACTGGGTACATGGCAGGGCTCCCAGGACCAGGCGCTTCCGACGCCCAGGCACCAGCCGATGCCCGGCCGTCGTCGGATGAGCCGGTCACGGTGCTCTACAGCCGGCGCGTCAAGCCGGGGCACGAAGCCGACTTCGAGGCGTGGGCGCACGGCATTGTTGCCGCCTCGCGCCAGTTCCCCGGACACCTGGCCGCATCGGTCCTGGATGCCCCGGGCAGCCGCGAGTACCACATCCTGTTCAGCTTCGCCGACCGCAGGAGCCTGCGGGCCTGGCTGGACTCCGACGAGCGCCGCCAATGGCTGGCCCGGGTGGGTCAGCTGCTCGAGGCCGACCAGGGGCTGCAGCAGCTGACCGGCCTGGAGACCTGGTTCAAGCTGCCCGGCGCCAATGTGCCGACGATGAAGCCACCGCCGCGCTGGAAGATGTGGCTGGTCTCGCTCGTCGCCGTGTACCCGCTGGTGCTCGCCTTCCAAGTATTGCTCGTGCCCAAGATGGCGGGGCTGCCGCTTCCGCTGAAAGCGCTGACCTTCCCGCTGGTGCTGTTGACGCTGATGACCTTTGTGGTCATGCCGGTGGTGACGCGGGTGCTGCGCCGCTGGCTTGGCCCGCGACAAGACGCCGAATATCTCCAGAGGTGAGCTGTAGGCATAGCTCGACGTTCGTTAGCCCTACGGTCGTGCCGATGGACCCGGCGAGACGGAGATTGAAGCCTCCAGGCCCGCCGGAGCGTCCAGGGAACACGACACACGCCAGCTGCACGCCATGGCGCCGGGGCTCGTGGGCCAGACCATCGAACGGGCCGGAGGCTCCTGGAAGGACACGACTCTGGAGTTGCTAGAAGCCTGCGGCCTCGTACCTCGATCGCGTCTTCGCCGGATCCGGATCGGCTTCTTCAGTGATCACGTAGGTCACCAGGTTCTTGCCGTTGATGGTCAGACTCTGGAACAGCTCACCCTCATTACGGGAGGCCAGCGTGTAGAGGACGACGCCGTTGTGCTTAACGCGGGCAAGGCTCTTCTCAAGATCGGCGCTGTCCACCGTGTCGTGCAGACGCCACTTGGGCTCGGTTCCGTTGAGCAGTAGATACCAGGGCACCTGAAGGCCCCCTTCGTCTCGGTCGGACCTCACACTGTGCCCACCCGATGGCAGCACGCAAGCTGAGCGGTGGCACAGCACTGAGCCCAGCCACACCGCGGCTGCCGGGGGCTGCCCGGCGAGCGGCCTGGGCGGTGGCGGTGCTGGACAGCACGTCGGTTCGGTGACGGCCGGCACCGCTGGTTGCCGCTGTGGGCGTCATAGTTGGGATGGATGGGCGACGAACCAGCGCCCGGCAGGTCGGGGAGGAACTGACATGGCCACCTCGTCAAACTTCATTACCAGGGCGACCCGGAAGCAGGCACTCGAGGAGCGCGGGTTGATCCGCTCACAGATGCGGCTGGGAGCCGGGCTGATCGCGCTCGGCGCCCTGTCGATTCCCCTGTTCCAGGTGAGCGGCGTGCTGGAAGGGCAAGCCGCGACTGCCGCCTTTGCGGTCGCCACGGCCGTGATCGGCGCAGGTGCGGCCATGCTGCCGACTGGAGCCGCCGCAGGCGCCAGCGCCCGCATCCTGCGGGCGCCACCGGACCAGGACGCTGTGGCCGAAGACGAGCACGGCAATCTCAACGGCCATCCCGACAACGGCCGGGTCCCAACTGGGACTGCAGCGAGCACGGGTCACGCCGACCCGCCACCCCCTCGCCGCCAGTGAGATGCCCCGGACCCTGCGTCAGCTTTGGGCCGACGAGGACGACGCTTACAAACGCGAGCTTGACCACAAGCAACGAGCGACCCGTCGGCATGCCAAGCAGGCCGGCCGGCTCCGCAGGACGGTCGTCGTCCACGGCAAGGACCACGCGACCTAACACCGAGAACGATCAGGAGACCCAACCCCTTCGCGATTACCAGGCAACCGTCCGTGACGTGGAAGCCCCCAAGCCGAGGATCAATCCGGAGCGGATCTTCGGCCACGAGCGCCGACGGACCTTCACCCCGGAGGAGTTCGGCCGCTTCCTGGCCGCCTGCCGCCCCTTCTACCGCGACCACTTCCTCACCCAGGTCGGCACCGGGCTGTGCAGCGGCGAGCTGCTGGGGCTGCGCCGCCGCCGCGTCTACCCGGAGCTGCGCCGCATCGAGGTGGTCGAGGTCCGCTACGAGGCCGGCCGCTTCGGCCGCGGCTTCAAGGCCGAGCCCAAGAGCCCCGCCAGCGTGCGGGTGGTGCCCATGTGCGAGCAGGTCCGCCAAGCCATCGGGCGCCAGCTTCCCGTCGGCGCGCGCCCCGAGGAGCTGGTGTTCCCCGGGCCGGGTGGCAGCAACGGCATCCCGCGCGGCGCCAGAACCCCGCTGTCCACCCACAACCTGCGCCGCGTCTACCGGGCCGCGGTCGCCGCCGCCGGCCACGACTTGGCCCACCTGGAGCTGCGCGGTCCGCACGACCTGCGCCACACGTTCGCGACCTGGCTGGAGGACGCCGGCATCCCCTCGCGGGTGATCGATGAGCTGATGGGCCACGCCGGCGGCCGACGCACCGGAGGGGGCGGCGGCAGTCCGATGAGCCGGGTCTACCGGGAAACGACGCCAGCGATGCTCGCCCGCGTCACCGCGGAACTGAACGAGCGCATCGGACGTGCCATGACGGCCGCTGCCAGTGTGCAGCGTGACGCTCGGGAGTCGGCAGGGCCTTAGTGCTCCGTCCTGGAACTACATGGGTGTAAGTTCCGCCTGATGGGTTCGTCGTGGGCGGAGGCGGCGCGGCAGGAAGCAGGCGCCCCAGGAAGCGGAGGTCATGGCCCAGCAGGGGCGCAACGAGCGCTGCCGGTGTGGCAGCGGCCGCAAGGTCAAGCACTGCTGTGGGGTGCGGCGAGGGCCGTCAGAGGCGGAGCTGGCCAAGGCGTTCTTGCACCAGCAGGCGAGAGCCGCCGCGCTGGTGCTGGATACGCGGTCCGACGAGGAGGTGGAGACGCTGCTGGATGCGGCGGTCGGGCTGCCCACACAGGACGTGTCGATGCAGCTGCCGCTGCCTGGGCTGCTCAGCCCGGCGCTGGAACGGCTGCGCGCCGCCGTTGCCGAGGACGATCCCGAACAGGTTGCCGCGGCGCTGCCGGAGGCGCTGGCCGAGGTGGACACCCCGATCGCTCGGGCTGGGCTGGTCCGGTCGGTGCAAGGGTTGCGGGACGCCGGGCGGGTGTCGGATGAGATCGCTGCGGCGGTGACGGTCGAGCAGGCCAGCCGCTCCACCGAGCTGCTCGAGGCGAGCCTGCTGGAAGCGGTGGCGGTCAGCGTTGGGGCGGCCACCACGCCTTCTGGGCTGCTGGTGGTCAGCCGCTCGTGAGCCGCCCGAGCCCGTTTGTGGTCATCCTGACGGCCACCCAGCGGCGGGTGCTGGAGGGCCGGCTGCGGAGGCCGACCGCTCAGCAGCGCGAGGTCGTGCGGGCCAGGATCGTGCTGGCGGCCGCCGACGGCGAGCAGAACACCCAGATTGCTGGCGGCTGGGGGTGGCGGTCAACACGGTGTCGAAGTGGCGCAAGCGCTTTGTCGAAGAGGGACTTGGCGGGCTCGGCGACCGCAAGCGATCGGGCCGGCCGCGCCGCTTCCCCCTCGGCGGTGGTCGTCCAGGCCAAGGCGATCGCCTGTGAGCTGCCCGCGGTCCGGGCCGTGCCGCTTGGCCGCTGGAGCCTGGCTGAACTGCGTGAGGAGGTCATCACTACCGGCCTGGTCGACCAGGTGTCGGTGTCCACGCTGTGGCGCTGGCTGAACGAGGACGCGATCAAGCCGTGGCAGCACCGCTCCTGGATCTTCCCCCGCGATCCCGACTTCACCGCCAAGGCTGGAGTGGTCCTCGACTTGTACCAGCGCCGGTTCCGGGAGCGGCGGCTGGAGCCGGGCGAGTTCGTTGTCTCGGCTGATGAGAAGACCTCCATCCAGGCCCGCTGCCGTTGCCATCCCTCCCTGCCGCCGGCGATGGCGCGAATGATGCGGGTTGAGCACGAATATGAGCGCGGCGGGGCGCTAGCCTATCTG
>Ga0307416_100002168_pt1 | contig 11122 bp, 12 predicted proteins | sample DK1Cmetagenome_2_FD_203821 | JGI IMG/M metagenome (GOLD analysis project Ga0307416, IMG submission 203821) | Maize rhizosphere microbial communities from greenhouse at UC Davis, California, United States - DK15-C-3 | ecosystem: Host-associated > Plants > Roots > Rhizosphere > Soil | place...
ATGCGTGAGGTCGAGACAGGCTCGCCCGATTCGTGCGGCACCGGATATCGCTGTCTGCGAGTGACCAACTGATGGTGGAGCTTCGCGTAAGCGCGCCATCTCCAGTATCGAGCGCCAGCTCGTGGCGATGGAGCAGCTCGCGCATCCGCTCTGTTCCAGTGCCCGACAATCCTCTGAAGGCAAACACAGGCTCGCGACTGGCGGGTGCGGTTCACGCGGGCACAACCGTTGCACCCGCACAGCCTACGCGTGTTTCTGACACTGCACCTGCGAGCTTCTCCGTTCACCGTGCTCGCGTGCTGCCTGACCGCGATGATGTGCGGGGCCGGATGCAGCCGACACGATTCGCAACTCCAGCAGCACCAGCAAGCGCTCGAGTCGCTCGGATCGAGCGCGCGCGCGATCGTTCACGCATGGCTCGGCGGCGACGTGTCCGGCACCTACGCCGACACCGCGCTCGAACAGACGTTCCTTTTGATTGAACAGGAACGCACGGCCCTCGCGAGCCGGCCCGAGATGCTCATCGACCCACGCGGTGCGCGCCTGTCGGACAGCGCCGATCAACTGGAGCGCGTCGTCGCCGCCATGCTGCACGCGGTGCGCGGAGCGGACGCTGCGGCGGTGCGCAGGCAGCTGGCGACGATCCCGACGTTCAACGGTGCGGAGCCACGGTGAGCGCGATCGTCGATCTCGTTCTCGGCATCGTCACCAGCATCGGCGGCTTTGTCGAAGTCGGATCGATTTCGACATCAGCCCAGGCCGGCGCGGAATTCGGATTTCAGCTGCTCTGGGCGGTCGCTGCCGCGGGCGTGATGCTGGCGCTGCTGACGGAGATGTCGGGCAGGCTGGCGGTGATGAGCAAACGCACCATTGCCGCAGCCATGCGCGAACGGTTCGGGATCCATTTCCATATCGTTCTGCTCAGCGCGGAGTTCGTGCTCGATCTGTTGCTGCTCACCGCCGAACTGGGCGGCGCCGCCATCGCTGTCAAGCTGCTCACCGGGATCGGCTTTCAATGGTGGATCGTGCCGACCGCGCTGTTCGTGTGGATGATTCTGTGGTTCAGCGGATTTTCGGTCGTCGAATACGGGATCGGTTTGCTCGGCCTGGTGACGCTTTCGTTCGTGGTCGCCGCGTTCCGGCTCGCGCCGGATACCGCCGACGTCGCGCGCAGCTTCATCCCGTCGATGCCGACACACGACGGCGTGCGCTACGCGTTTCTCGCCATCAGCGTCGTCGGCGCCACGGTGAGCCCGTACCTGCTGAACTTCTATTCGTCCGGCACCATCGAAGAAGACATGACGCAGGACGAACTCTGGGTGAACACGGCTACCACCTATGGCGGCAACATGTTCGGGACGGTGGTATCGATGGGGGTCCTCGTGACCAGTGCCATGGTGCTGCAACCGCTCCAGATCAAAGTCGATTCGTACGAACAGGCGGCGCTGATGTTCGTCCCGGCGTTCGGCACGTGGGCAGTCGCGTTGTTCGCCCTCTCGCTTGGCATCGGCTGCATCGGGGCGGCGCTGGAAATCTCCTTGAACATGGGGTATCTGCTGTCGCAGGTGTTCGGCTGGTCGTGGAGCGCCAACAAGCCGCGTGTGGAAAACGCGCGTTTTTCGTGCGGGTTCACGCTCATTCTGCTGGCGGCGACGACGATCGCGCTGATCGGCTTCGACCCGCTGCGCCTGACGATGATCTCGGTGGCGCTGACCGTTATCGTGATGCCGTTCATGGTGCTGCCGTTCCTGGTGCTCATGAACGATACGAAGTTCGTCAAGGACCGGACCAACACGCCGGTGGGGAATGCGATTCTCGCGTTCCTGACGGTGCTTGGCGCCGTGTTCGCCCTGATGGTCGTTCCACTCGAAATCATTGGAGGGTAGCCGTGCACCTCGTTCGCGACCTGCTCGACAAGGCGGTGGTCGATCGTCACGGGCGTGAGATGGGCCGCGTCGAGCGCGTCGTCGTGGAGGCGCGACATGGATCGCCGCCCCGCGTGGTTGCCTTCGAAGTGGGAGCGCCGGCGCTCGGCGCGCGTCTGGGCCGAGTCATCGGACGCTCGGTTGCCGGCCTGCTGCACGCCCTGGGCGTCGACGAGGGACAACCGATGCGGATTCACGTCAGCCAGATTCTCGATGCCACAGACAAAGTGAAAGTGGATCTCGCGTTCGGCGAAACGGCAGCGGCGAACCTCGAACGCAAGCTCCGCGGCCTCGTCGGCCAACTGCCGGGAGCGCACCGATGAAGAGCGATGAGCTGTATCTCGACGACCTCCTCGGCCGCGCAGTGATTGCGGGCAACAACCGATCGGTCGGCCGGCTGGAAGAATTTCATTCCGAACAGCGCGGGGACTACTTCCACATCGTCCGATTCGTGATCGGATCGGCAGGCATGATGGATCGGCTGAACGTCGGCGTGCGAGCGCTCTTCGGCAAAGGCAGCTCCGGCAAAGTCGCGCGCTGGGATCAGATCGACATCAGCGATCCGGAGCATCCCCGACTGACCTGTTCGGTCAACGAGCTGCAAGACCTCGAGGCATGACCTCTTCTCACTGCGTGGCTGCGGGCTGGCACAGCTCCCTCTCCGTACGGCGGCCGTCGCGTGAAGCGACGTGTGAGCTACTTGTACAAATTCCCGGCGAGATACTTGAGGCCGGTATCCACAGCCACCGTTGCGACTATCTTGCCCGGTCCGAGCTCTCGTGCCAGTTGGAGCGCGCCAACGAGGTTCAGGCCGGTTGATGTCCCCGCGAAGATGCCGGCTTCCCGCGCTGCACGGCGCGCCATTGCCCGCGCCTCGTTCTCGTCAATAGCTCGCGCCTCGTCATACGAGCCTTTCACCAGATGCGGTGGACGGAAGCCCGCAGCCGTCCCTTCAACGCCATGCGGTCCACCCCTGCCTGCCGTGAGCAGCGGCGAGGTCGAGGGCTCGAGGGCGATGATGCGCGTCGCGGCACCGGCCTGCTTCAACGCGGTCGAGACCCCCACCAACATTCCCGCCGTTCCCACCGCGCCCACGAACGCGTCGACCCGGCCGATCTGCTCGACGAGCTCGCGGCCGATGCCGGCGTAGCCGTCGAGCACGTCGGCGTTGTTGAATTGGTCGGTCCAAAAGGTGTTCGGATCCCTGGTCAATTCGGCGATGCGAGCCTTGAAGCGATCGAACAGCGCCGGCGTCACCTTTCCTTCATCACTTGACACAATCTCGAGGTCGGCGCCAAAGGCCCTCATCGTGTCGAGTTTTTCGATCGCGAATGCGTCCGATGACAGAACATGAAAGGGGTACCCTTTCATCGCGCACACCATCGCCAGCGAGGAACCAGTGCTCCCGCCGGTGTACTCGACCACGCGCATGCCGGGCCGCAACGCGCCACGGCGTTCGCCGCCTTCTATCATCGCCAGCGCCATCCGGTCCTTGTACGAGCCGGTTGGATTGAAGTATTCGAGCTTGACGAAAACATCTGCCGAACCGGCCGGGACGAGCCGTTGCAGATGCACGACCGGCGTGCGGCCGATTGTCTGTAGGACAGAGTCAACGACGGCAGGCAATGAGATCATAGCGGTCGATTATTCCACGCGTCCGCTGAAGTTTTCGACTGCGTGACTCGCGCGCGGCTCTGTTCAATCCTGCTGCGCGAGGAATACCCGGATCTCGGCCGGCTTTCCTCCGCGCGCCGGGACGGCGACGTATAGGCGGCTCTGCGATCCCACCCACAAACCGGTGCGAGCTCCGTCGCGAGTGGGGACGCGCGCTGCCCGCCGCAGCCCGTTCCCGTCCCGCACGAATACGTCTACGGCCCCTTCGCCTCCAATCACGTACAGGCGGCGCCGCTCGGGGTCGTAGAAAAGATCATCGGTGTCCCCCACAGCCGGCACAGATCCCACGGAGCGGCCGCTGGAGCGGTCGAAGATCGCGACCGATGCAGGGCGCCGGCATCCAACGAACAGGCGCTGTCCCTCCGTGTCCAACGCCATCGGGTAGTTCGCGCCGCACGGGACCGCCCACCGGGCCGTAACGGTCATGGACGAACGATCGCCGACGACGACCTCCGATTTTCCTGGGAGGTTCGCGAACACGTTCGCGCCATCGGCGGCGACCTGAAAGGACTCCGGATGCCCTGAGATGGGAATCCGCTGGCCTACTCGGCCCGAGGCAGGATCGACGGCAACGAGGCCGCCGACCGCTGCGACGAACACGCGCTTTGCCGTCGCGTCGTATCGAACGTTGTCGGCATCGTCTCCGACGGCGACGACCCAGCGTGTCTGGTAGGTTTCGGCATCCAACAGCTGAAGGGTGCCGCTCGCGCCGTTCGCAACGGCAATCGAGCGCGGCTCCGGAACGAACGCCATCCCCTGCGGCTCATGGAATCCACTCAGCGATCGCAGCGCCGTACCTGCTACGGTGTCGAGCACTTCGACGGTGTCGTTGCCGAGCGCCGCAACGAAGAGCCGCTGCGAGACCGAGTCGAAGGCGAGGTGGTCGATTCGGCCCCGGACTTCCTTCAATACGATCGTGTTGACCAGACGCAGCAGCGGCGGCCCTTCCGGCTGGGATGCAGCGCCCGCGCACGCTGCGGCGACGAAGGCGGCACCTAGTGCCCACGTTCCTGTGATGCGGTTCATGGCCCCCGCCGTTCATCCGCCTGCGGCTGGCGCGACGCGCTGGCGGTTGCCGCCGCGCTCCAGACGCCGACGCCTGCAAGAAGGCCCCAACTGACCATCAGCAGCCACGGAAACCCGAAGACCTCATAGTGGAAGTCGACGAAATTCGTTCCGGTGGAGACCTGGACGACTCGAAATACGAAGTTTCCTCGAACAACCGGTCTCGCACGACCGTTCACGGCGACGCGCCAGCCGCGCGACCACGTATCGGTCACGAGCAGCCAGCCCGGCTCGGGAACGTCGACCCGCAGGGTCAGGCGCGCAGGACGGTGTTCCCACACCTTGAACGAATTCGCTCGCATCGCCGCCGGCAATGAAGCCACGACCGCCTCGCAGGTGTTTCCCGTCCGCACCTGCAACGGAGCGCCGTTGGAGGCGGCCACTGGCTCCGCATGGATCACGAGCGGCGGCGCGTCGAGCGCGGCTGCACGTGCGCGAAACGCATCGAAGCAGCGCTCGGACCGATCGACCATCCCGGCCGACGTCGAATACCACAGACGGTTCTCGCCACTCGCGCTTGCCGCCAGCAGCTCGTCATCTGCATAACGCCGCACGAGCCGACCCGCCAGGCCGCTGTACCCCCGGAGCGTGGGGATTTTCGACACGAATGCGGAGTTTCCGCCGTTCCCCACGTCGCGCATCAAGCCCATGGCAGTCAGATCGATATCCGAACGGTGAATGTCGTCAAGCCGGTGCCACCGGTCCGCCTGGCCGTCGTACATCGTGGGCCGCACGAGGCGTGCGGTCGACGCGGCATCAGCGAGCGCGAGGATCACCAAAGCCACCGGCGCGAGCTCGCGCCAGCGGCGGCGTCCGGACAACGAGCCGGCCGCGGCAACGGTCGCTACGAAGAGCCACGATCCAAACGTGTGCCAATGCGACGAGACATAAGGCGGTGGCGTCGTCTCGTGAAGGAACGCGATCACGCTGCCGTACACTGCGAGCGCCACGGCGGCCAGGCAGACGGCGACGACGCGGAATCGCCGCCAGCCGAGCGGATCGCGCGTACGAAACGTGGCGGCGAGGTCGCTCGCACCGGAGATGCCCAGCAGCACGAGCGCAAACATCGTGTAACACCGGAACAACGCCGGGTGCCTGAAATAGCGCGTCGGTGGGAACCACTCATAGAGCCACCCTCGCACGGGCAGCGCACGACCCATCGCGGCGGCGAGGAACATCACGGCAACGAGCAGCAGCCACCAGCGGAACGCCGCGTCACGACGTTTGAAGAGCGACAGTCCGGCGAGGACAGGCACAAGACAGCCGACGTACAGGCTGCGCATCGAGATATCGGTGTAGTCGAACAGATTCGCGAACGAGAGCACGGGACTGACGAGTGTCGCGACGGCAGCAGGATGCAAGGCGTCGTTCTCGACGGCGTCGTCCCAGGCCATGGCGCCTGCGCGATCCGACACATCTGGACCTTCGACGAAGAAGGGGACGTAGGTCGGCGACATCACGGCGGCGCCGACCAGGACGAGCAGGATGTGAACGGTGGCCGTGCGCGTGAGTCGCTGTTGCAGGCCGGTGAGCCGCAGGTGGGCGGACCAGAGTACGCGGCCGATGCTCCAGAGCACCACGAAGCCCCCGTTGAGGAGAACGAGCGCGGGATAGCCGCCCAATGCGGACAGCCCGTAGAGCGCTCCGGCTTCGATCGCGGGACGGAGCCCGCGTGCCGTCAATGCGACGTCCACGCGCCACACGAGCCACGGCAGGAATGAGAACGTGTAGAGCATCGCGGTGTTTTCCGCATTCCCGGTAAACACCCCCGAGAACGCGAACCCGACGGCGGACACCAGGCCGCCCCACGGCGGCGCTCCGAGATGGCGCGCGAGCGCCAGGACACCGACGCCGCCAAACAGCCAGATGGCGAGCCAATACAGCTCAAAAGAGAGGCGGGTGCCGCCGAACACGAGGCCAAACAGAAGGAGCGGGGGCGAGAAAGACCCAAGCTGTGGTTCGAGGTAGTCCGGCGAGCCGCCGAGCGTGAACGGGTTCCAGAGCAGGAACTGCCCGCTGCGCGCGAAGTCGCCGACGAGCATGTAATACGGCGCAAAGAAGTCGATGCCGTCCCAGATCGGTGCGGCGCGGCCCCGCAGCAACGGCGTGTGCGACAGGAGCAGCATGAGAGCGAGACCAATCGCTGCGAGCGTCCACGGCGAGCGGGCTGGCACCATGAAACGTCCTCGGATGCCGTTCACTGCAGACGCCGTTGGTGAGTTCACGGCTTCCGCGACGACATCTCGTTCAACAACGCTTCTACACGCGTCCGGATCTCGGCACTCGCCGCTCGGTAGCCGTCACTCACGGCGGGCACGCCGGTCCAGTTCGTCGCCGCAGGCGCCAACACATCCGGCGGAAGTGTCAAGTCGAACGTGACCACGCGCGCGGCTGCCTTCGTGTCGTTCGACGAGACCCGCGTCGGTGTGAAATCCGCCGGCAGCGACGTTCCGTCGGATCTCAGCCCGTCGCGCACGCGATCCGGCACGACGGTCTCGAGATCGACGCCACGCGACACTGCCCGGAATGGCAGGCCGCGTTCAGTTGCGAGCTTGTTGAAGTGAGCAGCCGCAACCACGCTCTTGGCGACGCCGTGCTCGCACACGAATACGACTGTATTTGCGGGCGCCTGTGCACCGACCGAGACTTGACCCAACGCGAGAACGACGAAGAGCATCAGCAGAACCTGCACCGGTGTACCTCCTTCAGAAACGCTTGGTTAGGGCGCGACCGGGATGACGATGACCAGCGAGAACGACCAGGGACTCGCCGCGTCGAAGTAAGTCAGACCGTCGACGCCATCACCGGCACGAGGCAGCCCCGTGGCGACGTAGTCGAGCGAGCCCTCGATTTCGACCCCATGCAGCCACTGGTCTTGGGGCGCACGGTTGAACACGTGAAACGCGGTGTCCAGCTCCAAATTCAGTTTATGCGTGTAGGCCCGCGCGTCGGACGGTCGCGCCGCCGAGCTGAACTTGTCGACGATGTCTACATGCGAGGTGAGCCACCCGCCGGTGCGCGCCGCGTCGAGCCAGTGAAAATTCGTCTCGAATTCGAGCTCCGGCGTGCTCTCGCGGTCGAACGGCAGGAACATGGCCTCCACGGTGAACCCGAACCACGGGACGACTGTGGGCAGATCGAGCGAGAGGATCAGTTCGAATTCGTGCTCCCGCGGCTCCCGCACACGGCTGCCATCGGGAGCGGCGAGCTGCGCCCCGCCAAACAGGTTCGTGATGGTGAAGGTCGGCTCCACTTTGAACTCCGGCGCGCACAGGAACCGGCAAGCCGGAGCAGTTTCCTGTGCGGCGGCGGGGGCGGCGAGCAGCACGATCGCGAGTACATCGATCGCGAAGGGGACCGGCGCGAGGTGCGCCAGCGCGAGTAGGTCACGTACTCGTACTCCGGCATGTAGTTCCACTCGGTGTGTTCTACCGACTCGGTGCGCCGATCACCGCCAGCGCCGGCTTGAGACGCGTCGCGATCTCCTGCGACGTCCCGTGAGCATAAACGTTCTCGACTAGCCATGATTTGAGGATCATCCGGTTTATCTCCAGGGAGGTGGCATCGCCCCGATTGTGTGTCACCGCGCGCTCGCCCGCGCCATCCTGACACAAAGATCAGGTAGTCGTCAGTTCTCCTCGACCTGTCGCGCCCTACGATCGCGAGCGGACTGGAGGGCTCATGACGAGTCGCGAATTTCTGATCACCGTCGCCGTGATCCTCGCGGTGATGGCAGTTGCGGCGCTGATCGAGGCAGCCGTGCCCATGTTCGCTGCGCAGGGGCGGAAGAACGGCCGACAGGCAGCCAACCTGGGATTGACGGCGCTGTCATTCGTCTCCAACTGGCTCCTCGCCTCTGCAGCCGCGCTCGCCGCGATGACGCTGCGACCGGAAGGCCTGCTCGCTCGGGCGCACTGGCCGTTGTGGGTTCAGGTCGTCGTCGGTATTGTCGTGCTCGACTTCTCCGTCGGCTACCTCTCGCATCGAACGATGCACATGTGGCCCGCGATGTGGCGCTTCCACCAGATCCACCACAGCGACACGTTCGTGGACGTGACCACCACCTACCGGACACATCCGGTCGAAACCGTCTGGCGGTTCCTGTTCGCCATCGTCCCCGTGTGGGCGCTTGGCTTGCCGGCGCAAGCTGTTCTGATTCAACGCCTGCTGCAAGCGACGAACGGCGTTATCGAACACTCCAACGTCCGGCTGTGGCCACCGCTCGACCGGTTGCTCTCGCTCGTCTGGGTCACGCCGAACGTACACAAAATTCACCACTCGCGTGAGATGAGCGAGACCAACTCCAACTATGCGAACCTCCTGACGATCTTCGATCGCGTCCTGGGAACGTACACGCCTGGCAGCCGCGCCCGGCGCGTCGTCTATGGCCTCGGCGAGCGGGAGGCTATGGGCGCGGCAAGTTTCCCGAAGCTCCTGACGATGCCCTTCGAGTCCGCGGAACACGTCGCCGTGCCTGACACAAAAGTCAGGATCGAAGCGCGCCTCGGCCGGTAACATGCGCCGCGGTGCGTGTACTGATCGTCGAGGACGAGCGAAAGCTGGCGGAAGTGCTCGCCTCGGCACTGCGCGCGGAGCATTACGACGTCGTCGTTGCGGCCACCGGCGAGGACGGCTTCTATCGGGCGAATGCTGAGATCTTCGATCTGGTGGTGCTCGATCTGATGCTGCCGGGCCGCAGCGGCCTCGAGATCCTGCAAACCCTGCGGCAGCGTCGAATCGAAACGCCGGTTCTGATCCTCACGGCACGCGACGGCCTCGACGACCGTGTTCTCGGGCTGGATCTCGGAGCGGACGACTATCTGGTCAAACCGTTCGCGCTGCCGGAACTCCTGGCGCGAATCCGCGCGCTGCTCCGCCGCGGGCGGCCGTCGGAGGTCTTCCGGTTGAAGTTCGCGGACCTCGAGCTGGATCTGGTCGCGCGCCGCGTCGTTCGCGGCGAGCGGCTCATCGATCTCACGGCACGCGAATTCGAGCTCCTGGAATACCTGGTGCGCCACCAGGGCCACCTCGTGTCGCGCGAGATGCTGGCGCGCGACGTGTGGAAGGAGCCGCGCCGCGCGACGCCGCTCGACAACGTCATCGATGTCCAGATGGCGCGCCTTCGCCGGAAAATCGATCCAGAGGGTGTGCCGCGGCTCATTCAGACCGTTCGCGGCGTCGGCTTCGTCGTGCGCGAGGGTGAACCGTGAGGCGGTGGTGGACGACGGCGTCGATCCGCGTGCGTTTGACTGCGTGGTACGCGGCCGTCCTCACGCTGCTGCTGCTGCTCTACGCGACGGCAACCTTCTTCGCGGTCCGCCACGAGTTTCATGAGCAGCTGGAGCAGCCGGCAACGGGTAGCGAAGACCCGTCGCACGCGACAGCCGAGGAACGGGTCGAGGAGCAACTCGACGAGGTACTGCTCGTGCTGATACTCGGCCTGCCCGTGACCGTCGTTGCCGCAGGTTTCGGCGGCTACCTGCTCGCGCGCCGGGCCCTGGCGCCGATCGATCAGCTGGCCGCCGACGCGCGGAGGATCACCGCGGACCGGCTGCACGAGCGCCTGACAGTCTCGAACGCGCACGACGAGATCGGCCGGCTCGCCGCCGTGATTAACGAGACGTTCGCGCGCCTCGAGGCCTCCTTCGACCAGTTGCGGCGGTTTACGGCCGACGCATCGCATGAACTGCGGACGCCGCTGTCCGTGATCCGCGGGATCGGCGAATTCGGACTGGGCGCCACCCGGACGCCGCGGGAGTACAAGGACGCAATCGGGTCGATGCTGGAGGAGGTCGATCGCCTCACCCGGCTGGTGGATACCCTGCTCCGCCTGGCCCGCGGGGACGCGGGCACCGTGCGTCTCACCCGCGAGGTGATCGATCTCGCCGACCTTGCGCGAGAGGTCGCCGCAGCGCTCGGCGTGCTTGCCGAGGATCGGCGCCAGCGAATCCATGTCGACGCGCCGGAACGCGTGCCGGTACTGGCAGACCGCCTCGTGCTGCGGGAGGCGATCACGAACGTGGTCGACAACGCGATCAAGTACGGACCTGCCGCATCAGTGATCCACATCCGCGTCGCGCGCGATCTCCGCCAGGCCGTCTTCACCGTGACCGATGAGGGCCCCGGCATCGCTGCAGAGCACCGCGGCCGCATCTTCGACCGGTTCTACCGCATCGACGAAGCCCGATCGCGGGAGATGGGCGGAACCGGGCTGGGGCTGGCCATTGCCAAATCCGCGGTCGAAGCCAACGCGGGCAACATCTCGCTCGAGAGCACCGGCGCCGGCTCGACGTTCCGGATTACGCTGCCTCGCGCTTAGCTGATTATCTGATTGTGTCAATGTAGATCATCTGAATGCCGTTCTTCCGGACGAGCGTGCCTGCCACCGTGACCTCTTCGTTCATCTTGTCGGCGAGCAACGCCTGAGCAGACTGATGACTTTTCAGGCTCGCCGTGAG
>Ga0307416_100002169_pt1 | contig 11121 bp, 12 predicted proteins | sample DK1Cmetagenome_2_FD_203821 | JGI IMG/M metagenome (GOLD analysis project Ga0307416, IMG submission 203821) | Maize rhizosphere microbial communities from greenhouse at UC Davis, California, United States - DK15-C-3 | ecosystem: Host-associated > Plants > Roots > Rhizosphere > Soil | place...
AGCAGTACGGGACTGAAAGGCGTACGCGCCTACGCCTCTCCCACACCTCATACCTTCCGTCTTCCCGTCTTCCCGTCTTCGTCTTCCCCTCTCCCCGTCCTTCCGTCCTTCCGTCCTTCCGTCCTTCCCGCCCTTCCCGCCCTGCTACTATCCTTCAGCCATCCATGGCTCTCCTGACGCCCAAACTGCTGCTGCGCGGCTTCGAAGTTTTCGCAGTCGCTTCCCTCCTCGGCTTCGGGGCAACCCTCCTCTACGGCAACGACCTTCCGGCATTTCTGGCCGCCATCGGCCGGTTGCACTGGATCTGGGTGCTGGTGGGTCTAGGCCTCGCCTCCCTGGATTGGATCGGCGGTGGCCTTCGGCTGTGGGTGGTGGCGCGCCACGTCTATCCCCGCCCGCCGCTCAAAGCGATGATCCTGGCCGGCGGAATGGGGGCCTGGGCCGCCTACATCACACCGCTGAATTCCGGCGCCGGTCCCATGACGATGTACACCATGCGCCGGTCTGGAATACCGCTGCCGGTCGCCGTGACCTCCACATTCATGAGCTTTGTGGCGACGGTCCTCTTCTTTGCGATTGCGGGTCCGCTTGCGGTGGTGTTTGGGGCCGGTCGCTCACTGGGCCAGCGCGGAAACGTGCTCGGTCTTTCCCTCTTCGACCTCTTCCTCGGCAGCCTCACGATTGTGGCGGGTATCGGCGTGCTGATGGCGATCGTCCTGTTCTTCCCCCGGCTGGTTCGGGATCTCATTCACCGGGCAGCGGAGGCGATCGGACGCCGCAGCCAGCGGGTGGCGGCCCGGCTGACAAAGCTGCAGGCCGGCATCGACCAGGCGCATGAGAGTGTGGTCGCCTTCAAAAGCACGCGCGGAGTGCTGGCGCTGTTCTGGGCCACAATTCTCTCCGGCCCCTCCCACGCGAACAAGCTGCTGGCCGGCTACGTGGCCCTCCGAGCCCTGGGAATTCATACGAACTTCGTAGACATTCTGCTGGTTCAGACGCTGGTGATGTTCCTGCTGTACTTTGCGCCTACGCCGGGAGCGTCGGGTGTCGGTGAGGTGCTCTCGGCCGCGGTCATGTCTTCCTACGTGCCTCGCGAGCTCACCCCCATCTACATTCTGCTCTGGCGACTCACGCTGAGTTATTTCACCCTGGGCTTCGGCTTCCTCGTCTTTTCCGCCTGGGTCCGGCAGGGCCTCAGAGGCGTGGAGCCGGGGCTGGCTGAGCCGGCGGCATAGGACCGCATGAGCGAACAGGACGACGCACTCAACCGAGGCTACGACGCGGCGCTGCTCCGGCGCTTGCTGACCTACCTCAAGCCATACGGCGGCCTCACGGCGCTGGCGGTGCTGCTTTTGCTGGCCGGTGCCGGGCTCGCGCTGGTGGGACCCGCACTGACCCAGCGGGCCCTCGATGTGGCCATTCCCCGGCACGATGCCGGGCTTCTCGGCACCCTGGCCGCCATCTTTTTGGCCGCGCTGCTGATCGACTTCGGGGTGGAGTATGGCCAGACGTTGCTCACGGCGTATATCGGGCAGCGGGTGATGTACGATCTTCGCATGCAGATCTTCGGGCATCTCCAGCGACTCAGCATCAGCTACTTCGACCGCAACCCGGTGGGGCGACTGATGACCCGGGTGACGTCCGACGTCGAGACCCTGAACGAGCTGTTCTCGTCGGGCGTAGTCACGGTGTTTGGGGATGTGTTTACCCTGCTAGCCATCATGACCATGATGCTGCTGGTGGACTGGCGGCTGGCCCTGGTCACCTTCTCCGTGATCCCCCTCGTCTGGCTGACGGCAACGATCTTCCGCCGGCGAGTACGGGAAGCTTTCCGGGACATCCGGCTACGCTTGGCCCGGCTGAACGCCTACCTGCAGGAGCGTCTGTCCGGGATGCGGGTAATCCAGCTCTTCGGGCGGGAGCAGGACTCGGCGGCGCAGTTCGCCGCGCTCAACCGGGAGCATCTGCAGGCCCACCTGCGCTCCATCACCGTCTATGCGGTGTTCTTCCCGGTCGTGGAATTCCTGACCGCCGTCGCCATGGCTCTGCTGCTGTATTACGGCGGGCTTCGCACGCTCCGCGGCAGCTTAACGGTTGGGGTGCTGGCGGCCTTCATCCAGCTCACCCGGCGGTTTTTTCAGCCGCTCCAGGACCTCTCGGAAAAGTTCAATCTGCTGCAGAGCGCCATGGCTTCTTCCGAGCGGGTATTCGGCTTGCTGGATGAGCCGGTCACGGTGGTCGAGCCGGAGCAGCCCGCAACGCTCGCGCGTCGGGCCAGGGGTGAGATCCGGTTCGAGGGCGTCTGGTTCCGCTACCACACAGACGGGCCCTGGGTGCTGCGCGACGTCACCTTTACGGCTTCCCCGAATCAGACGTTGGCACTGGTGGGACATACCGGTGCGGGCAAGACCACGATCGTCAACCTGCTCCTCCGATTCTATGATCCGGATCGCGGCCGAATTCTCCTCGACGGCATCGATATCCGTCAGCTCTCGACGTCGGAGTTGCGGTCCTATATCGGCTTCGTCCAACAGGACCTCTTCCTCTTTGTGGGCGACATTCTGCACAACCTGACACTGGATGCGCCCATTTCGCCGGAAGCCGCGCGGCAGGCTGCCATTCGGGTCGGAGCGGACCGGTTCATCGAACGCCTGCCCGCCGGCTATCACCACCAGCTCGGTGAGCGGGGACGGAGTCTGAGCGTCGGCGAGCGACAACTGCTGAGCTTTGCCCGCGCCCTGGCTCTGAATCCCACGATTCTGGTGCTGGACGAAGCCACGAGCTCGGTCGACGCCCAGGCTGAAGGGCAGATTCAGCATGCTATTGCCGAGCTGATGACGGGCCGCACCAGCATCGTGGTGGCCCACCGGCTCAGCACTATCCTTCATGCCGACGAGATCCTGGTGCTCCAGCACGGTGAAATCCGGGAGCGGGGAAGCCACCGGGAGCTTCTGGCCCAGCAGGGTCTGTATCAGCGACTTTATCAACTTCAACTGCGGGGGCAGGAGGTGCGCAAGATCGCGTAATCCTCCCGGCCCTGCGACCGGGCTAACTTCTACTCGCTTGCCTCGTTACAAACCGGCGGATACGTTTCTCCGTTCGACTTTTCTCCTCGGGATCCAATCGATGATCCATCTCGAAATCGGCGGCGAGCGCTATGCCATAGCCGCCGGTGAGACAGCCATCGGATCGGCGTCGGACAACAGCGTGGTACTGGCAGGCGAGGGAGTGCAGCCGAGGCACGCTGTGGTTCAGGCCACCCTGCCGGGCGCCGCCGCGATTCGGGCTGCAGCCGCGGAAGCCGAGGTGAGAGTGAATGGCGTGCGACTGGGCGCCGAGCCCACGCCGCTGCTGCACGGTGACAAGATCGGCATCGGGACACACGAGCTCCGGGTGGTGGACTCGACCCGGGGAGGCAGCACCCAGCTGTTCGACTCGGGTGCGTTTGCAGACCTGCTGCCGCCCAAGAGCTCGAAGCCCCCGGCGGGGACCACTGGCGGGCGGCTGGTCTGCCTAACCGACGGCCGGGAATACACCGTGGGCCAGACGCCGCTGACGCTGGGGAGGGATGCCGGCTCCGATGTGGTGGTGAGCGGTCACGAGGTGTCACGGCACCATGCCGAGATCCGGCCGGACGCACAGGGGTACATGCTCATGGACCTGAGCGTGAACGGCACGTATGTGAATGGAGAGCGGATCGGGAAGAGCCACCTGTTGGCTCGGGCGGACGTGATCCGCATCGGCAACGACGAATTCCGGTTTTATGCCGATGCCTCGGACCGCCCCTCCGCTCCAGTGGCGGCCCCGCAGGTGCCCGCGGCGTCGGCACCGACCGGCGCTACCCAGCGGCTCTCGGACACCCTGCATGGCCTGCCGGTCGCCCGGTCCGAGGACGAGCAGGAGCGCAGGTCGACACCGCCATCGCCTACGGCCGCTCCACTGGCCTCGTTGCTGTTTCGGAGCGGCGACCTGAAGGGCCAGCGCCTCCCGATCAAGGTGCCGGTGGCGAATATCGGGCGGGGAGACTATAACGACGTTGTGATCGACGATCCAAGTGTCAGCACTATGCACGCCAAGCTGCAGCGGCGGGACGCGGTCTGGATCCTGACCGATCTCGGCTCCACCAACGGAACCTTCGTTGAAGGCGAGCGGCTGACGGGCGAGGCTCCGCTGGGTCCGGGTACGACACTCCGGTTCGGAGACGTCTCAGCCCTATTCGAGCCACTGGACGACTCGGTACCTGCTCCGCGGCCACTGAATACCCGTTTGATGCCGCGGCTGGAATCGGAGGCTCCCCGGGCAGCCCCAGCGGTCCAGCAATCTGAGTCGCCAGCCGAATCTGCGCCGTTGCTGCAGCCTCCCGAGGAGGCCCCGTTGCCGCGGCCCCGGCCCCGCCGGCCGATCCACGTGGCGCCTCCCAGGCCCAAGGCCCCGTCCACCATCACGGTGGTGGGGCTGCTGATACTGATCGCCATTCTCGCCTATCTGTTGTCGACCTTCTAGCGGAGTCCCGTGCACTTCACCTGCGCCGCTCGCACCGACGTCGGAATCGTCCGTTCGGGCAACGAAGACAACTATCTCATGCTGGCCGATCACGGAATTTTCATCGTGGCGGACGGGATGGGCGGGCACGCCGCGGGTGAGGTGGCGAGTGAGATGGCGGTGCGCATCACCTCCCAGGCAATCGGTTCAGTCCGGGGCCTGAGCGATGAAGAGGCCAGCGAGCGGGTGCGTACCGCCATTCGGGCTGCCAATGACGCGATTTTCGAGCGCACCCTGTCGGAACAGGACAAGCGAGGCATGGGTACGACGGCCACGGTGCTCGTGCTCCTGCCGCAGCGCTATCTCATCGGGCAGGTAGGAGACAGCAGGGCGTACTTGTTCCGCAACGGACAATTCCAGCAGCTCACCAAGGACCACTCATACGTGCAGGAGCAGGTCGACGCCGGACTGCTCACGCCGGACCAAGCTCGGGTGCATCCCTACAGCAACGTGATCACCCGATGTGTGGGCGCCGGGATCGACGTCGTACCTGACATCTACTTCGGGACCCTCGAAAAAGGAGACATCCTGCTGCTTGCCTCCGACGGACTGACGGGAATGCTGGAGGACGAGCAACTGCTGCACATTCTGCGCTCAGATGGGGGTCCCCAGGTTTGGGTGGACCAGATGGTAACGGAAGCGAACCGGCGCGGGGGCCTCGACAACATTACCGCCATCATCATCCGGATCGACTCGGTGGACAGCAATACCGGGGAACACCCAGTAATTCCCGCCGCGGCCACCCAGAGCTCCTGATCAGCGGCGCCCCTCCAGGATTCGCTTGATGCGGGCCCGGTATCCCTCCATCAGCGCCTGTGCGGCCGCCGAGTTGCTGGCGATCCATTCAGCATTCCGAAACGAGCGGGGTGAGGTGGCCTCCCGAAAGGCGGCGAGGTAAGGCTCGACCCGCGCGTACAACAGAAGCCCCTCTCCATTGTTTTCCACCAGAAAATCCGGGTGGATGATCCCGTGGCGAGCCATGCCATAGACCATCTCCCAGTATCCGGATGTCTGCCGGAACGCCACGTTGAGCGGATGATCGGTGGCAGTCACCGCGACCGCCTCCTCCGATGTGCGGGGCCAGAACTTGGTATTGATCGCAGTGCGCGACTCCCGCAACACCGCCTCACGCCGCAGGTCGTAGATCTTGAGTACGAGGTCGGCATCGTGGTGATCGGGCGCTTCCTTCAGCACGGGGTTCTCCTTGTTCAGTATGGCTATCGTTCAGGCTATCGGATACCAGGCTCGCAGTTCTGCCTCTGAGCCAAACCGGTCGATCACGGCCGAGACCCGCGGGTGGACTGGACGCCTCAGACTTCCAGTACCATACTGAGCAGTCGTCGGTCGATGGCCCTCGTCGACCGCCGACAACGACAGCCAACCGCGAGGCTCTTCATGGACGTGCTGACCTGGATCATCGTCGGACTGGTGGCCGGCTTGCTTGCGTCCCTGGTTATGGGAGGCATCGGCTACGGCATCCTGGGCGACATCATCATCGGTATCCTGGGTGCGCTGTTTGGCGGCTGGCTGTTCAGCCGAATGGGGTGGAGCGCACCGGCGTCGGGCATTGCGGGCACCATCTTTGTGGCCTTCATCGGAGCGGTGGTCCTGCTGCTCATTATTCGTCTGCTGCGGGGTGCGAGGCGCGCGCCGTAGACTCTAGGACTCGCTCGAGGCGGATGTTCGCGCGCCGATAACGGCCATCCGCCGCGAGCGGCACCCGCTCAAAGCCGTGCTTTTCATACAGCCGGATGGCCGGCTCGAGCACAGTATTGGAAACAATGATGATGCGCGGGGCCCCGATGCCGGTCGCGAACTGGATGGCTGCTTCCATGAGGCGGTCTCCATACCCGCGCCCGCGCGCCGCCGGAGCAACGGCCATCTTGGCAATCTCGCAGTCACCCCCCTCCAGCCGGAGCACGGCACAGGTGCCCTGCACCTGGTCTCCCTCGAGCACAAAGAAGATCTGCCCACCCGACGCCAGCACCTGCGACTCGGGATCGCCGAACACCGTCAGGTCTGCGTCCTCCAGGACGAAGTACTTTTCGATCCAATCGCGGTTCAACTGCTCGAATACCCCTCGGTACTCCTCTCGGTAGGGCACCACGATGGCCGCTTCGACTGGCTTGCTCATACGCTGCGGGTTCCTCCTCGTCCTGATGCTGACCATTGGCTGTGGCAGTCGTGACCCAAACTCCCGACCGTCTCCCAATAATCCAGCCATGCTGCAGGTAGAGAACCGGGGTTTTGCCGACATGGTGGTCTATGCCATCAGCGGGGGCCAGCGGGTCAGGCTGGGCCTGGCCACAGGCAACTCCACCAAGTCCTTCACCATTCCCGTCGCCTTGATACGCGGAGCGAGCCCGCTTCGGTTTCTGGCCGATCCCATCGGAGGCAGGCGGAGTCCCATCAGCGAGGACATCGTGGTCCAGCCGGGTGACATCGTGTCGCTCACCATTCCTCCATGATGCCCGGATGTGAGCGGCACCACAACCACGTGGGTCCTCCCGCCCTAGCTTGCTACTTCAGGAGGTGGCCATGAATCGACGCGACGAGGATCCAACACTGCCGGAGTCCGGAATGGGCGGGACCTCAGACGCCGGAGCTCACGGGACTCACCCCGCTTCGGCGGCCAGGCTCGAGCGCTCGCCGCTCCCCGACGATGCTCCGGGTGATGCTGCGGTGGAGCGGCGACGGCATCGTGACACGAATTACACCGGACCGGAGCGGAGAATGGGCGCAGGGAAGAACCCCGAGTGAGGCTACGCTCGTGATGACCAGTGTGATGCAGAGGATCGAAATCAGCGCTGGAAACCGGACCAGCAGTTGGCCGGACTCCCTCGTTCCCGATCTGGCGTATGTCCGGACCGCCATCGTCAACGTGTGCCTCTTCGGGCGTCCAGGCGCTCCGAACGGTTCGTGGATTTTGATCGATGCCGGTATACCCGGGATGGCGTCGCGGATCACCCGCGCTGCCCAGGAATGGATTGGGCCTTGGGCCCGTCCAGCAGCCATCGTGCTAACGCATGGCCACTTCGACCACGTCGGCTCGCTGCGCACTCTGGCCGAGCAATGGGATGTTCCGGTGTACGCCCACCCGCTGGAGCATCCGTATCTGACGGGCCGCTCCTCGTACCCGCCACCAGATCCGACGGTAGGTGGGGGCGCCATCGCGGCCATGGCCCGGTTCTATCCCCGAGGTCCCATCGACCTCGCGCCGCGGATCCGGGCGCTGCCGGAGGACGGCTCCATACCAGCCATGCCGGGCTGGCGCTGGATTCATACGCCCGGACACACGCCAGGTCACGTCTCGTTCTATCGCGACGCCGACCGCACGTTGATCGCGGGGGACGCTTTCGTCACCACCAAGCAGGAATCCGCCCTCGCAGTCCTCACTCAGCGGCCCGAGCTGCACGGACCCCCGGCCTATTTCACTCCTGACTGGGAGGCGGCTCGGCAGTCCGTCGAGCGACTGGCCGCGCTCGAGCCTCTCAGGGTTATCACCGGGCACGGCCCACCGCTGCACGGGCCCCAAATGCTCGGTGCGCTGCAGGAGTTGGCCCGAAACTTCGAGCGCATCGCCGTTCCCGCGCGGGGTCGCTACGTAGGCCAACCGGCACTGGCGGACGAACGTGGGGTGGTAACGGTCCCGCCAGCTGTGCCCGATCCGTTGCCGAGGCTCGCCCTCGGTATCGGGATTGGTCTCTTGATCACGGCCGCTCTGAGGCGATCGGCGAGACAGCCGCACTAGTGGTGGGCAAATACTCCGGTTGATCCGTTGGGCTGGAACACGAGGACGTCAAAGCCTTCGATCGGGGCCCCGGGCTCGGCCATGCCCGGAGTCCCTCCCGGCATGCCCGGCACAGCCAGTCCGGCGGCCTTGGGGCGCTGTTTCAGGAGTTCCCGGATATCGGACGCCGGCACATGACCCTCAATGAGATACCCGGCAACCAGCGCGGTGTGGCAGGAGCGGACCGGCTGAGGCACCCCGAGCTCATTCTTGAGCTGGTCCATAGCCTCGTTGTCGTGCACCCGAGGATCGAAGCCTTCGGCTCGAACGTGCTCCACCCACTTGGCGCAGCAGCCGCAGCTCCGGCTTTTATACACGGTCATCGGTGTGGGTGCTGCCCCCACTGCCCATGTGTTTCTGGTTCCGGCCAGCAGCAAGCCTGCCGCACCAGCTACAAATCTCCTCCGAGTCAGCATCGCCGCCTCACTAGACCAGGTCCATTGCTCGACTGAGCCGCCGTTCGACCTCTGCGGCGGGCCAGGTGAGCACCTCCAAAACATTGTCCAGTGCGCGCGCCGGCGCACTGGCTACGAAGATACGAAGCCGCCGCGCGCTCCGGTACAACTCGTCGGCTACCCGGGGAAGGCCCAGGTGCCCGGCCCGACCTGCGTCGGTCAGTCGTTCGACTGTTCCGGAGCGGGTGCGCAACGGGATATTGACTCCGAGCATCGCCGATCGGGAGGGAAAGTCGATCAATACGCTGCCCGATGGAAGGTCGATCTGTTCTGCCACGGCATCTTCTACCCGCTCGAGCAGATCAGGGTCATCGGCGACCCAGGGCTGAACGTCTCCTGGTACCTCACTGGCCGGCAGATCGAGCGTACGCTTGTGGAGGCGCCGCGCTCGGATACACCGCGCCAACGGATTCTGGTCCCGGATCAGCAGCTCCATCAGGCCGTCATCGGTGGACTCCGCGATAACCTGGACGGTGACGGTCCCCCGACGCACTGCCTCTCGAACTGCGCGCTTGAACATACAGGTGGCGGAGCGCACGGCATGGTGCCAGTAGACGTTGCGGTACATCTGATATTTGGCGAACAGGAGTGACTCGAGCGCGCTCACGCCCTTCTCCTGGATGCCGACCTCCCACTGTCCGCTGCCGACCTCGACCAGTGTGAGTGATGAAAGCAGCCGGTCCACGTCCACCGTACCATAGGGGACACCACACATCCGGGCATCCCGGCTCAGATAATCGACTTTGTCGAGATCGATCGTTCCGGAGATCAGGCCCTGAAGCGGACTGGAGCTCCGACCGGCGATCAACGCTCCCACTGTGCCGGGGAACTCGGCTCCTCCGATCTGGAGCAAGCAGTCACCCAGCTCACCTTCAGTAAGCTTGTGCACTCCGAGCGTCTCGTGCGACGGAAAGCCGGCCTCCTCCAGTGCGTGGGAGAAGGGGTAATGGCCGATGTCGTGGAGTAGTGCGGCCATACGCACGGCGAGGCAGTCATCCTGGAGTGAGGCCGGCAACTCCCCCAGCTCATCCAGCGCGGCGATAGCCCTCCGGGTCAGGTGGTACGCGCCCAGCGCGTGCTCGAATCGGGTGTGGGTCGCCCCCGGGTATACCAGAAAGCTGTGGCCGACCTGGCGGACGTACCGAAGCCGCTGGACAGCCGGGGTATCGAGAGCCAGAAGCGCGGCTCGGTCGAGCCGGATGTTGTCCCAGAGGGGATCGCGGATGACTTCGGGCGCGGAGAGGGCGGAAGCAGCGGAAGAGGTGGACGAGGCGGTGTGAGTGGACAGGGCAGAACCGGACGGAACCGGAGGTGTGCCAACTACTCTATCGGGGTCCTCAGGCTTGCGGCCGTTTTTGATCCTTCCGCCCCTTACGCTTTTTCTGCTGCTCCCGGCCTTGCCCCTGCTCCCGCTCACGCAGGTCCTGCATCGGCCACTGACTCGGGAACCTCCGCCCGGTACTGCTCGAAGTTCTCCCGGAACATGGCGGCAAGCTTCTTGGCCTGAGCATCATAGGCCTGAGGATCGGACCAGGTCGAGCGAGGCGAGAGAATCTCTTTGGGTACGTCGGGAACTGAGGTCGGGACTTCAAAGCCAAAGATCGGGTCCTGGGTGAATTTGACTTTATCCAGCTGACCGGACAGCGCGGCCCTCAGCATTGTCCGGGTGTGAGCGAGCTTCATACGGGAACCCACCCCGTAGGGGCCACCGGTCCAACCGGTGTTGACCAGCCAGACCTTCACCTTGTGCCGGGCAATGCGCTCACCGAGCATTGCGGCATAGACGCCCGGATGCAGCGGCAGGAACGGCGCCCCGAAGCAGGCAGAGAAGGTGGCCGCTGGCTCGGTGACTCCTCGCTCGGTCCCGGCAACCTTGGCCGTGTATCCGGACAGGAAGTGATACATCGCCTGCTCCGCCGTGAGGCGGGCGATCGGCGGCATTACGCCAAAGGCGTCGGCAGCGAGAAAAACAATATTCTTGGGGTGCCCACCAGCGCCGCTGGGAAGGTGATTCGGGATGGCGTCAATGGCGTAACAGGCCCGGGTGTTTTCCGTAATCGTGTCGGCATCGAAGTTCACGGCCCGCGTTGCCGGGTCGAGCACGACGTTCTCCAGGACCGTACCGAATTGCTGGGTGGCCGCAAAGATCTCGGGTTCACTTTCCGCCCGAAGTCGGATGACCTTGGCGTAGCAGCCGCCTTCGAAGTTGAAGACTCCGCGCTCGCTCCAGCCGTGTTCGTCGTCGCCGATGAGCTGCCGGTTCGGGTCAGCGGACAGGGTGGTCTTGCCGGTACCGGACAGACCGAAGAAGATGGCGGTGTCGCCATCACGACC